>Ga0207657_10001513_pt1 | contig 24886 bp, 22 predicted proteins | sample KBSC33metaG_FD_184316 | JGI IMG/M metagenome (GOLD analysis project Ga0207657, IMG submission 184316) | Corn rhizosphere microbial communities from Kellogg Biological Station, Michigan, USA - KBS C3-3 metaG (SPAdes) (version 2) | ecosystem: Host-associated > Plants > Roots > Rhizosphere > Soil ... | reverse complement strand
GCTGATTATCGGCATCGGCGAATGGGTGCTGCGCACCGCCTGCCGGCAAGCCAAGGCATGGCATGACGCCGGCTACAAGGACTTGCGGATCGCCGTCAACCTCTCGGTGCAGCAGTTGGTGCGTACGCATTTCGACAGTGAAGTGGCCGCCGCACTGAACGATTCGGGACTGCCGCCGCAATGCCTGGAACTGGAGCTGACCGAAAGCATGTCGATGAAACACCCGGAACGCACTGTCACGCTGCTGGCCCGGCTCAAAGCGATGGGTGTGTCGATTGCGATCGACGACTTCGGCACCGGTTATTCGAACCTGTCCTACCTCAAGCGCTTCCCGGTGGACAAGCTCAAACTCGACCGCTCGTTCGTATCCGGCATCACCACCAACGTCGAGGATTCCGAACTCGCGCAGGCGATCGTTGCCATGGCGCGCAGCCTGCGCCTGACGGTAGTCGCCGAAGGCGTGGAGGAGGCGCAACAGGTCCCGCTCTTACGCTCTTATGGCTGCGATCAGTTGCAGGGTTATTACTTCAGTCCGCCAGTGGCCGCGGATGCGTTCACCGAGGTGCTGCGATCCGGCCGCTCGCTCGATGTGCGCACCGCTGCATGACAAACAGGCTTCATTCACATAGGAGGAATTCATGGATAAAAACAAAGTTGTCTGCTTCGCCGCATCTCTTCGCAAGGCTGTTGCCACCGTCTGCCTGCTGACAGCGGCCGCGTTCGGCCACGCGCAGTCTCTCGACGATCTGACCTTTATCACAGAGGAATTCCCGCCATTTAATTTCGAACGCGACGGCAAACGCCAAGGCATCGCGGTGGATGCGCTGGTTGAAATGCTCGCTGCCAATGGCGCCAAGAAGACGCGCGCCGACATCAAGATATGGCCGTGGGCGCGTGGTTACGAGACCGCGATGAAGGAAAAGAATATCGTGCTGTTTTCAACCACGCGCACTGCGGCACGCGAAAAACTGTTCAAATGGGTCGGGCCTATCATGCCGGCGCGTATCGTACTGGCTGCAAAAAAGAATCGTGGCATCAAGATCCGCACGATCGACGAACTGAACCAGATGAATCTCAAGATTGGCGTGGTGCGCGAAGATGTCGGCGAGCAGTTGCTCGCCAAAATGGGCGTGAACAAAGACAAGGTTCTGCAGGCGAATTCGGGTGTCAGTGTGGCGAAGATGCTGCAGGCAGAACGGGTCGATCTGTGGGCCTACGGCGCACCGGTGATCATGTGGAACTTGAAGGAATTAGGCTATAACACCAGCGAGTACGAAGAGGTATTTACGCTGACAGAGTCCGATCAGTACTACTTTGCACTGAACAAGGACACCGACGACAAACTGGTTGCAAAGCTGCAGGCGGCCCTGGATCAACTCAAGGCGAATGGCAAATTTAATGAAATTGTTGCGCGGTATCGCTAAAGGGTATTAGGGTCTGCGCCGGAATAAATTGCACAATTTTTCTGGTCGTAGCCGGCGCGCTGCTACATTGCGCGTCGCACGCCTTGCATCGCATCCGGCTACGCCCGCCAAATTGCACAATTTATTCCTGCACAGACCCTTAGTGGTCTATCACGCTTCGATTTTCTGATTGCGCTTGAACCGAGCTTTGCATGTTTCCTTCCCCTTTGCAGGGGGAAGGAAACTGACAGCAGAAAAATACACCTCGCCCCGATATAGGGCCTTTTGATTCCCGTGCAATTTGCGACGCTAGCCATCCCTAACATTCATGCGGGTTCCCGCCGCATCGCCCTCACAAATACCTTGTAAACCAAGCACTTGCCGTCTCATCCTTTTACCTCGCATTTTCCGCTTTTATAGATCGCAGCCTCACCGGACAAGATGGAACTATTTTTGCTGCATTTCCACTTATCTAAAAATCCATGTGGATTCGTAAAAAGGCTATCAACTACGGTGATGATCATGACAAACCCTATTCGCCTGCTTTTCTCCGGTTGTTTCCGCTCACCGGAAGCAACCAATAATAGGGGGAACCAACCCCAATCGACCTCCAATCCGCCGGCAGAAGGTCATTTGGTACAAACTGAGCCAACAAGGCATTCAGAACCGAGAATACACCAGCGCAGTGCTATGCAAATAGTGCTTCTCGAGCAAACGTCTTCTCGTCCTGAAATCAGGCGGGTGGCATCAGGCGGTTCCCATCCTGGGCCGCTGCCTCCGAATCAAGATGTGCCTGGTACGTCCAGTCCACATTCTTCGGATAATCAGATCCCTGAACGATTGCAAACCAAACTCAAGCGCGCGGAAGCCGAGGACTCGCCGGAGCAGAGGTTGAATCACTATGCCGAAGCCGCATGCCGTCTTGTCAGGGGCAATGTCCAACCTGATTATGATATGACTCAACTCGACATCGAGAACTTGCCTACGCTGATTGCTACCGAAAACAGCCGTCATCCTGAGCTCAAACTTCGGCAGTACACACACCCGAACCAACTACTTGATGATCTGGCGACAATGCCCCCTGGGTCGTTTCGCGCATTGACCCCACTTGTCACGCATGACGGCAGATTAGCGCAGCACCATGTCATGGTCAGCGTCAACAAAGCCCCTGGCAAGGCTCCTACAGTTGTTATTCTAGAGCCTTCCGGAACGAACGAGATTACTCTTAAACTTCTCTGCTCGCTGGTTAATCTAACCAAAGCGCGTGGAATGGACCTTTCCCGTTTTGCGATTGTCGAGGTTGGAGCACAGGCTTCACAGAACGATTGCGTGATGTTCTGCCTGAATTTTGCGCTGAAAAGCTTGAAGCACGAAGCTGTCTTTGAAAAAATGCATCGCAACATCGCTAAGGGGCGTGGTCCCACGCCAAACATCAACCTCAAAACGCATCTCAAACAAGGAAAATGCTGGGGGAGCGCGGTTTCCGTATATGGTACAGACTCTGTGAAACTGTTTTTCGACAAAATGGGATACGCGTCGGGCCCCATGGCCTTGCCGCCGGAGTTTTACAAGCATACTAGTTCCGCTACTGTCGCCCGGCACGTATTGGCGGCAGCTGCGGATTTTGCCGCTCCGGCAAGGACGCACGTCAATAGCGATCGTCATCCTCTACCGGAGTCTCTCACCGAGCGCGTTGAGGCATTTCGTGTCACCCGTCGAGCATCTGACTCTGAAGAACCCGAGTCCTACAGCGCCTCAATAGAAGGCTTCCGCTTGCAGGAAATTCGTCGTGCCAAGGCCATGATCGGCACACAATTACATTCTGCGGAAGAGTAAAGAGAGGTGATTCAGGCATCGAGCGTGCGACCGGCCATGCGCACGAAACCGAGATGGATGGCCAGCATCGTAAATTGCGCGGAAATCAAAATCCCCCGATAACGTAGTGGATAGTCAGTCTGGTTTTTAAATATTAAGCATCGGCTTTGCCCAATAAAATAAAGGTCGATTTGCGAATGATCGATTTAAAAATCAAACTGACTGACCAGTAGATTATTTACGCGAGTATTCAAAACGCGGAAGTGCTTTGAGTGAAGCCTTCGTCGCTCCCGGCAGAATCAGTTGCTTGTTATTGTCTATCTTGAGTTGCTCCATCGGTATGGCCACATCGTGTTTACCAACGCCGAGAAATCCGCCGGCGCCGATAATAGCGTATGAAGCAGATGGAAGTTTCCCGTCAGCAGACGGAGTGATGATCAAGTCGTCGATTGTCCCGATCTTCTCCTTTTGATCGTTCATCACCGCCTTGTTGAGCAAATCTCTTTTCGCACTCCGTCCGAGAATGACGGACTCCATTTCCACTACGGTGACGCCAAGGGGTGCTCTGCCTGCAACCGGCTGGCTTGCGGTGTCGGATGCGCCGGATGAACCTTGCGTACCGGACTTGGTCTGGGTTGACTGATTCTGTTGAGCCGCTGCGACACCGAAAAGCATGTACAAGATACCGGTTGCTGTAATAACGATAAAACGATTCATGCCGATTCCCTTCACGATAGTTTTTCCTGTCGAATAAGAGGGAAGCCTCTACGCAAGCAGGCGAATAAGCCTCCCATCAGATAAAACATTCTTCATCGCTTGCCCTGCCGTTGCCAGCAAAACTTCCACGCAGCCATTACGGAAACAGCAACGATAAGAAGACGAGCAATTCGCATGCCTCGTAAAGAAGCGCTACGTGCTGCAGTGGGATAGGTTTTCGGCATCCCCACAATAGCAAAAATTGCAAAAATATAGGCAAGTCTTACAGATGAGAGCACCGTGGCTGCAGGTTCAATCATGTATTAACGAAAATATAAGCCATGACAATATTTACATCCTGTCGGCAACGCATGACCGGTCATTCCATTCCTTCCGTATTCCTCTTGCGAGATTTCGACAGATTTCATTATTGAAAATCTTGTTTCAAGAAAGTTTTACTTTTATTTCGATTGCCTGGGAACCATGAATGCGTTGATTCCACAGATATAAGGAGAATTTATTTCAAGGCTGTGTTGAATAAGTTCTCTTCTCCGCCCGCCAACCGGCATGGCACCGGGAGCATCTCTGAAAATAAAGAATTTGTTCAGTGTAGTTTCAACAACGCCCAAGGAGGGGCATCATGCATGTTCAAAGGAATTCTTTCTATTCTTCGACATCAGTTTGTCCTAGTCATCAGGGAGCATCATGGTCAGGGAGCACGCCTGCTACTGACACGTCCAGTGATGACGAGGACATTGACGGCATTGACGGCCCAAAGTCCAGAAAAAAGCGTCTCGATAAAATTCGCCTCGATAAAATTCGCCTTGATAAAAAGCATCATTCGTTTCATGCTCAGAATACGGGAGATATCGGGGACCATCATGGCAAGACACACTATCATTCGAAGCATCCGGGATCCCCTACCCAATCTACCCAAAATAGCGTTCTCTCAAGCTTCATGACGAAGCTGGGAACATTATTCGGCAGCGGATCAAATCCATTTCAGTCGCCGTTGCCTCAGAAGTAAATCAACCACGTTCGTAGAACGTGGTTTTGCCTTACGCCCCCCAAAGGGGGGTACACGAGCGGCCCCTTTGTAGAAGGCCCGCTAACGTACCCTCAATTCCAGTTGCTGTTGATGTAACCCTTCCTTTTCCTCAAACTTCACGTGCTTTTGGATCATCTCGCTGTCAAGACCAACCGTATCCACGCAATAACCCTTCGCCCTAAAATGATTGCCCCCAGTACGGCTTCTTCCTCATTTGGGGAAACACGTTGAAAAGCCTGATTGCAGTACGCCCTTTCAGGACAAGTTATTGCAAGTCTTACAGACGAGCGGCCCGTGTCTGTCAGTTCCAATCATGTATTGGCGAAAACATAATCCATGACAATATTCGCAACCTGTCGGTAACACATGACTGGTCATTCCATTCCTTCCACATTCCTCCGGCAAGATTTCGGCAAGTTTCATTACTGACAATCTTGATTCAACAGAGTTTTACTCCATTTTGATTGCCTTAGGGAACTATGAGTGCATTGATTCCACAGATATGGAGAGAATTCATTTCAAAGTTATGTTGAATAAGTTCTCTTCTCCGCCCGCCAACCCGCATGGCGCCGGGAGCATCTCTAAAAACCAAGTATTTGTTCAGTGTGGTTTCAACAACGCGCAAGGAGGAGCATCATGGCTGTTCAAAGGAATTCTTTCCATTCTTCGCCACCAGTTTGCCCTAGCCATCAGGGAGCGGCACCGTCAGGGAACAAGCCTGCTACTGATAGGTCCAGCCATCACGAGGACATTCACGGCATTGACGGCCCACAGGCCGGCAAAAAGCATCACGGTAAAACGCATCACGACAATAAGCATCATTCGGCTCATGCCAAGAATGCGGGAGATATCGGAGGCCATCATGGCAAGACACACCATGGTTCGAAGCATCAGCCCCCCCCTGCCCAATCGAGCAAAATTAAAGATTTTTCAAGCAAGGTGAAGCAGAAGCTGAGCACGATGTTCAATAAAGGACCACATTCTCAGAATCAGACCTCATCTTCCCCTCAGAAGACACCCTCGCCTACCGCAGCTGGCAATACCAAGTCTCCCGCTCCGGTTGCACGGGGACAGGGGGCTAATAACCTGGATCAAGCTGCGTCCAACACGCATATCAAGTTCTCGCCGGTTGTCCGCGGCGATGAAGCCAGCGAGGACGCGAAAATTACTGACCAGGCATCCTTTGCCAGGGCCGTTGATAAAACCGCTAAGGAGTATGGCCTTGACCCGAACCAGTTCCGTGCCCAGCTTCAAAAAGAGTCAGGCGCAATGACTGATTACAAGAAAGCAATGCACTTGGAAGGAGATCTAGGCCGTCGTTCGGAAAATAATACCTCCATCGGCATCGGCCAGATTTCAAGAAAATACCTGGACGGACGCGATTGGTCCGATGGCGGGCCGAACAATTCGCGTGTCGGAGGGAAAACCGTAACGACCCAGATGTATAACAACAGCCCCACCCTTCAACTGCGTGTGGCGGCAAGCAATCTGGCAATGCGCATACAGGATCACGGTGGCGGCGACTTGAAAAAAGGTTTGAATTTTTACGTCAGCGGCCACACGCAAACGGATTCGGGCAATGTTGACTACACCAGAAGCATTAATGAAATTATGCAAAACAAGGAATTGATGAATCTCGGTCGTTAGTTAGTATCCTGGTTTGTTGATTGCATTTTGCGGAAGATAAATCACCCCGGTTTACCGGGGTGATTTGTTTTTTGCTTGAGATTGCACCGGAATCAAATCGCACCTATCCGGTTGCCCATAAGCTGTTTGGACTTTATCCTTGAGCGAACCTTTGGTTTTGCTCCCCTAAAATTCCAGATGAGTCATTTCATGGCAGCCACTATTCCATCCGCCAGTTCAACGCCCATTCACCTTCGCATCGCACGCCCGGTGAGCAATCTAAGCCGCACCAGTTCAATGTACTGCGCCGGGTTAGGTTTGCGTGTGCTCGGAGCTTTCGAAAATCACGAAGACTTCGATGGCGTGATGCTCGGCAAGGCTGGCATGCAATACCACTTCGAGTTTACTTATTGCCGAACTCATCCTGTATTACCCAGCCCGACAGCGGAAGACTTGGTGGTTTTCTATCTGCCGAATGCCGATGAATGGCAAGCCGCATGCAACGCCATGCAAGTTGCGGGATTCGTCGAAGTACGCTCGCTTAATCCGTATTGGGATCTGCATGGCAAGACTTTCCAGGATCACGACGGCTACCGCATCGTTTTGCAACATGCTGCATGGACGAATACTGAAGCTGACCTATAAGGGGCTGCTTGATGTCTTGTCTGCTCGGGCTGACGTCAAACGACGCGCGATGATTCTCAAGTCAGGCCCAAGCTGTTGAACGCTGTGAAATTCGAGCGACAAGCCATCTTCCAGCCGAGCAAGCGGATCAAGCGCGGCCAGTTCACGGCCCGGCCCTAGAATCAACGGTGCGACGTAGTATAGAAATTCGTCCACCAGTCCGGCACTCACAAAGGCTCCGTTCAAGTCCTGGCCTGCTTCAATATGAAGCTCGTTGATGCCGCGCCGTCCCAAATCGAGTAGCACAGCAGACAAGTCAAGTCGTCTGTTTGCCTCTGGCAGTTGCGCCACTTCCGCTCCCATTGCTTCAAGCGCGGCACGACGCTCGGCGTCAGGCCGGGTGCAATAGATGAGCGCTCGTCCAGGCGGTTTCAGGATCGCTGCATCGGGTGGCGTGCGTAGCTGCGAATCGAGAATCACACGCAACGGCTGATGAGGCGTGCTGACGTGCCGCACGTCAAGGCGCGGATCATCGCCCAGTACCGTTCCTATCCCGGTGAGCACGGCACCAGCCCGCTTGCGCCATGCATGACCATCGATCCGCGCGGCTTCGCCTGTGATCCATTGGCTGACGCCGTTTTGCAATGCAGTCTTGCCATCAAGCGAAACGGCAGCCTTCAAGCGCACCCAGGGACGGCCTCGCTGCATGCGTGAGAAGAATCCGATGTTCAATTCATACGCTGCTGTCGGCAAAGGGCCAGGCGGCAATTCAATCACCTCAATGCCGGCTTGACGCAAACGCGCCGCTCCCTGGCCCGCTACCTGGGGATTGTTATCGGACAGTGCGATCACGACACGTCCGACCTTGGCATTCACCAGCGCATCGCAGCAAGGCGGTGTGCGCCCATAGTGGGCGCAGGGCTCAAGCGTGACATAGGCGGTGGCGCCGACTACCGATTCGCCACGCGCAGCGGCATCGCGCAGCGCCATCACTTCGGCATGCGGGCCGCCCGCCTGCTGTGTATGACCGCTGCCGATGACGCGTCCCGTGGCATCAGTGATCACGCAGCCCACACGCGGGTTGGGATCGGTCAGACCGATCGCGCTTGTCGCCAACGCGAGTGCTTGCCCCATAAAAATGTCTATCGCATCGGTAGTAAGTTCTGCAGGCTTCATATCGGAGACGTTAATCAGGACTGACAGCGAGGCCGCTTGTTTCTGCGGCATGTGTCTTCGGCGCGGGCAACAACGGGACCGCAATCGCCATCAGGGTAAAGAAACCGGCCCAAGCCAGCCAGCCCCATGCAGGTCCGGTTGAGGTAAAGGCCACCAGCGGCGGACCAATGACGGTAGCGAAGGCAAAGCCAAGGTTGAAGGCCGCCAGATAAGTGGGCCGCTGACCGTCAGGAATATGCAGCAAGGCCGCGCCTTCCGCGCCAGCCACGATGTACAGCTCGGCCAGCGTGAACAACACCACGACACTGAGAATGATGAGCACATCAGCCAACATGCCCCAGGTCGCGCCCAGCACCACCAGGCCACTGGCAAGCGCAGCCGCCAAACCGCCACGTTGCATGTGCGAAGAGGCCCGCTTCAATTGATCGGTGCCTCGGCTGAACCAGTCCTGCAACGCGACTACCAGCACGGTATTGATCAACTGGATTGCGCCGACAGCCCAATGCGGCGCATGCGACTGATTGATCACCCACAAGGGCAAACCGACGCCCAGCAAGATTGCCGATAGAGTCAGCGCCCCATACATCGCAGTAAGCGCGACGAATGGGCGGTTGGAAAGCACATCCCTGGTCGGCGCCGGGGGTTTGCTCGAACGCATCTCCTTATCAGGGAAACTCCAGCAAATCAGTGCGGCAAGCAGGAACAACAATGCCGAACAAGCCAGCACCCAACGGTAAGCCCACTCTTGTCCGACCCATACCGCAAACCCAGCCGGCAAGCCGCCGGCAGCGATACCGGCATTACGCACCGTGCGCAGCCGCGCTAATGCCTTGACGGCAAGAGCATTGCCATCACGCGCGATCAGCGCTGACTCGACCAATGGTGCAGTACCTCGGCTCATCAACCCGGCAAGCGCCGATGCGAGCAGCGCGCCAGCCAGCGAATCGACCGATGCCAATAACATAAAGGCCGCAGCACGGGCGATGAACAGCGTGAAAAGGCCGAGCCGCAACCCATGACGCTGGGCGGCACGGGCAATCGGCATCGCGCCGAACAGCGAGGCTACACCTGCCAAGCTGAGCACCAGACCGACCTGTTCGCTCGGCAAGCCGACTGCCTTGTTGAGAAACAACGCCGACAAGGCAAGGTACATGCCCAGACCCACCGCATCGGCCAAGCCGACACTATAGACCCGTAGTGCAAGGCCGGACTGCGAGGAGGTCAATGAGGTCAAGATAAGCCTCCTGCTTGCATCGCCTCCGGCATGACGGGTTCAAGCCGGATCGCAAGCACTTTCTCGACCTCCGCCACCAGCGCCCTCGCCTCTTCAGCGGTAGGCGCCGTCACCATGAAGCTGGCCAGATGCAATGTCAACTGCCGGCTGACTTTTTGTCCCGGTTGAAAACGCGGTGACAGATAAACAATGCCAGGCAGACGCGCCATCACTTCGGCCACAGGCGTTTGAGATACGACTTTCCATTCGCCTTCAGGAATCGGCACGAAGCGATGCCATGAAACCCGTTGGAATTGCGGCTTCAATCCGCTGCGGATGTTCAGATAGGCACGCGCAATCTCGGCCGCGTAGTCATAGTTGGCTGCAGACTCGAACATCGACGGAATCGGTCCGCCTGCACGCGCATTAACTTCGATGATCTTAGGCTCGCCATTGATCCAGGCCACTTCGGTATGCACTGCGCCATGGGTCAAGCCAATTGCGCGAATCGCATGCTCGGCTTCTTCTATCAATCGTTGCTGCTGCTGTTCAGGCAGACGACTGGGCATGATCAAACCCTCTTCCACATAACCATGGCGCAGGCGAGCGCGATCGGTGACGGTCAGATGGATGGCCTCGCCGTCGATCAGCAGGCTTTCCACGCTGACATAGTTCGCGTATGGTGAATCGGCATCGCCTTCAAGCGGCATCGGTTCTTCCAGCAACACATGCGGATCGTGTTGCAAAAAGGTGGATGCCTGCTTCAGGAATGTCTGGAACGAGGCTTGCACTTGCTCCAGGGTATGAACACGATGCACGCCGACACTGCCGGCACCGAGCGAGGGTTTGAACACTGCCGGCAAACCGACGTGAGCGACCCCCGCCTCCACTTGCTCTGCCTGGCTGATCACCGCAAAGCGCGGCGAGGCTACGCCTTTTTCAGCAAAGACGACGCGCTGACGTGCTTTCGATTGCGCAATCTCGACAGCTTCAACCGGGGAGCCTGGCAATCCCAGGCGTGCAGTGATGCGGGCGTGCGGTTGCAACAGCAGCTCGGAGTAGGTGACGACACCATCGAGCGCATTGCGGGCATGCAAGGCACATGCCGCTTCCACCGCTTCATCCAGGGTGCTGACGACCACCAGCTCGCCGTCCAGCTTCGACTCGTCCCATAGTGTGCGAATGCGATCGGCCGGCACCCAGGCGTCGATGAACAGCATGCTGACACGGCGCGTAATGGTGGCCAGCGAGACCAGCGCTTCTTGCGGTGTATGACCGCCAACACCGGCCAACAGTAGCAAATGAGGGGAGGAAATCATGAATACTCAGCAGATTCAGGCGCGACGGCCGGGAAAGGATTTCAGTTCAGCGACCATATCGGCAATGCGCTCACGCAAGTCTTCAGTAGGACCTCTATCGGAGACATCGCCATAAGTCATGCCGACATGGGTCGGCGTGGACCAGCCGCTCAACGCGCGCACTACCGAGCGCAAGTGATCGCAGGCAACCGAAGCGCTGCGCGGCCCGCCGCCGGCAGCCAAGATGCCGACTGGCAGATGGGTAAAGGCATCTCCAGTCAGGTGATCCAGCGCGTTCTTCAACAAACCGCTGAAAGTTCCGTGATAGACCGGGGTGGCGAGGACAATGCCGCTGGCTTGGGCAATACGCTTGCGCAGGATGGCGGTTTGGCTGTCAGGCGGCGCTTCCGAATATTCCTCCATGTCTTGCAATTGGCGAAATTCGCTGCGCAGATCGATCAGTTCAAATTCCATTCCTGCTGCACGCACCTGTGCTGCAACTTCCTCCATGCCCTTGCGAGAAAGGGAGTCGGACGAGCCGCTTCCCAAAATACCTACGATCATCAAACTTGCTCCTGAAATTGTTGTTGAGGGCGCACGGCAAAACGAATGCTCGACTCTGCCAGCCGGATCAGATCGAGAACCGCTTGCGGCGTGTCGCCTGCAAAAATATGGGTGCTCAGGCCCGTGCCCGAGAAGCGCGATTGAAGCACAGTTTGGCCGGGCCGTGCAGCAACGCGACGATGGAAAGCGCGCTCCGCGACCTGCGAATCGTCAAAATGCTCCAGCACGCCTGCATGGCAATAATGCACGGTATAACCCGCATGCTCGGCCGCCGGTTGCACCAGCAGGCGGCGCGGGTCTTCCCCGCAATCAAGCAGAATCTTCGCGTGGTCGAGGTTGATGCCCCGCGTCGCTTCAAATGCTTCGACCACGCCCGCCCCGCCGGGACGTGCCGCGACCTCGCAGAATACCAGTCCGCCCGCATTGACGAAGGCTTCCAGATGCAGCACTGCGGCACGCACTTGCCATGCGTCCACCACTTGATGCAGCAATTCGCCGGCGGCGGCACGCAATTGCGCATCGCCCACGGTGACCGACGACAAGGGCTGACCGCGCTGATAGGCCATCGTGTCACGCAAATAGCAAGATATGTCCCAAGTGATTTCGCCATTCCAGACCAAGGCGTCGATATGGCACATCTCACCTTCGACGAAGCCCTCGGCCAGAAACTGGCTGGCCACGTAATGCTGCTCCAGCCAGTCGTGGGCATCAGCCTCGCTGCTGATCACTGCCACCCCTTGCGAACCGGAGGCGGCGCGCGGTTTGACAACCACCTTCGCATGCCGCTTGAGCAACTGCAGCAGATCGTCCGGCGTATGCACCACATGGCCGTCGGCGCAGCGGATACCGGCGCGGCGTGCCAGTTGCTTCATCACTGCCTTGTCGATAAAGCGGTTCACCATCACCGGCGTATCGCCTGGCGCGCCAAAACGACGACGCAATATGGCGGCTGGGACAAGCAAGCGTTCCGACAGTGTTGCGGCCCTTTGTATCGGAGAATTTGCATGGATGGCATCGGCTGCCTGTGTCACAGCAGCATGATCGAATACATCCATGCGGGTGATGAAATCGGGCGCGGCGCAAGGCATGTTGTTGTCCTCGCCACTGGAAGTGATCACACTGAGCCGGTAACGATCGGGGGGCAGCAGCGGACTGCCGTCACGCAGCGTCCAACCGATAGGACCGACGCGGTCCAGCAGCAATACATGAGTCCGTTCCCTGCCCTCTGCCTTCGATGCGGCAGGCTGTGCGGCACTTGACGCGCTGCTGCCTTGCGCCTCTTCGTCCGGAACGATGACAAGCCGCTGGAGCAATTGTTGTGCAGCTTGTGCGGCGGTCTCGGTGGCATCGTGCTGATCCATCCCAAGCGCCATCACGAAGCCGAAGCGGTCGCTGTTGCTGCGCAGTGGAGCAACCCGGCTGCCGGGCTTTACCGACAATCCATGCATGACGATGTCGGCAGACAAGGCTGCAGGCGGCAGGATGTTCGTCACGGTGCCAGCGCGATCGGTCCATAGGGGCCGTATTGCAACCGTAGCGACCGGCTCGCCAAGCGGCGCAAGCGGTGCGCCGGTAGCAATAGCCACCAAGTCCATTGTGATGGAACGGGCCAATGCATGCGACATTTGCTGCATGACGACATAACCCGCGATGCGGCCATTCACCTCGACCAGCTCAGGGCCTTTCGGGGTGATCATCATTTCCATGTGCACCGCGCTGTTGCGGATGCCAAGTGCACGCACCACGTTCTCGGCGAAAGCACGCGCGGCATCGAGTTGCTCAAAACGTGCCGGGAAATGACCACCGACTTCCGCCGTAACGCCGGGCGGGCAAGGCAGACGCTCAGCGAAACCCAGCAGCATCGGCTGTCCGTTTTGCACCAGCATTTCCGCGCTGACCAATTTTCCCGGCACGAATTCTTCCAGCAGCACGACCGGCTGCCCGGCCGCCGCACCGCCGGAAGCCTGTCCGGCTGCGGCTAAGGCAGCGGCCAATCCTTGTTCGTCCGAGACGATGGTGACCCCGAGCGAAAAACCACCTGAAACCGGTTTCACAACCAGCGGATAACCGATCTCGCGCCCGGCTTGCAGTGCCTCCTCCATTGAACGCACACGACGCCACTGCAGCGAACCGAGGCCGGCCTTTTTCAGGCAATCGCGCACTGCCGATTTGTCGCTTAACAAAACGGCAGTAGCATCGCTTTCCCCCGGCAAGCCGTAAGCCTGCGTCAGATTGGCGACATCGCGCGCGAAAATCTCATCGCGACAAATTACGCCATCAGGCTTGTTCGGGCCGAGTTTATCGCGCAGCAGCGCGGCCAGATCGCAAGGCTGTCCCAGTTCGGGCACTTCAATCAACCGGGCAGCGCGTGCCAGCTTGGCTGGATCGTGCAGTGCCAAGTGGCGCTTGAGATCCTGCGCGACGAAGCTCACCTCGATCCCGGCATTGGCCATTTCCTCGACGATGTCGAAACCGCATACCGCCGTTGTTTCCACCAAAACGATGTGCATGAATCACTCTCCCGCGCGTCTGGCGACGACCACCAGATAGTGATGCGCGCCAGATTGACGCGGCACTACAGCAGTTTGTTCCACCATCCACCCAGCCGTTTGCAGTAATGCACGCGCTTCGGCTTCGGTAAAGTCGCGCGTCAGGCGGCCATCATGTTGCAACCAGAGCGTGCCTGCGTTTGCCACGCCGGAGGGAGTGAAAAAGCTGACAACCAATACCCCATCCGACAGCGTGTACTGCCACAGCTTGCGCAAATAAGCTTCGTACGACTCCGGGTGCTGATGATGCAAACAGCCGTTATCAAGCACGGCATCATAACGGCGTTCCAATTGCACCGTGAGCAGCTCGCCTTCAATGAAGCTGAGACGCTCGGGCCAGCATGCGATGAGTGCTGCCCAGTCGGAGGTGACGGCCAGATCCAGCGCATCCACACTATGCCCCGCCTGCAGCATCTGCAAGGTGTCACGTCCGCGGCCAGCCCCTACATCGAGCACATGGCTATCAGGGTTCAGACGCTCAAGCAGCAAAGGGAGCACCTTGCGCATCGCCGGCTCGTCGCTCCACACATCGTCAGCCGTGTTGTACGAGGCCTTGAACGAGCTGCCAAGCACGTCCTGGTAGCCCTCCAATGACGGCGATACATCGATTGTGACGTGACTCATGACAAGGCTCGCTTCCATTCTTCAGGTGTGCCCGCACACGGAAATACCGTGACGACAGTGGCGTCGGCAGGCAACTCGCTCGCGATTTGCCGCGCTATTAACCAATTAGCAGCCGCCGAACTGCCGATCTTGATATCGGTAAGCGCATAAAATTCGGCCATGCCCTTGATCGCATCGGGGAAAGATACGCTGCGGTGCTCGACGATGTCATCATCCATGCGCACGAACGGCTGCCGTACTCCTGCCCCCATGCCGCCCGAACCGGCATACTTGGGCAAGCCATTAGGCGGGAGCTCACTACCATAAGGCAGCTCCGCAGGCGTGACACCAATCGTGCGCATCGCGGGAAATGCTTTTCGCAATACCCGCGAAACTCCGATCAAACTGCCGCCTGTGCCAATGGAAGCGACCCATGCCGACGGCGCTTGCGTACCGAGTTGTTCGAGAATTTCAGCGCCAGTGGTATCGCGATGAAAAGTGAGATTGACCGGATTGCGATGCTGATAAAGCAGCGTCCATTCAGGCTCCTCTTCCGCAATGCGCAGCGCGGTCTGCACGACAGCGATGAAGCCGCGCTCCTTGTCCACCAAATCGACCCGCGCCCCGCGCTGATCGAGCACGTTCAACAAGCTGGCAGGAGATGCCGACGAGAGCACGAAGCGCATCGGAATACCCAAGGCTGCGCCTAGATAAGACAATGCACCAGCGAGGTTGCCGCCAGAATATTCGAGTATCTTCAACTCGGACAAGGGCCGCGTGCCATGGCGAGTAAGCGCGTCGCACATCAACGCATAGGCAACCCGATCCTTGATCGAACCGACCGGGTTTTGCCACTCGCATTTGGCAAGGATACGTGCCGAACCCGGCAAGCCTGGCACTTCGATCAGATCAGTCCCGCCCAGGCGCGACTTGAATTCGGCCAGTGCAGGATGGGCGGCATGCAACGCTTCATAGTCAATGGCAGGGGACTCTTCCCACGCAAACGGCGCATCAAGTACAGGAACGCAAATCATAGAGACTCCGCAAGTCGAAAACCCATTGCATAAATGGGGCTGCGATACCATCCATGACGACGCCGACAGCGGGCAAGATCGCCATAACGAGTAAAGCTGCCGCCACGCGCGACGCGATAATTGCCTTGCGTCAGTTGCAGGTCATCGGCGATGTGCTCGCCGCCTGGATAAGCATGGTAAAGATCAGCGGTATATTCTTCGACATTCCCCGCAAGATCGTCGATACCGGTACTCGTGCGGCCCAGCGGATACATGCCAACCGGCGTGGTGCAAAGCGGACCGCGCTCCACCGTATTGGCACACTCCGCCTCGAACGTCGCCCCCCAGGGAAATTCGCGCCCATCGCCTTGCGAGGCTGCGTATTCCCACTCAGCCTCGGTCGGCAGACGGAATGCGCGCCCGGTGCGTTCAGACAACCATGCTGCATAAGCGTCGGCGGCTTCCGGCGGAATCGTCCACACCGGATGGTTGGCGAGATGAACAGGATAGGTGCCGAGATGCCATGAACTTGGTAGCCATGTGCTGTCGGTATCTTCAAGAAAGGCCCGGAATTCGAAGTGAGTCACAGGAAAGCGGGCAATGGCAAACGGCGCGATCTCCACGGTGTACTCCGGACACTCCTTGCGAATCCACTCCTCTATCACACCAACGTGACGCCACTGCGCCGTCACCTCCTCAACACGTTCTGGCGCAAGACCGAGCTTGACCTTGCCGCCCGGCAGTTTGATCATCGACGGCTGCTCGACGCTGATGCGCGGATCGCCAATGATAGCCAGCACCGATCCCGCCGCAAAACGGCGGTCAGCAGCAACATCCGCAGACTCCAGTATTGCCACCAGCTCGGTCGCGTCATACCGCAGCAGATCGGCATGGCGCACAAGCACATCAGCGCCAAGCCGATCGACCAGCGCCTCGGGTAGGCCCATTGCCGCGCGTGGCGACAACAGATTGGGATTGATCGAGACCGCGTCGTTCGCGCTCATGCCTCACCTGCACGAATTTCATACACCTGGCCGTCATATGAGCCGGCGAGGAAGCAATCGTTAGCGGCATCGAAACAGAGCGAGGAAATGCCGGCGGTAGTGGGACGTACCACGCGCGTCCATTCGGCACGCTCCGTATCGTACAAGGCAACCGCGCCGAAATACGAGCCCGATGCAACGTAGCGGCCATCGTTTGATGCAGACACACACTTGATCGAACGGTCATGCGGTGTATTGATCACGGTCGCCTTGGTATTAGCCCAGAGGCGCAATTTGTGATCGCGACTGACGCTCACGAAGCGGCCGCCTGGCAGCGCGGCACAGCCATTGGCAATGCGGCCATGCGCCACCTCTTCCCGCGCAATCTCGCTGAAATCATCAATCGAGAACCACGATGCTCCAGTATCGGCGCAAACCGAGAATATCTGACCGTTCGAAACGGCTACCGCCTTCACGGCGTTGGCATGTAACGGCAACGTGGCGACATGGGCAACCTTACCGTCCGCTGCGACAGAAAACACCAGACCTTCGCCAGTGTAAGCACCGATCACAACATGCGGCACACCATTGCGTTCAAACGCCGCACCGCAATTCAGAGGTGAACGATGCTGATACAGTAGTTCCCCGGTCAACGCATCCATCACGCTTCCCATCTGGCCGCCTGTGAATACGCGCGAACCAACCGGCGTGAGAAAGTTGCAAAGACTGCCTACTTCGGTAGCTTTTTGTCCATCGATGCACAGAATGCCGCCATCGCCGATCGTCAGACGGCGCCCCTCCTGCACCGTCACCGCATTCACACCCGGCGTCGGCAGCACCCCTTCCAGATTCCAACGATCGGAATCGATGTGATACACCGCATACGACGAACCGAATGTCGCAAACGCTAGTGTTTTGCTATTCAAAAAAGCACAGGAACGCGGCCAGACTTCAGCCGGAAAAGTCGATTTTGCAATCGGCATGAGCTCCGCACCGCCAGTGGACCATACGCGAAGCGTGCGGTCATAGCTGAGACTAACCAGCAGGTTTTCATCGGCCTGATACACGAGGCGTTTGATGCCGGCAGCATGTGCAGGATAGGTGACCGTGTTGCCAGAGTCGATAACGACAATCTGTCCCTCGTCATTACCTGCAAAAATCACGCCTTCACGGGTAATGGCAAGAGTGTCGGTTTCGACACCGCCAAGATCAATATCGTCAATCAGCTTATTCGCGGCAAGCGACCAGCGCTTGATCGTGCCGTCATCGCTGGACGAAATCAATTCCTCGCCGTTGACGGACCAGGCCACCGAAATCACATCCGCCGTATGCCCTTCAAAGCATGCCTTGAGTTTTCCCGTGAAATCGTAGACGCGAACGCGATGGTCGCGTGATGCAGTGGCAATCAATTTTTCGGTGGGATGAAACACCGACATCTCGACATCATCGAGATGATCCGAAAACACGGCCAACAGCTTGAGTTCAGGCACCGACCACAGGCGTGCGGTATGGTCGCTGGAAGAGCTGACCAGGTACCGCCCATCGGGGCTGAAGGCGACCTGATTTGCCAAATGGTCGTGCAGCGCACGGCTCAATGCTGACTTGTGGGTGGCATCCCAGAGAATGACCTGGTTATCATAGCCTGCGGTAGCGACATACTTGTTTCCATAGGCGGCCACGCCGCTGATTGGTGATTTATGCGCAATCATTATGCAAGCTCCCCTTGCTTGAAAATATTGATTGTGTGATTTGAATGCGCCACCTTGGCTTCCAGATATCTGCGATTGGATTCGGAAAGGAAGACGCCGGTTGGCACTTGCGAATCGACCTTGATGCCCGCCGCGATCAACTGGGCTTTTTTGTCCGGGTTATTGCTCAACAAGGTGACACGTTTGATATCCAATGCCTTCAGCATATCTGCCGCGACGCTATAGTTCCGCTCGTCATCACCATGCCCCAGCTCGCGATTGGCGGCATAAGTATCGTAGCCCTTGTCCTGCAAGCGATAGGCTTCAAGCTTGCGGTAAAGACCGATGCCACGTCCCTCTTGGCGTAAATACAGCAGATAACCGCCCAGTTTGTGCAGAGACTCCAATGCTTCTCTTAACTGAGGACCGCAATCGCAACGCGCCGATCCGAATACGTCACCTGTCACGCATTCGGAATGAAGTCTGATCATCGGCGAGCTTGAGGCAGGATTTCCGAGTTTCACCACAAAGTGTTCCTTGCCATCAGAAAGACCTGTAAAGCTGATGATTTCCGATGAGACAGTCTCGCCGCTGGAAAGTACAAGCGGCACTTTGACTGAAGTACGCACCTGAGGAGCGCAGACTGACGCCTCAGCAGGATATTTATTAATCATTCATTTTCCTTAAATTTCGAGACGAGATATATGCCAGAGGTTCGTTTCAATTTCCCTGTCGAATCAATTCAAGCTTATGGTGAAATGAAACTACCGGGTGAGTTTAGAGCCTGTCATGAACGCATAACAGGCCCCAAATAAGGGGGGAAACTAAATCTGAGTTTGATAGCCGAGATGCACGGACTTTCAATGCGCTGCATTCAGCCACAAGAATCAAAATACCCACCCCACTCCTTTACCAATTATTCGATACATTCTTTTAATTTGCTTTTCAATGGCAAGGTTTTACTTGACGCGCTGCTTTTCGAGCTTGCGCGCCAGCGTGCGGCGATGCATTCCCAAGCGGCGCGCAGTTTCGGAAATATTAAAGCCGGTGTCCGCCAGCACTTGGTGAATGCGTTCCCATTCAAGGGTCTTGATCGATGTAGAACGGTTAGTCAGCTCAATCTCCGTGTTCCCGGCGACATGACCGAAGGCCGCCTCGATATCGTCAGTGTTGGATGGCTTGGCAAGGTAATGACAAGCGCCAAGCTTGATTGCCTCGACTGCCGTATTGATACTGGCGAATCCGGTCAGGACAACGATCAACATATCCGGGTCATGCTGATGCAGCATTTGCACGCAGGCCAACCCGGAAGAGTTGTCGCTCAACTTGAGGTCAACTACTGCATGTGACGGCGAGTGCTGCTGCAGCAATGCGGCGACCTCATCGAGGTTCGCGGCGTGCAGCACCTGATAATCGCGCCGTTCAAATGAACGGCCGAGGGTGCGTGCAAAAGCGGCATCGTCTTCAACGATCAACAACAGGCGATCAGAGTCAGATGTCATAGTCCCTCATCCTCGTCGAGTTTTATTGATGCCAGAGGCAGGGTGAGCTGAACGGCTGCGCCACCCTCTGCACGATTATGCGCCGTTACGGTGCCGCCAAGTTTGCGTGCGACATTGACAACGAGAAAAAGGCCCAGCCCGCCGCCCGGACGTCCCTTGCTCGATTGATATGGCTTGCCGAATTGCGCCAGCATTGCCGGCGCAAATCCCGGGCCGGCATCTGTAATCAATAACTTCAGCGCATCATTCTCGCACGTCGCCTCAAGACTTACCCAAAGGGGCGAAGCTTCGATTGCGTTATCGAGCACATTGAAAATCATCTGCTTCAATGCGGTGTCAAACACCACAGGAAGGTCTTGCTGAATGCGATTCTGGTAAATAAACGAAGAAATCGGCCTGGTAGAGCGCCACTCATCGACCAGATCGTTTAGAAATGCGCTGATGGTCGTCTTCGCCGACTCTTCGCCGCGCGCCTCGCCTGCCGAAAGCAAGATGCCGCTGACAATGGATTTGCAACGTTGTAATTGCGTCTGCATTTCGGCAATCTCCTCCAGCAGCTCCTTGTTCTTTTTGAATTCCGGCATGCGCCGCCAATCCCCCAGAATTACTGACAACGTCGCCAAGGGAGTACCCAATTCATGCGCGGCGCCCGAAGCCAGCAGGCCCATGCGCACAATGTGCTCCTCCTCGGCCGCCCGCTGGCGCAAATCGGCCAGTTTTTCGGCACCCGCTCGGAGATTGCGCATGATTCGCGTGATAAAGACTCCCAGCAATGCAGCATTGAGTACAAAGCAAATCAGGATGCCTTTGACATATAAGGTGGGCAGACTATGCCTGGAATCGAACGGCAAAGCGAGAGGCACTGAAAACCGCGACAAGCCGGCCAAACAGACGCAGGTGATGACAACGATAATCCAGGTTGACCAGACCTCAAGCAGCACCGCACTCAATATGACCTGCAGCAGATAGAGAAAAGCGAACGGATTCGACGTTCCTCCGCTGAAATACAACTGTGCCGTAAAACTGGCCACATCGACCAATAGCGCCAGGAACAATTCCCTGTTTGTGGCTATTTGATGTTCATGCCAACGCAGGTGACTGGCAATGTTGAATGCGACCAGGCATGCCAGCACGGCGATCATTTGCGGCAGCGGAAGATAAATTCCAAGAGCGCTGCTTACAACCAGGATCGTCGTGATCTGGCCAAGCACGGCGATCCAGCGCAGTTGAATCAACTGCAGCATGTTTCTGTGACCTGCCGCTTCTTCAACGCGGACAACCTCAGCAGATTGCTCCTTCACACCTTCTCGATTCGCAACTGTTTCAGTTTTCCCCGCCATTTCCGGTTTCTCGATCAACACAATCGGTGCGGCGCAGCCTTCGCTCTTCGCGCATGAGCCACAAGCCAGCGCCGAGCACCATCAAGGCCAGAGCATACCAAGTGATTGCATAGACCAGGTGGTCGTTACGAAAGGAGATCACCGTCAAACCGCCGACCGGATGATCAAGATTGCCGCTGCCTGTCTGCTTATCCGCTGGATCTTCCGCCGCGTCTGCATCCACAAAGTATGGCGCAACTTGAGCGAGACCGCGAGCGGCGGCAATCGCCTGAATGTCCCGAGAGTACCACCGATTGCCGGCAGGGTCGTTGTGGCGCAAAAAGCCGCCGCCAGGTTCGCTTATGCGCAACAACCCGGTAACGACAACTTCGTCACGGCCCGCACGATTTTTCTGATGACGTGCATCATGCATTTCATCATGGAATTCATCGTCGATCCGATCAACCGCAGAAGCGGGAATGAAGCCACGATTAACCAACACCACGTAGCCTTCCGCGCTACGTAGTGGCGTCAGCAACCAATAGCCGCTACCGAGTCCGGTCGATGCCTGAACTTTGGTGGTAAATTCATAAAGGAAGGTCCCCGTCAAGCGTACATGGCGGTACTCGTCGGCTTCGGCGCTGACTTGCGGCCAACGCTCGGGCCCCGGGGCAGGAAGAGGAACAGCATGTACACGCTGCTCCACGCGTGCAATGAGTGCACGTTTCCATTGCAGGCGCTGAAGCTGCCAGGTCCCCAGCGCCACAAAACCCGCAAACGCCAGCGCCGCACATACAACCAGGGTAACCAGCGTTGCGAGAGAGCGTGGGCGCAGCTCAACTTCCTGCAAAGACGATTCGCTTCGCGAGCCGCTGCCCTGCTCTGGCCAATTTGTCATGGCATTTCGTGCATTTGATGCGTTGAATCATGCGTCATGCCCGGCATCATGTTGTGATTCAAGTGATACATCACCCACATTGATCCGGCCAGCATGATCACCACCAACATAACCGTGAAGATCAATGCAAGCATAGTCCAGCCGCCCTCGGATTTCGAGTTCATGTGCAGGAAATAGACCATGTGAACGACAATCTGCACTGCAGCAAAGCCGAGGATGACTGCAGCAGTGGTGCCGGACTTGTCGAACACTTTGCCCATCACCAGCCAAAACGGAATTGCAGTCAGGATGACAGACAGCAGGAAACCGATGGTATAGCTCTTCAGGCTGCCGTGGTCGGCATGATCATCGTGACCATGATGGTCGTGATTCGTGTGATGCTCGCTCATGGCAAGACTCCCATCAAGTAAACAAAGGTGAAGACACCGATCCAGACCACGTCCAGGAAGTGCCAGAACATGGACAAGCACATCAAGCGGCGGCGGTTCTCAGGAATAAGTCCGTGGCGGTTGAGCTGGAACATCAGCGTCACGAGCCAGATAATGCCGAAGCTCACGTGCAGGCCGTGCGTTCCCACCAGGGCGAAGAACGACGTCAGGAAAGCACTGCGCTGCGGGCCTGCGCCTTCATGAATCAAATGGGTGAACTCGTGCAGTTCCAACGCAATGAAGCCCGCGCCGAGCAAACCTGTCACACCCAGCCACAGCAAGGTGCTGCCCAAGCGCTTGCGCTGCGATTCCAGCATGGCGAAGCCGTAAGTGATCGATGACAACAGCAGCAATGCCGTGTTGGTTGCCACCAGCGGCAAATCGAACAATTCTGCGCCTGTCGGGCCGCCCGCATAGGCGCGTCCCAACACTGCATACGCGACGAACAAACACGCAAACACCAGGCAGTCGCTCATCAAGTAGAGCCAGAAACCAAGCAATGTGCTGTTTTCAGGATGATGCTCGCGCACATAAAAGCGCGAACTCACGTCGGCGCCAGCGGCCGCGGAAGAAGTTACATTAATTTCAGACATGGCTTTCCAACAAGCGAGTGCGAGTATCTTCAGTGCGAACAACCTCGTTCGCCGGGATGTAGTAATCGCGTTTGTAATTAAAGGTGTGGATGATGATGGCTGCCATCATCACAACGAAGCCAAGACCGGCCACCAGCCACATTTGCCAAATCAGGGCGAAACCGATAAGTCCGCTCAATGCCGCAATGATAAAACCGGCAGCCGTGTTCTTCGGCATGTGGATCTCGATAAAGCCTTGCTGCGGGCGAGCGTAGCCCTGCTTCTTCATATCAAACCACGCATCCTTGTCGTAAACCCTTGGTGTGAACGCAAAGTTGTAATCAGCCGGCGGCGAAGAAGTCGACCATTCGAGCGTACGGCCATTCCATGGATCGCCGGTCACATCGCGCAGCTCATTGCGACGCTTGAAGCTGACGTAGAACTGCATGAGCATCGACCCAATGCCGAGTGCGATCAACACGGCACCAAATGCGGCAACCTGGAACCAGATCTGCAACGACGGATCGTCGAAATGGCTCATGCGGCGCGTGACACCCATCAACCCGAGCACGTACAGCGGCATGAACGCAAGGTAAAAACCGATGAACCAGAACCAGAACGAGCACTTGCCCCAGAATGCATCAAGCTTGTAGCCGAAGGCTTTCGGGAACCAGTAGTTGATCCCAGCAAACAAACCAAACACCACGCCGCCGATGATGACGTTATGGAAGTGAGCGATCAGGAACAGGCTGTTGTGCAGCACGAAGTCGGCCGGCGGCACCGCCAGCAGCACGCCCGTCATACCACCGATAACAAAGGTGATCATGAAACCGATGGTCCAATACATGGGCACATCGAAACGAATACGGCCGCGATACATTGTAAAGAGCCAGTTGAAAATCTTCGCCCCGGTTGGGATCGAGATGATCATCGTCGTAATGCCAAAGAACGAGTTGACACTGGCACCGGAACCCATCGTGAAGAAGTGGTGCAACCAGACCAGGTAAGACAGGATCGTGATCACCACAGTCGCATACACCATCGAGGTGTAGCCGAACAGGCGTTTGCCGGAGAAAGTGGAAACCACTTCCGAAAAAATGCCGAACACGGGCAGAACCAGGATGTACACCTCAGGGTGACCCCAGATCCAGATCAGGTTGACGTACAACATGGAGTTGCCGCCCAGATCATTGGTGAAGAAGTTCATGCCAAACATGCGATCCAGCGACAGCATGGCAAGCACGGCGGTCAGCACCGGGAAGGTAGCGACGATCAGCACGTTGGTGCACAGCGCAGTCCAGGTGAATACCGGCATCTTCATCATGGTCATGCCAGGGGCGCGCATTTTCACGATTGTCGCGAGTAAATTAACACCGGACAACAAGGTTCCCACCCCGGCAATCTGCAAGGACCAGATGTAGTAATCGACACCCACATCCGGACTTCCAAGGATGCCGGACAACGGCGGGTAGGCAAGCCAGCCGGTGCGTGCGAATTCACCCACGAACAGGGATGCCATCACCAGCACGGCGCCGAAGGTGGTCATCCAGAAGCTGAAGTTGTTAAGGAACGGGAATGCCACGTCGCGCGCGCCGATCTGGAGCGGCACAACATAGTTCATCAGGCCGGTAATGAGCGGCATGGCGACGAAGAAGATCATGATCACGCCATGTGCCGTGAAAACCTGATCGTAGTGATGAGGCGGCAAAAAGCCCGCCGAATCGCCGAAGGAAATGGCTTGCTGAGCACGCATCATGAGAGCGTCGGCAAAACCGCGCAGCAGCATCACCAGGCCCAGGACCATGTACATGATCCCGATCTTCTTGTGATCGATACTGGTAACCCAATCGCGCCACAGCGGTCCCCAC
>Ga0207657_10001511_pt1 | contig 24895 bp, 24 predicted proteins | sample KBSC33metaG_FD_184316 | JGI IMG/M metagenome (GOLD analysis project Ga0207657, IMG submission 184316) | Corn rhizosphere microbial communities from Kellogg Biological Station, Michigan, USA - KBS C3-3 metaG (SPAdes) (version 2) | ecosystem: Host-associated > Plants > Roots > Rhizosphere > Soil ... | reverse complement strand
TTTGGCCTAGATAACACGATCGGTCGTCTTGACTTTTACCGGTGCGGCCCTCGTTCGCGGGGATGATTTGCGACCGATAGTGCTAACTTGGGCACATGGCGACGAAACTTAGGCAACGGCGCTCCGACGGCGAGCGGACCTACGCGGCGATCGTGCGCGCCGCCGCGGAGCTCGCGACGATCGACGGCCTGCACGGCCTCTCGATCGCCCGGCTCGCCGACCACGTCGGCATCTCGAAGAGTGGTCTCTACGCCCATTTTCGCTCGAAGGAGGAGCTGCAGCTCGCGACGATCGAGGCCGCCGGCGAGATCTTCGAGGAGGAGGTCGTCCGGCCCACCGAGGGCGAACGGACCGCGCGCGGCACGCTCGAAGCGCTCTGCGAGCGCTTCTTCTCGCACGTCGAGCGGCGCGTCTTCCCCGGCGGGTGTTTCTTCGCCGCGGCGTCGGCCGAGGTCGACGCGCATGAGGGCCGCGTCCGCGATCGCGTCGCGGAGTTCATGCTCGGCTGGATCGAGAACCTGCGCGAGCTGGTCGAGGCCGCGCAGCGGGAAGGCGCGATTCCGCCGGACGAAGACCCGGCTCAGCTCGCGTATGAGCTGGAGGCGGCGATGATGCTCGCGAACAACCTCTTCGTGCTGACGAACGATCCCGCCACGCTCGAGCGCGGGCGGCGCGCGGTCAGGCGCCTGCTGGCGCCGTAAAGAGCGGTCGCGCGGCGTCGAGCGCCACGTCGAGCGGCCAGCCTCGCCCTTCCTCCCGCCACGCCGGATCGGCCTCCCCGACGTGCTCGCAGATCCGCTCGAACGCCAGCCGCTCACCTTCCGGCAGATCCCCGGCAATCGAGACGAACGCCGCCTCGGTGGCGCCGACGAGCTTCATGGCGAGTGCTCCGTCGCCGTCGACGGCGGCCAACTCGGCCGCGACGGCGAGCGTGTGCCCGAGGAGCAGCGTGTGGCCGTACTCCTCGGCGAGCTCGACCGCCTCGCGAAGCACTGTGCGCGCCCGCTCGGCGTCGCCGAGCCGGAGCACCGTCGGCGAGAGGTTCGTGAGTGACACCGCGAGATCGCTCGGGTCGTTGATCTCGCGCTGCAGCGCGATCGCCCGCTCGCCGTACTCGACGGCTGCGGCGAGGTCGTTGCGGTTCGCAGCAATCGCGGCGAGATTCGAGATCGCGATGCCTTCACGCATGTGATTCCCGAGCTCGCGGAACATCGCGGCGGTCTCCTCGTACCGGCGGTGCGCCAGCTCGAAGTCGCGCTCGGCAACCGCTACGCCCCCGAGCTCGGCGAGGCAGCGCGCCGCCTCGCCGTGATCGCCGTGCGCGCGGTTGATCGCCAACGCCTCCGTCCAAAGCTCGTCCGCACGGCGAGTCTCGCCCTGGTGCAACGCAAACGTCGCGGCACCGTTGAGCGCGGCGGCATGGAGCAGCGGCTCGAGGTCTGCGGCGATCGCGGCGTCGAACGACGCGCGGCCCTCGACGAAACGGCCGCGCATCAACCACGCCCACCGTTGCGCGCACGCGAGTCGAGCCATGGATCCGCCGTCGTCGGTCGAGGCCGCGAACGCAAACGCCGCGCGCAGGTTGTCCGCCTCACGTTCCTGCACGCCCATCCCGACCTTCTCGGGCTCACCGCCCGCCAGGATCCCGTCCCATGCCTCCTCCACGACGCGGAGGTAGTGCGCCAGATGGTGTCGTCGTACCTCGTCACCGTCCTCGAGGTGGTCGAGCGCGTACTCGCGGACCGTCTCGAGCAACGTGAAGCGATCCCCGCGCCGGCGAACGATCCCGGCCTCCACGAGCGTGGAGAGCGGCTCGATCGGGTCGCGCCCCGTGACCGCCTCCACGTCCGCCAGACCGAATCCACCCGCGAACACCGAGAGCTGTGTCAGCAGGCTCTGCGCGTCGGCATCGAGGAGCGCGAAGCTCCAGTCGAGCGTCGCGCGCAGGGTCTGCTGGCGCGTCGGCAGGTCTCGTGCCCCGCCGACGAGCACGTCGAGTGCCCTGTCGAGGCGCTGCTCCAGCGCCGTCAACGGCAGCGTGCGAACCCGGGCGGCTGCCAGCTCGATCGCGAGCGGCAGCCCGTCCAGGCGGGCACAGATCCGTTCGACCGTTGCCGCGGTCTGCTCGTCGAGCTCGAACGCCGGATCGATCGCGCAGGCCCGCGCAGCGAAGAGCGCAACCGACTCCGCGAGTGGAAGCGGCGGCACCGAGTACTCCTGCTCGGCGCCGATGCGCAGCGGGATACGCGACGTCGCGAGAACGCGCAGCCGCGGCGCGTTCGCGAGCACGCGCGCGAGCAGCGGCGCAGCGTCGGCGGCGACCTGCTCCAGGTTGTCGAGCACGAGCAGCAGCGACATCGACGCGAGTCGAGCCTCGACCTCGTGGGCGTCGGCGACGCCGATCGCCTGCCCGATCGTCGGGAGGATCAGCTCTGCATCGTGGATGCTCGACAGGTCGACGAACGCCGCTCCGCCGCGGAGCTCCGGCGCGAGATGCTCGGCGACGGCGAGCGCGAGCCGCGTCTTGCCGGTCCCACCGGGGCCGGTGAGCGTCACGAGCCGGACGTCGTCGCGGCGGAGGATCGCCTCGACGGCCGTGAGCTCGAGCCGACGGCCGATGAGCGCGGTGGGCGCCGACGGCAGCCGAAGCCGCGGCGCCTCCACCCGCTCCTCGGGCGCGAGGGCCGGATCGTGCCGCAGCACCGCGCGCTGGAGCTCGCGGAGGGCCGGGCCGGGCTCGACTCCGAGCTCGTCGAGCGCACGGCGCGCGTCCTGATAGGCATCGAGCGCGTCCTGCTGGCGGCCGGAGCGGTAGAGCGCGAGCACGAGCTGCTCGCGGAGCTTCTCCCGGTACGGCTCGGCGGCGACGAGCTCCTCGAGCTCCGCCACGACCTCGCGGTGCTCGCCGAGCGCGAGTCGCGTGTCGGCGCGCAGCTCCAGCGCCTGCAACCGCAGGTCTTCGAGCGCCGCCGCAGCGGCACGCACCGGGCTGTCGCCGAGATCCGCGAGCGCGTCGCCGCGCCAGAGCGCGAGCGCGCTCGCGAGCAGCTCCTCCGCGTGTGCGGGAGGCGCATCACGCGCCTCGGCCAGCAGCCGCTCGAAGCGCGCGACGTCGAGCTCCTCCGGCTCGACGCACACGCGGTAGGCATTGCCCCGCGTCTCGAACCTGTCGGCGCCGACCGCCCGGCGCAGCCCGTGCACGTACACCTGCAGCGAGCTGATCGCGCTCGCCGGCGGCGTGTCGCCCCAGAGCGCGTCGACGAGCCGCTCGCGCTGCACGGCCGAGCCGCGCCGCAGCAGCAGCTCGGCGAGCAGCGCGCGCTGCTTCGGGCCGCCCAGCGCGACCGCACCGCCCTCGCCGACCACCTCGACTGGCCCCAACAGCCGAAATTCCACCCGATCCCTCCCTCGCTTAGCGAGCCTCAAGCGGATCTTAAGCGGCTCCTTCGATGGTGACCACCGTCACGCCCGTCACCCGAAAGGAGTCACCCATGATTCGTGCAGGCGACAGCATCCATAACCCGGTCACCGGCGAGCGGATCGTCTTCCGCCAGACCTCGGCCGACACGAACGGCGAGGCCGTCGTGATCGAGACGTTCGTCGAGCCGCACGGGTTCGTCGCAGCCGCTCACGTCCACCCGTCGCAGGAGGAGCGCTTCCAGGTCCTCCGCGGCACCGTCGGCTTCAAGGTCGGCGGCAAGGAGCAGATCGCCGGCCCCGGCACCCGCGTCACCGTCCCCGCCGGCACACCGCACACGTTCTGGAACGCCGGCGAGGAGACCGCACAGTTCGTGTGCGAGGTCCGGCCTGCGCTGCAGTTCGAGTCGCTGCTCGAGACGATGTTCGCGCTCGCCGCCGACGGCAAGACGAACAAGAAGGGCATGCCGAACCCGCTGCGGCTCGCCGTGATCGCGAACCACCACTTCGACACGGTGCAGCTGCCGTTCCCGCCGGCCGCGCTGCAGAAGCTCGGCCTCGTCCTCGGCGCGCCGCTCGGCCGGCTGCTCGGCTACGGCGCCGTCTACACACCCGCGGACGGCGAGCCGGTCGTCGCATGAAGAAGCGCCTCTTCTTCGCCGCGCTCGTCCTCGCCCTCCTCGTCCTGGCCGGCATCGGCGCCCTGATGGGCGCCGGCCGCCGGCTTCGCCCCGCAGTCAACTGACCAACTAAAGGAGTCGAACCGATGAAAAGCCGTCCGCTTCTCATTCCCGCCGTCCTCGCGATCGGCCTCTGGATCTTCGGCCTCGTCGTCATCAACTCGTTCAGCGACAAGATCCCGCACAACCCGTCCGACGCACAGCTCCTGGCCTGGGTCCAGGGGAACCAGAACCCGATCATGTCCGGCGGCTGGCTCTGGATGATCGGCTGCCTCTCGTTTCTCTGGTTCGCGGCGCTGCTGCGGCCGCGTCTCGCGGAGGCCGAAGGCGGTTCGCACACCTACACGGTGCTGGCGTTCGCGGGCGCGTGCGCCGCGACGGTGTTCGGTCTCCTGATCCAGGGGGGCGACTTCGCCGCAGCGCTCGACCAGGACAGCATCAGCGCGGCGACCGCCGGCACGCTGCACCACCTCTCCGACATGTTCTTCATCGGGGCAGAGCTGTCGCTGATCCCGTTCTTCGCCGGAGTCGCAGTCGTCGCGTTCCGCACCGCGGTCCTGCCGAAGTGGTGGGCCGCGTTCTCGATCCTGATCGCGGTCGTGCTCGTGATCGGGCCGATCGGCTGGGCGGCGCTGATCTTCGGCACGCCGGTATGGCTGCTCGGCACCGGGCTGATCGTCGGCGCGAAGCCGCGGGCACAGCGGCGCGCCGTCACGGCGGCAACGGCCTAGAAGAGAGCGCGGCGGGCGGGGTTCACCCGCCCGCCGCAGTTCTCAGAGCGCTCGCCTACCGGACATCATCGCGAACACGGCGACCACGAGCGCCACGATGAGCAGCAACCACAGCAAGTTGCTCACTGCGACGCCGCCGCCGATCGCGAAGATGATCAACAGCAGAACGATGATCCAGAGCAGAGGCACGTTTTCTCCTTTCGCAACAACCTCAAGGAAACGGAGATCGGCCTCAAACGGTTACGCCTTCGTCTTTTCCCCGTCCTGCACCTCGCCACGCCACGCTCCCGTCGCCGACTGACGTCCCTCGACGAGCTCACGGAAACGCGCGAGATCGCCGTGGATCCGCCGGCTGTCGAGGCCCAGCGCCGAACCGGCCCGTTCCGCCGTTCCGTCCGGCTGATAGCTCATGTGCAGACGGACGCGGCTCCGTTCCGGCCCTCTGGTCTCGAACGTGACGGTTCCGCGCGTTCGCTTGCCGTCCACGGACTCCCAGGTGATCCGGCGGTCGGGCTGCTGCTCGAGGATCTTCGCGTCCCACTCGGCGTGCCGGCCGGCGATCGTCGCAGCCCAGCGGAGCAGTGTGTCGTCCAGCTGCTTGACCTCGTCGACCCCCTCCATGAACCGGGGGAACTCCTCGAACTGCGTCCATTGGTTGTACGCGACGGTGACGGGCACGCCGACCTCGACCTCTGCGTCGATGCTCGTCGAGTGGTCGGCGCTCGGCGCCGCGGCGCCGCGCATCCGGCGCGCCGCCAGCGCGGCGGCCGCGGCCGTTACCGCGCCGCCGACGACGATCAGCGTGTTCCGAAGCCTGTGGCCGCGATGTCTCTTCGCACGCGTGACCGTCTTCTTGATCTGCGACGCGAGCTCGACGAGCGAGTCGGTCGCCTGTTCGAGCGACTCCTTCATGACCCCCACCTCCTCAGGTTCCAAGGTTCCTCGTATCGTCTCTACCGGACGAGCCGACGGCAAACACCGGAACCGACTACAACGAGTCGAACGTCCGGGTGATGCGGCGGTCGGGGATGATCCAGATCAGGGCGACCGTCACGAAGATCCCGACCGAGATCCACGGCACGACCCACGCGAGAACGAACGCGAGGATGTACATCGCCAGCGACAGCTTGCCCTTGCGGTCGTCGCCGATCGCCCGATGAAGCTGCGACTCCGACTCGTGCAGCGCGAGCAGCGAGAGCGTGAACAGCGAGTACGCGACGGCGCAGCCGGTGAGCACGAGTGCATACGCTGCGGCGGGCCCGTTCTTCACCCCGGTCTCGCCGAGCCAGTCGGTCGCGACCGGCGTCAGCGACAGGCAGAAGAGCAGCCCGATGTTGGCCCACAGCGCGCGGCCGTCGATCCGGTGGACGACCTGGAGCAGGTGATGGTGGTTGACCCAGTAGATCGCGACGAACACGAAGGTGAGCAGGTAGGCGAGCAGGCGCCCCTTCTCGTCGAGGATGTCACCGAAGTGCTCGCCGGTGGGCGGGCGCAGCTCGAGGACGAGGATCGTGATCAGGATCGCGATCACGCCGTCGGTGAAGGCGATCAGCCGGTCAGGACGCACGTGGCAACTATCGCTGAGGGACCGGACCGACGTCCTGCTCCGGTGGGGCGAAGGTCCGATGTCCGGGCCGGGTGCCGGTAGGAAAGTCCGACTGTGCCCGCGAACCCACCACGGCGCACGCCGGAGCTCGACCAGGTGCGGCGCCTGCTCTTCCCGGGCCTCGCGCCCGAGGAGGGCTGGGCGCGGATCGAGGGCGCCCTCGCGGGCGCGAAGGACGAGGAACGGGTCGACGCGATCGAGGAGCTGGCAGGGCGGGATCTCACCGCCGAGCTGATCGCGGCGCTCAGGCGACTGCGGGCGCCGGCGGAGTAGGGCTCCAGCCGATCGCAGGCGCGATGTGCTCGACGATCGTCGCGAGCAGGCGTGCGTTGTACTCGACCCCGAGCTGGTTCGGCACCGTGAGCAGGAGCGTGTCCGCCGCGGCGACCGCCGCGTCCTGCCCGAGCTCCTCGGCGATGCGATCCGGCTCGCCGCTGTACGTGCGGCCGAACCGCGAGATCGCGCCGTCGAGCCAGCCGACCTGGTCCTCGTTCCCGTCGCGGCCGAACAGCTGACGGTCGAGATCGGTCGTGATCGGGATCACGCTCCGGCTGACCGACACGCGCGGCTCGCGCGCGTGACCGGCGGCGCGCCACGCGTCGCGGAAGATCCCGATCTGCTCGGCCTGCAGCTCGTCGAACGGCACCTGCGTGTCCTCGAGTAGCAGCGTCGAGCTCATCATGTTCAGCCCGTACTCGCCCACCCACTTCGCGGTGTCGCGCGAGCCGGAGCCCCACCAGATCCGCTCCGCAAGCCCGGGTGAGTGCGGCTGGATCGGCAGCGTCCCGGACCCGGGGCGACCGCCGGCGTCCGCGTGCACGACACCGGCGCCGCCGATCGCGGCCATGAAGACGTCGAGCTTCGCGCGGGCGAAGCCCGCGTCGTCGAGACCTTCCGGCGGCGCGTAGCCGAACGCGTCGAAGCCGCGGTAGGCGGGCTCGGGAGAGCCGCGGCTCACGCCGAGCTGGAGGCGGCCGCCGCTGAGGAGGTCGGCGACGGCAGCGTCCTCGGCCATGTAGAGGGGGTTCTCGTAGCGCAGGTCGATGACGCCCGTGCCGATCTCGATGCGGCTCGTGCGCACGCCGACCGCCGCGAGCAACGGGAACGGAGCCGACAGCTGCCGCGCGAAGTGATGGACGCGCACGAACGCGCCGTCGACGCCGAGCTCCTCGGCGGCGACCGCGAGCTCGACCGTCTGGGCGAGCGCCTCCTGCGCGGTCCGCGTCTGCGACCACTCAGCCCGCTGCCAGTGGCCGAACGAGAGAAAGCCGATGCGCTTCTGCACTACATGGTCATGGTGCCGGACATGCCGCCGCTCGGGATCGTCAGTCCCGGCAGGGCATGCGGTGCGGCGAACATCAGCACCGCGAATGCGATCAGCAGCGCCGTGATCCCGAACCTGGCGACGCGCTGCCACGGCAGGAGCTTCTCGACCGCGATCAACGCCGCGACGAACGCCATCCAGACGAGGCTCATCACGCCGAGCGCGAAGAGCGCCGCCATCAGCGCCCAGCAGCAGCCGACGCAGTAGACGCCGTTGCGGGCGCCCATCGAGAGCGCGCCCCGGACGCCGCCGCGCCACGAGCCGAGCAGCTGGCCGAGCGGGCTGCGGCACTTGCCGAGGCAGTAGTCCTTGAGCGGCGTCAGCTCGTACGCCGCCGCCGCGAGCAGCGTGAGCCCGGCGACCCAGCGGCCGGCGCGGTCCCAGTGGAGCACACCGCCGGCGAAGCTCCCGCCGGCCGCTGCGACCCCGTAGGCGGCGAGCCCGGCGAGCGCCCACGGGATCAGGTAGCCGCCGACGAAGACGAGGCCCGGGACCGGCGAGCGCTTCTGCGTCATGCGCGAATAGAGCGCGACCGTGGGTGCGACCGACGGGAACATCATCGCGGCCATCATCACGACCCAGACGCCGACGAACCAGCCGAGGCCGCCGAGGCTCGTCCACGGGCCGCCGTCCATCCCGCGCATCTCGCGTGCGGTCCACCACCAGGCCGCGATCGCGAGCGCGACGAGCAGGCCGACGAGGCCGAGCCGCAGCCGGACGGCGGTGACCGGCCAGAGCGGCCTTCTCGTCTCTGCAGCGACCGAGGTCATGCAGCCCAGGAGAACTCGGCGGTCGAGAGCCCCGTCTTCCCTTCGTAGCTGATGCCGAAGGCGTCGATCTTCGACCGGGTCGCCTCGGCGATCGTCAGGTTCGACCCGACCGGGTGGAACATGCCGTCGAAGCGCACCGCGCGGCCGGTCTCGACGCCGAACGGGACGATGTCCTCGATCTCGAAGTCGATCCCGTCACCGATGCGCACGCTGTGGCGCAGGCCGTCGTCGACGACCTCGATCGGGGCGCGCTCGACGCCGAGCATCTCCCCGACCAGAGGGCCGAGAGCTTCCATCGGTCCGCCCAGCTGGCCTCCGAACACGGCGACGAGCTTCTCCATCTGCTCGTCGGAGGCGCGGTCGTCCACGAACACGCCGAGCTTCCAGTTCCCGTCGGTCATCACCTTGGGCGTCTCGGCGATCGCGGCGACGTTCAGGCCGGAGACGTCCGTGCCGTCGACGTCGCCCGACTTGATCGAGAACACGAGCACGACCCGGCAGTAGTCGTAGGTCGCGCCGTGGCTCATGTTCGCGTTGCACGGGCAGATGAGGTCACACGAGCAGGTCTCGACGTAGCTGCCCTTCAAGCTCCAGGCCATCGTTCCCCTCCTCTTGGCGGTGGCCCCGATTATCTCCATAGGAGTACTGCGGATGCCAGTCGGTGCCGCGGCCCGCCGGGGTCGGGTCGAGCGCCTTTCCGAGCGGCCGGGCGCTCGCCCGGCGTCGGAGCCCGCTCAGAGCCGGCTCAGAGCCGGCTCAGAGCCGGCTCAGAGCCGGCTCAGAGCTTCTGTCGCAGAACGGTGAAAAGAGAGCGCCGATTGTGTGAACGGTTACGCCTGCAGGGCGGCGTGGCCGCTGATCGTCGCCGCATAGATCAGGCAGCGGCCGAAGAGCGAGCGGCGGTGGTGGAGCAGCGTCCCGTCGAACGTCCCGGAGGCGAGCCGGACGTGCACCGCATAGACCTGCGTCGTGCAGTGCGCGCCGCGGTTCGTGACCGAGACGAAGCCGCCGGTGACCGGCGAGCGGAGCGCGGTGCCGGTGCGCAGGCCGATCAGGAGCGAGCCGCCGGTGACCGCGACGGTCGAGCCGGTGCTCAGCGCCTCGTGCCGGATCGAGATGCGCCACGCGCCGACCGGCCCCTGCGCCGCTCCGACGAACGTGCCGCGGGTCGACGAGATCGGCGGCACCTCGGTGCCGACGACCCGCAGGTCGACCTTCGCGCTGCCGGACGCTGCGCCTGCGACCCCGAGCACCCCGACCGCGACGAGAACCGCCAGCCTCATGCCGGGCAATCTACGAAACGCCTGTTAGGGAACGACGAGGCGGTTCCAAAGGTTCCTGAACAGCACCGTCGCGAGCGGGTTGTCGGAGCCGCCGAACCCGAGCGTCCCCGCGGCGAACACCCTCGCCCCGTTCAGCTCGTAGTACGTCATCTGCCCGATCACCGCCCCGCCCTTCAGTCCCGGATCGACGCTCGCGAGCACCTCCGTGCCGGGCGGTGACTCGGGCGCCATCTTGTCGAACTCGATCCCGTACTTCACCGTGCCGAGCGTCGCGCCGTCTGGGATGTCGAGCCCGTCGAACAGCCAGGGCGCGGTCTCGCGGTTCTGGAGCACATACGGCTGGGCGTGACCGCCGCGGTCGTTGCCGCTGTACTGCACGCCGATCAACGCCGCTTCGGGGCGGCCGAGGTCGCGCCACAGCTTCACGCGCCAGATCCGGTTCAGCCGATCGCGGTCGACCCGCCAGAAGAAGTTGTCGGCCGAGAGGAAGGCAAGATTGCCGCCGAGGTCGCGGTACCGTTGCGTGACGTCGTAGATGTGCTGCGTCACGTACTCCTCGTGCCCCGAGAAGATGACCAGGTCGTAGCGCTGTGCCAGCTCGTCGCCGGTCGCGACCTTCTCGAGATCTTCGTCGCTGATGTAGTCGGCCTGGTGGCCCGAGTGCACGAGGAACCGAAGGAACCCGCGCTGCTGGGTGCGGTAGTGCGGCGGCTTACCCTGTGTGAGGAACGGACGGCCGAGCTGCACGTGCTGCCGGCGGTGGTCGACGTACCACGAGTCGCCGTGCCCGTCCTTCGCGACGTCGAAGAAGTTGTACGCCTGCCAGCTGTACGTCGGGAGCACGACGGCCACGCGGCTCCTCCCCCACACATCGGGCCGAAGGATGAACGGCGCGAAGGTCGCCTTGTCGCCCGTCGTCGTCGTGAGCCGCGCGAAGTACAGGCCGCTCGCCCACGCGCCGAGCCGAACACGGACGACGTTCGCGCCGAGCCGGCGGAACCGGATGTGCTGCACGGGCCCCCACGGCTTGCCGACGCTCGACCACGCGCGCTCCGCCCCCGCGCGCAGGACCTGCAGGTCGAGGTCGTGCACCGGCGTGATCACCTTCAGCGTCGCCACGGTTTCCGGCGAGTACGACGTCGTCGAGAAGACCGCGGTGAAGTACGGGTGCAGCGGCGTCTCCTTCGGCCTCGCGGCCGGCGACGAGCCCACGCTGACCATCGCCACGACAACGGCGGCCGCGACGACGACGCGGATCACGGGACGACCGGCTCGAGCGTCGGCAGCTGCTCCGACTTCACGCCGGTCGGCCCCAGCGCGAACGCGGTGCTGAAGCGCGTCTCGGCCGTCCCCGGCTTGCCGCACTTGAACGCGCGCAAGGCGTACTCGTACCGGCCGGCCTCGAGGTCGGCCGTCGGGAACTTCACCGTCGTCAGGCCGACCGCCTTACCGCCCGCGCTCGCGACCGGCTGCCCCGTCGTCGCGTCGAGGACCTGCAGCTGGTAGGTGCACGGCAGGTTGCACGTGAAACCGGTCTGCAGCGTGTCCGGCGCGGTGGTCGACGGGCCGCCGAACACGACGTCGTCGACGTTCGCGGTCGTCTTGTTCCGTCCGCACGCGGCGAGTGTCCCCGACTGCGCGGAGAGCGCAGCGGCGCGAACGGACGGCAGGCTCGTCTTCGGCCGGCCGTTGCCGTAGTACAGGCCCGACTGCCACGCACGCGCGTCGCGCTCGTCGACGACGTGGAAGATCAGCATCCCGGCGACCGTGGGCTGGCATGCCGCGAGGGCGAACGCCTGCGCGTAGTACTTCGCCTGAAGCGATTCGGGAATCGCGTCCGCCGCGGCCTTCGTGCCGAGGTTGCTGTAGACGAAGCGGAGAGCCTGCGGGATCTTCGACTGGTAGCCGAACTCGTCGTAGACGATCGGCAGCGTCTCGCCGCGCTGCGCCGTGCCGCGGAACGCCGAGGTGAGCAACTTGACGAGCTTCGGATAGTCGGCGACGCCGATCGTCGTCGTCAGCGGGTGCGCGAACGTCGGCGGCAGCTTCGACGGGATCAGGTACGGGTGGATCGCGAACATGTCCATGATCGGACGCGAGCGCTTCGTCGCGCGGTACGCGGCGCCGAGATCCTTGATGAACGCAGTGGGCGAATGCGTGGGTCGCTGCGAGCCGGGCTTGTCCTGGCCGTGCGAGGCGAGCGCGCCGCCGATCACGTTCACGTCGTCGGAGACCAGCTTGAGCGCGTCGTAGGTGCGCGCGAGCAGCAGCTCGTATGAGCGCGCCGCCATGTCGACGCCTGCGAGACCGAACTGCGGCATCCAGAAGAGATTGAGGTTCGGCTCGTTGCCGACGATGAAGTCGCGCACCGACGGGAACTCCTGCGCGATCGAGGCCGCGTACGACGCGAACTGTCCGCGCTGACCGGACGTGAGCGGGACCGACCGCCAGTCGCTCGGATAGATCGAGACGATCAGACGCACGCCGTCGAGCTGGGCGGCCGCGGTTGCGTTGCGGAGCACGATCTCGTCGTCGCCGCCGACGCGCTGTTCGCCCGGCTGCCAGAGGATCGACATCCGCACGGTGTCGAGGCCCGCGAGCGCCGCCATGTCCATCTTCGACTTCGCCACGAGCGGGTTGAGGCTCCGCACGTTGTCCTCCGTCGCGCCCACGAACATGCCGGTGCCCGCGTGGGCCGGCGCGGCTGTCATGAACGCGGCGAGGACCGCGACCAGCACGACCCTGCGCACGCGCGGAGAGTACTCAGTCGGCGAAAGCACGGTAGGCCCGAACAAGCACTTCGACGAGTTCGCCGTCGGCGGTCGGGATCCCGCTCGCTCCGAAGCGCTTCGGCACCGAATCCGGGGGGCGCCGCGCGGGCGGCGGCAGCGGCGGGAGCTCGCCGCCCCGCCAGGCCCCGTCGTCGTGTGGCGCCTCGGCGGCGTAGCCGCGGAAGCGCAGCAGCGTCGCCGGGTCGCGCTCGATCTCGGCGGCGACCGCCCCGGCGACGGCGGCGACGTCCTCGTCCGCGCCGATGCGGACGAGCTCCTCCGGCACGAGCGGCTCCTCCCACGTGTGCTCGAGCAGCTGCGCGAGCTCGAGCGACTGGCGCTCGGGCGTGACCTGCGCCGCGATCGCCGCCCAGACGCCGGGCGGGATCGGAGTGGCGCTCAGGGTCACCGGACGTCCGTCGACGGACGCGGTGATCAGGCTCGGCTCCACCCGCAGCTGCGTGACCAGGGGGCCGGACCCCTGCGGGGCCCGGCCCCAGGTCTCTGCAAAGAGCCGGGCCCACGGGCCGGTCACGTGACTGCCTCCTCGTACGCATCCGGCGCGAGCGCGACGGCGGCGCGGATCGCACCGAGGTCGAGGTCGCCGAGCCAGTCGTCGCTCGTGCCGGCCATCACCTTCTCGACGAGCTCCTTCTTCGACTCGAGCAGCATGTCGATCCGGTCTTCGAGCGTGCCCGACGTGATCAGCGAGTGCACCCACACGGGCTTCTCCTGGCCGAGGCGGTGCGCGCGGTCGGACGCCTGCTGCTCGACGGCCGGGTTCCACCAGCGGTCGAAATGGAAGACGTGGTTCGCGGCGGGGAGGTTCAAGCCGCGGCCGCCCGCGCGCAACGAGACGACGAGCACCGATGGGCCGGCGGGCGACGCGAACGCCGTCAGCAGCTCTTCGCGCTGCGACGCGTTGAGCGAGCCGTGGAAGAAGTCGACGTGCCGGTCGACCCGCTCGGCGAGATACGGGACGAGGCCGGCGAAGCTCGTGTACTGGGTGAAGACGAGCGCCTTGTCGTTGGATGGCACGAGCTTCAACAGCTCGACGAGGCGCTCGAGCTTGCCCGAGCGTCCCGCAAGCGGGCCTCCCTCGTGCAGCACCATCTCCGGGTGGTTGCACACCTGCTTCAGCTGGCCGAGCATCGCGAGCACCGCACCGCGGCGGCCGAAGCGATCGTCGTGCGCCTCGACGCGCGGCAGCCACGAGTCGACGACCTGCTGGTAGAGGACCGCCTGCTCCTGCGTCAGCAGGCAATAGTCCTTGAGCATCGTGATCGGCGGCAGGTCGAGCTCGACCTCCGGATCGTCCTTGCGCCGCCGCAGGATGAAGGGGCGCACGATTGCCCGCAGACGCTCGAGCGCCTCGGGGTCGTCATCGATCTGGATCGGCTCGATGAACGCCCGGTGGAACCACTCGCGTGAGCCGAGCAGGCCCGGGTTGAGGAGATCCATGATCGCCCACAGCTCGCCGAGGTGGTTCTCGATCGGCGTGCCCGTCATCGCGACGCGGCGCCGCGCGCGGAGCAGCCGCAGCGAGCGCGCGCGGCGCGTCTGCGGGTTCTTCACGTCCTGCGCCTCGTCGAGCAGCAGACGGTCCCACTTGAGGAGCTGCAGCGTCTCGACGTCGCGCGTCGCGATGTCGTACGACGTGATCACGACGTCGGCCGATCGCGCGCGCTCGACGAACGCGTTTCCGGCGAGCCGATCGCCGCCGTGGTGCAGGTGCACGTCCAGCGTCGGCGCGAAGCGCTCGACCTCGTGCATCCACTGGCGCGCGACGCTCATCGGGCAGACGACGAGCGTCGGACCGAGCGCGCCGGCGCCGTACTGCTCCCGCTCGGAGACGATCATCGCGATCGCCTGCACCGTCTTTCCGAGGCCCATGTCGTCGGCGAGCACGCAGCCGATCCCGAGGTCGCCGAGGAGGCGCAGCCAGCCGTGGCCGGCTTCCTGGAACGTGTAGAGCTCGTGCTCCATGGCGGGCGGCGTGGGCAGCGGCTTGAAGCGCGCGTCGCCGTCGAGCATCCCCGAAAGCCGCTCGTCGAGCGAGACCTCGCCGAGCACGAGACCGTACTCGTCGATCGCGAGCCCGGAGGCGGCGCGGACGAGATCGACCATGTCGCCGCCGCTGCGGCGCTGCTCGAGGAAGCTGAGCGCGCTCTCGACGTCGTCGCGGCGCAGCACCTGCCAGCGGCCCTCGGCATGCACGAGCGGCGCGCGCTCGGCGGCGAGCCGGCGCAGCTCCGCGGCGTCGAGCCCGAGGTCGCCGACGCGCAGCTGCCAGTCGAGATGGGCGAAGAGACCGGTCGACGCCCGCGCGCGCAGGTCGGCGCGAATCCGCGCCGGCTGCGAGGTCCACGCCGTCGGCAGCACGACCGGAACGGGCAGCGTCGGCATGACGCGGCGGAGGAAATGCTCAGCGTCGCCGGCGTCGATCGGCACGTCGCGCGGCTCGTCCTCGTCGAACGCGAGCCCGTGCTCGGCGAGCGTCGTCCGCAGCGGAGCCAGCGCGCGCGGGAGGTCGGCGTATGGATCGGTGTCGCGGAGGAAGCGGAACGCGTCGGGGCCGGAATCCCAGAGAAGCGCAGCGGGCAGAGCGACGGTTGCGTCGTCGGACGCGTGGAGCCACAGCTCGAGCGCGAGGCCGCCGTCGCGCTCCTCGAGATGGAGGCCGACGCCCCACGGCGCGCGGATCAGCCGATCGAGCCCCTGGTCGACCCAGCGCGTGACCTTCTTCTCCAGCGCGCGGTACGAGCCGCCGTGCGGCAGCTCGGGATCGGGCGACGACAGCCCGTGCAGGAACGCCTCGACCGCCCGGTTGCGCCCGAACGGGCGCGCCGACCCGAGCCGGACGCCGGCTTCGACGAGCCGGTCGCGCGCGATCCGGTCGACGAGCCGCGGGTAGAGGTCGTTGACGGTGGCGACGCGGTCGCCGTGGAAGTAGTCCGCGATCACGGCCGGCGACGCGGCGGCGATCCGGGTGAGCGCCTGCTCGATCTCGGCCTCGAGCGTCGCGCCCCAGAACGCGAACCACTCGCCGCCGATCTCGGCCGCCTGCGGGAAAACGAGGCCCTCGGAGACCGCGCGGCGCGCGAGCTCGCGAACGTGCAGCACGGCGCGGGCGCTGTCGGCAAGCGGCTCGTCGGGCTCGAAGCGGGCGAGCTCGTCGGCCCCGAGGAAGCGGCCGCGGTAGGTGTCGCCGAGGACGTCCAGCTCGTCGTCGCCGGTCGCCGCGCCCTCGCGCGAGAACGCGAACGCGACGGCGTCGGGATGCCACAGGAGCTCGAGCACGGCCAAGCATCGTAGGCACGATCAGGCCTCGGCCGCGGAGACCGTCCCTCGATGGGGTGATCCGTAACGGGGGATCGCCGCCGATCTCGACCGGATGCGGCCCTTCCTCGTCGTGCTCGCCGCCGCGCTCGTCGCGGCGGCAAGCGCGGGCGCCGAGCCCGAAGTCCGGCCGGCCGAGCCGTTCTTCGCGGCGACGCCCCGCCTCGACTCGATCGTGCTGCGCCAGCGGCCCGGCGGGAGGGTGCTCGCAACGGTTCGCGCCCGCACGGAGTACGGCTCGTGGCAGACGGTCGGCGTCGCGGCGACGCGCGGCAACTGGGTCGGCGTCATCAGCACGGCGCTGCCGAACGGCGTCGTCGGCTGGGTGCCGCGGCAGGAGCTCACCCTGCGCCGCGTCGCCTGGTCGATCGACATCTCGCTCTCCTCGCGGACGCTCGCGCTCTCCCACAACGGCGTCGTCGTGCGCCGCGTGGCAGTCGGCGTCGGCGCGTCGGGCTCCCCCACGCCGGTCGGCGACTACATCGTCACCGACCACATCGACCCGGCCGCGTACGGCACGTCGGCGTACGGCTGCTGCATCCTCGCGCTCTCGGGGCACCAGACCCATCCGCCGGCCGGCTGGAACACGAGCCGCGACTGGCGGCTCGCGATTCACGGCGGCGCGAACGGCGCGGTCTCGGCCGGCTGCGTGCACGCCGACGAGGCGACGCTCCGCTACCTGATGCGGATGACCCCGCTCGGGACGCCCGTCACCGTCGAGGCCTGAGCTCACACGGCGGCGCGCAGGAACGCGAGCACCGCCAGCACGCGCCGGTGCGCGTCATCCGACTGCGGCAGGCCGAGCTTGCCGAGGATCGAGCCGACGTGTGTCTCGACCGTCTTCTCCGTCACCCACAACTGACGGGCGATGCCCACGTTCGTCTTGCCTTCGGCCATCAGCGAGAGCACCTCGCGCTCACGCGGCGTCAGGCCGGCGAGTGGATCGTCACCGCGGGGCGCCAGCAGCTGCCGGACGACCTCGGGATCGAGAGCCGACCCGCCGCGCGCCACGCGCTCCGCCGATTCGAGGAACTCGTCCACCTCGAGCACCCGGTCCTTGAGCAGGTAGCCGAACCCGCCTGCACCGACGAGATCGACCACGTGGCGGTTCTCGATGTGCTGTGACAGGACGAGAACCGCCGTCCGTTGATGGCGCGTGCGGATCTCGACCGCAGCGGAAAGGCCCTCGTCCTCGTAGGTGGGCGGCATCCGCACGTCCACGACGGCCAGATCGGGATCGTGCTCCGCGACGACCGCGAGCAGCGCCTCAGCGTCGCCGACGCGCGCGACGACGTCATGCCCCGCGTCCTCGAGCAGGCCGGCGAGTCCCTCGCGGAGCAGGGCCGTGTCCTCCGCGATCACGACGCGCATGGGATCACCACGTCGACTCGAGTTCCGCCGCCGTCCGGGCTCGTGATGCGCAGCTCGCCGCGCAACGCCGAGACGCGATCCTGGAGACCCGCGAGCCCCGAGCCGCGCCGCGCCGTCGCACCGCCGACGCCGTCGTCGGCGATCGTCAGGACGAGGCTGCCGTTTTCGCGGGTCGCGCGAACAGCCACCTTCGAGGCGGCGGCGTGCTTGACCGCGTTGGTGACCGCCTCGCACGCGACGAAGAAGGCAGCCGCCTCGACGCTCGCCGCGACCCGGTCGATGCGCGCGTCGACCTCGACCGGAAGCGGAGCGGTGCGCGCGAGGTCGTGAAGCGCCGCGGCGAGCCCGTCGTCGAGCCGTGTCGGCCGCACGCCCGCAGCGATTTGCCGCAGGTCGCGAATCGCCGAGCCGATCTCGTTCACGACGCGGTCGAGCGCCGGCGCGAGGACGGTCGCCTCGGCGGGCAGCGTGCGCTGCATGCGCCGGAGCTCGAGACCGAGCGAGACGAGGCGCTGCTGCGCACCGTCGTGGAGGTCGCGCTCCAGCCGGCGACGCTCCTCGTACCCGGCCTCGACGATGCGGGCGCGCGACGCCTCGACCTCTTGCAACTGGATACGCACCTCCACCCGCAGGCGTGCGATCTCCGCCGACAGTGCGGCCGCAGTGAGGATGCCGCCCACGAGCCGCGGCTGCTCGGAAAGCCGGCCGTCGTGAAGCACGACGCCGACGCGATCGCCTTCCCGCTCGATCTGGGACGCGACCCGACCGTCGCGCGGGATCGAATGGATCTGGCCGTGAGCATCGGCGTACACCTCGCTCGCGGGCAGCCAGAAGAGGAGCTCCGCGAGCGGGTCACCGAGCGCCTGGGCGACGACCGCGCCGATCTCCTCGGGCGGGCGGCGACCCTCTCGGACGTCGCCCTCGAATGCTTCGACCAGTTCGATGCCCGCGTACCGCTGCCGATCGAACCGCCGGTCAACGGCGTCCTGCACCCGCGCGCGCACGGGACGGAACGCGGCGGCGACGGCAAGTGTGGCCGCTGCCGTGAGCCAGGCTGAGCCGCGGCCCACGGTGATGCCGAACACGACGGTGATCGCGGCGTATGCCGCGGCGAGCACGATCGTCACCCCGCCGTAGACAAGTGTGCGGTTGATCAGCAGGTCGATCGCGTACAGCCGGTAGCGGAACACGGCGATGCCGACCGCCGCCGCGACCGCCGCCTCCATCACGAGGAGAAACGGATAGACCGCCGCTCCGAGCTTGTCGTTGACTCCGGGGCCGAACCACCACGTGATGGGCCACCCGAGCCCGCAGAGCACCAGGCCGAGCGGGATCAGCGACGCCGCCCACGCAAGCCACAGCGTCTGCAGCCGCTCGATGCCGGCGGAGCGGCGAAGGCGCAGTCGCACCGCGTACGCACCGACGAAGAGGCTGGCCAGGATGCCGAGCCAGATCGGGACCCAGATCCACGCGATGTACCCGGGGACATGAACGCCGGCCAGTGGGCTCCGCACGTCGCGGTTCGGCGGATCGAAACTCGAGGCGTCGAGCATGGCGATCGCCGTGAACGCGACGAAGCAGACCGCCGCGCCGAGCGCGACCGGCCGCCAGCGCCGATTGAGGAGCCGCCCGCTCGGGAAGATGTACGCGACGGCGACGGGCCACGCGTAGAGCGCCGGCCACGACGCACGGTCCCATTGCAGCGCCCAGGCATGCGACGGAACGACCGGTGCGATCGGCGTCACCGTGAGCGCGCCGACGAGCATCAGCCAGGCGACGACGTTTCGCGGCCGGCGCGCGACGATCAGCGCGCCGATGCACGCGGGCACGAGCACCGCGACGGCGATGAACGGCAGCAGCGATCGCGGCACGCTCGCGTCAGGTCGATACGGCCACGCGACCACGTCGAGGACCAGCAGAGCAACGACCGCTCCGAGGATCGAGATCGCGATCGCTGTTGTCCGGCGCACGCTCGGATTGTTCGTCTTCGCGCCTCGGAGCGCAATCCAGGGCAGCACCGAGATGCGATCCGGGGAGGACGCCGACGAAGGTCGCGGGCTGGCGCCGATGTGCACCGAGAAGCCGGTTCCTAGCGTGAGCACGACCGAACTCTCGAGCTCGAAAGGAGCTATTTCCGTTGAACACCACCTCCACCGCGGCGCGACTCGCCGCCATCTTCATCGGCGTTGCCGTGCTGTCGCTCGTCGGGTACTTCGCGATTTCGGCCGGCGCGGCGGGTCGAAGCGCTCCCACGGAGCTCGATCTGCTCGACGTATCCGGGGCAGGCGTCCCGGTCGGCGACGCGTCGAAGCACCCGAACCCGCACCCCGGGGATCAAGTCCTGCTCACCGACGCCCTCTACAAATGGGACGGGGCGCACCGCGGCGCCCGCGTCGGGCACGTCTACGCGACCCTGAGCTTCCGCTCCGGGTTTTCGAAGACCGGGGCAAAGGTCTCGATCGTCGGCCAGCTCTTCTTGCCGTCGGGCTCGCTGCTCGTCGAGGGGTTCACGACATTGTCGAACGGAGCCGCGGGCTTCACGCTGCCGGTGATCGGCGGGACCGGCATCTACGCCGGCAGCCGCGGAACGCTGACGACCCACGACATCGGCTCGAACGGGTCGAAGTCGACGATGATCGTCCGGTTGATCGAGGCCTAGCGTTCGATCTGGCTGCCGCCGACGATCGCGTCGCGGCCGTCGGGGTAGCGCACCCACGCCTTGTGCGTGCCGTCGTAGTCGGGGCCGAAGAGGATCAGGGTCGCCTCTTCGCCCCGAACGCGGCACGGCTCGTCGCCCTCCGGATCGGCACCGCGCCAGATGCGGATGAACGGATTGCTCTCCCACTCGTCGCCGATCGTCGACGGGAGCGTGTGCCCCGGATGGATGCGGGTCTCGTGCGGGAGCGACATCAACGTGCCCATGATCGAGTCGACCTGGTTCGCGTAGCCGTCGGGCCCGCCGTTGCCGGTGCCGCCGACCGTTCCCTTGAACAGGCAGTCACCGGTGAAGCAGTCGGTGTCGTTCACGAGCAGCGCCCAGTGCTCGCGCGCGTGGCCCGGAGTCGGCAGGCCGCGGATCTCGAAGGAACCGGAGCGCACGGGCTCGGTGAACGAGGTGACGACGGGCACACCCCACCGCTCCGGGTTGACGACGTGGTCGCCGTCTCCGTGTGTGATGAGCACGTGCGTGAGCTCGATCCCCTGCTCGTCGACGATGCGCGCGAGCGGGTCCTCGACGCCGTTCGAGTCGACGATGAAGCCGTGTGTGCCGTCGGAGACGAGGTACGCATTCGACGTCCACGTCGGGTGCTCGACGCGCTCAAGCAGCAAACTCGATCACGCTCCTGATCCCGTCCTGCTCCTCCATCAGCTCGAAGCCCATGTTGACCTCGTCGAGCGTGATGCGGTGCGAGATGAACGACTCCGCGTCGATGTCGCCCGCGAGCCACCGGTCGACGAGCTTCGGCACGCCGTCGCGGCCCTTGATGCCGCCGAACGACGACCCGGCGATGCGGCGGCCCGTGATCAGGAACCGCGGCACCACGTCGAGGGTCTCGCCCTTGCCGGCGACGCCCGCCACCGTGCACAGCCCCCAGCCCATCCGCGCCGACTCGACCGCTTGCCGCATCACGCCGACGTTGCCCGTCGCCTCGAACGTGTAGTCCGCGCCGAAGCCTCCGGTCGACTCGACGATCCGCTCGACCGCGTCGGGACCGCCGGCCATCGTCTCCGTCGCGCCGTGCTGCGTCGCGAGTGCGAGCCGTCCTTCCGAGAGGTCGACGCAGACGATCCGCTCGGCGCCTTGCAGGCGGCAGCCGATCACGGCGCCGAGCCCGACCATTCCGGCACCGAAGACGACACAGGTCGAGCCGGGGTGAACCCGCGCCGTGTTCATCGCCGCACCGATGCCGGTCGTGAGACCGCACGCGAACAGCGCGGCGCCGTCGAGCGGCGCTTCCGGGTTGATCTTCGCGAGCGCGATCTCCGGCATCACCGTGTACTCGGCGAACGTCGACGTGCCCATGAAGTGGCGCATCGGGTCGCCGTCGAGGTGCAGGCGCGTCGTGCCGTCCGGGAGGTAGCCCTTGTTCTGCTGCTCCCGGATCGCGAGGCAGAGGTTCGTGCGGTCGCTCTGGCAGTGGATGCACTCGCGGCACTGCGGCGAGAACAGCGTGACGACGTGGTCGCCCGGTGCGAGCGACTCGACGCCCTCGCCGACCTTCTCGACCACGCCGGCGCCCTCGTGCCCGAGCACCGTGGGCGCGTAGCCGGACGGGTCAGCGCCAGAGGCGGTGTAGAGATCCGTGTGACATACGCCGCACGCCACGAGACGCACGAGCACTTCCCCAGCTTGCGGCTCGTTCAGCTCCACCTCTCGCACCGCGAGCGGCTTCCCGAACTCTTCCAGTACGGCAGCTCTCATACGCATCGTGGCCGTACTTTCTCATGAGCCGCCAGGTCGCCAGAGCGAGTGCGTGCACGCGCGGCGCCGACCAGCGGATGAACCTCGCGAGCCGAGACGGCTGCGGGCTGCGCGCTTTCACCTCGAGCTCGAACACACGCGCCTCCGGATCGACGGCTTCGACCGTGCGCGCGAGCACGACACGGCGCCGGTGCAGGAAGCGCGAGCTGAGGACGAGCGCGGACGCCGTGCCGCGGGCCGGGTCGAGCACGACATCTTCGACGACGCCGACGCGCGATCCGCGGGCGCGCACGCCGAACCCCTCGGCTCTCGCGAGCCAGTACTCGAGCACGTTACTGCCCCGGCCGAACACATACGCCCCCACATCTGGTCCTTACCGCAACCCCACGGAGGGCCAAACCTCAGGAGGGTCGAACCTCAGAAGATCCCGAGCGTGCTCGCCCGGGCAACCGCCTCGGTACGCGTGCCGGCCCCGAGCTTGCGGAGGATCGCGCTCACGTGGTGGTGCACCGTCCGCTCGGAGAGCACGAGCCGGTCGGCGATCTCGGAGTTGCGCAGCCCCTCCGTCAGCAGCTTCAGCACCTCGAACTCGCGCGTCGTCAGGTTCGACGGGTTCTCGCGCGTCGTCCGGCGCGGCCCGCGTGGCAGCCCACGCACGCCGGTGCGGCGAAGGCGCGCGGCCGCTGCCGCCGCGCCGAGCCGTTGCAGCTCAGCGAACGCCTCGCGCTGCGCCGCCTCGGCGCCGGTGTCGGCCAGGGCGAGCGCCGCCTCGTAGGGACACCCGAGCGCGGCCCAGCGCGCCGCCGCAGCCGCAGGGTCGCCTTGGATCTCGAGCACGTGCTGATCCTCGGCGCCGTCGATCAGCTCGACCGCCAACCCTGCTCGGTGGCGCCAGACGGCGAGCGCGCCGACCGACCAGCCGATGCCGCGCGCATGCGCGAGCTCGTACGCCTCGTCGGTCAGCTCACCGATCTCGGTCTCACGACCCTCGAGCCATGCGGCCTCGGCACGCGCCGTGGCCGGCCGCACCATCCGCCCGAGCTCGCGACTCATCGCCCCGAGCTCGTACGCCTCGTCGAGCGGCGACCACGGATCAGGATCGCCGCGGCGCGCGCGTACGAGGCCGAGCGTCGTCAACGCGAGGATGCGAGGCGAGGACGACGCGCGCGGAGTGCGCATGATCTGGTCGGCCCAGTCCACCGCCTCGTCCCAGCGACCCTGTTCGAGCGCCCCGGTCGCGAGCCAGCTGAGGATGTAGTGGCGGTAGAGCTCGAGGCCGTGGTCGCTGCAAAAGGCAAGCGCGAGCCTCCCGTTGCGATCGGCGTCGGCGTAGCGCCTGCCCCACAGCGGTTCGGCGGCAAGGCCGAGCTGGATCGCCCCCGCCCGCGTCGTCAGGTCGTGTTCGAGTGCGGTCTCGAACGCGGCCACGCTGCCCTTGTCGTGCGCGAGCGCCTCGAGCTCGGCATCGCCCGTGGCGGCCGCCACCTCGAGCAACCGGCCCCGCCAGAGCCGTGCCTCATCGGACCGCGACGCCTGCCCGGCGAGGAACGCCATCTGGTCGTACGCAAGACCCAGCTCACGGCTCGGCCCGCGAGGCTCCAGCAACGCGACTGCTTGCAGGCCGGCCGCCCGGGACTCTTCGACGTACCCGGGGCACCAGAGGTACTCGGAGAGCAGCTTCAGGGCGTATCCCTCGGAGACCGTGTCCCCGAGCTCGTGATAGATCGGCACCGCAAGGCGGAGCGCTGCGAGCGCCTCGGCGTTCTGGTCGGTCAGGTAGCACGAGGTCGCGCGGCGCACGAGCCAATCCGCTCGGACCGCAGGCGCGGCGTCGGCGGCATGACGGAGCGCGCGGGCATATTGCTCGGCCGCCTCGCGGTGTGCACCGACGGCGGCAGCGCGCTCGCCGGCCTCGGGTGCGAAGCGGAGAATCGCGTCGATGTCCTCTGCCTCCTCGGCGTGATGCGCGAGCCGTGCGGGGTCGACGTCGCCGAGGGAGGCGAGCACCGCGCGATGAAGGGTCCGCCGCGTGCCCGGCGGCAGCGTGTTCTCGATCGCGAGCCGGGCCAGTTCGTGGCGGAAGCTCACCCGGCCGCCGCCGGCGCGCAACATGCCTGCGGTCGTGCATTCGTCGAGTGCGACGTCTGCGTTCGGGACGAGCCTGTCGAGTAGCGGTCGCTCGATGCGCGGCGGCACGACGGCGACCGCGTCGAGCAGCCGGCGGGCACCGTCGCCGAGCCGGGCGGCCCGCGCGAGCACGGCGTCCCGCACCGTCTCGGGGACGCCGGCAGCACCGGCGGCGAGCGCCTCGGTGACGAAGAACGAGTTGCCGTTCGTCTGCCGGTACAGCGCGTCGGCGTCGATTCCCGATTCGGCCGCGAGCGCTGCGACCGCATCGGGCGACAGCGGCGCGACGCTGAGACGCACCGCACGCGCACCGAACTCGCCGAGCACGGCGCGCAGCGGATGGTGGCGAGTCAGCTCGTCGTCGCGATACGTCGCGACGACGAGCGCGGGCACCGATTCGAGACGGCGCGCGAGCAGGCGCAGCACGTCGAGCGTCGCTTCGTCCGCCCAGTGGATGTCTTCGATCACGAGCACCGCAGGCCGGGCGGCGAGCTCGCGCAGGAGCTCGGCCGTCAGCGCATACGGCTGCGGGCGATCCGACGCGAGGCGCGCGAGCTCGCCGCCGATCCCGTCCGCGATCTCCAGGAACGGGGCGAGCGGGCTGGGCGTGTGCAGCGGTTCGCACGCGGCCCGCAGGACGCGCCACGACCCGGGTGAGGCGACGAACGAGTCGACGAGCGCCGTCTTGCCGACGCCGGCCTCGCCGCGGACGAGCGCGAGCTTCCCACGGCTCGTCTCGTCGACCGCGGCGAGCGCGGCAGCGAGTGCCTCGAGCTCGCGCGTGCGCTCGAGGAGCTCGAACCCGGAGATTGGGACGGTGGAGGCCACGGCTCTCTCGCCAATGATGCGCGCGGACCGTCAAAAGTGGAAGTACGGGTCGAGAACCCGCACCTCGGTGATGCGGTCGACCGGCAGCTCGTTCCGGCCCGCCGTCCGGCGGATCGCCTCGGGGCTCGGCGCGTCGTAGACGCAGAAGGTCTTCGACCGGTCTCCGGTCACGTACGAGCGGAGCCAGGTGACGCCGTCGTCGGCGTTCCGCTCGACGATTCCCAG
>Ga0207657_10001510_pt1 | contig 24900 bp, 24 predicted proteins | sample KBSC33metaG_FD_184316 | JGI IMG/M metagenome (GOLD analysis project Ga0207657, IMG submission 184316) | Corn rhizosphere microbial communities from Kellogg Biological Station, Michigan, USA - KBS C3-3 metaG (SPAdes) (version 2) | ecosystem: Host-associated > Plants > Roots > Rhizosphere > Soil ... | reverse complement strand
GCGGTCGTGCCGGCGGGAATGGAGAAGGTCGCGCGGCCATCGCGATCGGTGTTCGCGTTGAGCTCCGCGTGCGCGCCCCCGGCGATCTCGCGCGAGCCGCGGAGCAGCAGACGCACGCCGGAGAGCGGCGTCGGTCCGCGATGGATGGTGACCGTGTAGAGCGCGACCGATCCCGCGGGCGCGGTGACGCTCCGGTAGGGAAGATCGATCTCCATCGGACGCACGGGCGCCGGAGCGGCGATCTCGGCGCGTGCGACCTTGTTGTTGTTCTCGGTGCAGCGCTTCATGGCATCGATCACGGCGGCCGTAGCGCCGAGTCCGCGGAAGTCCTGGTAATCACGGGCGGTGGGGCCGAACGCGAGGCAGGCCCGCCGGACGATGGCAGCGATCTCCGGCTTGCTGTAGGTCGAACCGCTGAGATATCGGACGAGATCGCCTTTGTGGAGCGGAACGGCTTCCTGGGCGCGCGCCGCGGTGGCGGCGAGCGTGAAGCAGAGGACGCCGGCAAGCGCTCTCGAAGTGCGAGACATCATCGATTCCGTCGGTTTAGTGAGCGAGGGAGTGCGAGCGCAGCGGCTTCCGGGGAAGTCGCTGCGCTCGTCGCGTTCGAATATCTACTCCCTCACTTAACGCTTGTTCGACTCCGAGCGCAACGATCCGTTCTCGTCGGTGGACTCGCGCTCGTCCGAGCTCACGCGCGGCTTGCCTCCCTTGCCGCCGTAGCCGCTCTCGTGCTCCATGGTGCGCTCCTCGAGAGGCTCGGAGCCGGGATGCTTCATGGTGTCGGCCGCCTGCTTCGAAGGCTCGCGCACCGCGCCTGGCTCGCTGCGAGTGGCCTCGCCGCCGCGCTGGCCGGAGACCGCTTTCATCCCCTCCTCGGCTTCTGCTCCGGCGTGCGTGGGTTTGGTGCTGCTCTCGGGCTGGTGCTTGGGATCCTGTGTCATGATGCCGCCAATGAAGGAATGCGGAGACGAAGGGGCAGAGGGTGTGCCAGGGTGCGCCGAGCACTGCCGGAAGCCGCACCGCGTGACGCGAACCGGGCGTAGCGTGACGAGGCGGCGAAAGCATGTTTGCTGGTTTTCAACCGCTTCAACGCCGAAATGTCGTGATACTGTCGTCAAACTACTAGCATGTATCCCCAAAAAAGGTGGATTCTGGAGATTCTCCCCCTTTTCTCGTTAGAAGCTGTACATATGAGTCCGGTACTTCAGCCTCTCAGCGTTGCGTTTTCCTCGGGCATCTGTCACTGGCTTGACCTCATCCACGTCGTGATCGCGCACTCGTGACCTATCCGTCCGCCGCACCTCCGGCGAGCTCGAGCCCGAGCGGAATTCCGAAGAACCTCGCGGAGTTCCTCCTCGAGTTCGCAGTCGCCGTCCAGAAGCACGCCATCTATCCCCAGGGCCACCCCCAGCTCTCGGGGGCCGTGGAGAAGTGCGTGCGGCGGCTCGACTCCATCCTCAATGGGGTCGACCCGGTCACCTTCGCCTTCGCCCGCAACCAGGTGGTGATCGACAGCGTCGCCACCGATCCCGCGAACTCGCTCATGCGCGAGCTCGCGCAGCGGATGCATCGCCAGCGGATCGGGTCGATTCGCGTGCTGCCGGGCGTGCTGCGCGACGAGCTGGCCGACTTCCTCCACGCCTCATCGATCGAGGAGAGCGAAAAGCCCCAGATCGCGATCGCCGCGCAGTCGATGCGCTGGCCGCACATCCAGGTCACCACGCTCACCTACGACAAGCTCGAGCTGATGGGTGAGGACAGCGGCCTCACGAGCGACGAGAACCGGCGCGCCGGCGCGAAGCTCATCTGGATCGCCCTCGCGCGCGCGACACTGATGCTCGGCGCGGACTCCGACAGCGAGGAGCTTCTCAGCCCGCTCGTGCTCGCGAGTGCCATCAACGAGCGGCGCGATGCCGAATACGATCAGTCGGTCGTCGGCTTTCTCATGCAGCTCACGGAATCGCTCAAGGGTCCGCAGAACGAAGAGTCGATCAAGGTCACGACGCAGCTCACGGAGCTGATCAAGTCGCTGCAGCCCGCGGCGCTCGACCGGCTGCTCGAGATGGGCGGGGACGCGGAGAAGCGGAAGCGCTTCGTGATGGACGCGTCGCAGCATCTCGCGGCGGACGCCGTGCTCGCACTCGTGCAGGCCGCCGCGAAGGCATCGAACCAGACGATCTCGAGCTCGCTGCTCCGTCTCCTGGGCAAGCTCGCGCTGCAGGCCGAGAAGGGGGGCTCGCTCATGCGCGCCGGCGCGTCGGCGGCGATGCGCGACCAGGTGGAGCAGCTCGTCGACAACTGGGACACGCGCCGGCTGAATCCCGAGGGCTATCAGGAAGCGCTGGACCGCATGGCGCAGCGCCGCGTGTTCACGCTCATGCTGCAGCGGCAGCACCCGTGCGAGCCGAAGCGCCTCGTCGCCACCGCGCTCGAGACGGACACGCTCGGCGGGCCGGTGTGGCTCGCCGTCAATCAGCTGATCTCGCACGGTGGCATCGCGATGCTTCTCGATCTCCTCGATCGCGCGCCCGCGAACAACGCCACCGCCGAGGAGCTCTGGCCGCTCGTGGCGACGCCCGACAACCTGCGCCATCTGTTGCGCGAGGAGCAGATCGATCCCGCGCTGCTCGAGCGCATCTCGTCGCGCATGGGGCTCGACGTCGTCGAGCTGCTGCTCGATGGGCTCGAGACGAGCGAGACGCGCACCATGCGCCGCAAGCTGCTCGATCTGCTCGCGCGCTTCGGCAACGATGCGGGCCCGATGATCGTGAAGCGGCTCATGAACGAGGACATCCCGTGGTACGTGCAGCGCAATCTGCTCACGCTCCTCGTGCTGCTCCCGAAGGTGCCCGACGGTTTCTCGCCGCAGCTCTTCCTCACGCACTCCGACGAGCGCGTGCGACGCGAGGCGCTCAAGCTCATGCTGCGCATGCCGCAGCATCGGCAGACCACGATCATCGCCGCGCTCAGCGATCGTGACGATGGCATCGTGAAGACCGCGATGGCGGCCGCGCTCGACGACTGCCCCAAGGCCGCACTTCCGCTCATCATGCGCAACGTCGAGCGCCGCTCCGTGCATCCGGAGATGCGCTCGCTCGGCATCCGCGTGGTGGGCGCGTCTGCGGATCCCGAGACGCTCGAGTGGCTGCTCGGCTACGCGGTGAAGCGCACGAAGGTGCTGCGCCGCATGAAGCTGCTGCCCAAGAGCACCGAGATGCTCGCGGCGCTCGCGGGACTCGCGCACGGATGGAGCGATGAGCCGAGTGTGAGATCGGTGCTCGAGCGTGCCCAGAAATCGAAGGACGGCGACATCCGCGCAGCCGCCCAGCCCAGACGGAGACCGAGTGACCGATCCAATTCGCTTCCTTAACGCCTTCGGGAAGTCGCTCTCGGCGATGGCGCTCTACGCGCCCACGCACCCGGCGCGCGCGAAGTCCGCGCAGCTGGCATTCGAGGCCGTGCAGGAGCTCCAGCGGTCACAGCTCGTGCTCAAGTTCTCGTTCCTGGGCGATGAGGTGGTGTTCCAGAACCGGCAGCTGCGCGAGCTGAAGGACTGGGAGTGGTGCGAGCGCTTCACGAGGTCGGGCATCCAGCGCATGGAGTTCGTGTGCGAGGTGATCAGGGAGGAGTTCGACGACTTCCTGTACACGATCATGGCGGAGGTGACGCCGGGATGGCGCGATCCGCGGCACACGCAGCGCAAGGAGGGGTCGGAGTACACCTCGATCAAGTACGGAGCGATCGGCGTGCGCGGCGACGCCGAGCAGTTCATGACGGATCCGCTTCCGGTGATGGGGATGAACTTCCCGCTCGATGAGGAAGCGGAAACGATCGAGATGATCTACGGCGAGGTGGAGGCGGGACGTGCGCTCCCCGCCGGGGAGATCGAGACGGTGGTCGCATCGCTCTCGGTCGCCATGCACGGCGACAGCGAGATCCTGATGCCGCTGCTGCAGCTGAAGGAGTTCGACCAGTACACCACGGCGCACGCGCTCAATGTGAGCGTGCTCGTGATGGGACTCTCGGAGTTTCTGGGGCTGGGCGGGCGCGACACGCGCGCGATCGGCGTGGCGGGGCTCTTGCGCGACGTCGGAATGACGAAGGTGCCGAAGGAGATCGTGTCGAAGGCGGGTCCGCCGACGGATGACGAGTGGGACATCATCCGCCGTCATCCCGTCGAGGGCGCGCGCATCATCCTCATGAGCGAGCCGCAGCTCGATGTGGCGGCGGTGGTCGCGTACGAGCACCACATGCTGCCCGGTGGGCAGGGATATCCGACGCCGCACTTCGAGCGCGAGTGCCACTACGCGAGCAAGCTGGTGCAGGTGTGCGACTGCTACGACGCACTGCGCACGCGGCGCTTCCACCGCGGCGCCTGGACGCCGGAGAGCGCGCTGCGCTACGTGGAGGACAAGGCGGGCACGGTGTTCGACGCCGAGATCGCGAAGGCGTTCGTGACGATGATGCGCCGGTGGGAGCGGCGGATCATCCCGCTGGAGGAAGGGCAGCCGCTCCAGGCGCGCGCTCCGGGAGAGGAGCTTCCCGTGCCTGCGCACGCCTCGCTGATGACGCCGAGGGGCACCCCGATCGTCCGGACGTGATGGGACGATACGACTGAGTCCGGGCGATTTGCCCGTGACGTAGCGAGGGGTGTGGCTGTCGTATTTCGAGGGGCTGGCGACGGCCAGCCTCCATTCTTCGATCCCCTCTCGACGCCCGTGCCCGCCCCGCAGGTTACCACCAGCACGCCCACGGATGCGCTGACCCGCGACATGGCCGACCTCCTGGTCGAGCTGTCGGTCGGGCTGCACAAGTATTCGATGTATCCGGATGGGCATCCGCTGCTCGAGTCCGCGGTGTCGGGGCTCACCCGGAGGCTGGCGCTCGCACTGTCCGAGCGGCAGATGATCGCGATCGCGGTCGCGCGGAATCATCTCGTGCTCGATGGCGTGCCCACGGATCCAGGCCACGCGGCGACGCGCGATCTCGCGCTCAAGCTCTTCCGGCGCGAGATCGGCGCGATCCGGCTGTACGAGGGCGTGCAGGAGACCGAGCTGCAGGAGATGCTCAAGGTGATCGCGCGCGAGACGCCGCAGAACGGCGAGGAGCCGGCGCGCGAGTGGCAGCACGTGCGGCTCTTTCCGCTCACGTACGATCAGCTCGAGCTGCAGCAGGATGCGGCGGAGGATGCGCCGGAGCAGCGCGCCGGGTGGGCCACGCAGCTGTGGGGGAAGCTGGCCAGCGCGTCGCTCAACGTCGGCAGCGGCGGGAGCGGCGGCAGCGGCACGGGCGAGAGCGACGCGACGCTGACGCCGGACACGCCGATGGATCCGCTCGCGCTCGCGAGCGCGATCGAGCGTCACGAGCGCGATCCCGAGTTCGACAAGGGGATCATCGCCTTCTTCGGCCAGTTCATGGACGAGATCAAGGCGAAGGGCGGGCAGGCGTCGGGTGCGCTGAAACGGAAGGTGTCGAAGCTCGTGACCGCGCTCTCGCCCGAGACGCTGCAGCAGATTCTCAAGCGCACGAGCCCGGGCGCGGAGCGGCGGCAGTTGCTGCTCAACGCGTCGCACACGCTGGCCGCGAACACGGTGCTCGATCTCGCCAAGGCGGTCGCCAGCGCATCGGAGCACACGATGTCGGAGGCGCTGCTGCTCCTGCTGACGAAGCTCGCGAAGCACAGCGAGAAGGGCTCGATCAACCGTCGCGACAAGGCCGATACGGCGCTGCGCGAGAACATGCGGCAGCTCATCGACGACTGGGACGGCGCGGCGGCGCTCCCGGAGGAGAGCTACTGGCAGACGCTCGAGCAGCTGATCGCGGAGCCGGCGACCGATGCGCCGGCGAGCTCGGGACAGTGGGACGTGAACGCCGAGTACATCGTGCAGATGTCGCTGGAGGTGGAGCTGTTCAGCGCGACGGCAAAGCACGCCGTGGCGGAGATGGTGAAAGCCGGGCGCATCTCGGCGCTGCTGGCGATGGTGGATCAGACGCCCGAGTCGAACACCGTGGTGTGGACGCTGCGCCGGCATCTCGACAACACGGGAACGATCCGTCGGCTGCTGCGCGACCGGCCGATCGACTTCGAGGTGCTGTACCGGCTCGTGGCGCGCGTGGGCTTTCCCGCGGCGGGCGCGCTGCTGGATGCGCTGGAGCTCGAGGACGATCGCACGGCGCGGTGGCGCCTGTTCGAGATGCTGGCGCAGCTCGGACCCGAGGTGGGGAATGCGGTGGTGGCGCGGCTGCCCGGCTCTCCGTGGTACGTGCAGCGCAATCTGCTGCTGCTGATGGCGCGACTGGAGACGTGGCCCAAGGACTTCACCGCGCATCCCTACGCGAAGCATCCGGATCCGCGCGTCCGGCGCGAGGCCTACGCGCTGCTGCTGCGCGATCCCGCCACGCGCGCGGAGTCGATCGCGCTCGCGGTCTCGGACGCCGATGAGCGGATCGTGCGCGCCGCGCTCAACGCCGCGCTCGAGGGCGGATGTCCGCGCGAGGCGGTCGATGTGTTGTCGGCACGTCTGAACGAGCGCTCGCTCGACGGGATGATGGCGGTGCTCGCGATCCGGGTGCTCGCGCCCGTTCGCGTGCCCGTCGTGCTCGACGTGCTGGTCAAATGTACGCTGTCGCGAAAGCGCACGTGGTTCTTCGGCCGGAAGCTCGCCCCGAAAAGCCAGCCGATGCTCGCCGCACTCTCGGCGCTCGCGTGGACGTGGGCGCAGGAGCCGCAGGCGATGAAGGTGTTGGCGCTGGCGGCGCGCGACGAGGATTCCAACGTGCAGAACGCCATTCGCGGGCGGGCGCAGTGAGCAGCACCGCGAGCGGACCGGTGAAGTTCCTGTCGTCGCTCGCGCAGAGCCTGTCGACGATGATGCTGTATCCGCGGGAGCATCCGACGTGGGGGCGCGCGGTGGATGCGTCGTTTCAGCATCTCGTGGAGCTGCAGAAGGAGAATCCGCTTCCGCAGTTCTCGTTCATCGGCACGGACGTGATCTACGGTCAGGCGCCGATGCACGACATGAAGGACTGGCCCTGGGCGGAGAAGCTCGCGGTCGTGGGCGTGCAGCGGCTGGAGTTCGGCGTGGGCGTGGACCGCGAGGAGTACGAGGAGTTTCTGGCCGAAGTGCTGAGTCGCATCGTGCAGAGCGGCGCCGAGGGAACGGTCAGGGATCGGTCCTCGCACACGACGAAGCGGCACAGCATCAAGTTCGGTGCGGTGATCGTGCGGGATGAGGAGGAGGAAGAAGAAGGGGACGGCGATGGCGACGGTGGCGCGGGGTTCGCGAGCGGTGCGCTGCGCGCTGCGCGCACGATCCGAACGCCCGGCGCAGGTGGTGGTGCGGCCGGAAATGGTGGTGGCGGGTCAGGCGGGCGCGGCCGGGGACGGAGCCGCGGCGGGAGCGGTGCGGGCACGCCCACCGATGAGGTCGCGCTGCCCTTCGGTCTCGACGAGGAAGCGGGCGCGGTCACGTGGATGTACGAGCAGGTCACGAGTGCGGACAAGGTGCCGCTGGTCGAGGCGGACGCGGTGGTGCGCTCGCTGACGGTGGCGATGAAGGGCTCGAGCGCCATGATCATCCCGCTCCTGCGCCTCAAGGCCTCGGACCCGTACAATGCGATCCATTCGATCAATGTCGCGGTGCTCACGATGGCGCTGGCCGAGTTCCTGGGGCTGGGCAGCCGCGACGTGCACGAGTTCGGGATGGCGGCGCTGCTGCACGACCTGGGCATGGCGCGCATTCCGCGCGACCTGCTGCTCAAGCCGATCGAGCTCACGGTGGAGGAGCGCACGGTGATCGAGCGCCACACGACGGAGGGCGCGCGCATCATTCTCTCGAGCGACCGCCGGCAGGAGCTCGCGGCGTGCGTCGCGTACGAGCACCATCTGCGTCCGGATGGCTCCGGCTATCCGAACCGGCTCTTCCGTCGGCCCACGCACTACGCGAGCAAGCTGGTGCGCGTGTGCAGCGTGTACAACGCGCTGCGCATCGAGCGCGCGCACAGGCAGCCCTATCCGCCTGGCCGCGCGCTGGTGTTCATCGACGAGCGCGCGGGCCGCGAGTTCGAGACGGACATCGCGACCTCATTCACGCAGATGATGCGTCGCCTCGAGCCGCAAATCACGGAAGTCGACCGCGACACGCGGATCAAGACCCCGACCGCGCAGCACATCGCGATCCCGGACGAGGCGATTCACCACTAGGGTGCCGCGCACGTCGAGCGCGAAGCGCTGCGGATCTTACGGCAACAGCAACTGTGAAAGAACGACACGAACGGACACAGACGGACACAGACGGCCAGGAGCTTTTGGTAAGAGCACTGCGGTTATCGTCGTTTCGGTTTGTGTCCGTCTGTGTCCGTCTGTGTCGTCTCATCCAACTGGGTTTTGCCCGACTCGCACGAGTCGTTGCCTCAACCCTCAGCTTGCCAGCGATGCTCCTTGCGCGAGCACGCCGTCCATGTTGTCGAAGCTCGCCGTCACGCCCTCGGCCATTCCCGACTTCAGCATGCCGTCGCGCGCTTCCTTTGATGGGGCGAGGATCGTGATGGTGAGGGTGGTCCTGCCCGCGCGCTCGACGAAAGTGACGGTGCCGATCGCTTCGCCCTGATCGAAGGGCGCATCGAAGCGCTCGGCGCACACGATGCGCTCGTTGCGGGCGATCTCCATGAAGGTGCCGCGAATGCCGAGTCTCGCGCCCTCGGGTCCGTCCCACACGTATCGATACGTGCCGCCGATCGAGAGATCGATTTCGCAGACGTCGAACGTCCAGCCGCCGAAGACGCCAAGCCAACGCCGCACGAGCTCCGGCTTGGTATAGGCATCGAAGACGAGATGTCGCGGTGCATCGAACACGCGCGACATCGCGATCTCGCGATCGCTCGGCGTCGTGACCGTGAGATTGCCGCTGTTCTTCATGGCTGATCACCTCTTGCGCGACGGGCCTCCGGGGCGACGTGCTGGACTGCCCAGCTGTTGCCGTCGGGATCCTTGAGAAAGACGAAGAAGATGCCGGTGCCGAGCTCCTGCACTTCGCCGACCTCGACTCCGCGCTCGACCAGCTGCGCGCGCGCGGCATGAATGTCGGAGACGACGAGATGGAGTCCCTGAACGGAGCCGGGTGGCGTTTTCACGATTCCCGTGCCGAAGCAGATCGAGCACGCGGAGCCCGGAGGTGTGAGCTGCACGACGCGGAAGTGCGCGTTCGGCGAGACATCGTGATCGAGGGTGAAGCCCATCTTGTCGACATAGAAGCGCTTCGCGGCGTCCACGTCGGAGACGGGAATGGGTACGAGCTCGAGCTTCCAATCCATCGATGACATCGACTATCTCCTCTTCCGTTTCGTGGGCGCGGCGTTCCTGTCGGTCGCCTTGAGCTCGTCGAGCAGATCGTCGAGGCGGAGGAAGCTCTTCTCCCAGAACTCGCGATAGCGCTCGAGGTACGCCGTCGCCTCGGCGAGCGGTTGCGCTTCGAGATGGCGGGGGCGTTGCTGCGCGTGGGTGGTGTGCGAGACGAGCCCGGCGCGCTCGAGCACCTTGAGATGCTTGGAGATGGCGGGCTGGCTCATGGCGAACGGCTTTGCGAGCTCGGCCACCGACGCATCGCCGGCCGCGAGCCGGGCGAGGATGGCGCGCCGGGTGGGATCGGCGAGGGCGGCGAAGGTGGCGTCGAGACGCTCGGGCGACATGCGCCCATAACCATACGGTTGCATAACTCATATGTTATACACGCGATGCCGGCGCGTCAACCCCCTCTTTCGCGGGGTCCACGACCGCGTGTGCAAGTCCGCGCGCGGGCGACGTCTCCTTCTCGACCCAGAGGAGACTACCCATGCGCGCCCCGGCCCTGTTCGCCCTCAATCTCGCCTTTCCCGCGGCACTGCTCGCCCAGGGATGGATCATTCCGCGTCCGCCGATCCGCCCACCCGTGTGCCTCGACCGGTGCGTCGCACGGCCCGTGGCGCTCGAGCGCACGTCGAGCAACGTGCGCGCGACGCTCGCCGATCACGTGCTCCGCTACGAAGTGGAGGAGACCTTCCGCAATCGCGGCGGCACCGTGCAGGAGGCCGACTACATGTATCCGCTTCCCGCCGGCGCCGCGTTCCAGGAACTGCAGCTCTCGATCAACGGGCAGCTCGTGAGCGGCGAGATCATGGATGCGGGACGCGCGCGCTCCACCTACGAGGAGATCGTGCGCCGCCAGCGCGATCCCGCGCTCGTCGAATGGATGGGCTACGGCCTGCTCCGCGCGCGCATCTTTCCCATCAACCCCGGTGAAGAGAAGCGCGTGCTGCTCCGCTTCCAGGTGATCGCGCCGCGCGAAGGCGATGCGATTCGCGTCGACTACCAGCGCGGAAGCGGACGCACCCTCGTGACCTCGGGCTCCGACACGCACGACGCGCGCGAGTCGTCGTTCACGCTTCGCTACCCGAACACCGGGCGGTGCAACGCGTACTCGCCCACGCAGGAGCTGCAGACGCACTCGAGCTCCGGCTCGCAGTGCGTGGTGGACGTGGGCGGCGAAGGCCCCGCGGTGACGATCCTGATCCCTGCGCCGCGCTCCGACCGCGCGGCGATCTCCGTGCTCGCGAACGCACCCGGCTCCGAGGATGGCTTCGCACTCATCACGCTCGCGCCGCCCTCGGGACGGAGCGCGACGGTGCCGCGCGACGTCACCTTCGTGCTCGATGTGTCCGGCTCGATGAGCGGACGGAAGATCGAGCAGGCGCGCGCGGCCGGGAAGCAGCTGCTCGGCACGCTGTCCCGCGAGGATCGCTTCCGCATGATCGACTTCTCGAGCGATGTCCGCACCTTCCGCGATGACTTCGTGGACGCGACGCCCGCGAACATCGCGGCCGCTACGCGCTACCTGAGCGACCTCCAGGCGAACGGCGGCACCAACATCGACGGCGCGCTCGAGCTCGCGCTGGCGCCGCCGCGCTCGCGCGAGGGAGACACCCGCGAGGGCGACAGCGACGAGTACGTGCGTCGTCCTTCGCGCCAGAGCGAGGGCCGGCTGTCGGTCGTGCTCTTCGTGACCGACGGCGAGCCGACGGTGGGCGAGCGCGATCCCGCGGCGATCGCCGCGCATGCCGCGCGGATGCGCGGGTCGCAGCGCGTCTTCACCTTCGGCCTCGGCGCGGACGTCAACGCGCAGCTCATCGAGCAGCTCGCGCTCGAGGGGCACGGCACCGCGCAGTTCGTGCGCCCGGAGGAGGATGTCGAGCGCGCGGTGGGGCTCGTCGCATCGCGGCTCACCAGCCCGATCGCGAGCGACCTGCGCGTGACCACCCAGTGCGGCGGAAACAGCGAGGGCGAGTGCGTGCGGCTCGTGCACGCGCTGCCCGAAGGCCCCGTCGATCTCTTTGCCGGGCAGGATCTCGTGCTGCTCACGCGCTACAGCGGAAGCGGACGCGCGCGCCTCGTGTTCGATGGCCGGAGTGCAACCGGCCCCGTGCACTGGGAGACGATGGTCGACTTCCCCGATCACGAGCGCGACAACGCGTTCGTGCCGAGGCTGTGGGCGACGCGCCGCATCGGCTGGCTGAGCGCCGCGCGCAGGCAGAACGGCCCATCGCCCGAAGTGGACGATGAGCTGCGCACGCTCGGCGAGCGCTATGGCATTCCGACGGAGCTCACGTCATATCTGGTGCAGGAGCAGCAGGTGGCCACGAACGGTCCGCGGCAGCTGGATTCCACGATTCGTGACAACCTCACTGGGGGCGCACCCGCAGCACCCGCGGCGAAGTTCGAGGCGGCGCGAGCCGCGACCGAACAGCGCGATGCCAAATCGATCGGCTCGATGGACAAGCCGCTGATGCTCCAGGAGGTCGTCATCTCGGACGGCAGAAATACCGGGAGCGCGCTCGAGAAGGACCGTGCGGACGCGCTCAAGCGTGCCGGCAATCGCATCTTCGCGCATCGCAACGATCGCTGGACGGACATCAGCTACAAGCCGGAGACGAAGATCGTGAAGATCAAGCCATACACGGCCGCGTACTTCGCGGTGCTCGACGCGATTCCGGATCTGCGGGTGGCGTTCGCGGTAGGAGACAAGGTGCTCGTGTCGGGCAAGCGCATCGCCGTGGAAGTCAGCCCCGACGGTGCCGATACGCTCGGCGCTGCCGAGCTGCGCTCACTCAAGGAGCAGTGGTAATACCGTGCACGACGTCGACCGCCTCTTCCGAAGCTACAACGAGATGCTCGTGCGGTATCTGACGCGCAGGCTCGGCGACCGCGACTGGGCGGAAGAGGTGGCGCAGGAGACGTTCGTGCGCGCGCTGCGCCAGGAGACGATGACGAACGAGCGCGCGTGGCTGTTCACGGTCGCGAACAATCTCGTGCGCGACGAGGCGCGCAAGGACTCCCGGCGTCGCAGGCATCTCACGATGCTCTACGAGGAGGAGAAGGAGCGCACGGTCGAGCCGGAGGAGTCGGCGATCGAGCGTGCGCAGGAGGCGGCGATGGCGCGTGCCGCCGTCGATGGGCTCGTCGAGCGCGACCGGCTCGCGCTGTTGATGAAGGAGGAAGGACTCGATTATTCGGAGATCGCGTCGGCGCTCGGGATGTCCGTCGGCTCGATCGGAACGACGCTGGCCCGCGCCAGGCGGCGGCTCGTGGAGCAGTACGAGCGGCTGCAGCAGGAGCAGCAGAGGAGGGAAGGCAATGCAGCATCTTGACGAGGGAACGATTCACGCGTGGCTCGACGGCGAGCTTCCACCCGCGGAACGCGCGGAGGTGGAGGCGCACGTCGCCGGGTGCGCGCAGTGCGCGGCGGCGGTGGCGGAGGCGCGCGGCTTCGTCGCGGCGTCGTCGCGGATTCTGACGGCGCTGGATTCGGTTCCCGGGGGAGTGATTCCGGCGTCGGCGACGGGATCGGGCGCGGCTCGGCGCGCGGCTCCCCGGCGCTTCGTGGCGTCGCGCGCGTGGATGGCCGTGGCCGCGGTGCTCGTGCTGAGCACCGTCACCGTGATCGCAACGCGGCCGAGCGGCGACACCGCGCAACTCCGGGTCGCTGCGGCGGCGCGAGACCAGAAGGAGGCACCGGAGAGCCCGATTCCATCTCAGGAGCAGGCACACGCGATGAAGAAGAGTGGGAGATCAGAGGAGCTGGACTCGCAAGCCGTGGGAGCGGTGGCGCGCGTTGCGCCCGATTCACCGGCCGCCGCTCCGGCCGCGGCATCGGCGGGTGGGAAAGCGGCTGCCGGGAACGCACCGGCCGCGATGCAATCGCGGGCCGCAGCTCCGTCCGAACAGCCGAAGTCCGTCGATCAGACCGAGCGGTTGAAGTCGCGACTCGAGGCCGAGAGGAAAACGACGCTCGTGCGGCCGAGCGATGGTGCGCCGCGTCCGATGGCCGATGCGGCGCCGCCGTCGCGCAACGCGGAGGCACAGCCGTCGGCGAATCGAGCGTCGGACAAGCCCGCCGCTGCGCCTGCGGCTCCCGAGATCGCGAAGGACATGGCGGAGAAGCGAGAGGATGCGTCGTCGGTGTACGATTCGCTGAGCGCGCGAAGCGCAGCCATCGGCGTACGGGAGATCACGATCACCGGTCGCGTCACGAGCGAGGCCGGTGCACCGCTCGCGGCTGCCAGCGTCGTGCTCGAGGGCACGCACATCGCCACGACCACGTCTGCCGACGGCAGTTACGCGCTGCACGTCCCTGCCGCTCGCGCGAACGGGCAGACCGCACCCCTGGTCGCGCGGCTCATGGGATACAAGGCTGCAGCGGCGCCGATCGCGCTGGCGGACACGCCGATCACGCACGACTTCGTGCTCGCCGCGAATCCGCTGTCGCTCAGCGAAGTGGTCGTGACGGGACAGGGCGCTGCCGCTGCCGGCGCACGACCGCGCAGAGTGACCGGTACCGACGAATCGCCGGTGATGGTGTCGAGAAGCACGAGCATGGACTCGGGAGACACGGTGGTGACCACGACCTACGCGGTTCGCGGCGGCACGGTCACGCTCATCGAGCGCTCGGCCACCCAGGATACGCTTCAGCGTCAGATGGCGAAGGCGCCCGACGACACGCACATCAACAGCATCACGTGGTCCGACTCGTCCGGCCGCATGCGCACGCTGCGCGGTGCGGTGCCGCCCGATGAGCTCGAGCGCGTTCGCACCGCGCTCTTCGGCGCTACGCCGTAGCCGGCTCGATCTCCTCTTCCGCTTCGCTCTCGTTCACATCCTCGTCGCGGAGCGCGCGGAGCACCGTGCCGCCGGCGGCGAGTGCGCCGAGCAGAATGAAGAGGTAGAAGGTATAGAAGCGCCACCAGACGAGCGTCGCGCCGAAGATCCGGGCGGGGATCGAGTGCCCGAGCGCCGCCTTGAATCCCACTTCGATCGCTCCGCCTCCGCCGGGGAGCGGCGCGACGGCACTCCCCCACATCAGCGCGACGGGCCACAGCACCAGCGGAGCGAGCGGCACCTGTCGCTCGCCCAGCGAGTAGACGATCGCGGGAAGGATTGCGATCCGGAGCCCGATGTGGAGGATCGATGCGAGCAGCGCCACGGCGGTCATGCCGAGTCGCATGTGGCGGATGCCGCCGATCGCCGTGCGCAATGTCGCGAGTGCGTGTTGCACCTTGCGCCACCGTGCGCCGCGCAGCTTGAGCCTTCGTGCCCATCGTGGCGGCGGCCCGGTCGTGCCGTACTTCGCCGACAGAATCCATCCGAGCGCGCCGGTGCCGAGCACGAAGAGCGCGTACAGTCCGACGGCACTGATGACGCCGATGAGCGTGGAGCCGGCGTTTCGAAAGAGGAAGAAGAGCCCCACCGCGACGAGCGCGAGCGAGATCATCTCGAGGAACAGCTCCGCGTAGATCACGAGAAGGATCTGCGCGGGACGCATCCCATCCTCGGTCATGATCAGGTAGCGCGCCGGCTCGGCTCCCGACTTGTTCGGCGTGATCGCCGCGCCGAAGTCGCCGCCGGCGCTCGCGCGCAGGGCGAGGCGATAGGACATCGGGATGCGCATGGCGATCGCGCTCAGCCACACCTTGGCGCCGCGTGCGAGGAGCTCGGAGAGCGCGATGCAGAGCAGCACGAGATGCGGGCCGAGATCCATCGAGACGGCGCCGTGCTGGCGCGGCCACGACGAGATGATGATGTAGAGCGACACGCCGATCGCCGTCACGAAGGAGACGATCGCGAAGATCCATCGCTTGGCGCTCACGGCTGCCCAGTCAAGTCGCTACTCGCACTCCCATCGTACGGTAATGGAGAGATCGGAGCCGTGCCGCCGGCCGGTTCCGATGCGCGAGAAGTGTCCCGCGGTGAGCGAGCCGGTGCGGCCGATGGGATCGGTGATCGTCGCGGTGCCGCGCCCGTCGCCGTAGGTCTGGTTGTGCAGCACGAACTGCAGATTCGAGACGCGCGGCCCCGCGTGCTTGCCCACGGCTCCGCTCTTCACCGGAATCGATCCTTCGGAGGGCTTGATGATCTCGAACGAGAGCTGCGCGTCCCGCGCGAACGCCTCGACCTTGGTGGTGGGCGAGCGATTGTCGCCGCCGTACGTGCACGCGGCGCGCTCGTTCAGCTTTCCGTCGAAGCTCTGCTTGCCCGTAACCGTCATCGAGATTGCGGTGCCGGCCGGCGCGCGCGAGATCGCCTGCGCCGCGGCCGTCGCGGCGGAATCGCTCAACGTGTCGGGCTTGGCCGCGACGCTCTTGTCCTTCGCGCACGCGAGCGCGAGGAGCGCGCCACCGGCAGCGAGCACGCAGCGGAGTCGCGTCACTGCGCCGCCTTGCGTGCGGGGATGGTGAGGATCTCGACGCGATCCTTGGTGAGCAGCGGCACCGCGATGTGCATGCGGCGCGTATCTATCCCGATGTCGGCGGGCGAGGGAAGCTCGCGAATCGCGGTGCGCACGTTGCCGTCGCGAATGGAAATGGTCGAGTCCGCCCAGCTCGTGACCACGAGCCGCCTGTCGGCGAGAATCTCGACGCCATCGTACTGCCCGGAGCCGTAGCCGATGATCGTCGGCTGGGGCGTGCCGGGCCGCCACGCGAGAATCTGCGGCACCTTGTCGTACGGGACGACGATGAAGCGCTTGCCCGATGCGTCCCACGTGATGCCGTTGGGCCAATGGAGCGAATCCGACGCGAGCGCGATCGTCGCATGATGCGCCGCGTCGATACGGAAGATTCGATCGGCGCCGGCGACGTGGGTCATGTCGTTTCCGCTGGGCTTCATCCCCGAGTCGGTCACGTAGATCGCGCCGTCGCCGCCGACGCAGACATCGTTCAGAAAGACGGCGTGGAACGGGGTGAGATCGACCGTGGCCACCACGGCGCCCGTCCGCACGTTGAAGGCGCGCACCGCGTCGATGTCCGCCACCCAGAGCGTGTCGCCGACGAGGGCGAGCCCCTTGGGCGCATTGAGCGTCACGCCGCCGCGGCCGCCCGCGATCAGCTCGAGGGAGTCGATCGTGCCATCGGGCTTCATGCGCGAGATGAAGCCGTTGTCGTCCTTCGCGGTCGGGCTGCCGTTGATGTTCGAGACGTAGAACACATCGCCCGCGGAATCGTAGCGCACGGATTCGGGCGTCTTGAAGCCGTTCACAGTGGCCGTGCGACCGGGAGCCGTGCTGTCGATCACCGGCTCGTGCGCTCCCGTCTTGGGCGTGCCCGTGTCCCGTCCGCAGGCTGCGGCGGCGAGCACGATGACGATGACGGGCACCGGTCCACGTTTGCGTGCGAACATCGTTCTCACACTTCCACCTTTTCCTGGAGTCGCACGGAAGTAGTCGCGTCCGCGCGCGGGAGTCAAGCGCCTCGCTGCGGTTCAACTGCCGAGGGCGTGCACGCGTAATAAGTTCACATGACGCAGGAACCGCCGCGCCTTCGTGCTCGAAGGCGCCAGCTCTTTTCCACGATGTGAGAGGTCGTACACGATGCGATGCGCCCGGACGGTAATGGGAACGACGACAACGAAGACATGGATTGCGGCACTCTGCCTCGCGCTTCTCGCGACGGGCGCCGGTGCGCAGGGCCACGCGCCGCGAGGCTACCTGTTCATCGTGGGCGGCGGACCGCAGCCTCCGGCGCTGGTGCAGCGCTTCGTCGACCTCGCGGGCGGGAAGAACGCGAAGATCGTCGTGTTCGCGATGGCCAGCTCGGATGGAAAGGCGAGCGGAGAGGAGAAGGCGGAGGACCTGCGCAAGCTGGGCGCCGACGCGCATGCCTACTACATCGACCACGATGAGGCCAATACCGACTCGATGGAGCGGAACATGAAAGGCGTCACCGGCGTGTGGTTCGGGGGTGGCGATCAGGTGCTGCTCACGAAGGCGCTGCTGGGCACGCGAGTCGAGAAGGCGATCCATCAGCGCTACGAGGCCGGAGCGGTGGTGGGCGGCACCTCCGCGGGCGCGGCGGTGATGTCGAATCCGATGCTCACCGGCGAGGAGCGGCATCCGGGAGGTGTCCGCCCGCCCGCCGACACCAGCGAGCATTACATGACGATCGCGCGCGCGAACACCGAGCTCGTGCCGGGCTTCGGGCTGATCAGGGGGGCGCTCATCGATCAGCACTTCCTTCGCCGGCGCCGGCACAACCGGTTCATCAGCGCGGTGCTCGATACGCCGGCGCATCTGGGCGTCGGCATCGACGAGTCGACCGCGCTGATCGTGCACCCCGATGGCCACTGGAGCGTGATGGGAGAGAGTGCCGCATCGATCTACGATGCGCGGCACGCGAAGATCACCCCGTCGGGCGCTCCGGTGCTCGGCGAATCCGGGCTAATATTGAGTGTGCTGCCCGCGGGCAGCAGCTACTATCCCGCCACCGGCAAGGTGGTGCTTCCGCAGTGAGCGGAGGCAATCCTCGACCCTCGCATCCATGACGACGACATCCGATCCCGCGCTCGACGCGCTCCGCTATCCCGTTGGACGCTTCGCGGCACCGGCAACGATCTCCGCAGAGGATCGCGCTCGCTACATCGACGAGATCGCGGCCGCGCCGGCGGCGTTGCGCGCCGCCGTGAAGGGCATGAGTGAGGCGAAGCTGAACACGCCGTATCGTCCGGGCGGGTGGACGATACGGCAGGTGGTGCACCACGTGCCGGACAGCCATCTCAATGCCTACATCCGGATGAAGCTCGCGCTCACGGAGGATGCGCCGCGGATCACGGCGTACATGGAGGACCGATGGGCCGAGCTGCCGGATTCACGCGACGTGCCGATCGAGACGTCGCTGGTGCTGCTCGAATCCGTGCAGGAGCGATGGGTGGCGCTGATGCGCGCGATGACCGACGCGCAGTGGCAGCGCGTCTATGTGCATCCGGAGCAAGGGCGGTTCCCGCTCGATCGCCAGGCCGCGCTGTACGCGTGGCACGGCAGGCATCACGTGGCGCACATCACGCGCGCCACGTGATGGGTCGGCGCGCTACGGAGCGCGCCGAGTGCCGCCGCGAATCAGACGAATGATCAGGATCAGAACGATCGCGCCGACGAACGCGACGATGATCGATCCCGCTATCCCGCCTCCGGCAGACACACCGAGAGCGGAAAAGAGCCATCCGCCGATGAACGCGCCTACGATGCCGATGACGATGTCACCGAGAATGCCGTAGCCGACTCCACCCACGACCAGCGATGCCAGCACGCCGGCAATGAGTCCGACTACGATCCACCACAGGATGTAGGAACCACTCATGAAGAGCCTCCCGAAGGCTTGAGGATAACACGGCAGAGCAGGGCAACTCGCGTGCCCTCTCGAACGCCGCCCTGGCCGCAGCGCTACTCCGGAACGGCCATCCCCATGGCGTGATAGCCTTTATCCACGTAGACGACGCTTCCCGTGATCCCGCTCGCGAGCGGGCTCGCGAGGAATGCCGCCGCGTGGCCGACCTCGGTGGCGGTGAGGTGCTCCGTGAGCGGAGCGTTCGCGGACACGTACTCGACCATCTTCTCGATGATGCCGATCGCGCTTGCCGCGCGCGATGCGAGCGGGCCCGCGGAAATCGTGTTGACGCGAATGCCGAACCGCCGCCCCGCCTCGAAGGCGAGCACGCGCGTGTCGCTCTCGAGCGCCGCCTTCGCCGACGACATCCCGCCCCCGTACCCCGGAATCACACGCTCGCTCGCCATGTAGGTGAGCGAGAGCACCGAGCCGCCCGCGCGCATGAGCGGCCCGAACCGGCTCACCATCGCGACGAGCGAATACGCGCTCACGCTGAGCGCCGTGAGATAGCCTTCGCGGCTCGTGTCGAGCAGCGCCTTCTTCACCTCGGGGCCGTTCGCGAGCGAGTGCACCACGATGTCGAGCGGCTTCTCGCCGTAGTCCTCGACGAGCTTCGTGGCGAGACCGTCGATCGAGAAGTCCCCCACGCCCGCGTACCGCTTGTTCTCGCGGATCGACGCCGGCGCGCTGGCGAGCGTCGTGTACTCGGCGTCGAGCGGATGGATCGACTCGAAGGACATCTTCGCGCCGGAGGAGAGCACGAGCGACTCGTCCATCTTCCCGCGCTCGAGCAGGTTGCGGAAGATGTTGAGCGCCGGCGGCCACGTGCCGACCACCACGGACGCTCCCGCCTCGGCCAGCTCCTTCGCGATCGCGAACCCGTAGCCGGCGTCGTCGGCAACACCTGCGACCAGAGCGCGTTTGCCGGTGAGATCGATCTTGAGCATGGCGGTTGCGTCCGTTGACTGGAGTGCACACGCAGCGAGTGAAGCCGCGGCGAGGTAGCTTACAGTAGTAGCACACAGTCTACCAGTCATGACCGCAATCACAACGTCCGTACCGCCCGCGCCTCCTTCGTCGACCCTGGGTCCACGTTTCGCGCGTGGTCTCTGGCGCATCGCCGCTGCGGACGCCTCGTCGGGGAACGAGGTGGAGCTGATGCGCGATGGCACGCGCATCTTCGGCGCGATGATCGACGTGATCGAGCGCGCTCGCGAGACGGTGGAGCTCGAGTCCTACATGATCGTCAGCGACAGCGTTGGCGAGCGATTCTCCAACGCGCTCCTCGCGGCCGCGGCGCGCGGCGTGAAGGTGCGCGTCATCGCCGATTGGGCCGGGAGTCGCGAGACCACGCGCGCGTTCTGGCGGAAGCTGCGCGAAGGTGGAGTCGAGGTCCGCATCTTCAACAAGCCGGGCTTCCGCGCCTGGCTCGGACTGCTGCCGCGCGATCATCGCAAGGTGCTGGTGGCCGATCAGGAGGTGTGCGTCACCGGCGGCATCGGGCTGGCGGAGGTGTGGTCGGGGTTCGTGAAGCGGAAGCGGCGCGCCCCGTGGCGCGACACCGCGGTGCTCATCCGCGGCCCCGCAGCGGTGGACATGTGTCGCGCGTTCGAGGCCATGTGGAAGCGTGCGAACTTCGAGGAGCGCCGCGCCGCGCGGCGGCACGTCGTTCGCCGCGCGCGCAACAGCGGCACCCAGCCCGGGCAAACGACCGGCGCGGTGGTCGGGATCATCGAAGGGGAGCCGTGGCGCCTGCGCGTCGCGCGCGCGCTGCAGATCCAGTCGGTGTCCGCGGAGAAGGCGATCTGGATCGCGAGCGCGTACTTCTATCCATCGAGCGCCGAGATCGAGGCGCTGTGCGGCGCCGCGCTCGACGGCGTGGACGTGCGCGTGCTGGTGCCGAGCAAGTACGACCATCCCTGGGTGCGCATGCTCACGCGCAGGGTGTACAAGCAGCTGCTGCGAAACGGCGTCCGCATCTGGGAGTGGAACGGCATCATGATGCACGCGAAGACGAGCGTCATCGATGGACGCTGGGTTCGCGTCGGATCCACCGATTTCAATCCGCTCGGCGTCGCCATCAATTACGAGCTCGACGCCGTGATCGAGAGCCAGGAGCTGGGGAAGGCGGCCGAGGCGATGTTCTTGCACGATCTCGAGGAGTCCACCGAAATCCAGGTTTCGTGAGGCGGAATCGGTGGGCCCCGTCGCCGCGCGGCTCGGTCGCGCTGCAAGGCCGCGTCGCTCATTTCTCCGATCATGCCCCTGAAATCACCGAGCATCGCTGACCCCGGGCCGCGCCCGCAGATGGAGCGTGCCGGACTCGTCCTTCTGGACGGCTCCTGGCAGTTCGCGCTCGATCCCGACGCCACCTGGAGGCTGCCGGCGCAGGTGAAGTGGAGGCGGCGCATCGCCGTTCCCTTCGCACCCGAGACGCCCGCGAGCGGCATCGCCAACACGAGCTTCTATCTCGCGTGCTGGTATCGCCGCACCGTTCGGCTCGCGCATCCCGAGAACGGCTCGCGCGTGCTCCTGACGTTCGGCGCCGTGGACAGCGATGCGAGAGTGTGGGTGAACGGCCAGCTCGTGGCCGAGCACGAGGGCGGCTACACGCCCTTCACGGCGGACATCACGGATGCCCTCGTTCCGGAAGGCACGCAGGAGATCGTGGTGCGCGCGTACGACGATCCGCACGATCTCGCGAAGCCGCGCGGCAAACAGGATTGGAGACTCAACTCCCATTCGATCTGGTATCCGCGCACCACCGGAATCTGGCAGAGCGTGTGGTACGAGGTCGTTCCGTCCACGTACATCAGGCAGCTGCGCTGGACGTCGAATCTCGAGCGATGGGAAATCGGGCTCGAGGCGTGGCTCGGCGGAACCAGCGAGCGTGAGGGGATGCGCCTGCACGTGAAGCTGCTGAGCGGCGCGACGCTGCTCGCGGACGACACGTACGCGGTGATCGCGGGCGAGGTGCACCGTCGCATCGCGCTCTCGGATCCGGGCATCGACGACGTGCGCAACGAGCTGCTGTGGAGTCCGGAGCGGCCGACGATCATCCGTGCGGAGATCGAGCTCTGGGCCGGTCGCGGCGAGCTGCTCGATGTGGTGCGGAGCTATACGGCGCTCCGCACGGTCGGGCTGATCGGCGATCGGATCGCGCTCAACGGGCGACCCTACCAGCTCCGCCTCGTGCTCGATCAGGGATACTGGCCGGACACCGGTATGACGCCGCCGAGCAGCGCCGCGCTCCGTCGCGACATCGAGCTCACCAAGGCGCTCGGCTTCAACGGCGTGCGCAAGCATCAGAAGGTGGAGGATCCGCGCTATCTCTACTGGGCGGACCATCTCGGCCTCGTGGTCTGGGAGGAGATGCCGAGTGCGTACCGGTTCACGATGGAATCGGTGAAGCAGGTCATGACGCAGTGGATGGAGGTGATCGAGCGCGACTACAGCCATCCGTGCATCATCGTGTGGGTGCCGTTCAACGAGAGCTGGGGCGTTCCCGATCTCCCCGCGCGCGAGGAACAGCGGGACTACGTGCGCTCGCTCTACCATCTCACGAGGACGATCGACAACTCGCGTCTCGTGGTCGGCAACGATGGGTGGGAGCACGTCGCCACGGACATCGTCGCGATCCACGACTACGAGCCCGATCCGAAGAAGGTTCGCGAGCGCTACGACATGGAGCGCGTGCGCGCGCATCTCGTGAAGACGGAGTACTCGTCGGGGCGCAATCTCGTGCTTCCCGGATTCGATGTGGAGGGGAAGCCGATCATGCTCAGCGAGTTCGGCGGCATCGCGTACGCGCCGAAATCCTCGGGCGTGTGGGGCTATTCGTGGGCGAAGACCGAGGCCGAGCTGGCCGCCCGCTACTGTGCGCTCATGGGCACCGTGAAGGAGCTTCCGCTGCTGGCCGGCTTCTGCTACACGCAGCTGACGGACACGTATCAGGAGGCGAACGGGCTGCTGTTTGCCGATCGCCGGGTGAAGGGGAGCATCAAGAAGCTGGCGATATGAAGGCGGGCATCTTCGTGGTCGCCGAGCTCGGCGAGCCGGTGCGCGAGAAGATTCTCGAGGTGCAGCGCTGGGCCGATCCGCGGCTCGCGGCGGGCACGCCGCCGCACGTGACGATGGTGGGATCGTCCGGCGTGGGCCCGCTGCCGCTCGGCACCTCGGTGGAGCTCCTGCGCGAGCGCATCGAGCCGATCACGCGCGAGACGGCGCCGATCACGATGAAGTTCGAGCGTCCGCACCGCTTCATGCAGACGGACATCATCGTGCTCCCGCTCGACCCGCACGGACCGCTGCGCACGCTGCACGAGCGGATGGCGGCGAGCGGGCTTCCGTTCGAGCGCGCAAGGTTTCAGTTCTCGCCGCACGCGACGTTGAGCTTCTATCCGCGCATGACGCCGGAGATGCTGAAGCGGCTGTTAGCGTTGCGATTCGAGGACGACGTGGTGATCTCGGCGCTGCAGTTCTACTCGACGCCGCATCCGCAGCCGAGTCGGAAGGTGTTGGAGCTGAGGCTGGAGGGCACAACCGCTACAACCCCAACACCCGCCTCATCACCGTGATCAGCGCCTCGAGCATCGTGAGCCCCGTCGCGGCTTTCGCACGCCAGGAGGTGCTCGGCCCCAACGCCAGGATCGGAGCCGCGATGACGATCGCGACCATCGAGATGACGATCACGAGAAATGCGCATTCCTGCGCGCGTGTCATTGAGCTGGGCATGGCGTCTCCTCCGAGTGAGTTGGGCTCTCACCAGTAAAGACGCCGGGCGGTTACACGATCAGGCCCGCTACAACCCCTTCTGCACCGCCGCCTCGAGCTTCTGATCGCCGCCGAGCCCTGTGTACACGATCTTCCCGCTCTTGTCGACGACCACCACGTACGAGGTGGCCGGCGCGGAGTACGCATCCGTCGCGTTGCCATCCGCATCGAACACCAGCTGCTGATTGAGCCCGTACTTCTCCGCGTAGCGCTTCACGCGGTCCGGGGACTCGTTCACGCTCACGGCTACCGAGACGAACGTCACCTTGCCAGCGTACTTGGCGGTGAGCTGCTTGATCTGCGGCTCGAGCTCCTTGCAGTTGCTGCACCACAGCGCCCAGAACTCGAGCACGACCGGTCCCTTCCCGATGTAGCTCGAGAGATCGACGGTTTTCCCGTCGAGCGTCTGCACCTTCGCGCCGGGCGCCTTCGCGCCCACTGGCAGTCCGAGAGGATCCTGCGCGGGTAGCGCGCGTGCGAGCATCAACGACATCGCGGCAATTCCAAGCAGCGAGGTAATCCGGATTCGAGAGATCACAGCAGCACCTGTCCCATGGTCACGAAGTAGTACTCGGCCGCGCCGAGCATCAGCAGCGCGAACAGCCGCTTCACCCACACCATCCATACACCGGCCTTGGGCAATCGTGCGAGCGCGCCCGAAAACGTCCCCACCACGATCAACAGCGCCGTCATGCCGAACGAGAACACGAACAGATAGAGAAAGCCGAGCGTGCCGCTGCGCGTGCTTCCCACCCAGGTGAGCACGGCCGCCATCACCGGCGCGCCGCACGGGGCGGCAACGACGCCCGAGGCCGCCCCCATCGCAAACGCACCACCGAGCCCGCCGCTGCTTCCCGCGCTCGCCGCCTTCGCCATCACCCACGCGGGAATCGGCAGCGGCAACGCGTCGAGCATCACGAGCGCGAACAGCAGGAGCAGATTGCCCATCGCGAACAGCAGCCACGGATTCGTGCTCACGCTGCCGAAGAGCGTGCCCGAGAGTCCCGCCAGCACGCCGAGCAGCGCGTAGACGAGCGCGAGGCCGATCGCATAGCTCAGCGTGAGCGCGAACGGCCGCCAGCGCGAGCGCGCGCCCGTGCTCTCGCCGCCCACGAGCGCCACCGTGATCGGAATCATCGGGTAGACGCACGGCGTGAGGCTCGTCAGCACTCCCGCGCCGAAGAGCAACGGGAGCGCGAGGAGCGGGTGCGAGAGGTCCGGGGACACTAGGACGGAGTGGAGGTCGATGTGGACAGCAGGAGGCGCACGATTTCCTTAACCTCATATCCCGTGAGATCGAAGATGCAGTGCACCGTCGGCCACCTGTCCATGACACCCGGCACCACCTCGAAGCTGATCGACGACGCCGGGATTCCCTTGAAGGTCGAGATCGCGCCGTCTCCGCGCGCCGCCAGCGCGATTGCGGATTTCGTCGCTGCGAAG
>Ga0207657_10001509_pt1 | contig 24901 bp, 22 predicted proteins | sample KBSC33metaG_FD_184316 | JGI IMG/M metagenome (GOLD analysis project Ga0207657, IMG submission 184316) | Corn rhizosphere microbial communities from Kellogg Biological Station, Michigan, USA - KBS C3-3 metaG (SPAdes) (version 2) | ecosystem: Host-associated > Plants > Roots > Rhizosphere > Soil ... | reverse complement strand
AATGCTGGCGACGCCGCCTGAATATAGCGGCAAGCTACGCACCTACATCAACAACATGCAGAACGCCGGCGAAGAGGATCAGGCGGCGCGCAACGCTTTCGACATGAACGCGGCGAAGCTGGCGGCGCAGGCCGAGGCGTATCTGAAGGCTGGGAAGTTTGAAGCCGCGCCGGTGAACGGAAAGGCGCTGAATCCGAATCGCGACTTCATCGAGAAGAACCTGGACAAAGCGACGGTCGACGCGCTGCTGGCGGAACTCGACGCGAAGGGCAAGAGTTTCCCGCCCGACAGTCCGCGAGGATTGATGGCGAAGAACACGCTGCCCGCGCTGGAACTGGCCGCTCATGCGAATCCCAAGTGGGCCGAGCCGCATTTCAAGGCCGCGGCGCTGGAGAGCGATGCCGCGCGGAAGATCGCCCAGCTCAAGATGGCCGCCACGCTGGCTCCGCGCAACGCGATTTATTGGCAGACGCTGGCTACATCGCAGGCCGCCGCCAATTTATATGCCGACGCCGAGAAATCCTGGACCGCCGCGGAACGCGCGGCAGGAAGTCCGGAAGAGAAGGCGCGGATTCATCAGGCCAAGCTGAATCTGGAAGAAAGCCGGGCTCAGTTCGAGGCCGCCGAAAAACGCCGCCAGCAAGAGGAAGAAGCTCGCGACTTGCAGCGCGTAAAAGATAGCGCGGCGGCTGAAATTCACGCGGTGGAGCAGGCCGCCAATCAACGCCTGGCCGCCAATGCAGGGAACGTCAAAGGCGCGGTGCCATGGTTTGGCGATCCTACAGGCCAAAAAGTTTTCGGCACGTTGACGCGCGTGGATTGCCTGAAGGGACCGCTGCGCCTGACCATCCAGCAGGCCGGCTTCCCGGTGCGCTTGCTGATTCGCGATCCGAAGCAGCTTACGGTGGCGGCCGATTCCGGCCAAGCGGAGTTTGGCTGCGGAGTACAGAAGCCGGCGCGAAAGATCGAAGTCCAGCACAATGGAAAAGCCGACGCCAAGTTCGGAACGATGGGCGATATCCTGGTGGTCAAGTTCCCGTAATGGCGAGCCGGCTGCGGTGGCTGGTGCTCAGTGTATTCGTTCTTTCCACCGCCTTGAATTACCTCGACCGGCTATTGTTGGCCGCGCTTGCTCCCACGCTGAAGAGCGAGTTTCATCTCTCGAACACCCAGTATGGCGGCGTGATTTCGGTGTTCTCGATCGTCTACGCGCTGGCGGCGCCGGTGACCGGCTGGTTCATCGATCGCGTGGGATTAAACGTGGGCATCACGGTGTCGATGGCGGTGTGGTCGCTGGCTGGAATGAGAACGGGGTTCACGCAATCCTTCGGCGGCTTGCTGGCGTCGCGCACCGTTTTGGGGATTGGCGAGGCGGCCGGCATTCCGTGTGCGGGCAAAGCCAACAGCTTGTATCTGCAACCGCGGGAACTGGCTTTCGGCACGGCGCTGAATCAGGTCGGCATCACTATAGGCAGCATCGCCGCGCCGCTCATGGTGGCGGCGATGGCTCCGGTGTATGGCTGGCGCAGCGTGTTTGTGGTGTGCGGGGCTCTCGGATTCGTTTGGATTCCTGTGTGGTGGGCCACCGCGAAAAGATTTCCCGCGAAGCCCACGGAAAGGGAGTTTGCGCGGGGTGGCATCGCGAATATTTTGGGAGACCGGCGCATCTGGGGACTGGCCGCCGCGAACGCACTCGTGATGACGCTTTACACGCTGTGGACGAACTGGACTACGGTGTATTTCGTGGAGCAGCATCATCTGACTGAGCTTCAGGCGAACGAAGACTTCGCGTGGATTCCACCGGTGTTCGCGACACTCGGCGGCTTCGCGGGTGGATGGATGGCGTTCCGATCCATAAAGAGCGGCCGCTCCGAGACATACGTGCTGCGCGCACGGCTGCGCATCTGCTGGCTGGCGGCGGCGATGCTGTTATTGACGGCGGGGGCGCCCCTGATGCCGACGCCCACGCTGGCCGCGGCTCTGATCAGCTTCAGCTTCTTCTGGTGTCTGGCAATTTCGACCAACCTCTACGCCATGCCCATCGACTTTTTCGGCGCGGGTCATGCGGCCTTCGCCGTGTCGATCCTCACCGCGTCTTATGGACTGATGCAGACCGTGCTCTCGCCGCTGATCGGTTCCATGGTGGACCACTTTGGATTTCCGATGGTATGCGTGGTGCTTTCAGTGATGCCGCTGGCAGGAATCGGAATTCTGCGCATCACAACGAGGGCGACGACACGATGACCGTGCGCGGCGCAACGGCGGAAGACTTGGCGGCGATCGCCGCGATCCAGGAAGCCTCGCCCGAAGCATCGCAGTGGGAGCCATCGAGCTATCTCGACTACGAATGTTTGGTCGCGATCAGCGGTGGTCGAGTCGTGGGATTCCTGGTTGTCCGGCAAATCGTTCCGGACGAGCGCGAGATCCTCAACCTGGCCGTCGATCCGTCCGAGCGGCGGCGCGGAGTGGCCCGCAAGCTGCTGGAAGTGGAGTTGCGACGAGCGAAAACGCGGTGGTTTCTGGAGGTGCGCGCATCCAACTCCTGCGCCATCAATCTTTATGAAAGCGCAGGTTTTTGCGAGGCCGGACGGCGGGAATCGTACTATAGAGATCCAGTCGAGCCGGGTATTGTCATGAAGTTTGATTCATGATATTGTCATGGTGCTGCCAACGTACTTTAACCCTTAGGAGGGCGTTCAATGGAGCAGGCACAAACTGAATTGAAAGCGCATTTGATGGCGACCAGCGAGGAGTTCCGCCAGTTGGTCGCCCAGCACGCCGAATTCGACCGGCTGCTGGATGCTATTGAAGCGAAGCCTCATGTGACCCCCGAAGACGAGATCGAGGAGCATCGCATCAAAAAGCTGAAGCTTCGCGTGAAGGACCAGATGAACGAAATTGTGGCCCATTACAAGGCGGCGAAGGTCGCCTGAGCTATCAGATGCGCTGATTTTAACGAGGGCCGGACCGTGAGGTCCGGCCTTTCGTGTTTAGGGGACGCGGGGGGACAAATATCCTCCCGCACCCCTTCGATGCGCGACGAATAAGCCGTAGCGGGACCGAATCACCCGCAGCCGGTCACCCTCGAACGTCAGCACCCAGTCGAATTGATCGATCTCTGCCGCGCCCGGCGGAGGCGTCATATGATTCGCCAGCTTGACGTCGATCGTATGATCGTTCCACAACAGCGACGAGATGAACCACATGTCCCACCGGTCCTCAAAAGGATTGTTGAGAAAAAGTACTCTGTTATGCGGCCGAGGCTTCGCGGGCAGTTCCCGCACCTGCGTGATCGCCGACCACGTCATCCGGTGGTCGCCGACAAAAAAATGAATCCGCTCCTGCCACAACTGCACCGTCTGATAGCCCCAATACGCCGCGACGATCGCCACCGCTGCCCAGGCCAGCTCGCGCCTGGGAAAAAATCCCGCCGCGACCACGCTCGCCGCAAGTGCGAATCCGAACAGCGGCACATACAACGATGCACCCGTGCGAGCCTGAATGGTAAACGCCACCGGCAGCATCGCTGTCGAGATCACGAACGCCGCCCACCACAACTCTTTCTTTCGCGCGATCGCGCAGAGCACGATCAGCAACCCCCACGCGATCAGCACTCCGCGCGAGTTGTGAAATACCCCCGTATAGAACAGGTCGTTCACGTACATCACCATGTTCAAGAAAAATCGATGCGGCGTGACTTCCAGCAGGTAGCCTCCCTGCTTCCATAACGGATTCGGCCCCAGAAATTTTCCCGCCGAGTAAATCACTGCGATCGCCATCAGCATCGCCGGCACGCGCAGCTTCCACGGACGGTGATACAGCACTTCATACACCAGCACCCATCCCGCCCCCGTGAACGCGATCTCCTTCGAGTTCAGCGCCGCAATGTACGCGCAGATCACGATCGCGCTCTGCCCCAACGTCAACCCTTTCCCGCCACGCCGGAATCGGATGTAGGAGAACATCATGATCATCAGGAATAGATAGGTCAGCACGTCGTACAACTGCGACGTGTTGTAGTAGATCGCCAGCATCCCCGCATGCGCGCACACAAAAAAGGTCGTCAACGCCGCCACCGGCTTCGACCCCGCGAGCATCTCCGCCACCCGATAACTCAAATACAAATTGACCGCGAGAATTACCATCATCGCGACCCGGTACGGCATCGGATTCAAATTGGAAAAATAGTAAATCGGCATGTAGAACAACGATCCCATCGGACGATACGCCGTCGTCCAGAAGCGCAGGTTGTCCCACAGGTTCCCCGGAAACCCGCGCATCCAGTAGAACCCGATGTTCATCGGATCGTCAGTAGCCCACTGCGAGTTCAATGCCGGAATCGCAAAATACAAAAAATAGCCGGCAAGGACTGCCGAGACCAAGCGGCCTAAAGTTTTGTCAATGTTGCTGTTATACGTCAACTCCATCCCCCCGAACGCGCGCGAGTGACTCAGAAAGTGACGCCCCGCAGGAGGTCGATCTCCTCGAATCAATTTGGTGTTCATGCATTCTCCGGGTAGCCATTTTTGGGACATGGCTGGGTTAAATTGCCACAATTATTTCCACAATTGGCAATGTACAATGAACCAGTTGAGGATCATTCATCTAAAGAACAAGCAGTACCAAGCATTCGGAAGACCATGGGTTGCCCGGCCGTTCGGGCTTAAGATGAAAAGGCGAAACAGGCGGGATAGTTCGCAGGCGTCGCTTCCCCGCGTTTCCCTCCGAATAGTGCCGTAGCCTACTGCGAGTTCAGAGCCGCAACCGCAAAATACAAAAAAATAGCCGGCAAGGATTGCCGAGACCAAGCGGCCTAAAATTTTGTCCACGTTGCTGCTATACATCAACTCCCTCCCCTTGAACGCGCGCGAGTGACTCAGAAAGTGATGCCTAACAGGAAGTCGATCTGATCCCGATTCGATGAGAGGTACGGGATGCGGACCGGCGGGTTGCCGAGCGTGGGGAAAAGCAGATCATCGAGGGCCTGATTCGATAAGGCCGAGAATTGTGACGCGATCCACCGCGTGTAACGAACTTCAGGCCGAATGTGCACCAACACGGGATGGAGATCCACACCGAATCCCACTGTGGCGCCGGCTACAGTGCGGCGCCGCAACTCAATCAGGTGGTTGGTTTCAGAGCTTATTTCGCGGTGGTCCAAAACGGCGTTCGCAATGAACAAGCTCAGATTGTGGCTGTTCGCGATGTAAGAGAAGGACGGCCCGGCCTCCACAAAGGGTTTTATGACTGGAAACCTGGGACTATATTGAATTAGTAGCGGAAACTGCCAGCGGTCGGCTGTGTTGTGGGAGAAGGTCTCGGACCCACCCCCGCTACCCAGGAAAATTGAAGAGAAGTGCTCATAATTGATCCGCTGGTATAAGCCGTCAACCTCGATGCCCAGCCTGAAGGGCAGGTCGATTCTGATCGTGGGTCCGATCAATAACCTCTTGGTGTTCGAAGAAAATGAGTCAACGAGGAGGAAGCCATTTCCTGGCGATGAGAACGCACTTGAGCCGGAGGCGTATTCGTGAGCGGCACGCCCGCTTCTACGCCCGCATGAACTTGCACTTGCCCCTGTGCGGCGGTGGCGAGCAAGAGTGCTGCAAACAGATCACGCATCATATATTTGTTCTCCTTCTCTTAATGCTGAGAGCTGCGCGCATATTATTTCTCCTCTTTCTTGGGTTTGGATTAGACGTATCAAGGCACGATGATCCGACGCGAAGGCATCCCATTCCCCCTGCACCGGCATCGAAACCAAGCGCCGGTATTCGAAGTCTTCCGAATCGAACGGTGCGCCGGCTCGATACGGTTTGGCGGAGCGCAAAGCTGGAGCGATGCTCAGGCCACCAGACGCGAATAAATCTCGTGCTCATAAATTTTCCGGCTGGATCATTTGGGAACATGTCCTGTGAGTTACCGCAACGAAAAATGGAGACTAGAACATAATGCCCACCAGAAGTTGAACCTGGTTGTGGGTTGATGCAATCGTCGGTGGATAGAGTGGCACTGAACACGCAGATCCGCAGAAATTGACAGGCGAAGGAGGCCTTGCCACAACTGCCTGGCCGGTCCAATATGTATAACGAAGCTCGACAGACGGACGAAAACGGCGGCTCACATCAAAGGCCGTGCCTAGCCCCACCGTCGGTCCTGAAACCAGATAACCTGTCGGAGGGCCAGAGGTCACCTTTAAGGCGTATTGCGGCGGCGGCGGACTGATTTCAAAATACCTATAAGTCACCGATAGATCGCGCACGATTGCATCTCGGTTATATTGGAGGGACGCACCTGCCGAAACGAACGGCGCCAGACGATGGAGTTTAAACGAATATTTCAATAATAATGGCGCCTCCCAACGGCCTAGCGCATGTTTCGCCGCATGGTAAACTTGACTCCCGCCGCCCGTAAATTCCGTAGAATGATCGTAATCGGCTCGCGAATACAGCGCCTCCGCTGTAACCGAAAGCCCACCGATAATGTGTACCTCCAATGCGGGACCAAATACATAAGGGAGCGTTCTGCTGGTTCCACACTCACCGCAGGTCCCGAATTGATTCAAAGGAGGCGTCGTCTTCAATCGGGTCGACAGCGCATCGGTAAGGAGCAGACCGCCCTTGAGGCCCAGCGAAATTCTCCGGCGGACGAGCGGCCCTTCGAGTATGCCGGTTGAATCGTGCTGGTTTTTGCCAACTCCGAACGTTAGACCGGCCAATATCTGCGCTTCATCCTGCTTGGATCGCACCGAGGCTTCACTCAGCACAATCGGCTGATTCGTCCACCGCGTATACCGAAATTCGAGCGAGGGACGTACCCAGCGAGAACCGAAACTAGCGCCTACCGCAAAGGTTGGGCCTATAGCCGATTGCTGAATTCCCCCAAGCTTGATATCCAGGTTTGGTAACGGAAGATTGAAGGAGCTGTGTTGTAATGACACACCTGCGGAGACAAATGGATGCACTATTCGCCATGAATTCAGTTGTGCTTTCAGGAGAATTGGGAGTTCCCACCGATCCACGATTTCCTTGTATTGGCCAAAGAATACCGACGGCCGCGTGGTCGTCTGGATATAATCCGCTCGGCTGTACAATCCTTCCGCATCGAGATACAGCGGTCGCCAAAGGTGAATCTGTATTTTCGGACCAACGACATAGGGTAATGTTCGTTGTGTAGCAGACTCGTCATAAAAACCGGAGACTGCGTTGAATGCATTGAATACATGCGTGAGCGGAATCCCGCCTTCGACGCCAACCTCTACCGATTGAGCGAATAATAAAGGGGTCGACAATGAGAGAAGAAGCGCTAGACGCATGGCTGGCTGAAAGGCAATCACATGGCCAATCGGGCATGGAGCTCGCGACAGACTCCGAAATAGTGCTAAACTAGCTAAAGTAAATCAGCAGGAGAATATCTAGATGGCGAAGGTGTGTGACGTTTGCGGGCGCGGTCCCCAGTTTGGCAACCGGGTGAGCCACGCTCACAATTTGACGAAGCGGCGCTGGAATATCAATCTGCAGCCGGTGCATGCGATGGTGAAGGGCGCACCCAAGCGGATTCGCGTGTGTACCTCCTGCATTAAGAACGGCAAAGTCGAAAAAGCGGCGTAAGCCCGCCTGCTCCTAGGGCTGCGGCGCGGACGCGAGTTCGCCGGTGCGTTCGAGCTCCAGCAGAATTCGTTTGCGCCACAGGCCGCCTCCATATCCGCCTAATTCCCCGTTGTGATTCACGACTCGATGGCACGGGATCAGGATCGCGATGCGATTCATGCCGTTGGCGCGGCCGACGGCGCGTGAGGCTCCGGGCTGTCCCAAAGTGCGCGCCAAGTCTTGATAGGAACGCGTCTCGCTGTAGGGGATGGCTAGCAGTTGGTTCCACACTCGCTGTTCAAATTCGGTGCCGGGATAGACGACGGGCACCGAGAAGTGGCGGCGCTTGCCAGCGAAGTATTCTGCCAACTCCGCGCGGAGCTGCCGCAGGTGGTCGCTCTCGCCGGGGACCATGGGGATCGCAAAGCGGCGGCGGATGCGGTCGAATTGAGCTTCCAGCATGCGGCGGTCGCTGAATTCGAGCAGGCAGATCCCTACCGAGGTCGCGCCGGCCACCATTGGGCCGAGCGGCGTTTCTATCCAAGCAATACGAACGCAGTCGCCGCTCGGCTCGTCAACCTTGTGGACCTGCCCCGGTGGCTTGCCGAATAGGCGCGCGAAGGCGGTGCGGAAGCCGCTGTGCGAATCAAAGCCGGAGTCGAAGACCGCATCGTCGATGGGCGCGCCCTCGCGGATGCTTACGAAGGCTTGGCCCAGGCGGCGCGCGCGGCAGTAGGCCTGGAACGTCATGCCAAACTCGCGCAGGAAGTAGCGGCGGACACGTGCGGCTTCAAGTCCCATCTCGCGCAGGCCGGATTCGCGGATGCGGGCGCCACCGTTTTGATCGACGGCCTCCAGCAAACCGCGGACCCAATCGGGCGCCGACGATTCCGTGGGGCGGCAACGCTTGCAAGGGCGGTAGCCGGCGAACACCGCCTCTTTGACCGTAGCGAAGAACTCGACGTTTTTCGGGAGTGGCTTGCGGGCAGGACAGGCGGGCAAACAGAAGATACCGGTGGTGCGGACGGCGGTGAAGAACAGTCCGTTATAAGTGACGTCGGAGGCGAGGTAGGCGCGCTCCATTTCAGAGCGGGGCGGCAACAGGGGCTGAGCGGTCATGGTGGTTGCTTGCATGAAAGCAGTGTAGGCTTTCTCGGGAATTCCCTCCACCGAAAAACCGACGCCGAATTTATTCTACGCGCCAGGGCGAGCGGTCGGGCCACTTGCGCAATTCTTCGCTGGCCCACTCCGGGGTCTTATCGTTGTGACAGGTGTTGCAGGCGTTGGGCACTTTGTTCAGCACGGTCGATGATGGCGGGATGAATTTGAAAGTGTGCGCGCGCACATTTACGTCGGCAAGCTGGGTTTCGATTTTGGGCATGTGGCAGTTCACACATTCGTTGCCCGCGGTGCCCGCGGCGTGATGAGTGTGGGCCTCAATGGTGGGGGCATGCGGACCATTGGGCGAACTGGGTCCGTGGCACTGGAGGCACATGACACTCGCTGGCTTCAGTAGTTGGGCGTTATTGTCGGTGCCGTGGACGTCGTGGCAGGAGAAGCATGTGATGCCGTGCGAATACATGGCGCTTTGGACGAAATCGTTGCCTTGCATGCGGTTCTTGTGGGCGGTACCGTCGGCAAAGTGCGTGAAGTTGGTTTCACCGAGTTTGTGTTCTTCCAGTTGCCAGAAGTCGCGCAGATTTTTGCCGGGTTCGTAGCCGACGGGCCAGTCGTAATAGGTCCCGTTAATGGGTTTTTGCAGGGGCTGGCCCTGCGAGTGGCACTGGATGCAGGTGTCGACGGCGGCCACCGTATCGAGACGCGCGGGATTGACGATGTTGCCGCGACTGGGGCTCGCGATGTGATCGCCGCCGGGTCCGTGACAGCGCTCGCAGCCGACGTTCCATTCCGTGACGGTCTTGGTCTGGATGTTGTAGTTCACCGAATGGCAGCCGTCGCACAAAGGGCCGGTGGGGCGCTTCATATTGTCGGCGGGATAGTGGGGCACCCACCAGTCAGTGTTATTGCCGGCGAAATAGGGGCGCCAGATCTGATGGGTGATATCCCATTGCGCGCCCAGCGGAAAATAATCGTTGCCGACCTTGGTGAAGTAGCGCTGCTTCCAGATGCTGCCGTAGACCAGCGCGATGTCTTCCTTTTTGAACTTGACTAGCGGATTGGGCTTGCTGAGGTCGGGGATAATGGCGTCGGGATGCTCTTTGGGATCGCGCACCACGTTCGCCATGGGAGTCTTCTGCCAACGTAAGTAGATCGCGGAGTGGCAGGTCTTGCAGGCGGCGGAGCCAACGTAGCTGGGCGCGGCGATGGCAGGAATCATCGCCACCGCCAAGATGCTACTCACGGACAAGAAAGTTCGCATTCGGTTCGGCTCTCGTTGGAACTATTTTAGCTTGGTTAGTTTAGTGGGTTGCGACTGCTCGCATGCAATCGAATCGGTGACGCCTGAGGCTATACCGGCGCAGGCGTTAGAGATGGCTGTGCGGGTAGCAAATTGTTCGGTGGACCCGGACGCGGTGCGGCAGTTGGTCTGGCCGTTGAAGGTCATACAAGCTTCGTAACGGTGGCTGGCGAGATTCATGCTCGAGTAAACGATCACGCCCAGTATTATCAGGACAATCACAATGCCGACTAGAACTGGCTTTTTCACCGTGCTGCCACCACCGTCTCAGTAAAAAACGATCCCATCTTGCGGAATTTATCGTAGCGGTCGTCGATGAGCTGCTTCGGCGTCAGCTTGGAAAGTTCCGCGAGGCTCGCGCGCAGCGTGACGCGCACGGCTTCGGCGGCGGCATCGGGATCGGTGTGGGCACCTTCGCCGGGCTCGGGAATGATGCCGTCGATCAGGCCTAAGTTGAGTAAATCGGGCGCTGTGATCTTTAACGCGGCGGCCGCTTCAGGTGCACGCGCCGAATCGCGATAGATGATGGCGGCGCAACTTTCCGGCGAGATAACGCTATACCAGGCGTTCTGCGACATATAAATACGATTGCCGACGGCCACGCCCAGCGCGCCTCCGCTGCCGCCTTCGCCGATCACGACGACAATCACGGGCACGCCCAGCCGCGACATCTCGCGCAGGTTGTAGGCAATCGCTTCGGCTTGCCCGCGTTCTTCGGCGTCGAGGCCGGGATAGGCGCCCAGTGTGTCGACCAGCGAAATGATCGGGCGCGAAAACTTTGCCGCGAGCTCCATCACCCGCAGGGCCTTGCGGTAGCCTTCGGGCTTGGGCATGCCCCAGTTGCGAAAAACTTTCTGCTTGGTGTCGCGGCCCTTTTGCTGGCCGATCACCATGACGGGGCGCTCTTCGAACCAACCCATCCCGGTGATCATGGCGTGGTCGTCGGCGAAGAAACGGTCGCCGTGGATCTCATGGAAATCGGTGAACAGGCGCTGGATGTAATCGAGCGAATGCGGACGCTTGGGGTGGCGCGCCAAGAGCACGCGATCCCAACTGGGATTGGAGGGTGGGGGAGTTTGAGAGTCAGCCATTTCAGACATTAACGATTTCAGACATTAACGACAGCGGCGGTCGCGTCTCAGTTAGCCAGAACTTCCATCGCTTCAGCTCCGCAGAGGCGGGAAACTTCAGCGCAGAATTCCTTGTCCGGCCGCACTTTGACGGTCACATCCAGGATAACCGAGAAGTCGCGCGGTTTTTCAAGGCGCAGGCGGACCTCGGTGTCGCCGGGCTTGGCGCGGAACAGGGTCTGGAGCGCGGCGGCGCAATCGGCCGAGGGCGCACCGTTAACCGGAACCTTTATGGATATCAACGACGGGAGATTTACGCGGGCAACGTCGAGCGGCACGATCTCTTGCACGGAAATCTTAGGTGGGGCGTTTTCTTCGGGGAGTACCAGGCCGCGGATGAGGACTGCTTTGTCCTCGTTCAGCGACGAGTTGAGGCGCTCGTATTGCGTCGAAAACAGCAGCGCCTCGATGGAGCCTTCGAGGTCTTCGATCTGCATCGCGGCCCAAGGCTTGCCTTCTCGCGTGCGCTTGCGAACGATTGCGGTCAGAATACCGCATAACGCGACTTCCGCGCCTTTTGCGAGGCCTTCAAGATTCGATGTCGTGTGAGTGGCGAGCTCCGCCACTTTGTCTTTGTATTGATCGAGGGGATGGCCGGTGATGTAGAAACCCAGCATCTCTTTTTCACTGGTGAGTTTCTCGGGGCCGGTCCAATCGGGGACTTTAGGAAGAGGGTGCTCGGCAGCGGGCTGCTCTGCGGTGAGCATGGCGAAGAGTCCGGATTGGCCGCTGGCGCGATCTTTCCAGACGCGAGTGCCGTTTTCCATGGCGCTATCGATCACTGCCATAAGCTGCGCGCGTGTGCCTTCGAGCGTATCCATCGCGCCGGCCTTGATGAAGCTCTCGATCATGCGGCGGTTCACAGCGCCCAGGTCGACGCGCTCGCAGAAATCGTAGAGCGAAGTGAACGGGCCGTCCGCGGCGCGCGCCGTCGCGATGGACTCGACCGCGTTCGCGCCTACATTCTTAATCGCTCCGAGGCCGAAGCGGATGCCCTCGTCGGGTCCGGAGACGACCGGCGTGAAATCCAGGTCGGAAGAATTGACGTCGGGAGGGAGCACTCGGATGCGCATTTCGCGGCACTCGTTGATGTACTTTACGACTTTCGCCGTGTTCCCGGTTTCAGACGTGAGCAGCGCGGACATGAACTCGATGGGATAGTGCGCTTTGAGATACGCCGTCACGTAGGCGAGGTACGCGTATGCCGCCGAATGCGACTTGTTGAAACCGTAGCCAGCGAACTTCTCCATCTGGTCGAAAATTCGTTCGGCCTTCTTGGCAGGATGGTTATTCTTTCTGGCGCCGGCGACGAAGAGTTCGCGGTGCTTGGCCATCTCCTCGACCTTCTTCTTGCCCATGGCGCGGCGGAGCAGGTCGGCGTCGCCCAAAGAATAGCCGGCGATGCGGTTGGAGATCTGCATCACCTGCTCCTGGTAGACCATGACGCCGTAGGTTTCTTCGAGGATTTCCTTCAGCTCAGGCACGTCGTAGACTACTTCCTTGCGTCCGTGCTTGCGATCGACGAAATCGTCGATCATGTCCATGGGGCCGGGACGATAGAGCGCGTTGAGAGCGATCAAGTCTTCGATGCGATCCGGCTGATAGCGGCGCAGGACGTCGCGCATGCCGGCGGATTCGAACTGGAACACGCCGCTGGTGAGCGCCTTGCTGAAAATCTGCGAATAGGTGTGCTGATCGTCGAAGGGAAGCTCTTCGACGGTGAGTTTGACCCCGCGATGACGCTCGATCAGCTTCAGGGCATCCGAGATGATGGTGAGCGTGGTCAGACCCAGGAAATCCATCTTCAGGAGCGACAGTTTCTCCAGGCCGTTCATGTCGTACTGCGTGACAATTTCGTCTTTGTTGGTCTTATAGAGCGGGACGATCTCGCGCAGCGGCAGCGGCGAAATCACCACGCCAGCCGCATGCACGCTGGCGTTGCGCGCCATGCCTTCCAGGCGCTCGGCTACTTCGAGAACTTCTTTGACTTTGGGGTCGGTGCGAGCCAGAGCGTCGAGCTGCGGCTCTATCTGGCGAGCCTGCTTCAACTTAATGTTGAGCGGCATCGTTGGGATCAGCTTCGTGATGCGGTCGACTTCGCCGAAGCCCATGTCGAGCACGCGGCCCACGTCTTTGATCGCGGCGCGTGCGCCCATGGTGCCGAAGGTAATGATCTGGGCGACTTGCTCGCGCCCGTATTTTTCAGTGACGTACTGAATCACTTCGCCGCGCCCGCGGGTGCAGAAATCGATATCGATATCGGGCATGGAGATGCGCTCGGGATTTAGGAAGCGCTCGAACAGAAGGCCGTAGGCTAACGGATCAATGTCGGTGATCTCCATGGCGTAGCTCACCAGACTGCCTGCGGCCGAGCCGCGACCGGGGCCGACGGGGATTCCGCGCTGTTTGGCGAAGCGGATGAAATCCCAGACGATCAGGAAATAGCCCGAGAACTTCATGGACTGGATCATCTTGATTTCGCGATCCAGGCGCTCAGCGTATTCGGCGAGATCGTGCTTCAGGTGGCCTTTCGCGGCCAGCGCTTCCAGACGTCCGCGGCGTTTTTCGAATCCTTGGCGCGCGACGTATTCGAAGAACGTATCGGTGGTGTGATCCTGGGGAATCGGGAAGCGCGGGAACGGCTCGGCAACTTTTTCGAGTTTGAGCTGGCAACGCTGGGCGATGTCCCAGGTGCGGTCGAGCGCGTGCTCGACTTCGCCGAACAGCGTCATCATTTCTTCGCGCGTCTTAATGTAGAAGGCTTCCTGCTCGAAGCGCATGCGGTTCAGATCCGACATCGACTTGCCGGTCTGAATGCACAGCAGGATTTCGTGGGCTCGGGCGTCGGTCTTGCGCAGGTAGTGGGAGTCGTTGGTGGCGACGAGCGGGATGCCGGTGTCGGAGGCCAGGCGATGCACCAGCGGCATGACTTTGGCGTCGGGATCAAGCCCGTGATCCTGCAATTCGAGGAAGAAGTTCTTGGAGCCGAAGAGGTCCGTGTATTCGTAGGCGATGCGGCGCGCGTCTTCGTAGCGGTCCTGCAACAGCGTTTCATTGATGTCGCCGCGCAGGCACGCGGAAAGCGCGATCAGTCCCTTGGAGTGGCGCGAGAGCAGGTCTTTATCGATGCGCGGTTTGTAATAGAAGCCTTCGAGATAGCCGGTGGAGACCAGTTGGATGAGGTTGCGGTAGCCTTCCTGGTTTTCGCACAGCAGCACCAGGTGGTTGTAGCGGTTGGATTCGCTCTTAACGCCAATGCCTTGCTGGGCGACGTAGACTTCGCAGCCAATCACGGGGTGGACGCCGTTGTCTTTGGCGTGATTGTAAAACTCGACCGCGCCGAAGAGGTTCCCGTGATCGGTCATGGCGACGGCGGGCATTTTCTGCTCCGCGACCATTTTCATGAGCTGCGAGATCTCGCAGGCTCCATCGAGCAGCGAGTAGTCGGTGTGGCAGTGAAGATGAACGAACGGGTTCGCCATACGATATAAACCCGGGGGAGACTTTTAGTATAGCGGGAGTGGGGGAACTTACACTAGAGACGTTGCGACGAAATCCAGTGGCGGAGCAACGAAGCCTGTCGCGAACAACCTTATGGGTGTCATGCGCTCACTTCGTCATACAAGTATGATGTGTCATACTTAGGGTAGGATATGCTTTCTCTGCGCCTTGACCGCGATGTGGAACGCCGCCTCGATGCGTTGGCCCGGATGACCGGCCGCACGAAGAGTTTCTACGCTCGCGCACTGATCGAAGAGAACCTCGAAGATCTTGAAGACCGCTATATTGCGGAGGCACGCCTGGAAAAGCGCCGCCCGGCACTCACTAGTCGACAAGTGCGAAAAGAACTCGGCCTCTAACGCTAGCGCGAATTTGTGAGCTGGCAGATAGAGTACGACCCGGAAGCATCAAAGGACTTGCGTAAGCTTGATCGCTCTATTCAGCGGGAGATCCTCGACTATATGGACCGACGCATTAGCAGAGCCGATGATCCGCGAAAGTTCGGCAAGCCGCTCCGAGGGAGCAAATTCGGATTATGGCGATACCGGTTGCGGGATTACCGCATCGTTTGTGAGCTTCAGGAGAAACGACTCGTAGTACTTGTCATCTCCATCGGTCATCGCAGCACGATCTACGAGGACTGATTCCCTCTAATACGTCTTGGTGAAGCCGTTGCGAGTATTGGTCACGGTGAAGGAGCCGTTCAGTTGCGCGGAGACCTTGATCCAATAGGCTTTGCCGTTATGCGCGGGCGGGGGCGGCGCGTTCGGTCCAGGCGTCGGAGCGGGAACTGCGGCAATGGGCATGCTGGACGGCTGGTCGTCGGCGAAATTCGCGATGAACATTCCGGGCACGGTGTTCTCCTGCCCGCTCAACGTGGAAAAGTGCATTTGCCACAGGTCTTCGAGACCGGGCGAAGTGTGAACAGATTCCATGACGTCCGGGTCGCCGCCTTTCCGCGTGCCGTTGTTCATAATCGCGACGCGCGGATGCAGCGCGTGCACCAGCACCGGCGAGTTCGACGTGGCGACTCCGTGATGCAATCCCAAGAGCACATCCACGGGACCGATCTTAGTATTCGGGCACATCAGCTCGAATTCCTTGCCCTTCGGGAGGTCGCCCGAATGATAACTGCGGAATTTTCCATAGGTAACGTAGACCGAGACGGACTGGGGATCTTCCAGATTGCTCTCGGCGGTCTTGAAGGTGGCGCATGCGGGATTCGCTTTCCCGCCGCCGGGCAGGGGCGTCTTGATGATGGCTCCGGCTGAAGTCACCACGCGCACGTCTGCGCCGGCGAGCGAAATCCGGTCGCCCGGTTTAACGACGGTGTGCTTCGCCTTGGCATAGAGCTGCGGGTAGGTGTTTTTAAGAAATGCGTCCGCAAGCTCAGCCGGTTGAACGTTGGGTCCGTGATCGATGTACTCGCCGATGGGGATGTGAGAAGCCAGCTCCGCCAGGCCGCCGAAATGATCGCCATGCCAATGGGTGGTGATCACATGATCGATCTTCTGAAGACCGGCGGCTTTCGCCGCATCCAGGATGCGCCCGGCGTCGCGCGCGGCCGCCACGGCGCCGGCATTGCCGGTATCGATCAGCATCGATTCGCCGGAAGGCGAAACGAACAATGTGGCGTTCCCGCCCTCGACATCGATGATATAGATGTCCAATGTTTTGGAAGCTGTCTGGGCAAACGAAAAAACAGAGGTTAACGCGGCAATAGTTAAAACCAACAGTGTTCCGCGCATCGTATTCTCCTTGGAGCCTAATCTCTCGCCAACTTGGCGTGACGGCGTCAACTCAGTTTACCGTTCAATAACCCCGAACAGCGTGTTACCTTTCGACTTCCGCGCCGTCTGATAGTCTAGAACAATCATGAAATCGCTCACAAACTCTCCCAATTTAGGGCTTGGAACGCGCCTCCTCCGCGCCCGGGCGGCTCTGGCTATCGGGGCGGCCGTGAGCATTGCATTGGTGGGTGTCGCGCCGCAGGGTCTGGCTCAGACGCCGCCCCAAACTCCAACCAAGATCACCTCGGTGGAGGGCATTACCGAATACCGGCTCGCCAACGGCCTAAAGGTGCTGCTGTTCCCCGATGGCTCGCAGCCGACCGTGACAGTGAACGTGACCTATCTGGTGGGATCGCGGCATGAAGGCTATGGCGAGACCGGTATGGCGCACCTGCTGGAGCACATGCTGTTCAAGGGCACAGCGAAGCGCACTGGCATCATGGGCGAGCTGACCAATCACGGCGCTCAGTTCAACGGCACTACTTCCTACGATCGCACCAACTATTTCGAAACCATGACGGCGACCGACGAGAATCTGCGCTGGGCGCTGGACATGGAATCCGACCGCATGGTGAATTCGCGCGTGTCGCGAAAGGATCTCGATACCGAGATGACGGTAGTACGCAACGAATTTGAGCGCGGCGAGAACAGTCCGGGGCGGGTGCTTGAAGAGCGGGTGTTATCGACCGCCTATCTGTGGCACGGCTATGGGCGCAGCACCATCGGCGCACTGTCCGATATCGAGCGTGTTCCTATTGAGAAGTTGCAGGCGTTCTACCGGAACTACTATCAGCCGGATAACGCGGTGCTGGTGATCGCCGGGAAATTCGATGAATCGAAGACCCTTGGCTGGATCCAAGAGACATTCGGCGCGATTCCGAAGCCTGCGCGCACACTGAGCGCGACCTATACCGAAGAGCCAGTGCAGGACGGCGAGCGTGAAGTGAACCTACAGCGCGTGGGCGATAACCAGGTGCTGATGATGGCCTACCATGTTCCGGCTGGCGCGGATCCGGATTCGTCCGCGGTGGACGTGTTGGCAGCGATTCTCGACGAGCCGCCCGCCGGACGCCTCTACAAGGCTCTGATCGAAACCAAGAAGGCGATCTCCGTGCGCGCCGAGAACAACCAGTTGCATGACCCTGGCTATCTGTTGTTCGCGGCCGACATCAGGAAGGAAGGTTCGCTTTCCGACGTGCAGCAGACCATGCAGGCGGTGCTCGACGGGATCGTGAAAGAGCCGCCTAATAAAGAGGAACTTGACCGGGTGCTCACGCGCCGCAAAAAAGATTTCGAACTGTTGTTCAATAATCCGCAGCGGGTGGCGTTGCTGATGAGCGAATGGGCTTCGATGGGCGACTGGCGGTTGATGTTCCTGGACCGCGACCGCACCGAAAAGCTCACGCCGGAAGATATTGAGCGCGTGGCGCGGAAATATCTGAAGGCTTCGAATCTAACGGTCGGCCGCTTCACGCCGTCGGAGACAGCGCCGGATCGCGCCGTCGTGCCTCCGGTGCCCGACGTCTCGGCCATGCTTAGCAATTACGCGGGACGCGCCGCGGTGGCGCAGGGCGAAGCATTCGATCCGACGCCCGCGAACATTGAATCGCGCATTCAACGGGTAACTCTTCCCAACGGATTAAAGCTGGTAATGCTTCCCAAGAAGACCCGCGGAGCTTCGGTCACGGTGGCGCTGGCTCTGCATTATGGCGACGAGAAAAGCGTGTTCGACAAGGGCACGGCAGCGGAATTCGCCGGCGCCATGCTAATGCGCGGAACCCAAAAACATACAAGGCAGCAGTTGCAGGACGAGTTGGATACCCTAAAGGCGCAGATGAGCGCCAATGCGTCGGATAACGATGCGAGTCTGAACCTTACGACGATTCACGCAAGCATCGTTCCTGCGCTGCGCCTGGCTGCGGAAGTATTGCGACAACCTGCATTTGTCGAGAGCGAGTTCGAGCAGTTGCGCCAAGCCTCCTTGGGCCGCACGGAAGGCGGCATGAAAGAACCGGGCGCGCTGGCGCCGCTGGCGTTGCGCCGCCATTTGATCCGCTATCCGGCGGGCGATCCGCGGGCCGTCAGCACTTTCGAGGAGGATATCGCCAACATCAAAAAGTTGACGCTGGGGGACGTAAAGAGCTTCTACAACGAATTCTTCGGCGCATCGAACGCAGAGCTGGCAATCGTGGGCGATTTCGACCCTGCCGAAGTTCGCAAAGTGGTCGAGCAAGAGCTGGGGACATGGAAGAGCCCGGCCTCTTATCAATTGGTGCTGCGTAAGCGCGACGCGGTGACTGCGACGGATCAAACGATCGAGACGCCAGACAAGGCCAATGCTGTGTTCATGGCTGGAATGACGCTGGCGATGAATCAGGACGATCCGGATTATCCGGCGCTGATGTTCGCCAACCGTATGCTGGGCGGCGATTTGAAGAGCCGGTTGTGGCTCCGCATCCGCGAAAAAGAAGGCTTCAGCTACGGTGTGGGCAGCGCGTTTGTGGCGGCGACCAGGTCGCCGTTCGCCCAGTTTATGGTGCAGGCGACGGCGGTTCCGCAGAATATTCCGAAGGTGGAAGACGCCTTCAAAGACGAACTCGCCAAAGTTCTGAAGGACGGCTTCACTGACGACGAAGTAGCTGCCGCGAAAAAAACTTATCTCGATCAACGGATGCTGGGGCGCACTCAGGACGCGGGGCTCGCGCGCACGCTGGCGCTAAACGAGCAATTCGGCTGGACCATGGCGCGGGAGGCCGATCTGGAGAGCAAAGTCGCGGCCCTGACCACCGCCCAAGTCAACGCGGCCGTCCGGAAGCATCTGGACCCCACCGCCATCTCCTACTTCAAGGCGGGCGATTTCAAGAAGGCCGGCGTAACGCAGTAACAGGTAACGCTAGCTCAATGGATATTGCAATTGAGCGCCGACGAAAGAGTTATCGGTTCATAGCCACTTGGAGTTATCCTGATGGTCCGGACCTGGCCCAATGGGCCAAGCTTGGCAGGGGGCTGATTGCCCACCGCTAGCTCTATGGCGCCGGCATTTCCGAAGCGCAGCGTGGCTTGGCGCGAGAACGGGATTTGTCCGACGTAGCCCTTGACGAGTAGCGTATCGAGTACTTTGGCGCCGTCCACGCAGGCCGTCAGCCAGCTTACATCGGTGGCCTTTATAGCGATTCGGGACGCGGCGACTATTGCGGGTTGAGTCGCGACCTTGGGGGGCGCTACAACTACGGCCTTCTGCACTGGGGCCGCTACAGCCGCAGCTTTCTGCACTGGAGGCGCTACAACCTGCACTGAAGGCATTTCGACTTGGGCCTTCTGCACTGGAGGCGCCACAATTGGGGCCTTCTGCATAGGGGTAACGGCAACCGGCGGGTTGCTAGTGCTGCTGGCGACGAGGCTTGTGGCGGCGGCTTTGGGCGGAGCGACATCGGCGGTGGGTTTCGGAACCTCCGGCAACTGCCTGGCCGCTCCGGTTTTGGCAGGCGTAGCAACCTGCGGTTTTCCATGAAGGGAGATGCCCGTGCCGAAGCCCGCCCATCCGGCCAGGGCAATACATCCCGCGACTATAAATACCGCCTGATACTTTATCTCTCGGGTTCTCAAACGAGGATCGGCAAATAATGCACTGAGGGCGGGGGCGCGCAAGGAGCCGAGCGGATTCTTCAGCGTCGGTCGCCCCAACACCTTCACGGGCGAGGTTGTCGAATGCTCCAGTGAAATCTCGGTGGGCGATCCATTCCAGTCGTCAATCCGCTCGATCCCAATAATGAAACCGGACTCGGCAGGCACGCAACGGCGCACCTGGGCAAACAGATGATGGTTGTTAATCAACAGGCGGATAGTTTCTCCAACGGCCAGTTCTTCAGCCATCTCAATCCGCAAGCCTGTCCCGGAGACTTCGGTGATGGTCGTGTCGTAGGTGTGAACCTTGTCTCGAACCACTTCTAGTACGGCGCGGGAATGGGTACCAAACCTCGGCTCGGCGCGTAATTCCATAATTATTCCGCTATCGGCAATCTAGGGAAAAGAGTGTAGGGCGCGATTGGAAGATGGGAAAGGGATCTGGGACGCTTTCCTTACTCGGTGAATCCGAAGGAGCCGCGGCTAGGCTTGCTGACGATCTCATCCCGTTCGACGCTGCCATCGCGGATATGAATGATACGGTTGGCGTGGAGCGCAATGTCCTGCTCGTGGGTGACCAGAAGCACGGTGTTTCCCTCCTGGTGCAACCGTTCGAACAGCGCCATGATCTCGTTGCCGGTAGCGGTGTCGAGCGCGCCGGTGGGTTCATCGGCAAGTAACAGCGATGGATGGTTGACCAAGGCGCGCGCGATGGCCACGCGCTGGCGCTGGCCTCCGGATAGCTCGCTGGGCGTGTGATTCATGCGCGTCTCCAGATCCACGGCACGCAGCGCGGCCTTGGCGCTTTCTTCGCGATCCTTGCGATTCATCCGGGCATAGATGAGCGGCAGCTCTACGTTGGCGAGAGCAGTGGCCCGCGCCAGCAGATTGAAGGTCTGGAACACAAACCCGATTTCGCGGTTGCGGATGCGCGCCAGCTCATCGTCGTCCATCTCGCTGACCAGGTTGCCGTTCAGGTAGTAGAGGCCGGAAGTGGGCGAATCCAGACAGCCGATCAAATTCATCAGAGTCGATTTGCCGGAGCCGGAAGGGCCCATAATGGCGACGTATTCACCCTTCTTGATTTCAATGTCGATGCCGGAGACGGCGGGGATTTCATGGTCGCCCATGACGTAGGTCTTGCGCAGATCCCAAGTGCGGATAAGAATGCCGTCACGCTTGAGCTGCTGGCCGCGTTCAAGCGCGCCGGCAGGTTCCGTGCCGTGCTTGGTCAAGTTTTCCGAAGGATAGGTTGGGGGGCGAGCCAAATCCCATCGTAACGCGGCGCGTTTGAGAACGGAGATGTTCGGCCCACCCGTTCCGCGTCAGGCGACGCTAAATGCCGCTGGCGCGAACCCAGAAGCTCTCCGTCCACTTTGCCCCGGGAGCCACGGTTTGCAAGTCCGGATACTTGCCTGCATGATACAAATTGATGGCATCGGTGATTCCGGTCATCGGCTCAAAGCAGATGAAATCGCGGGTTTCTCCCTGAGGGGCCGGCGGTGCGTAGATCACCGCGACCGGATATTTCGGACCGAACAGCGTCTCCACCTTCATCCCGGCCGCTTCGATCGAAAAATGCGCGCGGCCTGCGGAGTCGCGCTCCAGATCCGTGAAACCGGTATCGAGCGGATGCCCTTTGAGCGGCAGCGGATCGGGCATGTCATAGGCTTTGAAGTCGCCGGTCGCCAGCAGGCGGTTGTCGGCGATCACAATTTTGCGCGCGGGAATTTTGGCGATCCACTGGTCACGCGGAACATCGGGGATCCGGTAATAGGGGTGAAATGCCAGCGCTATGGGCATCGGCTCGGCGCTCAGATTCGTCACCGTCGCCTGCACTTCGAGCACGCCCTCCGCGAGCCGGTAGGTGATCTCATACTCATGCGCGAAGGGCCATTGCGCCATCAACTGAGGGTATTTCCAGAAGCGCAAGCGACTGGTCACATGAGCCGACTTACGATCCGCGGCGACATCGACTACTTCCCAGAGATCCGAGCTAGACAACAATCCGTGAATGGGAATCGGCCCGCGCACGTTACCCAGCGTCATGTTGAAGGTATAGTTCTTATCGTTGGCCCAGAAGCTCTCGGAGTCCAGACGATTCCCCCACGGAGCCAGGAATGGAATTCCGTTCAACGCAGGCTTACTTTTAAGCTCGGCCAGGTCGGTTACGGGAAAGTACAGGATGTTCTTCCCGTGGACTTTCATCTCTATAACCCGATTGCCTAGCGACGGCACGATCGAAACTTCCACGCCTTTCGCTGTGTCCGCAAGGTGAATTACTGAAATACCTTGCTGGGATGCGGTGCGCGCCGTGTAATTTTGCGCGACCGAAGCGGCCGAAAGTGCAATGAACAGCGCTATAAGCTTCATGTATCGTCCTCTACCGATCGTGAATCAGTTTACAAGAATACAGAAGGCGGCGTCGAGGAAAGCTACATGCAATGCCGTGGGGCGCACACGTATGCGCTGCGCCCCTATCGGCAAACCGCTCGCGGTTATTGGCGTTGCGCGTCGTGCTTTTGGCGGTAGATCCTCTTGCTCTCGCGATTCTGCTGGCGATTGACTTGGCGCCGTTCCCGCGCCGTAAGCGTTCCGCCGTTCGCCTGGCGCTCAGTCTTGACTTCGTGATGAATCGTGCCCTCCTGCTTCTCCAGGCGCGCCGTCTCACCCGGCGTGAGCGAGCCGTTTTCCACGCCTTCCCCGATTCGTTTCTGCTGGTTCCGCTGGCGCTCGTTAATCTCGTTCTGCGCCAGCACGCTGCTCACGCCGCCGAACATCAGCGCACCCATCATCATGCTCACCATAATACGTTTCATGTCCAGTCTTCCTTTCCTTGCGACTTTCCGCCGCCTCTGGACTCTTAAACGAGGCGCACCCCCACAAGGTTTAGCCCGACCCACGTTAAAATCACATCATGTCCGCGCGGACCGTCTACGCCATGCTCGAAGAGACTGCGGCTGTCCATGGCCAAAAGCCCGCGCTGAAACAGCCTGGCGGAGGGGGCAAGTACCGTACCTACACGTGGGCCGAAGTTCGCGACCGCGTGCAGTGGACCGCTGTGGGGCTGAGCACCATCGGGGTTGAAGTCGGCGACATGATCGCGCTGCAATCGGAGACGCGGGCCGAGTTTTACTTCGCCGACCTCGGCGTGATGGCCGCCGGAGCTATTTCCGCTGCGCTGTACACCAGCCTTCCTTACGCGGAACAGGCGCATGCGCTGCGCTTTTGCGAAGCGCGGGTCGCCTTCGTGGAAAACCCGAAGGCGATGCAGGGTTTGCAAGCTGCACTTGCCGCGGTGCCAGATACCAAACCGGATCTCCAGTGGATTCTGCTCACCGGCACTGCCGAGGGCGCCATCACGCTCGATCAGCTCATGGAAAAAGGCCAGCGCCAACTCGCCGCCGACCCGGAGGCTTTCGAACGCATCCGTGCGCGCTTCGACGATCAGGCTCTGGCGGTTCTCTACATGACCTCCGGCGCCACCGGCGAACCCAAGATGGGGCTGGTCACGCACGCCGCGCTGGTCATCAATATCGACATGACCCCCGCGGTTCTGCCCCTTACTCCCGACGATTGCACGGTGGCCTTCTTGCCCTCGGCGCACATCGCTCAGCGCGTGGTGGCCGAGTTGATGCCGGCCCGCACCGGCTCCTGCGTGTGGTTTTCGGAGGGCCTCTCGAAGCTTCCACACGAACTGCGCGCCGCGCGGCCGACGTTTTTTCTATCGCCACCCAGAGTATGGGAGCGCATGTACTCAAGTATCCTGGCCGAGATCAAGAAGCGCCCGGCTCCGCTGCGGAAGATGTTTTATCTGGCGCTGGGCATGGGATCTCGCGCCGCGCAGTTGCGTCGCAACGGCCAGCGCGTTCCGGCCTGGATGCGCTCTTCGCTCCGCCTTTTCGACAAAATTATCTTTAACAAAATTCGCGAGCGCCTGGGCGGGCGCCTGCGCTTCCCTATCTCCGGCGCCGCGCCTCTGAGCAAAGATCTTGCCGAGTTCTACGAAGCGATTGGCATGCCCCTGCTCGAAGGCTACGGACTCACGGAGGGCGGCGTGGTGTCTGTCAATCCGATAGGCCGCGTGAAGCCCGGCAGCATTGGCAAACTGCTGCCCGGTATAGAGGTCCGCCTGGAAGAAGACGGCGAGCTGCTGCTGCGCAGCGCCGTGAATTTCTCCGGTTACTATAAGGACCCCGCAGCCACCGCCGCGGTCCTGCACGACGGCTGGCTCTCCACCGGCGACATCGCCACTTGCGACGACGAAGGCTACTACTACATCACCGGCCGCAAAAAGGAGCTGATCGTGGCCTCCAACGGCAAGAAAATTTACCCCGCGCGCATTGAAGGGCTGTTTAAGAAGGAGCCGCTCATCAATCACGTGCTGCTGATCGGCGACCGCTTGCCTTACGTCACCGCGCTCATTACTGTCACGGGCGATCCCGCCGCGGCCCAGTCCATCGTCGCGACGACCGTCAAGAACGTGAACCGTCAGCTCCCGTCGTTCGAGCAGATTCGCAAATTCAAAATCCTGGACCGCGATTTTTCCATCGAAAATGGTGAACTGACGCCAACCATGAAGCTGCGCCGTAGCCGCGCGCTGGAGAATCATCGGGCGCTGGTCACGGAGCTCTACGCGGGGCGGGAGTTCGAATAACACCTAATATCAGTACAGTAAAGACATGGCCGAAACCAAGCCTGATCTCTTCGTCTCCGAGGAAACCGAGATCGAAGTCAATGAAACCACCACTGTTGCTATCCAGCGTGGCATCCAAGCGGCCGACGACGGGCAAGTCTTTACCGGCGAGGAAGTCCGCGAGCAGATCCGGCAGTGGATTTCCGAATTCT
>Ga0207657_10001507_pt1 | contig 24916 bp, 20 predicted proteins | sample KBSC33metaG_FD_184316 | JGI IMG/M metagenome (GOLD analysis project Ga0207657, IMG submission 184316) | Corn rhizosphere microbial communities from Kellogg Biological Station, Michigan, USA - KBS C3-3 metaG (SPAdes) (version 2) | ecosystem: Host-associated > Plants > Roots > Rhizosphere > Soil ... | reverse complement strand
CGAAAGCGTCGTCAGCTTCACCCCGATCTTCTCCAGATGCAGCCGCGCCACCTCCTCATCCAGCTTCTTCGGCAGAATGTAGACCCCCGGCTTGTATGTGTCCTTGTTCGTCCACAGGTCGAGCGCCGCCAGCGTCTGGTTGGAGAAGCTGTTGCTCATCACAAAGCTCGGATGCCCGGTCGCGCAGCCCAGGTTTACCAGCCGCCCTTCCGCCAGCACAAAGATGCTGTTGCCCGCGGGGAAGGTGTACTTGTCCACCTGCGGCTTGATGTTCAGCTTGCTCACGCCCTTGGCGCTGTTCAACTGGTCCATCTGGATCTCGTTGTCGAAGTGGCCGATGTTGCAGACGATCGCCTGATCCTTCATCTGCTGCATGTGCTCGAAGGTGATGATGTCCACGTTACCGGTGCAGGTCACATAGATGTCGCCGCGTCCCAGCGTCTCTTCAAGCGTCGTGACCTCGTAGCCCTCCATCGCGGCCTGCAGCGCATTGATCGGATCGATCTCGGTGACAATCACCCGCGCTCCCAATCCGCGCAGCGAAGCCGCAGAGCCCTTGCCCACGTCGCCGTAGCCGCAGATCACGGCCGTCTTGCCGGCGACCATCACGTCCGTCGCCCGCTTGATGCCGTCCACCAGCGACTCGCGGCAGCCATACAGATTGTCGAACTTGCTCTTGGTGACAGAGTCGTTCACGTTGATGGCCGGCACCAGCAGCTTGCCCTGTTCCATCATCTTGTACAGCCGATGCACGCCGGTCGTCGTCTCTTCGGCCACGCCGCGCCACTCCTTCGCCATCTTCGTGAAGTAGCTCGCATCCGCGCCATGAATCTTCTTCAGCAAGTCCTTGATGACCTGCTCCTCATGATTGCCGGAAGGAGTATTGACCCAGCCATCGCCCTTCTCCATCTCCACGCCTTTGTGGATCAGCAGGGTCACATCGCCGCCGTCGTCGATGACGATCTGCGGCCCCAGCCCGCCCTTGTGCCGGAGCGCCTGATCGGTACACCACCAGTACTCTTCGAGGCTCTCGCCCTTCCACGCAAACACGGGCACGCCCGCCGCCGCAATCGCCGCCGCCGCATGGTCCTGGGTCGAGAAGATGTTGCAGCTCGCCCAGCGTACATCGGCGCCGAGAGCCACCATGGTCTCAATCAGGACTGCCGTCTGAATTGTCATGTGCAGCGATCCGGTGACGCGAACGCCCGCCAGCGGCTTGCCCGCGGCGTACTTGTTGCGGATCGACATCAGCCCCGGCATCTCCTGCTCGGCGATATCGATCTCCTTGCGTCCAAAATCCGCCAGCGAAATGTCCGCCACCTTGTACTCGGAAGCCGCTCCTGCCTTATCAATTGTCGCTGTCGCCATCGTTACTCCTCATCCAGATTCAAGTCTTTGCAAACCCCTTCAGAATACCATTCTGATCGGCTGGCCGGACGCCCCGAATCCTAATGCTGCCACAGTCTTTATCGCTGCTTTACGCCTTTTTTGCTGCTGCTTGTCCGTTGTTTTTGCCTTTTGTCTCCGGCGACGTGCCATTCCCAAGTCAGTCGTAAATAGGCTCTTCGACGCTCTCAATGAACGTCATCTCGACCGAAGCCGCGCGGTTTCTTCGCGCGGCGGAGTGGAGAGACCCCTGTATTTCCGTCTTTGTTCTTGCCTGTTCTTGCGATCCACATATCCACTCGGGTAACTTTTAGAGGGGTTCTAAGGATTGGTGAGAACCAGGGTCGAGGGTTCACTCCCGCGTTCGGCCGCCAGCAGTTTCTTCTTCCTCTCGACGCCCCAATGATATCCGGCTAGCGATCCATCGCTGTGAATCGCCCGATGGCAGGGCACCACCACCGCCACCGGATTCGATCCGATCGCCGTCCCCACCGCGCGCGCCGCCGTGGGCCTGCCAAGCTCGCACGCAATCTCCCGATAGCTCCGCGTCTCGCCACGTGGAATCGCCTGCAACGCCTTCCATACTCGCTGCTGAAACGCCGTCGCCCGCACGTCCAGCGGAAACGTAGCCGCCAGCGGATGCTCGCTCAACTGGCTCGCCACAAACGCCACTCCCTCGGCCAGCCAGCCGGTATTCCCCTTCGCCGCTACCAGTTCGGCCTTGGAAAACCGCTTGCGCAACTCCGCCAACAACGCCTCATCATCCTTGCCGAATGCAATCGAGCACACTCCTCGATCCGTTGCCGCCACCAGCATCCGGCCCAGCGGACTCGCCGCCGTGCAGTACCGGATCAGCAGCCCCTCGCCGCCCGCCCGCATGATTCGCGGAGTCATCCCCAGCGCCTCGGTCTTCTCATAGAGCCTGCTGCTCGACCCGAAACCCGCCTCATAGATCGCATCGGTAATCCGTTCCTTCGGCTGACCGGCTTTGGGCTCGCGCATCTTGTCCTTGAACTTCGCCAGCCGCTGCTCCTTCGCATACTGCCCCGGACTCACGCCAAGCACGCGCTTGAACCCGCGCAGAATCGTCAGCCGTCCCACGCCCGTCGCCTTGGCCACATCGGCCAGCTTCGTCCGTTCCTCCGCATGTTCCTTCAGATACTCGGTCACGGCCACGATGGCTCCGGCCTGGGGATCGGCCTTCGGCGTCGTCCGCTCCGGCTCGCACCGCAGGCAGGGCCTGTATCCGGCCGCCTCGGCCGCCGCCGGGGTAGGGAAGAAGGTCACCTGCTTCCGCGTCGGCCTGCGGCTGGGGCAACTCGGCTTGCAATAGATCCCCGTTGACTTTACCGCGTAGAAGAACTGCCCATCCGCGCTGGCGTCCCGCTCCAGCACCTGCTGCCACTGCCTACCGGCAAACAGGCTGGGGACCGCATTCACTCTGGAATTTACCTTGGCCATTGTCATTCCAGTATCTTCCTCTGCCGCCGCTCCGCGCTACACTCCGCTCTGTTCAATCAAACTCCGGGCCGCCGATGCCAGCGAATCTTCTTCGTCCCGCAACATCGCCGTTTTATTGAAGTGCAGCCAGATCGTTTACCATAAACACTTTAGGACCTTGAATCTCTCTCTGCCGACCGCCGCCATCACTTTTAGCATCGAGCTTCCGATACGGGGTTTCCCTACATGGATTTGAACCAGATCACAGACGCCCGCGGGCCTTCCTACACGCCCGGCGTCAAACGGCCTCCAAACATCAAGGCCCTTACCTCCATCCGCTTTTTCGCCGCACTGCACGTCGCCCTCTATCATTTCGTGACTCCGGCCTCCCTTTGGGGGCCCTTCGAGCCGATCATGTCGGCCGGCTACGTCGGGGTCAGCTTCTTCTTCATCCTCTCCGGTTTCATCCTCACCTACAGCCGCTCCCACGAGTACGAGCAGGGCAGGGGACTCGCCTCCAAGTTCTGGATGGCCCGCTTCGCCCGCATCTATCCCGTCTACCTGGTTAGCATGATCCTTGCCGCCTACGTCGGCAGGGCAGAATTCCATAGCCCCATCCATATTCTGGCCTACACCGCGGACCTGTTGATGATTCAGTCATGGTCGATTCGCACGGCCGGTTTTTTCAACGCGCCTGCATGGAGCCTTTCATGCGAGGCTTTTTTCTATCTGCTCTTCCCGTTCATCTTTCTGCGCCTGCGCCCCTCTTCGCTTAAGAAAGGGCTGCTCGCGCTGGCCGGCATCTGGCTGCTTGCTATGGCGGTTCCGCTGTATTATGTCTGGCGCTATCCTCAGGCAGCCTGGCACGAAGGCACCAGTCCCGCCATTGAGGGCATGTTGCAGGTCTACCGCGCCCGCCGCCTCCCCATCCTGGCCTTGCCGGAGTTTCTCGCGGGCATCTCACTGGGCTGGATCTACCTCCGCTTTCGCCCCAGCCGCCGAATGGCATCGCTGCTGGCTACCACCGGCGCCATCGCCATGGTCGTTGCCCTGGCGCTGTCCAACCACTTACCCTACGTCCTTCTCCACAACGGGCTTCTGATCCCGATCTTCGGCCTGCTGCTGCTCGGGCTCGGCGAACCGAACTGGCTCTCCCACCTGCTCTCCAACTCCGTCCTGGTTCTTCTTGGAGAGGCCAGTTATGCCTTTTATCTCACCCACTTCCTCTTTGACGTCTGGGCTTTGCAAGTCTTTGGCCCTCACGGCACCATCCTCGACGCCCTCTGGAAACTCGCCGTCACCATCCCCTTTTCGATCATCCTTCACCTCTACGTCGAGCGCCCGTGCCGCCGCCTCATCCTCCAGTGGTGGAGCCGCAGACACCCCGCGCAACTCGTCGTCGAGGCCCGTTAGGGCTTGTTTGTCATTCCGCAGCGAAGCGGAGGAATCTGCGGTTTGGGGTGGCTATACACCACCAGAGACACCGCTCCAAGTCCAATGAAAAAGGGACCCGCCTCAGGGTCCCTTCTCATTTTGTCTCTTCTTCCGGCAGAGTGCGTATTGCTTAGGCCGATACCGCTGTCTTCAACCCAGCCTGTTCCTTCAACGCGGCGGCCTTGTCGGTTGCCTCCCAGGTGAAGTCCTTGCCCGAGCGTCCGAAGTGTCCATAGGCCGCGGTCGCCTTGTAGATCGGCCGCCGCAGATTCAGGCTCTCGATGATACCCTTCGGCGTCAGAGAGAAGTTCTTCCGCACCAGCGCCTCGAGCTTGGTCTCATCAATCTTGCCCGTGCCGAAGGTGTCCACCAGCACGCTCACCGGCTCGGCCACGCCAATCGCATAGGCAAGCTGAACCTCGCAGCGATCCGCCAGCCCCGCCGCGACGATGTTCTTGGCCACGTGCCGCGCCATGTAGGCCGCCGAACGGTCCACCTTGGTGGCATCCTTGCCGCTGAAGGCTCCGCCGCCATGCCGGCCCATGCCGCCATAGGTGTCGACGATGATCTTGCGGCCGGTCAACCCGGTATCGCCCATCGGCCCGCCGACCACGAACCGGCCCGTCGGATTGATGTGGTACTTCGTGTCCTGGTCCAGCAGTTCGGCGGGAATCACCGCCTGGATCACGTTCTTCAGAATGTCGGCGCGCAGCTCGTCGTTGCCTACCGTCTCCGCGTGCTGGGTCGAGATGACCACCGCATCCACGCGCACCGGCTTGTTGTTGCTGTCGTACTCCACCGTTACCTGGCTCTTGCCGTCGGGACGCAGATAGCTCATGAGCCCCGATTTGCGGACCTCGCTCAGCTTCTCCACCAGACGGTGCGCCAGCGAGATCGGCGCCGGCATCAACTCCGGGGTCTCGTTGGTGGCATAGCCGAACATCATTCCCTGGTCGCCCGCACCGCCCGTATCGACGCCCATGGCGATATCGCCCGACTGCTTGTTAATGGTCGAGATCACCGAGCAGGTGTTCGAATCGAACCCATACAGGGCATTGTCATATCCGATCGCCTTGATCGTTCCGCGAACCAGGCCCTGAACGTCCACATAGGCCTTGGTCGTGATCTCACCGGCAACCACCACCAGGCCGGTGCAGGTCAGCGTCTCGCAGGCTACGCGGCTATAGGGATCCTGCTCCAGGCAGGCATCCAGAATCGCGTCGGAGATCTGGTCGGCAATCTTGTCGGGATGGCCCTCGGTTACAGACTCACTGGTAAACAGAAACTTGTCGCGTGTCGCCAAAATAACTCCTCCACAGAGTACCTGCCCGGACACGTAGCCCGGCCAGCGTCTAACCCATCTATTTTACCCGCCGCGAATGCTTCCGGCAAAGCCAGTCACTGGCCCGCGTCCCTTCCACAGCCAACAGCGATTCCCTCCATCGAAGGGAGAGCGTACTTGAAAAGTCCGTCATCAAAATAGCGCCAAAATACAGCGGCTCTTCCATCCAAATAGACGTCATCGCGACCGAAGGCGGCTCTTTTGCCGCCACAGTGGAGAGACCTCTTTATTTCGTCCTTTTGCTGTTGCCTGTTCTTGCCGTTTTTAGAGCAAACGCCCCTGCAGGATGAACTTCCAGACGCACCAGCCCATCACCACCAGCGCCGCCATCATTGCGATCACGCCCATCCAGCGCAAGCTGATTCCGCGCTCGCTTTCGCCCCTGTTCCTGCGCACATTTTCGGCGAACTCAGCCCAGCCTTCGACATTGCTGTCCTCGGCGCCGCTCTCCCGCAGGCTGGCCTCAAACCGCTCCAACCACGGCGACTCCTCCAGCCCCAGCGCCGCGAGATAGCTGCGCACGATACCCTTGCGGAAGACCCCGCCCGGCAGTTCGCCGTACTGGCCCGCCTCCAACGCAAGCAGATGCCGCGACGAGACCTTCGTCTTGTCGCAGATTGTCTCGATCGAGACCTTGCGCTGCTCGCGCTCCCATCGCAGCTCGTCGCAGAATCTTTCCATTCACTCCGCTCAGCCATAGCCTTTGCCGGACGCAGAATCCTGATTTTGCCCCGGTTTTCCGAAGGATAGCCCTCGATCCCCGTCAAGTCAAAGCAGTTCCGTCAAAGTGGTAACTATATAATTAGCCATAGTTAGCCCTCAAAGAGGCCTCCCCTTTATGTCCCAGCCCGCTTCTCCGCGAGCCGCGTCCATGTCCCGCATCCCCAGTCTCGACGGCCTCCGCGCTCTATCGATCTTCCTGGTCATGGCGCTGCACACCATCCAGCGGCTCAACATGACCCACCACGTTCCGCTCATCTGGTATGCCATCTTCGACGGCGACACCGGCGTCTTCATCTTCTTTGTTATCAGCGGCTACCTCATCACCAGCCTTCTGCTCCACGAGCAGCAGAAGCGCGGCTCTATCAGCATGAGCAGCTTCTACTTCCGGCGCGCCATGCGTATCCTGCCGCCCATCTACTTCTACGTGGCCGTCCTTGTGCTTCTGGGGTGGGCGGGTCGGCTCGCCATTACCCGGATCGATATCGTCAGCGCCCTCTTCTTCTTTCGCAATTACGCCACCCACCTCTCCATGTGGTCGCTCGAACACTTCTGGACGCTCAGCGTGGAGGAGCAGTTCTACTTCCTCTGGCCCTGGGTCCTCTACTACTGCCTGCGCCGCCGCCCCGGCCTTGCGGGCAGAATCACTGCCGCCAAGGTTGCCCTCGTTGTCATTGCCGTCTCGCCCATCATTCGCGTCGTCTCCTATCGCCTTCCCATCCCGTATCTGCACCAGAACGGCATGTTCCATATGCGCGCCGATTCACTCATGTTCGGCTGCGTGGCAGCGCTCTTGCAAGGGACGCCGCTGTTCGAGCGCATCTATGCTTTCGCCACCAGGATCTGGTGGATTCCTCCGGCCGTCATCTTCCTCTCCGATTGCCTCCAGGCCCGCTTCGGAAACTATTGGCAGTTACCCATCGGCATCACCGTCTGCGGAATCGCCATCGCCTTCTTTCTGCTCTGGTGCGTTCGCAATCCCTCCTCCGTGGTGGGGCGTGTGCTCAATGCCCGATTCGTCGTGCACATCGGCGTCTTGTCGTACAGCATCTATGTGTGGCAGACCCTGTTCCTGCACCACAATAACGCGTCCCTCTTCGGCTCACCGTTGAAGGTCGTCAGCACCTTTCCGGGAAACTGGATCGCCGTCCTGCTCGTCGCCGAGTTCTCCTACCACCTGGTCGAGCAGCCGGCGCTCCGCCTGCGCAACCGCCTCATGCGTTATCTGCCCACCGGCCGAACCAAGGAAGCCGCGCTGGTGGAACGCACCTGAACGAGGATCGTCACGCGGCCGCCCCCAGCCTCTATTGCCGTCGAGCGACTTCTCCCGCGACTGCCTATTTAGTGGTGAAGGCGTGTTTGTGGTCGGCGACCTCGGAGTCGTACTCGAAGTGCCGCTTAAGGTGAAGGAAGCGGACCTCGATCAGATCGTAGCTGAGCTTGGAGACGATGAAGGTCACCGCGAAATTCAAAGGCAGTGCGATCAGGCCGGAGAGCGCCAGCGAGTGCAGTTTCGACTGGAGCCAGACCAGAAGCTCGATCCACGCCGAGACAAACAGCAGATGATAGACATAAAACCCGTAGCTGTACTTGCCAAGAGTACGTAAAGGCTTGAGGTAGAAGAGGCGGAAGGCGGGCGAACCCGTGCGCAGCGTGCTGCCGATAAGCCCCGCGCTGGCGAAGGCAAGCAAAGGCAGCCCGATCGAATCGATCCAATAATATTCCACCTGCGCCGGGAGCATGAAGATGGCGATGCAGCCCGCGCCGGCGACGAGAAATACCCATTTTGCCGAGCGCTGCCAGCGGTCGGCGTTCGGCCCGCGCAACACCAGCGCGAGGATACCGCCGATCAAAAGCGAGTCCATGCGGAAGGGGAGGGTTCGGAAGATCCAGCTTGTCGCGACAGGAAGAGGAAAGTGCCAAAGCATGGCAAAGCGCAGCGCCAGAGCGAGGATTGACAATGCCACCGCGATCCGGATCAGCCGGACGCGGTCGCGGACAAACCAGATGGCGAGTGGCCAAAGCAGGTAAAATTGCTCCTCGACGCAGAGCGACCAGAAGTGCCCGATACTCACCGAGGCGTGGGGATGATTGGCGCTGACGATCCCGTAGAGATCGAAGTTGTAGTTGGCGAAGATGTTGCCCAGGTAGAGCGCGAAGGTCAGATGCCCCCAATGCCACTCATACTGAAAGATAGGCGTGAGCAGCAGCAGAACGGCGGTCACGATATAGAAGACGGGAAAGATGCGGACCGCCCGGCGGAGGAAGAAACGCTTGAAGTAGTGCGAGTCCGCCCGCGTGTCGTACAGGATGCCGGTGATGAGAAATCCGGAGAGGACAAAAAAGAGATCGACGCCGCTCCAGCCATGCCGACGGATTACGTTGAAAACCTGGAGAAGAATGCCGCCATGGGCACCTCCGCCGTAGTGCTGCGCGAATACCATCGTGATGGCGAGAGCCCGAATGCCATCCAGCGCGGGAAAGCGGGTCCTGAAATCTATAGGGGCAAAATAACGCTGAGTCGAGGGCATTAGGTATTGGATGCTTTTCCGAAAGGGTGCGGGATTGAGCGTTTTGTCGCAGTATACATCTGGCCGATGACATCACCGTTGCAAGCACCGTCTGCGCTGGCGTTGAAACATCCGTGAAATCTCTGTAGGGACGAGGCAGTTCCGATCATCCTCCACCTTCTCTTTATCGCAGTTCGTTACACTGGTATCATCGCCTTTGAGCCCTCATCGGAACGCGCGTTGAGGATATTTGACCTGAGTGTGTGAGATTTGTCCCGCCAATGGCCGTACACCGCGATTTGCCTCGGCGGTGAAACCGGCGGTCGGCCTAGAAAGAGAATGAGTGCGCCTCCCCTTTCCAGAACACATTCCGCTTCGCTACGCAGGTTACTTCGCGACCCTGCTTTGGGTGGCGCAATATGTTCAGGGAACATCGCCCGCATTCTCCGTCTGCTGCTTCTTCTTCATCCTCGTCGCCACACTCGCCTTCAATCTTGCTGGCGGTTTAACCCGCTGCTCCGGGGTGTACGTCTTCTTCTACTCGGTCAACGCGATCATCCTGGGCCTCTTCTGGAAGGCGGTCCTCGGCGAGCCGGCCGACTCTAACCTGACGCACCCTCTGCTGACAATCGAGGCCGAACTGGGCGGCATCGTCGCGATGTGGGGCGCGGTCTTCATCAGTCGCCGCTTCACAAAGGAGCCGGCGTTTCTGGACGACTTGATCCCGGAACGCAAGATGCTTCATGCCTCAATCGGCTGCGCGATCACCGGCACTGTCCTCACGGCTCTGCTTTGGTTTATCCCTTACCAGAGCGGATCGCTTCTCAGTTCGCTCGCTCAACTGAATCATTTCTTTGAGATATCCATCCTGCTCGGCGTCATCTACCAGATCCGCAAGAGCGGCGGCACCAGCAGCGTGAACCTCACCGTTCTGACCGTGGGATGCATATCCTTCGCTGCCGGAGTATTTACCTTTTCCAAGCAGGGAATGTTCACTCCGCCGGTATGCTGGCTCCTCGCCGCGGCCTCTCAGCGGTACAGGGTCTCTCTCGCCCAGATCGTCAGTTTCATCCTGGTGGCGACGTTCACGGTTTACTACCTCGTCCCCTATTCGCAGTACGGCAGGAATTACATGACCGAATCAAGGTTGGAGAACATCGGTGTTTCTATTTCGTTTCTCTCCGACCTGGGATCCGTCCGTCAGCAATACCTGCAAGAGTCTCAGTTCTATGTCGAAAATCGAGTGCAAGGCTACTTCGACACCGGCCAGGGCCTCATTGACCGCATCGTCATGGTCTCCCTCGACGATGCGATCATCAACGTGACTGAGGACAAAGGTCCCTTCGGGCTTGCGCCGATCGTCATCCAGTTCGAGAACCTTGTTCCCCATTTTCTCTGGCCCGGCAAGCCGACCATCAACTTCGGAAACCTGTACGCCCACGAAGTGGGCATGGTTGCTCCGGACGATATCACTACCGGCGTCTCCTTTAGCCCCATCGGCGAAGCCTTCCGTGTCGGCCGCTGGATGGGCATCTTTCTTGTAGCGCCTGTCATCTGGATCATGCTCTTTACTCTCTACGACTCGCTTTGCGGCGATATTCGCCGCAATGTGTGGGGGCTACTCGGAGGGCTGCTTCTGGCTCACATGGCACCGAATGGCCTGCTTGGCGGCATCATCTACATGCTGGGATATGGAACTGCCGCGATCATCTTCGTGGCTCTGACGGCGTCTTATCTCATGCCTGTCCTCGGAGGCTTCTTCGCCGGCCGGGAGTCCGTCGATCTTCGTCGCGTTGGCCGCGTCCGCAGCATTCCTCGCCGCCAGCTGCCGATTCCTTCGATGCAGGCCCCGCAAAGTACGACCGGGAGTCCGCCGGCCGTCTGATGACGTTGCCTCCGCGCCTTCGCAGCCGATTTCGCACGGCGCGGCCTGCTCTCGAATACACTTACACTGGAACCTTATGAACAAACTGGTCGTCGGTAACCTTGTCCATCGCCCTCTGCGCTCGCTCATCAGCGCCTTTGCCGTGGCGATGGAAGTCATCATGATCCTCTCCATCACCGCCATCATGTTGGGCATCCTTAACGGCCAGCGCACGCGCCAGAGCGGTATCGGGATGGACATGATCGTGCATCCCGGCGCCGCCAGCAACCTCATCGGCATGTCCGGTGCCGCCGCCTCCATCAAGGTAACGGACGTCCTCCGCGCTCTCCCGCACGTCGTCGTCGCCTCCCCGGTCAATATTCAGTTCACCGCCGGCAAGAACCTTGAAAATATCTATGGCATCGATTACGCCAGTTACGACGCTCTCCGCCCCTTCGTCTTCGTTGCCGGAACCCCTTTCCAGCACCCTGATGACATCATCATCGACGATGTTGAGGCGGCCAAGGGGCTCAAGGTCGGCGACACCATGGACGTGCTGCACCACTCCTTCCGCATCTGCGGCATCGTCGAGCACGGAAAAGGCGGTCGCAAGTTCATCCCCATCGACACCATGAACGAGATCGGCGGAACTCCCGGCAAGGCCAGCATGTTTTACCTCCGCACCGACAATTCGCCGCAATATCAGGATGCGGTCCGCAAAGAAGTCCTTGCCACTCCCGGCATGCAGCAGTACAACATCGAAACCCTCGACGAAGTGCTGGCCAACCTCAGCCCCGAGAAGTTTCCCGGCTTCAATATTGGCCTGCGCATCGTCATCGGCACTGCAGTGCTCATCGGATTCCTCGTCATCTTTCAGTCCATGTACACCGCCGTCATGGAGCGAACCCGCGAGATTGGCATTCTCAAGTCCCTCGGAGCGTCACGGCTCTACATCATCTCGGTCGTGCTGCGTGAGACGGCCCTGCTGGCCATCGTGGGCATAGCCCTTGGAGTCGGCGTCACCTTTCTTATGCGCACGATCTTCCACTACAAATTTCCGACGCTTGCCTTCGCCGTCACTCCCGGCTGGGTCACGGCCGCCGTCCTGATCGCCTTCAGCGGCGCCATGCTCGGGGCCTTCTATCCCGCCATCAAGGCCGCAAGAAAAGATCCTATCGACGCTCTTTCCTACGAGTAGCCTCAATCTCGCCCGGACCATCAGAGTCTTCTCACCCAACCGCGCTCCGAATATAGACCATGGCAAAGAGAATCGAGCAGTTAGACGGCATCCGGACTGTTGCCATCGCCGCCGTCTTCATTCACCACACCCTGCATGTGAAGCTGTTGTGGATGGGCGTCGACCTGTTTTTTATCCTCTCCGGCTTCCTCATCACCGGCATCCTGATCGGCAACAAATCCCAAAGCATCGGGCGATACTTCGGGCACTTCTACGAGCGCCGCGCCCGTCGTATTCTGCCCCCGTATGCTCTTCTGCTGGTCGTCACCTCGGTGATCTTCGGCATGGCCTGGGCACACCAGTGGTATTTCTACTTCTTCCTCATGAACTTCGTGCTTGCGTTCCATATTCCCCACCCGCAATCGCTCGATGTTCTCTGGTCGCTCGCTGTCGAAGAGCAGTTCTATCTTCTCTGGCCCCTGGTCGTGTACTTCCTCAGTGAGCGGGCCATCGCCTGGTCCGCCGCCGCCGTCGTTCTCGCAGCGCCGCTTCTGCGCTGGTTCTGCACCCCTCTCTTTGCCTATCACTGGCCTATCTACGCGCTAACCCCGTTCCGCATGGACCTGCTCGCCGTCGGCGCGCTCATCGCAATCCTGTGGCGCAAGCGACAGCACGTCATCAAGCGGTTTGGACACTACGGCCTTATCTTCTCTGCCCTCGCCCTGTTCACGCTCGCGGCCCTCTCCCGGCAGCCGGGGTTCACCACGACAGCGAACACGCCCGAAACCAATCTCTGGATCTACGAACTCAGTCTCATCGCCTGCACCGGAGCGATCCTCTGGGCATTGAGCGGCAAGGGCACGGGAGTGCTGACCCTCTCGCCGGTTCGCTACATTGGCCGCATCAGCTACACCATTTATCTCATTCATTTCACGGTTCTTATGGTTGTAGCGCGATATCTTTCCGGACCTTGGGCCATCACCAGCGTCACTCTCGCCGGAACCATCCTTTACGCGGCAATCTCCTGGGTCGTGCTTGAAAAGCCCCTCCTCGCTCGCAAGAGGTAACTTTCGCAATGTCCTGGACTTTGACCTTTCCGCCAGGCTCCGAGCCTGTCCTCTGCTTTTCCTTGACGTAACCTCGCGGACCTCAGTAAACTTGAATCTCGCGCAGTCTCGCGTTTGCGCGTCCGTGTGGTTGCATGTACGGACGAGGCAGGCTCAAGAGACAACCGTAGTGGATTCACCCGCGGCAGCAGAAGGCATCAACGCCGCCCTTGAAGCACCCACTTTCCAGGCTGATTTTTCAAGGCTTTGTGCGCTGACCCATGCGGTCCGGCTTCATTGCATTCGAGGATGCTCTCGGGGCCTTTCGTGCGGTGGCAGGTTTTTGTTGTAGCAGGTAGCCGTAGCAGGTATTTGTTCAACGTTGTGAGCTGTGAGCAGTCCATTCGATCCATTCTTTCTTCAGAAGCACGCCGAACCATGAAGACGGCAGAACCAGGGAGTAAACAAAGCAATGTCCACCACCATTCCCAGCGGAAAAGACATCCAGCGCAAGTGGTTTGTAATTGACGCCAGCGGCAAGACGCTCGGCCGCCTTGCCACCCACGCCGCCAGCCTTCTCGCCGGCAAGCTGAACCCGCTCTATACGCCCTACATTGACATGGGCGATCACGTCATTATCATCAATGCCGAAAAGATCGTCCTCACCGGCCTCAAATCGAACACCAAGCTCTATCGCCGCTATACCGGCTTTCCCGGCGGCTTGCGTGAGGAGTCCTTCCTCAAACTGCTCGCCCGCCGCCCCGAGGCGATCGTCGAGCAGGCCGTCAAGGGGATGCTTCCCAAGTCCAAGCTCGGCCGGCAGATGGCCACCAAGCTCAAGGTCTACAAGGGCAGCCAGCATCCACACCTCGCCCAGCAGCCCCAGCCAATGGAAGTTGTCGCCTAAGTTTTGTTTTTTTAGTGATGAGCAGCAGGCTTTAGCCTGCTGCTCAAAATGGGCCAACATGGGGCTTTAGCCCCGGGCCTTTCAAGAGTTCAAGGAGCACTATGGCAGATCTGATCCAATACTACGGAACCGGCCGTCGCAAGTCTTCGATTGCGCGCGTCTTCCTGCGTCCCGGCAGCGGCAACTTCACCGTCAACAAGAAGGACGTCGACACCTACTTCGTCACCGCCCAGCAGCGCGCCGCCGTTCGCCGCTCGCTCGGCATCGCCGATATCGGCGAGACCTTCGACGTCATCACCACCGTCAAGGGCGGCGGCGTCATGGGACAGGCGGATGCGGTCAGGCTCGGCATCGCCCGCGCCCTCATGGAGTTCAACCCTGAACTGCGCAAGGCGCTCAAGGCCGAAGGCCTGGTGACCCGCGACTCGCGCGGCAAGGAGCGCAAGAAGTACGGTCAGAAGGGTGCTCGCGCTCGCTTCCAGTTCAGCAAGCGATAAAGAAAGACTTTCAGCAAGGTCTTTTGCTGTTGTTCTTGCTTTTGCAGTTGTTCTTGCAGCGTTAAGGGCACGGCTTCAGCCGTGCCGCTACTTCTCACCTCGGCGGTGCGGCTTTAGCCGCTGAGGTACGATTTCCGGCGAAAATGTATCGCCGTCAGCACCACCCTTCCGTTTTCATCGGAAGGCAAGGAGTCAAATCTCCCGCGCATTCGCAGCAAATGCGGGATCAATCCAGGCACCGGCGCACCACTCCCGGCTGCCTTAACCCAAGGAGCCATTATGGCCAGCATCACTATGAAGGAACTGCTCGAAGCCGGTGTCCACTTCGGGCATCAGACCAAGCGCTGGAACCCCAAGATGAAGGAGTACATCTTCGGCGAGCGCAACGGCATTTACATCATCGACCTGCAAAAGACGCTGAAGATGTTCAAGGAAGCGTCGAAGTTCGTCACCGACCTGACCGCCACCGGCAAGCTCGTTCTCTTCGTCGGCACCAAGCGCCAGGCGCAGGACGCCATCGCCGAAGAGGCCACCCGCGCAGGCATGCCCTACATCAACAGCCGCTGGCTCGGCGGTCTGCTCACCAATTGGGTCACCGTGCAGAAGTCGGTCAAGCGCCTCCAGGAGTTGGACGACATGTCCACCGACGGCCGCTACGAGCTGCTCACCAAGAAGGAAGTCATCAAGCTCGAGCGCGAGCGCAAGCACCTCTCCACCAACCTCGCCGGTATCAAGAGCATGAAGCGTCTTCCCGACGCGCTCTTCATCGTTGACTCGAACAACGAGGCCATCGCCGTCGCCGAAGCCCGCAAGCTCGGCATCCCGGTTGTCGCCGTCGTCGACACCAACTGTGATCCTACTGTGGTCGACTATGTGATCCCCGGTAACGACGACGCTCTGCGCGCCATTCGCCTGTTCACCACCAAGATCGCGGACTCTGCCTACGAGGGTGTCCAGATGGTCTCCGAGCGCGCCTTCGCCGCCGAAACCGCCGACGTTCAGCAGACCGAGATCGCTCCCGAGCACGTGGGTGAAGAAGGCGAAGTGGCTGACGTTCAGGCTGCCGCCGAGCCTGCCGCCGCAACCGCCGAAGACGACGAGCATGTCGATCTCGAGGCTGTCCTGGGTGGAGGCATTCGCAAAGCGCCTGCCGCCGCAACCGCCGACGAGCCCGAGTCCCTCGCCGCCGAATCCGGAGCCTAAGCAGCCCCTCGTGTTACGAGACGCTTTTATCCGGGTCGTAACAGCTATCTTTTACCTTGATGGGGGCTCGGGCGCAAAGCCTGAGCCCCTTTTCTCAGAAATCGTACTTAAGGAAACCTGAATGTCTACCGAAACTCCAGTCAAAATCGACGCCAAGCTCGTCAAAGAACTCCGCGAAAAATCCGGCGCGCCCATGGGCGACTGCCTCAAGGCCCTCCAGGAAGCAAAGGGCGAGATCGAAGGCGCCTTCGTCGTCCTGCGCAAGCGCGGCATGGCCTCGGCCGCCAAGAAGGCCTCCCGCTCCACGAACGAGGGCGCGGTCGGCACCTACATCCACGCCGGCGGCAAGATCGGTGTCCTGCTGGAGCTGAACTGCGAGTCCGACTTCGTCGCCCGCACGGCTGATTTCCAGGAGCTGCTCAAGGACGTCGCCATGCACATCGCCGCCACGGACCCGCGTTACGTCCGCCGCGAAGATGTCACCGAAGAAGACCTCGCCCGCGAGAAGGACATCTACCGCGCCCAGGCTGCCGCCTCCGGCAAGCCCGCCAACATCATCGAGAAGATGCTCGAGGGCAAGATGAGCAAGTTCTACGAGGAGGTCTGCCTGCTCGACCAGCCCTTCATCAAGGAACAGAGCCAGACTATCGCCCAGATCATCGCCTCGAAGGTCGCCAAGCTCGGTGAAAACATCAGCGTCCGCCGTTTCGCCCGCTTCAAGGTCGGCGACCCGAACTGGACCGTAGCCACCACCAAGTCCGCCGCCGAAGAACCCTCGGCCTAACTTCTTCTCCGCATCCAACTGGAAGCCCGGACAATCGTCCGGGCTTTTTGTTTCAGGCTTTCAGCCGCGGAGGAATACAGAATGGCATTGGTCTGCGGTATCATTTCTGCAATTTCTGTACCGCAGTTCAGGTGAGGTCCGATGCAAGTTCGTCTGGCCGGAGCGGTCATTCTGCTGCTTGGCGTTCTCGTCGCATCACATCCGGCACTTGCCCAGCAGACGCCATCCCCTACGCTCGACGAAATTCTGCTACGGCTCGAGAGCAATCTCCACCGTTACGATACTCAGGTTCCCAACTTCTTCTGCAGCGAACACGTCGTCTCGTCGGTAGTCTCCGGCAAAAATCATCAGAGCACCATCACCGATTCGATCTTCCGGCTTAAGCGCACGCTCAAGCCCGGCCAGGCGGCAACTCTAATCGAATCGCGTGAGATCAAGGCCGTCAACGGCACTCCTGTGGAGGGAAGAGACATTCATGGGCCGACGATCCTTGCCGGCGTCTTCTCTGGCGGTCTTGATACCGTCTCGCTTAGCCAGAAGGCCTGCATGAGCTATACGCTACAGCCGATTGAGCCAGGGCATTCCGGCGAACCTTATGTCGTACGGTTCGCTACTCTGCCCGGCCAGCGGCCTTCAAGTTGTGTTCTCAAGGAGGAGGGATCCGGGAGAGCCTTCATTGACCCAGCCACGATGCAGGTCACGCGAATGGAGCTTATCGTGCCCCATCACATCATTCTTCCAGCAACGGTCGGTGTCTGGCGCATCTCGATAGGCTACGCCCCGGTCCTGCTCGGCGGACAGACCTTCTGGATGCCTTCGACCATAACTTCAAGAGCGACCCCGGGCGATCTCGAAGACCCGACCGTCTGGTCGTTTAACGCTCATTACAGCAATTATCACAAGCTCGAAGTCAGCTTCCGTATTCTGCCGTTCAATAGTCCGACTCCGCCATGACAAGGCCGAAGGCTAGTCTGAATTGAATTCCTTCCCGATCATTCGAAAGATGGCATCTTATATCTGCAACGGAGAAACCTCATGCACATCGTCCTCTACGGAGCTACCGGCCACGCCGGCAGTCGCATCCTCACCGAACTGCTTTCCCGCGGCCATCAGGTCACCGCCGTCACCCGTCACCCTGACAAACTCGCCCCGCAGCCCAACCTGGCCGTTAAGCAGGGAAGCGTAGACTCCACCGCCGCCATTGCCGTCAACATTCAAGGAGCCGACGCCGTCGTCAGCGCCTACGCTCCTCCTTTCAGCGATACCGATCAGCTTGTCGCCGTCACCCGCAACTTCATCGAAGCCGTAGAGGATGCCCACGTTCGCCGCTTCCTCTACGTCGGCGGAGCCGCCAGCCTCGAAGTCGCTCCCGGCGTCACCCTCTTCGAGAGCGGACACCTGCCCGCCGAATGGCGATGCATCGCAAAATCCCACAGCGACGCCCTCAACCTCATTAAGAAGTCTGCTATCAACTGGACCTGCTTCAGTCCGGCAGGCTTCTTCGAACCCGGCCAGCGAACGGGCAAGTTCCGTCTCGGCAAAGATCAGCTCATCAGCGACGCCGAGGGCAACAGCCGCATCTCCATGGAGGACTATGCCATCGCTCTCGTCGACGAGCTGGAAAAGCCCCGGCACGAGCGCCAGCGCTTCACCATCGGCTACTGAGCTGCCGGTTGCCAACCCCGTAAAATCGAAGCCGGATTCAAACCCGCCGTCATGCGATACTTGAATCTGATATGTACAAGCGAGTCCTCCTCAAGCTCTCCGGAGAAGCCCTCGCCGCGGGCAGCGGCTTCGGCATCGACGCCATCTTCATTCACAAAGTAGCCGAGGAGATCGCAGCCGTCCACGCCCTTGGCTGCGAGATTGGCGTCGTCGTCGGCGGCGGCAACTTCTTCCGCGGCGTCGCCCAGCAGGCCATCGACATGGACCGCGTCGCCGCCGACCACATGGGCATGCTCTCCACCGTCATCAATTCCATTGCCTTGCAGGACGCCATCGAGAAGCGCGGCCTCACCTGCCGCGTCATGTCCGCGATCGAGATGCACCAGGTCGCCGAGCCCTACATCCGCCGCCGCGCCATGCGCCACCTCGAAAAAGGCCGCATCGTCATCTTTGCCGCCGGCACCGGCAATCCCTTCTTCTCCACCGACACCGCCGCCAGCCTGCGCGCCATGGAGATCAAGGCCGACATCCTGCTCAAGGCCACCTCTGTCGACGGCATCTACACCGCCGATCCCAAGACCAGCTCTGACGCCACCAAATTCGAGCAGATCACCTACAACGACATTCTCCGCCTCAACCTTCGCGTCATGGACACCACCGCCGTATCCCTCTGCAAAGACAACAATATGCCCATGATGGTGTTCAGCATGAAAGAGCCGGGAAACATCGTCCGCGTCGTCAGCGGAGAGAAGCTCGGTTCGCTGGTCACTGCCTAGCTGCCTACCCGCAAAGGCCTTGCCTTCTTGAACTTCGCCGCGCCTGCCCCCTTATTTTCCGTACCTGCCTCCTCGCTTCTGCCGCGCGGAGCATCTACATCTTAACGAGTCAGTCCGGAACAGGAAATCCGCACTTGCCAGTCGCCGCCACTACCGCCGCTGCCCCCTCCGTCACCCTTCGTAAGCCGCCCCTGCCGGCCCTGACCGGCATCCGCACCCTGCTGGCGCTCAGCATCGTGCTCTTCCACTTCACGCCGTCGCACCTTGGCCTGCTTTACCCCTTCGTCGATAACGGCTATGTCTTCGTCGGCGTCTTCTTTCTCATCTCCGGATATATCCTCACCTACAACTACGCCGACCGCGGCGCGGCATTCAACAAACGCAACTTCTGGGTCGCCCGCTTTGCCCGGCTCTATCCCATCTACCTCTTCGCCCTCATCATCTCGGTCAAGATGCTGGAGGACGAGTGGGCCGTCCGTAGTCACGCGGACTTCTGGAAGGGAGTCGTCCTCACCCCCTTCCTGCTTCAGGGTTGGAGTCCCGATCTCGCCACCTTCTGGAACACCGTCGCCTGGACGCTCTCCTGTGAGGTCATGCTCTACGCCGCCTTCCCCTGGCTGATTCGCATCCCCTGGCCGCGAAGCCCCGGCCGTCTCATCGCCCTGCTGCTCGGCATCTGGGGCATCGGGATGATCCCGCACAGCCTCTATCTTCTGCTCAATCCCGACCATCTCGACGGCCCCGTCACCCGCTACAGCTCGACGTATCTCATCCGCTTTCTCAAGTACACGCCGCTGCCCTATACCTGCACCTTCCTGGTGGGCGTCGTGCTCGGCAGGCTCCAGCACGCGCTCTCCATCACCGAGCGCCAGCGTTTCGCCATCGCCGCCGCCAGCGTCGCCGCCCTGCTCGCGGTCTTCTACGGCTTCGTCGATCACATTCCCTACCTGCTGATGCACGGCGGCCTGTTGATTCCGCTCTTCGCCGCGCTGGTGCTGGGCCTCAGCGGCAGTAACCCGGTCGCGGCGGTCTTCGCCTGGCGACCGCTGCTGATCGTCGGCGAGAGCAGCTACTGCCTCTACCTGCTGCACTTCAACGTGCTGATCATGATCCGCAAGTTCCACCTCTCGGCGCACCTGCACCTGTCCGCGTTCGACCCCTGGTTTTCCTACGTCTTCGTCGTTCTGTTCTCGCTGGCAGCTTACCGCTTTGTCGAGAACCCGGCCCGCAGGCTGATCCTCAACCGCCTCTCCACCCGCCCCCGGGTCGTTCCAGTCACGTCATCCTGAACGCGCTGCCGCAACCGGCGATCGACGACCAAAGTCCGTTCCTCAGAATCTGTCCTCCTCGTAAAAACGTCATCTCGACCGGAACGAGCGTAGTGGAGAGAACCCTGTATTTCTTTTCGCATTTGCCCGTTTTTCCATCAAAATCAACAACGGGCCAGCCTTTGGACAGGCTCTCGACCCACAACACTGTTACGAATGTCCGCGATGAGGGTATAGTGAAGCGGAGACTGCGACTGGCCCAAGTCCGTTCCGACTGTATAGGATGGTTGTTGTCGCAGCGCACAAGGAGATGCCCCCGGCATGGGTCACAAAGATTCCGGCGAGAATACCGAGTCCCTTTTCGATACCGCATCGTCCAGACGCCTTTACTCAATATCTCTCGATGTTTCGATTTTGAAAGGTTCCCGATCGGTATGAAGCTCTTGAAGAATGCCCTGTTCTTTGCAGCGACTGCTGCGTTGTCGGTCTCGTTCTCTTATCCGCTGATGGCGCAAGGCGTAGACACCGCCATGCTGCTCAAGCCCCCGGCCAACAGTTGGCCCAGCTACCACGGCGACTACACCGGCAAACGCCACAGCAGTCTCACCCAGATCACGCCTCAGAACGTTCACAACCTGACTCTGGCCTGGGCATTCCAGACGCACGAGACCGCGACCATCAAGTCCTCGCCGCTGATGGTCGACGGAATCCTGTACTTCACCCTTCCCGACAATGTCTGGGCGGTTGACGCGCGCTCCGGCCACCAGCTTTGGCACTATACCTATCCTCCCAACACCGGCGATCATATTGGCCAGCGCGGCGTCGCCATCTATAAGGATTCGGTCTACTTCGTCTCTCCCGACGCGCATCTGGTCAAGCTCGACATCAAGACGGGCAAGCCGCAGTGGATCATCGAAATCGCCGACCACTCAAAGGGCTACTGGGCGACCGAGGCTCCGTTGATCGTCGGCAACCACGTCCTCGTCGGCGTCGGTGGCGACCTCGACAATATCCCCATGTTCCTCAAGGCCGTCGATCCCGAGACCGGAAAGACGCAATGGCAGTGGGACGTAACCGAACCCGCCGGATCGCCGCACATTGCCACTGGCGGCACTACCTGGATGCCCGGAACCTATGACCCCGAGTTGAACCTCATCTACTGGGGAACGGGAAATCCCACGCCGGTGCTGAACGGCAAGGCGCGCCCCGGCGACAATCTTTACACCGCCAGCATCGTGGCCCTGCATGCGGATACCGGAAAGCTGGCCTGGGCCTTCCAGCCCTCGCCGCACGACACCCATGACTGGGACGCGGTCGAGATTCCCGTGTTGGTCGACGGCGATTTCAACGGCAAGCCCCGCAAGATGCTCATGCAGGCCTCCCGTAACGGCTACTTCTTCGTCCTCGACCGGGCCACCGGCGAGAACCTGCTGACCGTGCCCTTTGGCCCGGTGAACTGGGCGACCGGTCTCGACAAGAAGGGCCAGCCCATTCCCAATCCAGATAAGGAGCCTGCTCCGGATGGCCGCCTGATCGCGCCCGACGAGGCTGGACTCACCAACTTCCGCTCCCCCAGCTTCGATCCGAAGACCGGCCTCTTCATCGTCAGCGCCCACCCCAGTTGGAGCCTCTACTTCGCCAAGCCTGCGGACGGCACCTATGGCTGGGCCGGTGCGGACTACGGCTTGTGGGGCAAGGGTGTCATCGAGGCGATTGACTACAAGACCGGCAAGAGCCGTTGGAGCCACGAGATCGGCCAGGGAGCCAGCGCGGGTGTCATGACGACCGCCTCGGGCCTTACCTTCACCGGCGATGCCTATGGCAACTTCCTCGCGCTCGACACCAGCGACGGCAAGACGCTCTGGCACGCGAACGGCGGATCGGGCATCTCCAGTTCTCCGATCACCTACGAGCTCGATGGTCAACAGTACCTGGTGACCAGTGCCGGCAGTGTCATGTACGCCTGGCGTCTCCCCACCCCACCTGCCCCATAGCAACCTGAAGCAAAGAAGCTGGCAGTGAACAGGCCCCGCGCTATCCAGCCGGGGCCTGGAAATTCTGTCAAGTTGATTAATTCAATAGCTCCATACCCATCAACAACATAGGCCAGTGCCAATTAGTTATATCGAAACTGCTACCATTTAAACAGAGATAAGAAATGACAACCCGGCACCAGGCCGGGTTGTTGCATTTAATCGAGCCCGTCCGAAAATCCAGCGGCAGGGGCCTAAAGCGCGAAAACTTTTGGAGTAGGATGGATGCGCTCCGGCAGCAGCTTTTGCGCTTCGGTGAAGTCAGGGAGGGAGTGCGTGATCGTGATGAGGCGGAGATCATTTTTGAAGGCGGCAGGTGCTGTGGCTCCGGCGGCGTTGTTGGAGAGATTGGCGCTGGGGCAGAATGGGGGCGGAGCCTCCGGTGTGGGACCGGTGAGCGGTGAGGCGCATGTGGTAGGCCAAGGGGAGGACCGTTTCGGTGAGCATCATCCACTGGGCTTCACTACGATCCTGTTCCGGGTGGGGACGAAAGAGTCGGGCGGCAGCCTGTTTGCGATCGAACACAGAGGGCTGGGCAAGGGAGGACCGCCGGAACACCTTCATCTCTATCAGGACGAATGGTTCTATGTGCTGGAGGGCGAGGTACGGTTCCGTGTGGGCGGCAAGGAGACGGTGGTGGGCCCGGGGGAAAGCGTGTTAGGGCCGCGAATGGTTCCGCATTGCTTTGCGGGAACCGGCGAGAAGCCTGCGAGGATGCTGATTACATGCACTCCTGCAGGAAAGATGGAGGAGTTCTTTCGCGCGGTAGCGGTGCCGAACGGTCCGAAGATGGATGCGGCGCTGTTTGCGCGGTACGAGATGCAGTACGTAGGGCCCGGGATAGTGGGTTAGTCACGTCTGGTTATGCCAATGGCAGGCCATTTCTTTGAAGACTTTAGAAGTTCAAGTCAAGAGGATGAGTCTGCCCGCCAGGCGCTACCTGCGGGCAACAAAAAACCCCGCTTTCGCGGGGCTCTTTGCGAATCCGATTGGCGGAGTTCTAGGGGTTGATGATCTGGTTGGGATGGCCGTAGGCGCCGTTCGCCACCGCCACTGCGCAGGTCGGCAGACCGGAGGAGGGGAAGGGCGTGTTCTGCACCGAGGTCAATCCGCCGTTATGCGGATCGAGCTTCTCTCCCGAGACCGTCCCGTCGAGATAATTCGACGTGTACAGGTACTTGCCCAGCGCCGGTTCGATGGCGATGCAGGTTGGCGAAGTTCCCACCAGTGTTGACGTGGAACCAACCGTTCCCGAAGGCGCTCCGGTGGCGATATCGATGGCGTACGCCCCGATATTGTTGTCGTTGTAGTTCGCCACGTAGAGATACTTGCCGCGCGGGTCGATGGTCAGGCCGACCGGGCGTACGCCGGTCCGGTACGGTCCGGTGGTCATGGTGACCAGTTCGCCGCTGCCGCCGGTAATGTACCCGTAAAGCTGGTTGGTGTCCTGGTCGGTCACATAGACGAAGCGCGCCGAGGGGTCTTCGGCGATTGCGCTCGGCCTGGTGCCTGCGGGATAACCATTGGCGATGGTGACTCCATTCAACACCACCGTGCCGCCGGTCGTCGGTGTCAGCGCACCGCTGGTCGGATCCTGCACGTAGCCAAGTGCCACGCCGATGGGGCTCGCACCCGATGTCTCCTGGTCAATCACGTAGACGAAGTTGTTGCGCGGGCTGGCCGCGATGCCGACCGGCTTGTTGCCTACGTTGACCGTTCCTGCCGTGGTCAGGCTGCCGTCAGCGGCGATCTTGAAGATGGTGACGCTGCCCGGTCCGGGCGAGGCGGGGGTGTATAACTGCGTGTTGTCCGGACCGTTCTGGTAGGTATTCACGACGTAGAGGAAGGTGCCTGCGGCGTCGATCGCCGCGGCCACGGGAAGGCTGCCCGTGGTGTTGTAGGTGTTCTTCAGGTAAAGCTTGCCGTCGGTGCCGATGGAGAACTCCATCACCGTCGAGTCGTCGCGGTTGATGACATAGATGAACTGGCCGTTGGCGCTAGCCGGCGAGGCCACCAGCGTCACCGGATTCTTGCCCGCCGGGATGGGCGAGTCGGCCAGCGGAATCAGCGCTCCCGACTGGTAGTCGACGCCGTACGCACTGATACCGCCGTCCAGCGACGATCCGGCAAGAGGTCGTGAGGTGGTTACGTAGACGTACGCCAACGTGTAGTTGCGACTGCACGCCGTAACGCCCAGCCCCATCGCGAGAGACAAAATCGAGGCCAGTGCACCGCGGCCTATGTTATTCAACTTCATGCTTACCTGGCTCCGGGGCCGATCGTTTCCGCCCACTTGCTGCTATGTCAAATAATCAGGGCTCGTGCGGACGCCCTTTCCTGTGTCTGTAGCTGCCAAACTGCCGGCTACTGAACGTTTCCGCTTACCGCGAGGCATGTCGACAACCCTGTTGCCGTGAACGTCGCCCCTCTTCTCAGGTTCGAGAGTTGGCCCGATCGCTTGTCCAGATTCTTGCCCGTCACCGTGCCATCCACGTAGTTGGACGTGTAGAGATACTGGTTCGATGGGTCTTCGACCATGCATACCGGGCCTGAACCTACGGGATAAGGGTTGTTCCCCGTATCCGGAACCGGCTGCAGCTTGCCCGTGGTCTTGTCTACGGTGAACGCCGAGATGGAACTGAAAGCGGGAGCGTTGGAGTTGGTCGTGGACTGGTTCGCCACGTACAGGTACTGCCCGCTGGTGTCCATCATCGAATAGACGGGGTTCGAGGTCTGGGGCAGGTTGTTGACCGGCCCGCCCGTCAGCGTGTTCAGCGCGCAGCCCGTGCCCACGGTAAAGGGCAGGATGCGTCCGCCGGGGCTGTCGCTCGTAGGCGCTGCGTCGGTCAGGTAGACGTAGCTTC
>Ga0207657_10001505_pt1 | contig 24921 bp, 19 predicted proteins | sample KBSC33metaG_FD_184316 | JGI IMG/M metagenome (GOLD analysis project Ga0207657, IMG submission 184316) | Corn rhizosphere microbial communities from Kellogg Biological Station, Michigan, USA - KBS C3-3 metaG (SPAdes) (version 2) | ecosystem: Host-associated > Plants > Roots > Rhizosphere > Soil ... | reverse complement strand
GCGACGTCGTTGCCGGTGTTGACGCCGAAATCCTTGAACTTGCCGTTCTGGATCACGCCGCGCGTGGCGATCTGGAAGCCGGCGAAGGGCCGCACCGCGCCTTCGAATTCCAGACCATAAGCCCGTGATCCGCCGAACAGCACGCGGTTGGTGGTGCTGCCGTCGGGATTCTGGATGATGTCCTGGAAAAGGAGGTTGTGGAAGCGATTGTAGAAGCCGGTCAGGAACAGATCGTAGAAGTGGGTCGAGGTCTTGAGCCCGACTTCATATTGGCGGGCCTTCTGCGGCTTGATCAAATTGGGCGTGGTGGCGTTGCCGCGCAGATCGTCGAACTGCGGCAGCAGGGCGCCGCTGTTCGCGCGCAGGAAGCCGTTGAGGTGGGGATTGAACGCATAGTCCAGGCCCGCCGTCCAGCTCACCTGGGTCTTGCTGTAGCTGACCGAATTGAAGGTGCCGTTCAGGTAGGTGGCGTTGTTGTTGTACGCGGTCAGCGGATTGGCATCGAGATCGGCGCTGCTCAGATTCTCGTATGTATCATGCAGCTTGGTGCGCTCGACGCGGATGCCCCCGTCGAGGCGAAGATCGCCGATCTTCCATTCGTCGCTGACATAGCCGGCGATATTGTCGCTGCGATAACGGGCGTTGACGTCGAAGCTGTTGGCGCTGGTGAAGCCGTTGCGTGTCAGGATGGTGCCGTTGGCAAGGCTGGCATTGAGCACGCGCGCCTGCGGCTCGAGCGCGAGCAGGACGTTGTTGCCCAGATACCAGGTGTCATGATCCTTCACATGCGCATAATAGCCGCCGACCGTGAGCGTGTTGCCCGCGAACAATTCGTGGCTGAGCCGCAGTTCGTCGGTGAAGCTCTGGATATGCTTCTGCACCGACCAGATGCCCGCCTGGATCACCTGCTGCGTCGGCGAAACCGCCTGGCCGGTATCGGCGAAGGTTACCGTGCCGGGGCCGCCCGCCGCCGTCAGATAATCGGCCGCCGATTGCGGGTTGCTGCCCGTGAACAGCGCATAGGTATCGGCATGGCCCTTGGTGAAGTTCATGTTGTTCTGGAGGACGAGGCCGCCGAAATCGTAGCTGAAATTGCTGCCGACGGTGAAGATGTTGGCGCCGCGGCCCTTGGAAAGATCGACGTCCTTCTTCTGGGTCGGCCCGCCGTTCACGCCCGGTGCGATCTCGATCTGGCTATGTTCGATCTCCTTGCCGACAAGCGTGTCGTCGCGCGCGTCGAAGCCCGGAATGGTGTGGAATTTGCCGTCCTGCTCGAGCAAAGGCATCGGCGTGTAGAAGGCGTTGGCGTCGTCGAGATAGCGGCCATAGACGGTGAGTTTGCCGGCATCGAACTTGTGCGTGACGCTGGCCGTGACCTGGCCGCCATCGTCGCCGCGGAAGCCGGTGTGGCGCAGCCCCTTGCTGTAGCGGTAGAAGCCGCCGACCATATAGGTCGTGTTCTCGTCGATCGGGCCCTGCGCCACGACGTCGCCGCGATACATGCCTTCCGTGCCATAGGTGCCGCGGACCGAGAATTGCGGATCCCGCGTGCCTTCCTTGAGGATGAAGTTGGTGGTGGCGCCCGGCTGGCCGTTGGCGAAGATCGGGCTCGGACCGCCGCGCAACACTTCGACGCGCTGCACCGTATCGTCGATGCGGAACAGCGAGCTGTCCTCCAGGAAAGACAAGGAGGATGGCGCGATGATCGGCGATCCGTTCATCTCGATCGTCAGGAACGGCGCGTCGCCGGTCGAGGGGAAGCCGCGGATGAAGACGTTGGCGCCGGTTTCGCCACCCGACGTCTCGGTCCAGACACCCGGCACGATCTTGAGCAGGTCCGCGGTCGAGAGCGGCTGGACCTGGCGGATCTGCTCCTCGCTCGCGGTCGAAATCGAGTAACTCGCGTCGAGCTTGCGCTGGCCCTCGCGATTGACGTTGCCGGTGACGACGATCTCGTCGGCCTGCGCGGGGGCATCGGCGGCGGGTGCGGCTGCGGGTGTCGGCGCGGCGGTATTCTGCGCGAGCAGCGGAGAGCCCGCCAAAGCGGTGCCCGAAAGCAGCGCGAGCGCCGCGGTGCGGAGTGTCAGAGGCTTCATTTTTAGTCCTTCCTGGGGGATTTTTTACTGGCAACAGGCCCCCGGCTCGCGAAGCAGGGGTGCGCGCGACCGGATGGCGAATTTGGGAGGTGGGAGCCTTTAGGGCGGGCTGCGGGGCGGAGGCCTTGCGCTCATCTCAAAATCCGTAGCGCAGGCTGATTTCGGCGGACCGGCCGAGGATCGGCCGCGCGAAGATCGGGCCGCTGCCTTGCGTGCCGACATTGCGGGGATTGCCCTCGGTCAGGCCGATCGCATTGGTGAGATTGTCGCCGATCAGCTCGACCGACAAACGGCGGCTGAGCTCCAGCGTTGCGCCCGCGTCGAGCTTGTAGAAATGCGGCAGCAATTGCGCATTCTGCACGTCCGACCAGCGGTTGCCCATGTAAGCGAGCGTCGCGTGGAGCGATGCCTTGTGCCCGGAAAGATCGAAATCCCAATCCGGGCTCAGCCGCCATTGCCAGACCGGCTGGCGCTGCACGCGATTGCCGGTGAGATCGGTCATGCCCTGATCGGTGAAGAAATGGCGGTAGCGTGCGTCGAGCCACGATCCCGAGAAAGCGATCGAGATGCTGGCGGACGGCCGCACCACGCCTTCCAACTCGACGCCGGTCGCGCGCGCGCCGCCGATCGAGGCGATCGGCGCACCCTGCGCGATCACCGTCGTGGCGAGGCCCCGGAAGCGGTTGCGGAACAGGGTCGCATAGAAAGCGAACGGGCGGGTCGCGAATTTGAGCCCCCCCTCGATCGTATCCACCTTCGGCGTGACGCCGATCCCGTCGCGCAGATTGTCGAAGAAGGGGAAACTGTGGCCGCGGCTGAAGCGGGCGAAGGCGCCGAGATCGGCGCTGATGTCGTAATTGAGCCCCGTCGTCCACGACCAGGCGCTGCCGCGATAACGGACGGGCCGATAGGTGCCGTCGAGGATCATGTCTCCATTGTCGTAGAGCGTCGCGGTATTGCCGTCGGGGCCGCCGGGGCCGGCGGTGGTGTCGTTTCCGACCAGGCCGTCGACGCTGTGGTGCTGGCGGCGAACACCGGCATCCACGCGTAGCGCGTCATTCAGCCGCAGCTCGTCGACCGCGTAAAAAGCAAGATCGTCGCCGCGATAATGCGCGTCGACCGCGAAGCTCGATCCGCTGGTGAAGCCCTGGCGGGTGACGATCGATCCGTCGGCGAGCGTCAGATCGAGCCGGCGCGCGTGCGGCTCGGCGGTGAGCAGTAGATCGTTGCCGAGATTCCACCAGTCGCGCGACGTGTAATGCGCGGCATAGACGCCCGCGGTCGCCTTGTTGGGGCCGGTCCGCCATTCCAGCGTCGCGTCATTGACCCAGGCATTGACCTGCTTCGAGACGCGCCAGATGCCGGCCTCGACCACCGCCTGGTCGGGCGAGGCCTGGGTGCCCGTGTCCACGAAACGAAGCGATCCTATGGTTCCGCCGAGCGCCGCAACATAGGCGCTCGCGCTCTCGGGCGGCACGTTGCTCGACACCAGCCCGGTCGTATCGGCATGACCCGCGAGCCAACTCGCCTTGTCGCGCAGCGTGAGGCCGTCGGCGAGCCGCGCCTCGATATTGGCGCCGAAATTGACGATGCGTGCGCCGCGCCCGTCGGCGAGATCGTAGCGGCTGCCGTCGTTGAGCAGGCCGGTGCGCGTGTCGGGGCCCGCGAGCGTACCTTTATTCGCATCGAAGCCGGGATAATCGCTGATGTGCGCGCCATGCTGCTCGACCGGGATCGGCAGCAGCCATTGGCTGCGGTCGTTGAGGTAGCGGCCGAACAGCAGCAGCGAGCCGCCGGTGAAATCGTGGCGCAGATTGGCGCTGATCTGTCCGCCGCGATCGGCGTCGAAGCCGGGCGAACGGACCCCGTCGCCGGCCGAATAATGGCCGCCGACCATGAAATGCGTATCCGGCGCAAGCGGGCCGGACAGCCACGCATCGGCGCGGCGCTCGCCATCGCTGAACAGCCCGATCTTGGTCTCTCCTTCCAGCTTCGATCCGCCTTCGCGCTGGATGATGTTGATCGTGACGCCGGGCTGGCCGGAGGCGAACAAGGCGCCGGTACCGCCGCGCACCGCCTCAACCCGGCGGACGGTGCCGTCGAGCCGGATCAGCTGCGAATTTTCGAGGAAGGACAGCGTCGCGGGCGGGAAGAAGGGCACGCCTTCGGTCTGGAAGGTCACATATTCGGCATCGCCGCCCGAAGGGTAGCCGCGCACGAAGATGTTCGCGCCATTCTTTCCACCCGAGCTTTCGATCGTGAGGCCGGGGACCAGCCGCAGTACGTCCGCCGTGCTGGCCGGCGCCAGCCGCTCGATCGCGGGCTGGTCGATCGTGGTGACGGCATAAGCCGCGTCGTGCCGGCCGACGCCGCCACCGGGCGTGCCGACGATCACCACGTCGGCCAGCATGGGTGCTTCGGTGGCGGTGGCGGCCGCGATCGGCGGCAGGACCGGCGGCGGCGCGGCGCGGGGTATCGGCTTAGCCACGGGCGGCGGGTCCGCGACGATCAGGACGGCGCCGCCCGGCGGATGCTCGGCATGCAATCCGGTCCCTCGCAGTAATCGTGCGAGCGCGCGATCGGGCGGCATCGCCCCGCGTACGCCATGTGCCCTCTTGCCGCGCGCCAGTTCGGGCGCGAACAGCATCTGCTGATGGCTCTGCTGCGCAAAGAGCGTCAGCGCATTGCCCAGATCGCCCGATGGAATGGAGAAGGAAGGCGGGGCGGCCAGCGACCGGCCCGGCCCCATCGCGATGGCGAGCAGCGCCACGATCACGATGCGACGAGCTTGCTCGCGCCATCCCAAGTCCCTCCTCCGTTTCGGCCGCGTCTTGTGCGGGCCGTTCAAAGGGTAAGACGCAGGCCGCTTCGGAATCCGAACCACCCGCTGCATTTTTTATGAAAAGGTCTTTTGCCTCGGCCTTGTCAACGCGAGGCGATGACGGCTCCCGTACCCTGTTTCTGAATCACGCGTACCGGAAAACCTTGCTTGAGCGCATCGGTGAAAGCGGGCGTCTCGGCGGTGCGGAACGATCCGCTGATGCGCAACGCGGCGGCATTGGCGTCGGCGATGCCGATCGGCTGGCGGCGATAGCGGTTGAGCTCGCCGACCGCGGCAGCGAGCGGCACGTCGTCGAACAGCAGCATGCCGTCGCGCCAGCCGGTGAAGGATGCCGGACGGTCGAGCCGCCCGATCGAGGCTTGCTCGCCGCGCACGGTCAGCAATTTTCCGTCGCCAAGCGCGATCGAGGACGAGCCGGATGCGAGCGACAAGCTGCCGGTGGCCGCATAAGCGCGGACCTGGCCGGGATCGGTGCGTATGTCGAAGCGGCCCGGCCCCGCGCTGAGCGCGCGATCGGCGGCCTTGATCACGAAGGGCCGGTCGGCAGCCTTGACGTCGAACCAGCCCTGGCCGTCGAGCGACACTTCGCGCCGCTTGCCGGTAAAGACGACGCGCAAACGGCTGTTCGTATCGAGCCGCACGGTCGATCCGTCGGGCAGGGTCACGTCGGCCTGCTGGCCGATCGCGGTGCGGAAGCTTTCCTCGAACGGCGCGGGGGCGGGCACGAGCAGCCATCGGCCGATCGTCCATGCGGCAAGCGGCGCGGCGGCGGCGAAGAGGAAAAAGCCTGCCGCGACCGAGCGCTTGCGGAAGTGGCGGCGCGGCGGCACCAAAGTCGCGCGGGCCAGCGCCTCCTGCCGCAAGGCAAGCAAAGCGGGCTCGTGCGCGAGCGCGGCCACGCGGCCATGGGCCTTGTCGACCTGATCATAGGCCGCCCGATGCGTCGCGTCGGCGGCGATCCATGCGGCAAAGCCACGGCGCGCCGCCTGATCGGGGGCGTCGCGCATCCGCTCATGCCATTCGGCGGCCTGGCTCAGGGCGATCGGGTCAGCGATGGCGCCAATCCTCCAGCGCCTGCGCGACGTGCGCCAGCGCTTTGGCCTGATGCTTCTCGGCCGCGCGGGTGGAAATCGAGAATGCGCGCGCGACGTCGGCCATCTTCATCCCTTCGATGACACGCAGCACGAAGATGTCGCGCGTGCGTTCGGGCAGATCCCGCAACGCCGCCGCCAGATATTCCGCCGCCTGTTTACTCTCCAAGACGCGATCGGGCGCAAAGTCCGAACCTTCGGCGAGCGAAATTCCGGCAATGTCATCGTCGGCGGCGCGGCGCTGCGCCAGATCGTGGCGCGCGCGGTCACGCAGCACGTTGGCGGCGGTGACGAACAGGAAATGTTCCGGCTTCTCGATCGCATTGGGATCGTCCATCCGGCTGAGGCGCAGAAACACCTCCTGCACTAGATCCGGCACGTCGGACTTGCTGGGCACCCGCCGTTCGAAGAAGCGGCCCAGCGCGCGATCGTAGGTGCGCGCCAGCCGCGCCAGCGCGGAGTCGCGCGTCGCGGCCTGATCCCCGGAAAGTTCGGGTGCGATCTTCATCGCGCCTTCATTCTCCCAAAGCCCGATCAAGGCAAGCGCGCCGGCGAAATGCTCGATGAGGATGGCCGGGATCGACTTTACGGTCGTGCGGACGCCGGACGCGACTTAAAGGCCGGTGGCCGACGGTTCGTCGTCGCCACAATCGGGACCCCCACGATTATGCCCCAGGATATCGAAGCCCGTCCGCCATTTCCGCCCTTTACCCGCGAAACCGCGATCCTGAAGACGCGCAAAGCCGAGGATGGCTGGAACAGCCGCGATCCGGCCAAAGTCGCGCTGGCCTACACGCCCGATAGCCGCTGGCGGAACCGCAGCACGTTCCTGACCGGCCGGGATGCGATCGTCGCCTTCCTCACCGCCAAATGGGAGAAAGAGCGCGAATATCGGTTGATCAAGGAATTATGGGCCTTCACCGACGATCGGATCGCGGTGCGTTTCGCCTACGAATATCATGATGCGGGCGGCGACTGGTATCGGGCCTATGGCAACGAGAATTGGGCGTTCGACGCGAACGGCCTGATGCGCGAGCGCCATGCCAGCATCAACGACGTGCCGATCAAGGATGCGGACCGCCTGTTCCACTGGGACCGGTCGGGCTCGCGGCCGGCGGATCATCCGGGATTGTCCGATCTGGGACTTTGAACCCGCTCAATAATCCTTCGAGATTCGCAAATTGGTGCTCTCGCGGCCGATCGTCGAGATGGTGCCCAGCACCGACAGCCAGCGCGTGATGCGAAATTCGACGCTCGTCGCCGAATAGCCGGCGCCGTCGGTGATCAGCTCGACGTAGGTGCGCCGCCCGATATTCTTGCCCGCCGCGACCGCGGTCTTCATGCCGGTGGTCACGTCGGCGGGCAGGATGCGCAGCCGATCGAGATGGACCGCGCGCCTCACGGCGTTGATCGGATCGAGATTGAAGCCGCCGCCATTGCCGCCGCGCAGGCTCGCGACCGCCGCCGCCAGCTGGAGCGCCTCGGGCGCGGACAGGTTGGTGATCGACGTGCCGAACAGGAGCCGCGAGAGCAATTCATCCTCGGGCAAGGCCGGCACGCTCTGGAAGGCAATGTCGGGGTGCAGGCCGGTGCCGGTGACGTGGATCGTCGCGCTCAGCCCCTGAATGTCGGCCAGCGCGGTGATGTCGAGCACGGGATCTGGCGGGGCCTCACCGGTGAAGCGGATCATGCCGCGATCGAGATTGAAGCGGCGTCCGGCGAATTGATAGGCGCCGCGCACCAGATCGGCGCGCCCAGTGATCGCAGGGTTGTCGACCGCGCCCTTGATCACGAGATCGGCGCGCCATTCGCTGTCGAGTCCGAGCCCGGTCACCATCAGCCGGCTGGAGGCGTGCGCCTTCAGATCGAGCGTCCAGGGAACGATCACATTGTCGTCATCGCCCGCATCGTCGGGGCGGTTGAGCTCGGTCACCTTGAGGCGCGGCACTTGCGCGGCGGTCGCCGAACCCAGCCGGAAATGGCCGCGCTCGATCCGCACATTGCCGCCGATCGTGCCGCCGCGCCCATCCGACTTCAAGGTGAGCGGGCCGTCGATGGTCGCGCCGATATCGTCGCGGTTGAGCAAGACCGCATTCTGCGCCTGGATGGCGAGATCGATGCCGAGGCCCTTGCCCGCGCCGAAATTGAAAGCGCCCCTCCCGGTGATGCTGCCGCCCGCGCCCGCGCGGCCGGTCATCTGATCGATCACGAGGCGCGATCCGTCGAAATTGCCGCTCGCCTTGATCCCCTCGATCACGGTGCCGGTGACCGCGCTTTCGATGCGCGCGCCATCGCTCGAGACGCGGCCCGAAATCTGCGGGTCGGCGGGCGTGCCGTGAACGTCGGCGGCGACCGAGACGGGCCCCGACAGGTCGATCGTCTCGACCCCGATCAGCCGCCACAACGTGTCCGCCGGTCCGGCATAGCGCAGTTGCGCGAACAACGGCGCCTTGACCAGACGGGAGAGGATATCGTCGCCCGGCGCGAGCGGCGCGAGCCGGGCCTGCGCGCGGCCGATGATCGAGCCATTGCTCACCACCACCGCGCGGCCCGCCGCGCCGTTCGCGGTCAGCACGGCGGCGAGGCCGAGATCGACCGGCTGCGAACTCAGCACCAGCCCCGATCGGGTGAGACCGCGCACCGCGACGTCGATCCGCCCGGTGGGCGGGGTGCCGACGATATGGTGGAAGGTGAAATGGCCGCTCGCATAGCCGCCCAGGCCCAGCCTGGCGTTGAAGAGATCGAGCACGGTCAGCGGCATATGATCGAGCCCGGCATCGATATTGACCACGCCGCGCGCGAAGCGGCCCGAGACGGTGGCGTTGCCGCCCGCATAGTCGATCCGCGTCGGCGACAGACTCCACTCGGAATCGGTCATGGTGAGATCGACGGGCCCCGACAAGGTCAACGGCTTGCCTTCGAGATTGCCGCCGCCGGTGATCGTCATATGGCCGGGCGTGAGCCGGATATTGGCACGGATGTCGAACGCGCGCCGCGCGGCGCCCGCGGCGGTGAGCGCGATAGTGCCCTGGCCGCTCTTGAGGTGCGCTTCCGCGCCGATCCGCGCGATCGTCATGCTGCCGCGCGACAGGCCGGCGGCGCGCACCGTCCCGTCGATCGCGACGCCGGCGGGATCGAGCAGGATCGTGCCGTCGATACGCGCGCGTCGCACCGCCATCGGCTGGGGCGTGGCAAGCGTGGCATTGGAGAGCTGAAGATGGGGCTCGATCTTCTGGAGCATGTTCTGCGGCGCGAAGCCGATCGATCCGCCGATGCCGCCGCCGGCGAGGTCGATCCTGCCGGTGAATCCGCCGGGGCCGGAGGTAAGGCTGCCCTTGCCGTGCGTGCCGGTGACCGCAACGTCGGCAACCTCGATCGTCGTCGGCTGGCCGGGCGCGGTGCGGATCAGGCCGTTGGCGGTGAAGGGGCCGACCGCCGAACCGCCGTGCGCGGTGAATTTGAAGCCCTCGGGCACCGGATCGAGGTTGAGCGCGACCTGGCTGAGACCGAGCGCGTCGACCGGGTGGTCGAGCAGGAGCTGGACCTTGGGATGATCGATCTGGCCGTCGAGCTGGAGCTTGAACGGGCCATAGGCCGCCTGCGTGCCCGCGCCCTGGAACTGGAAGCTGCCGTCGCGCCGCCTCATGCCCGATCCGGCGATGCGGATCGCGGGACCGGTCAGCACCGTGTTCGAGAAATGCATGACTCCGTCGGCGGTGCGCGTCAGGCGCGTGTCGAGGCGCGGATTGCCGCCGGCGAGGCTGGCGAGGAAGGCATTGTCGAAGCGCCGCACGATCGCCTGGCCGGTGCCCGCGATGACCGTGCCCAGTCCGTTCGGACCGGGCATCACGCTCACCTTGGTGGTGACATCGACGATGCCGAGGCCGGGGATCAGATAGCGCGCGAGCCCGCCCGCCACCGCCGCGTCATAGCGCCCGCTGACCAGATCGATGCGGAGCTGGAGCTTGCCCTTGAGCTTGTCTGAACTGAGCGCCAGATCCTGGCCGACCAGCTGTTTGGCATCGATCCTGAGCACGCCCGCGACCGAAAGATTGCGCAAGATGCCGCCCGCGACCGCGCCGACGCCGGTGACCTGTGCTGCCTGCAATCTGATCGGCAGCGCCACTGGCGCCTTGCTCCATCGGCCCTCACCGGTCGCGCGCAGATCATCGAAGCCGGTCGCGTCGAACGCGACATGCGGGCTCGCCAGTGCGTAGCGATAGGTGAAATGGCCATAGGGGCCTTCGAGCGTGGCATGGAGATGCACGTCGCGCCCGGTCATGTTGGGGAAGAGCGCGGACGGCTTGAGTAGTTTCAGGTCGAGCGCGAGCGGGGCGAATGCGCCCTCGGCGAGGTCGACCGTGCCCGCGGCCGCGAACTGCAAGGCGGGCGAGGCGAGGTTGAGATGGCCGCTGAGCTTGCGGTCGGCGAGCGTCGCCATGCCCAGCACCTTGATGCGCGGCTCGGTCAGGCGCTGGAGCTTGCCGTGGAGCAGCTCCGAAGGCGCGAGCGTGCCGCCCAGGCTGTAACGCCCGTCGCGTACGCCCAGGCCCAGGTCGATGATCTTCCTGCCGCCGAGCGAGCCGCGCGCGCTGCCGTCCCAGACGTGCCATGTGCCGTGCCCGCCGATGCGCAGCGCGAGCGGAGAATGCAGCCCGGTCAGGCCCGCAATCACGCCATTGGCAGGCCCGTCGAGCGCGCCCGCCAACCTGAACCTGTCGCCATCGGGCTCGGCATCGAGATCGATCATCACGCGGTCGTGCGCGGTCGAGAAAGCGCGCGCCTGGATCAGCGCGCGGCGGCCATGGATATCGGCCTTGGCCGCGAGCCTGACCATCTCCTCATGGCCGGCGACCGCCTTGCCGAGCTTGAGACGATCGACGCGGAGCGACCCGATATGAATGTCGAAGCCGGGCAGGACCGGCCCGCCGGGCTTGCTCCTCAGCTTGGGCAGGCGATCGAGGATCAGCAGCGGCGCGGACAGGCTGGTGATGTCGAGCTTGTTGTGCGCCCAGGCGAAGGGGTGCCAGTCGAGGCTGATCTCGGGCGCTTCGAAGAATTGGCCCTTGAGATCGTAGAGGCGCACGTCGCGTAAGGTCGCGCGGCGCCAGATCGATCCCTCGATCCGCCCGATCTTGATGCGCAGCCCGCTGGAGGGCCGCATCTTGCCGATATGGTCGGCGATCAGGCGGTGGCCGGGCTGGGTGTCGATGCTCCACAGCGCGACCAGGAAAAGCGCGATCAGCCCGACGATCGCGATGCCGATACCGCGCAGCAGGCGGATATGCCAACGGCGGCGCCGCGCGGGCGTCTCGGCGGGCGTGATCTCGTCCACTTCGTCTTCGCCCGCCATCAGAAGGCCTGGCCCAGTGAGACATAGACGGCGAGGCGCGATTCGCCCGGATGCCGATTGAGCGGCGTGCCGACATCGACGCGGATCGGACCGAAGGTCGAATAATAACGCACGCCGATGCCGGTGCCGTAGCGGAACTTGCTGAACTTGGGGATGCTCGACGCGTACAGGTTGCCACCATCGAGGAAGGGCACGACGCCGAAATTGCCGAACCGGACGCGCGTTTCGAGGCTGAATTCGGTGAGCGACTTGCCGCCCAGCGGGTCGCCATTCCGGTCGACCGGGCCGATCTTCTGATAGCCGTAGCCGCGGATCGATCCGCCGCCGCCCGCATAATAACGCCGCGAGGGCGCGATGCTGTCGCGCGCGACGCCGTCGATCGATCCGAGGCGCAGCCGCTCCGCGAAGACGAAACGCGATCCGAACGGCTGGTAGGCCGAGGCGTCGATCTGCGTCCTGGCATAAGTGTGCGTGCCCGATTGCAGCGACAATTCGGGCGAGAAATGCACGCCGAGACGGAAGCCGCGCGTGGGATTGAGCAGGTCGTCCGAGCCGTCATAGGACAGGCCCGTCGGCAAGGCCGCGACGAGATAGGTCTTGCGTGTTGGATCGCCGGTATGCCGCTCGCTGGTGGCGACGAATTCGGTGCCGAGCGACCAGGTCCAGGTCTTTTGCCAGATGATGTTGGTCTGCCGCTCGAGGCCTGCGCCCACGTCGAACGTGCGCGCATCATAGGCGTCGAACTTGCTGTGATTCGCCACCACCTGCGCGGTCAGGACGCGATCGCGCGCATGGAAATTGGCCTGGCGGAGCGTCGCGCCGAGCGATTGCTCCCTCGTGCCGAGCACGCCGCGGAAGGTGACCGCGCCCTCGGGCTTGATCAAATTGCGATGCGTCCATGAGGTTTCGACGCGCACGCCTTCCCCGGTCGAATAGCCGAGCTCGCCCGCGATCGTGCGCGGCGGCGCGCGGTCGATCTGGACATCGACGTCGACGATGCCGGGATCGCGCGTCGGGACGGGGGTGATCGTCACGACCGACACCAGGCCTGTCGCGATCAGCGCGCGGCGGAAATCGTCGAGGCGGGCGGCATCATATTGCTGGCCGGGGTGGAAGCGCGCGATCGTCCGGAGGTGATTGGCCGAGAAAAGCGGGCGCGTGCCGGTCGGCACGATCTGGCCGAACCGGGCGCGCTCGCCGGGCGTGACCGCGACGGTCAGCACCGCCTTGTTGGTCTGATGGTCGATCGCGACCTCGGGTTCGCCGACCTTGGCGAAGGGATAGCCCTGGCGGCCGAGTTCGACCTTGAAGGCGGTGACCGCGTTCTGGACCGCGTCGGCATTGACCGTGTCGCCGGTCTTGATTCCAAAATCCTTGGCCAGGCGCGGCGCCTCCGGGCCCGCGGCGTCGAGCCCGGCGAGTGAGATCGCGCTGAACTGAAAGGGGTCGCCCGGCGTGACCTGGACATGGACGACCGTATCGCCCGTCTGCGGGTTGGAATTGACCACCGACACGACGCGCCCGTCATAATGGCCCTGCGCGGCGAGCAGCTCGCGGACGAGATCCTCATCGTCGCGCGCGCGACGGTTGATCTGCGCGGCATTGGCGGCCTTGCCCTGGTTGGTCACGAGCGCGGACAATTGATCGAAGCGCGTGCGGAAGGTGGCGCCGAGCGTGTCCGCGCCCTCCAGCGAGGTGCGGTAATGCTGCAATTTGTCGGCGGCGATGCCCTTGACCTCGGTCGGGCCGCCGACCGACGGCGCGGCGTCGATCTTGGCGGGGTCCGGCCAGTCGACGCCCAGATCGGGCATCGGCGCAAGATCGCTTGCCGGCCCGACCGTATCGACGGGTGCCGGGGGCGTGATGAGCGGAGGCGGCGACGCAGGCGCGACAATGGTCGCCGCTCCGGTCTGGGCGCGCGCGGTGGATATTGGCAGCAGTGCGACCGCGACCGTCAAAAACACGGCTTGTCGCGGCGAGACCCGGACCATTCCCCAATCCTAGAGGGTGAACCCCGATGCTGCCAGCGCCGTTTGACCGATTTTGTTTCATTCCCGTCGCGATTTTCTGGCGGAAAGTGCGATGAACTGGCAGGAAAGCACCATGACCGACCAACCCCAGAGCCGCGGTGCCGGCATTTTCATCGTCCTCGCCATCGCGATCGGGACCGCGGTGGGAACCGCGATGGGCCAATCCTCGGCGGGGCTGGTGGCCGGGATCGCGGTGGGATCCGTGATCGCGATCGCCCTCTGGCTGCGCGACCGTAAGAGGGTGGGGCGCTAGGACGAAGCCTTCGGCCGGCCCGGGCCTATCGGAACGCGGGCGCATCGCCCTCGTTCAGCCGGCATGGCTTCGACGAGACTAAGGCATAGCAGCGACAGGATTCCCGGCATCACGCGCAAGAAATCGGGCCGTGGCTGGGCCTATTTTCTCCCCTCTGGCGAGCGCATCACCGACCGCGACGAGATCGACCGGCTGAACGCGATCGCGCTGCCGCCGGCTTATACGGACGCGTGGTTCTGCCCTTATCCGAACGGCCATATCCTTGCGACGGGCGTGGATGCGCGGGGGCGCAAGCAATACCGCTATCACCCCGATTTCCGCGCGCAGCAGGAAGCCGACAAGTTCGAACGCTGCGCCGATTTCGGTCGCGCCTTGCCTCGATTGCGCGCCAGGGTGGGCCGGGATCTGGATGGGCGGAAGCTGGCGCGGGATACCGTGGTCGCGGCGGTCGTACGGCTGCTCGACCTCGGTCACATCCGTGTCGGCAGCGAGGCTTATGCCAGGAGCAACAAGAGTTTCGGCGCGACCACGCTGCGTAACCGCCATGCGCGGATCGAGGGGCCTCGGCTGCGGCTCGAATATGTCGGCAAATCGGGAAAGAAACAGCGGCTGACGATCGAGGACCGGCGGCTCGCGCGGATCGTGCGGCGGACGCAGGACCTGCCCGGCCAGCATCTGTTCGAATATCTGGACGAAGACGGCGCGCCGCACCCGGTCACGTCGGAGGACGTGAACGATTATATCCGCGAGGCGACGGGCACCGACTTCACCGCGAAGCATTTCCGCACCTGGGGGGCGAGCCTGATCGCGTTCGAGCACATTCTGGATAGCGCGAGAGACGGGAAGATCGCGCTGAAGCCGATGCTGGAAGCGGTGGCGTCGGCGCTGGGCAACACACCCGCGATCAGCCGTAAATCCTATATCCACCCCGCGTTGATCGCGCTTTGCCGAGGCGGGGATGCGGGGGCGCTGTGCGCGCTCCGCCTTCCGCGCGGCACGCACTATCTCACCAGCCGAGAGCGCGCGCTGATCGGCTTCCTTGACGAGATCGCCGCCGCCCAGCACAGCCACGCCAACCCAGCTCACGCCAAGGCAGCTTAAGAATGGCGAATATGACCGACCCGCAGGTGGCCGCGCCCTTGCGCATCTCCAAAAGCTCGATCGAGATGCTCAAGGACGAGAGCATTTCGTGGATCCTGAGCCATTACCTCCAGATCGGAATCGCGCTCGGCATCGGAGCGGTGATTTGCCTGATCCTTTATGGCGTTCGCCGGCTGGGCATGCGCCTGTGCCACAAGCGGCAGTCCTTGACGCATTGGCCGGACACGATCGGGCGCGTGTTCGCCGCGACCAATTTGTGGTTCATCGTCCTGTTCGCGGCGAAATTGGTCGACGGCTATGCCGATCCGCCGCCGATGGTGGCGCAGACCATATCGGTCATGTTCACGATCGCCGCCGGGATTCAGGGCGCTTTATGGGTGCGCGAATTGATCCTGGGCGTGGTCGAGCATCGCGCCGGCGGGACGGCGGCTTCGGGTGGCGCTCAGGGATCAGCGGTGGGCGTGATCCGGCTGTTGGTGACGATCGCCTTGTTCGCGATCGCGGCGGTGCTGATCCTCGACAATCTCGACGTCAACGTGACCGGGTTGATCGCGGGGCTCGGCATCGGCGGCATCGCGATCGGCCTCGCCGCCAAGGGCATTTTCGACGACCTGTTCTCGGCGCTCTCGATCATCTTCGACAAGCCTTTCCAGCGCGGCGACCAGATACGCTGGGACAAGACCACAGGCACGGTCGAGGAGATCGGCCTCAAGACGACGCGCGTGCGCGCCACCACCGGCGAAGAGGTGGTGATCTCCAACACCAACCTGCTGAGCAAGGAGCTGCACAATATGCAGCGGCTCAACCGCCGCCGCGTCGAGTTCGCGCTCCACATCGCCTATCATACGCCGCCCAAAGAGTTGGCCGGCATCCAGGCGATGGTGAAAGAGGCGGTGGAGACGCAGGACAAATGCAAGCTCGTCCGCTGCGGCATTTCGGACCTGACCTTACCGACGATCGAAATCCAGGTGCAGTTCGACGTGCTCAGCCAGAGCTGGGACAAGGTTTTCCAGGCGCGCCACGAGATCGCGATCGCCTTGCTCGACAGGTTCGAGAAAGCGGGGATCGAATTTGCCGGGCCGGATGGGAAGTCGATCACCCCGCCCGTCAATGCACCGCCGCCGGGCACGGCGGGCGGGCCGCCGGTGGGGGAAGGTAGTTCCTGATCATCACCCCAGCGAAAGCTGGGGTCTCAGGAGGTTTGGTTCCGGCCGCCTGAGATGCCAGCTTGCGCTGGCATGACGGGTTATTTGCTTGGTGGGGATTAACCCCAAAGCTCCGGACCTGGCGGTTCCAGCAATCCATTCTCGCAGGCCATCGCCGCCGGACGATCCTTCGCCAACAGCATCGCCCCATCCAGATCGACCCAGCGCGCGGCGCCGCCGAGCAGGAAAGCGGGGGCGATGCCGAGCGAGGTGGCGAGCATGCAGCCGACCATCACCTCCAGCCCCATCGCCTTCGCCTCGGCGGCAAGCGCGAGCGCTTCGGTCAGGCCGCCGGCCTTGTCGAGCTTGATATTGATCGCCTGGTAGCGGCCCGCGCAGCGCGCGAGATCGGCGCGATCCTGGCAGCTTTCGTCCGCCGCGAACGGGATCGGACCGGCGACGCGGTCGAGCAGGTCGTCGCGCCCGCGATGAACCGGCTGCTCGATCAACTCGACGCCATAAGCGGCAAGGCGCGCGGCTTCGGCGGTGACATCGCGATCGCTCCACGCCTCGTTGGCGTCGACGATCAGGCGCGCATCGGGAGCGCCCCGGCGGACGGCGGCGACGCGCGCCTCATCGCCTTCGCCCGCCAGCTTGAGCTTGAGCAAAGGCAGATGTGACGAGGCGCGCGCGTCGGCCTCCATCCGATCGGGTTCGCCGAGCGAGATGGTGAAGGCGGTAACCAGCGAGCGGGGCTCGGGCAGGTCCGCCAGCTTCCACACGGGCACTTCCATTTTCTTGGCATCGAGATCCCACAGCGCGCAATCGAGCGCGTTGCGCGCGGCGCCGCGCGGCAGGCGATGCTGGAGTTCGGCGCGGGTGAGGCCGTTCGCGATGGCGTCGGCCTCGGCCAGGACCTGCGCCAGCACGCTTTCCGCTTTCTCGCCATGATAATAGATCGCGGTGCCCTCGCCGCGGCCGACATGATCGCCGTCGACGATCTCGGCCACCACCACGTCGACATGAGTCTTGGCGCCGCGCGAGATGGTGAAGGCGCCGGCGACGGGCCAGCGTTCGATGCGGGCGTGGAGTTTCATGGGCATGGCAGCCCTAATACAGCCTCGTCACCCCAGCGAAAGCTGGGGTCTCGTGAGGTTTCGCCCGGCCGCCTGAGACCCCAGCTTGCGCTGGGGTGACGAGTGGTCGTCAGGCGTTATGCTTCTGGATGAAGGCTTCGAGCACCGGGGCGATTTCGGTGCGCCAGCGGCGGCCATTGAAGATGCCGTAATGGCCGACCTTCTTCGCGAGCAGATATTCCTTGTCCGCGTCCGGCAGGTTGGACGTGATCTTGAGCGCCGCCTTGGTCTGGCCGACGCCCGAAATATCGTCGCGTCCACCCTCGATCGCGAGCAAGGCCACGTCGGTAATCGCGGCCGGATCGACCTTCTCGCCACGATGCATCATCTCGCCCTTGGGCAAGGCATGGCGCTGGAAGACGGTGTCGATCGTCTCGAGATAGAATTCGGCGGTCATGTCGCAGACCGAGCGATATTCGTCGTAGAAAGCCTTGGTCGCGTCCGCGCCTTCCTGGTCGCCATCGACCAGGTGACGGAACATCTGCCAATGGCTGACGAGGTGATTGCCCCAGTTCATCGCCATGAAACCGGTGAGTTGCAGGAAGCCCGGATAGACCTTCCGCCCGCCGCCCGGATAATAGAATGGCACGGTTGCGATCACATTCTGCTCGAACCAGCTGAACGGGCGCTGCGTGGCGACGGTATTGACCTCGGTCGGCGCCTCGCGCGTGTCGATCGGGCCGCCCATCATGCTGAGCGTCTTGGGACGCGCGGGATTCTTGTGCGCCGACATCAGGCAGGCGGCGGCGAAGGCGGGCACCGCCGGCTGGCACACCGCGAGGACATGCGTGTTGGGGCCGATATGTTCGAGCCAGGAGATCAGATAATCGACATAGTCGTCGAGATGGAATTCGCCGGCCTTGAGCGGCACGAGGCGCGCGTCACGCCAGTCGGTAATCCAGATGTCGTGGCCCGGAAGCAGGCGTTCGACCGTACCGCGCAGCAAGGTGGCATAATGGCCCGACATCGGCGCCACGATCAGCAATTTGGGCTGATCCTTGGGCGCGTCGGGGCGGGTGAAGTGGATGAGCTGGCCGAAGGGCTTGCGCTCCTCGATCTTCTCCACGACCGCGACCTCTTTGCCGTCGATGTGCGTGACGGGCAGCCCGAATTCGGGCTTGCCGTGCGGCGCGGAGGCATGCGCGAACACATCGAGGCCGGAGGCCATCATCGACCCTAATTGGGTCCGGGCAAAAGGATTGGCGGGGTGCGCCATCCACTCGGACCCCAGCTCGGCCATTGCGCTCGCTCCGGCGAGCAGGCTCCGCTGCATTTCATACGCTTCGTATAGCAACTGAATACGCCTCCCCGGGGGAGAGATAGATACGACAATAACGCCGCAATGCAACAACGACCAAAACGGAGTTTGGTTGAGGGCTCGCGGCTTGCTATCTGGGGATCATGGCCCGCAATTACGACCCCATTCCGCCCCGCGGCGAACGCCGCTCCATCGGCGAACTGCGCATGATATGGGGGCTGGCGGCGCATTATCCGGGGCGGATCGCGGCGGCATTGGGCTCATTATTGGTGGCGTCCAGCGCCACGCTTGCGATTCCCTACGGCTTCAAACGGATCATCGATCGCGGCTTCGCCGCCGGCGGCAATCCGCACGGGGTCGATTCGTCCTTCCGTTATTTGCTGATGATCGTAGTGGTGCTCGCGGTCGCGACCGCCTGCCGCTTTTATTTCGTATCCTGGCTCGGCGAGCGCGTCGTCGCGGACCTCAGGCGCAAGGTGCAGGCCAACCTGCTCCGGCTCGCGCCGCGCTTCTTCGAGGAGAATCGACCGTCCGAGATTGCGTCGCGCATGACCAGCGACACCGCGATCATCGAGCAGATCGTCGGATCGACCGTCTCGATCGCGCTGCGCAACAGCTTCACCGGCGTCGGCGGAGTCATCTATCTGTTCGTGCTCGCGCCCAAGCTGGCCGCCGCCTTGCTGCTCGGCATTCCGCTCATCATGGGGCCGATGCTGATCCTGGGGCGGCGCGTGCGCGGCTTCAGCCGATCCTCGCAGGACAGGATTGCCGAGATCGGCGCGATGGTGGCCGAGACGCTGGGCGCGATGAAGATCGTCCAAGCGTTCAACCAGGAGAAGCGCGAGGCGGACCGGTTCGGTGTCGCGGTCGAGAATGCTTTCGCAGCGGGCAAGCGCCGTTTCACGATTCGCGCGGCGATGACCGCGATCGTGATCGGGCTGATCTTCGGATCGATCACGATGGTGCTGTGGGAAGGTGCGCGCAGTGTCACCACCGGCGAGATCAGCGGCGGCACGATCGCGGCGTTCGTGCTGACCGGCGGCTTCGTCGCGGGTGCGTTCGGCGCACTGACCGAAGTCTATGGCGATCTGCTGCGCGGTGCGGGCGCGGCGGCGCGGCTGGGCGAATTGCTTGCCGAAAAGCCGGAGATCGCGGCGCCCGCCAAGCCGCAGGCCTTGCCGATGCCGCCGCGCGGCATGCTCGCCTTCGATCATGTCGAGTTCCGTTATCCCACCCGGCCCGAAATCGCGGCCCTGCACGATTTCAGCCTGACCGTGTCGCCGGGCGAGACGGTGGCGGTGGTCGGCCCATCGGGCGCGGGCAAATCGACCTTGTTCCAACTGGCGCAGCGTTTCTACGACCCGGGCGCGGGCACGGTGCGGATGGACGGCGTCGCGCTGACGCAGGCCGATCCGGCGGCGGTGCGCCAGCGGATCGCGGTGGTGCCGCAGGAGACGGTGATCTTCGCGGCGAGCGCGCGCGACAATCTGCGCTATGGCCGCTGGGACGCGGACGATGCGCAATTGTGGGCGGCGGCCGAGACCGCCAATGCCGCGAAATTCCTCCAGGAATTGCCGCAGGGGCTGGATACGTTCCTGGGCGAAGGCGGCGCGCGGCTGTCGGGCGGGCAGCGCCAGCGGCTCGCGATCGCGCGTGCCATCTTGCGCGACGCACCTTTGCTGTTGCTGGATGAGGCGACCTCCGCGCTCGATGCGGAGAGCGAGCGGTTGGTGCAGAAAGCGCTCGAGCGACTGATGACGCGGCGGACCACGATCGTGATCGCGCACCGCCTCGCCACCGTACGCGCGGCCGACCGGATCATCGTGATGGACCAGGGCCGGATCGTCGAGGAAGGGCGCCATGACGAATTGGTCACCAGATCGGGCCTCTACGCCCGGCTGGCGCAATTGCAGTTCGAGGGCGAGGCGGCCTGACGTAAAATGGCGATGCTGCCGATGGTGGGCTGCTTTTAAGCCGCACGCGATTGACGAGGAACCAAAGTCCGCCGCGGGAATTCCCGGCTCGATGAAGCCATTCAAACTTCGTCATGGCCTGGCGCTGGTGCTGCTGGGGGGCGCCGCTGCGCTTGCCGCCGCCCAGCCCGAGCCGCCCGGAGCCATCACCGACACCAAGACCGTCCAGACCAAGGTCGAAACCCCGACCCAGGCCACGACCACGACTACGAAGGAAAAGGTGGTCGAGACCGGCGAACGCGCACGCGAGATCGCGTCGCAGCCGGCGCGCGACGTCGGCGCGCAGAAGGTCGATGTGCCCCTGCCGATCCAGCAGGCCGCGGCCGCGCCGTATTCGCTCAAAGGCCTGAGCGGCTGCGCGCAACTCAGCCGCACGATCGTCGCGCTCAATGACGTGCTCGGCCCCGATTACGATAGTGCGGTCACGTTGCGCGAAAACCGGGCGGGCAAGCTTGCCGAAGCGGGCGGAAAGTCGATCGTCAACGCGGTCATCCCGTTTCGCGGGCTGGTGCGCGAGGTGAGCGGCGCGGCGCCGTCCGAGCGCCGGCTCGACGCCGATATCAAGGCGGCGATCGCGCGGCGCGGCTTCTTGCGCGGCGTCGCCACCGCGCGGAGGTGCAAACTGCGCTGAACCCGAACGCGCAAAAGGAAACGCCGCCGGTCGGGTGACCGGCAGCGCTTCTTCCTATCCGCTATGGCTGGACCTTAACGGCGGTCATGATCCCAGTCGCCGCGGTCATGGTCCCCATCGCCCCGGTCGCGATCGTGCCAATAATGGTCTCGGCGATCATAATCGCGGTCGTGATGGCGATAATGGTAACCGCGATCATAATAGCCCCGGTCATAGGTGACGCCGTAGCCATAAGCCGGCGCGGCATAAACATTCGCCGGCGCGTCATAGCCATAGGAGCCGTCATATCCGCCATTGTCGTAATAGCGGTCATGATGGTCTGACGAGGCGATCGCCGCCCCGACGCCAAGCCCGATGATCCCAGCAAGGATGGCAGTGCCCGTATGGTCCCGCGCCTCGGCAGGTGCGGTCCCGGCGAGGCTGCTGCCAGCAAGGAGCGCCGCAGCAAGGGCGCCTTTGATTACCGCACGCATAGTCACTCTCCTCTCGAGTCCTTCAATAGGACAAGACGAGTTATGGCCGATTCGTTGTGAACGACTTGGGAATGATGCTGGCAGCCTATGTTCAGCAAATAGAGCGCCGCGCGATGTTTCGTTTATCCTGCGGAAAGCAAGATCGGATCGGGGAAATGCCGGACGACAAGAATCTTTCCAGGTCGACCTGCGGATCGGACCGGCACGTGCCGTCTATCCCAGGCGTTAGGGGAGAGTATGATGCTCAGGCTGATCTTTGCGATCATGGTGGCGACGCTGGAGAAGACGCCCAAGCGGTCTTGAGGCGGGTGCGGTCGTTCGATCGCCCGAGCCGTCGGCACGTGATGGGCCTGGTTTCGGCGCTGCTGTTGCCGATTCCGGCCGAGGCGATGAACGAGGCGCTGTGGCCGCCGGGGAAAGCGGGCGCGGTCAGCCTGACTTATGATGACGGGCTCGACAGCCAACTCGATCTAGCGGTGCCGGCGCTCGATCGGTTCGGCTTCAAGGCGACCTTCTTCCTGACCTTCGACAATATAAAGCGTCGGCTGGATGAGTGGGCCGCGCTCGCGAAACAGGGGCACGAGCTCGCCAACCATACGGTTACGCATCCCTGCAATCTCGAGCCCTTCACTGCGGCATCCTATCGGAGGCGCGAGCTGGCGCCGATGGCGCGCTGGCTCGGCCGCGCCGATCCGCGCGAGGCGGTGCGCAGCTTCGCGTATCCGTGCGACGTCACCAATCTCGGGGCTGGCGATGCGAACCGGCAGGAGGCACGCTTCGACCGGCTGCTTAGCCGGATGGGGATAGCCGCCGCGCGCACGAGCGAGGGCGAGCCCAACCGCCCGGCGACCGCGCTTCGCCGCCCGCATCGGCTGCAAGCTCTGGCGGTGGGTTTCGACGCGACCGAGCTCACGGCGGTCGACGCCTATCTCGATCGGGCGGTGACGCAGGGCTATTGGGCGATATTGGTGTTCCACGATCTCGCCCTGGAGCCGAGCGTGGCCGGCCAGACCGGGCTGGCGATGCATGCCGAAATCCTGAAGGCGATCGCGGACAAGCCCTTATGGTGCGCGCCGATGGCCGCCGTGTTCGACCGAATCCGCCGGAGGGCGTGAGCGTCCATGAAAAGGGCCGCCGATCCGTCTGGACCGGCGGCCCTTTCCAAACGCTTTGAAAGGCTCAGCCGAAGCGGGGCGCGGTGCGTTGCCGACGCCGCATCGCGAGCCCGGCCAGGCCGAAACCGCCGACCATCATCGCCCAGCTTGCCGGTTCGGGCACCGCGCCGCCGAAGAACTGGACCTCGCCGATCCCCATCGCGCTGTCATTGTCGGGACCGACCGAGAAGACGACCGACGTGGCGACCAAAGGCGAATTCGAGAAATCGAACGGCGCGTAATAATGTGGGTCGGATCGGCGGCAATTTGCTCCAATCTGCACCGTATGGGGTGTAGTAGGTGGCCAGCACACATTTTGGTGGATTTCGCCACGTCTTCGCAATCGTCGCAGTCCCAGGGGCATCCGGCATGCAGGCGCATGAGGTGAGGCTGATTTGGCACGGCTTCTGCAAAGGCCTTTCACGTGGCCGGCGCCCCCGCCGGTCTCAGTCCCGTTGGGAGGAGTCCTGTTATGAAAATGTCCGCCATCCTGATCGCCGCAGCCGCTTTGGGCACCACCGCGCCGGCCTTCGCCGCCGAGCGCGCCAACTCCGATCAGCCCCGGATCTCTTATGACGCGAAGCATGATAAATTCTGCATTTCTCAAATGGTTACGGGTAGTCGTCTGCCCGCGCAGGATTGCCGCACCAAAGCGGAATGGGCCAAAGAGGGCCTGACCCTGAACAAATCGGACGACGGCAAGGCGCTCGTGTCCAGATAAAGCAGGCCGCCCGCCGGTGCAGTCCGCTTCCTGTCCGGAAGCGGACGACTGGCGGGCACCGGCGCAGCCTGTCCGGTTGCGGTCAGTGGGAAAGGTCAGTGCGTCGGCGCCGGCAGCGGTCGGGGCATGTGCAAGGTCAGCATCACCAATTTGCCGCCGTCGATCCCGAACCAGTGCGGCACACCCTCGGGCACCAGCACGACATCACCGGGCTTGAGCGGCCGCGTCGTCCCCCCGACGATGTCGCCGCCATTGGTCTCATCATACCAATGATGCGCGTTAGCGAGCGTGCCGCCCGAGACGAGCGTACCCGATCCCTCCAGCACATAGACCAGTTCCGCCTCCTTGAGGTGCGCCGCCGCCTGCTTGGGCCGCACCCAATATTCGACCGCGACCGTATAGGGCGCCGCCGTGAGGAGCGGGTGGTAGAGCATGTCCTCGGCGGGTTTGATGTCATGTGCCATCTGCGCGACCACCGCGCGCACTTCGGCCGCGTTGGCGAAGCTGATGGGGTCGGGTGGGGTTTGGGCGCGGGCGGCGACCGCCAGGCCTCCCATGCCGATCAACCAGGCAAGCCTGCGCATCCCCTATCTCCCTGTTGTTTTCGGGATGGTAGCGCTCAGGCCGGTCCGCAACAACAGTGCGATCGGGACCCTGGACTTGTACGCGCGGGGGAACGGAGGTGCGGCGGCGTCGGTTAGACGCGGGCGAAGGGAGAAGTCCCATGCTGATCGACACCGGACTGGATCGGCGCGCGGCCTTGCTCGCGGTGGCGGGCATGAGCGCGCTGGCGACGCTGCAGGGATGCCACAAGGCCGGCGCGGGCGACGAGGATATTTCCGCGACCGAGGATATGATGCGCGAGCATGGCGTGCTGCGCCGTATCCTCGTCGCCTATCGCGAGGTGGCGGGGGTGATCCGCGCGGGTGCGACGTTCGACGTGGGGGCGCTGGCGGACGCGGCCGACCTCTTCCGCACCTTCGGCGAGGACTATCATGAGCATAAGTTGGAAGAGGAGCATGTCTTCCCCGCGGTGCGCAAGGCCGGCGGCCCGGCCGCGGGGTTGATCGACACCTTGCTCCAGCAGCATCAGCGCGGGCGCGAGATCAATCGCTTCCTGATAGTGACCTGCAAGGCCGGCACGATCCCGAATGCGCGGCGGCCGGATGTCGCCGCGGCGCTCGAAAGCTTCGCCCGCATGTATGAGGCGCACACCGCGCGGGAGGATACGATCCTGTTCCAGGCGTGGCGCAAGTCATTGTCCGGGCACCAGCTCAAGGAAGCGTCCGAGCAGTTCGAGGATATCGAGAAAGCCCAGTTCAAGGGCGATGGCTTCGACCTGGCGGTGGACCGGATTGCCCGGATCGAACAGCGGCTGGGCCTCACCGATCTGGGACGGTTCACCGCGCCGGCTGTCGCCTGAACTCGGCTTGCTCCACAGGCCATCACCCCGGCGGTTGCCGGGGTGATGGGGAAAGGAGGTGTGGCTTGGCTTTATTGTGGCTGCGCCACATCGACCAGCGGCAGCCATACAGCGCTCGGCTGGCTCGCCGAGCGCGATAGGGTGATCGTCGCCTTCTGATAATCGTCCGGCTTCGCGAAGAAGATGTTGGGGACGTATTTCTGCGGGTTGCGGTCGTAGAGCGGGAACCAGCTCGACTGGA
>Ga0207657_10001504_pt1 | contig 24921 bp, 19 predicted proteins | sample KBSC33metaG_FD_184316 | JGI IMG/M metagenome (GOLD analysis project Ga0207657, IMG submission 184316) | Corn rhizosphere microbial communities from Kellogg Biological Station, Michigan, USA - KBS C3-3 metaG (SPAdes) (version 2) | ecosystem: Host-associated > Plants > Roots > Rhizosphere > Soil ... | reverse complement strand
CTGTTGCAGCTCGACCAGGGGAAGCGTCCGCACGAACTCGCGGTGGTCGCCGAGGCGTTCCTGCGGCGCGCGCTCGGGCGTCTCCGCCCGCGCGTACTTCTTGAAACCGCCGACTTCGCCCATCAGGCCACCGCCTCTTCCACTTCCGTTTCGGTGATGAAGACGCCGTGTCCGCCCGCCGACGCCGTCTGCAGCGCCGCCTTGTAGTCGTGCGGCATCACCTTCACGAACCGCGAGTCGTCGACCTCGACGGTGGAGCCGGTGCGCGCACGATGCTCGTCGACGAGACCGCGCACGAGCTCCAGGTCGGCATCGTCGAGGCCGTCGAACGCGACGAGCTCGCGATTGCACTTGGCCTCGTCGAGGTCGAGGACGTAGGCGACGCCGCCGCTCATCCCGGCGGCGAAGTTGCGTCCGGTCGGCCCGAGCACGACCACGACTCCGCCGGTCATGTACTCGCAGCCGTGGTCGCCGATGCCTTCGACGACTGCGGTCGCGCCGGAGTTGCGGACGGCGAAGCGCTCGCCGGCGAGCCCGCGGAAGAACGCCTTGCCTGCCGTCGCGCCGTAGAGGACCGTGTTGCCCGCGATCACGTTCCGCTCTGCGGCGAAGGCCGCGTCCAACGGCGGCCGCAGCGCGAGCACGCCGCCGGACAGCCCCTTGCCGACGTAGTCGTTCGCGTCGCCGAGGAGCGTCAGCTCGATTCCAGGCGCGAGCCACGCCCCGAACGACTGGCCGGCGGAGCCGCGCAGGGTGTAGCTCAGTGTCGCCGGGGAACCGGCGCGTCCCCAACGCCTCGTCACCCAGTTCGAGAGCAGCCCGCCGACCGTGCGGTTGCGATTGAAGATCGGGAACTCCCCGCCGCCGTACTCCGCTGCGTCGATCAGGTACCAGTCGAGCGCGTCCGTGAGCGCAGGCGGCTGCCGCTCGGTGCGCCGGAGCGGGCCGTCGACCGCGGGCGCGTGCAGGACCGCCGAGAGGTCGACGCCGCGCGAGCGCCAATGCGCGACGGCTTCGTCGACCTCGAGCAGGTCGACGCGGCCGACGAGATCCTCGAACTTCGCGATCCCGAGCTGCGCCATGATCCGGCGCACTTCTTCGGCGACGAAGAAGAAGAAGTTGACGACGTGCTCCGGCTTGCCCGCGAACTTCTTCCGCAGCTCGGGATCCTGCGTCGCGATCCCGACCGGGCACGTGTTCAGATGGCAGGCGCGCATCATCACGCAGCCACTCGCGATCAGCGGCGCCGTCGCGAAGCCCATCTCGTCGGCGCCGAGCAGCGCAGCGACGACGACGTCTCGTCCCGTCTTCAGCTGGCCGTCCGTCTGCACCCAGATCCGCGAGCGGAGCCCGTTCAGGCGCAGCGTCTGCTGCGTCTCGGCGAGCCCGATCTCCCACGGCACCCCGGCGTGGAGGATCGAGGAGAGCGGCGCCGCGCCCGTGCCGCCGTCGTGGCCCGAGATGAGCACGTGGTCGGCGCCTGCCTTCGCGACGCCCGCGGCGACCGTCCCGACGCCGACTTCGGCGACGAGCTTGACCGAGATGCGCGCCTCGGGATTCGCGCACCGCAGGTCGTAGATCAGCTGCTTCAGGTCCTCGATCGAGTAGATGTCGTGGTGCGGCGGCGGCGAGATCAGCCCGACGCCCGGCGTCGTCAGGCGCACGCTCGCGATGTACGAGTCGACCTTGTGCCCGGGCAGCTGGCCGCCCTCGCCCGGCTTCGCGCCCTGTGCCATCTTGATCTGCAGCTCGTCGGCGTTCGCGAGATAGTGCGCGTTCACGCCGAACCGGCCCGAGGCGATCTGCTTGATCGCCGAGCGGCGGTCGTCGCCGAAGCGGACCGGATCCTCGCCGCCTTCGCCGGTGTTCGACTTGCCCCCGATCCGGTTCATCGCCTGCGCGAGCGTCTCGTGCGCCTCGCGTGAGATCGAGCCGAGCGACATGGCGCCCGTTGCGAACCGCTTCACGATCGAGCTCGCCGGCTCGACGTCTTCGAGCGGGATCGCCGTCGTCTCCTTGAAGCGCAGCAGTCCGCGCAGCGTCGCGCGTCGTGCGTTCTCCGTGTTCGCGGCGGCGCTGTACTGCTCGAACGTCTCGGCGGACCCGGAGCGCACGGCGTGCTGCAGCTTCGAGATCGTGTCGGGGTTCCAATGATGGTGCTCGCCGTCGCGCCGCCATGCATAGAGGCCGATCACCGGCAGCAGCGCGTCCGGCGTCTCGGGGTATGCGCGCGCATGGCGCGCGAGCGACTCTGCTGCGAGCTCGCGCAGGCCGATGCCGCCGATCCGCGACGCGGTGCCGGTGAAGAACTGCTCGACGAGCTCGGGGGCGAGACCGACGGCCTCGAAGATCTGCGCGCCGCAGTACGACGGGATCGTGGAGATCCCCATCTTCGACATCGTCTTGAGCAGACCCTTCGCGACGCCCTTGACCGCGCGCCGCTCGGCGTCCTCGATGTCGAGCTCCCGCAGCGTCTCGAGCATCAGGTACGGATTGACCGCGGCCGCGCCGTAGCCGATGAGCACCGCGATGCTGTGCACGCTCCGCGGCTCGCCCGACTCCACGACGATGCCGCACTGCAGTCGCGTCCCCTCGCGGACGAGATGGTGATGGACGGCTCCGGTCGCGAGCAGCGACGGAATCGGCACGCGTTCCGGCCCGGCGCTGCGGTCGGAGAGGATGAGGATGTTCGCGCCGGCGGCGAGTGCGACATCGGCTTCGCCGCACAGGCGGCGCAGCGCGCGCTCGAGCCCGTCCTCGCCGTCGGACGCGCGGAACGTCGTGTCGATCGTCCACGAGCGGAACGCGGGATGGTCGACGGCGCGCAGCTGCTCGAGCTGTGCGTCGAGCAGCACGGGGTTGTCGATCACGAGCTGGCGTGCGTGCGCGGGCGTCTCGTCGAGGAGGTTGTGCTCGGAGCCGACGGACGCAGTGACGCTCATCACGATCGCCTCGCGGATCGAGTCGATCGGCGGATTCGTCACCTGTGCGAACAGCTGCTTGAAATAGCTGTAGAGCAGCGGTTTTCTCGCAGTGAGGATTGCGAGCGGCGTGTCGTTGCCCATCGAGCCGACCGGCTCTTCGGCGTTGCGCGCGAGCGGCGCCAGGATCGCCTTCATGTCCTCCTGCGCGTAGCCGAAGAGCAATTGCCGCGCGCGCAGCGGCTCGGCGTCGTGGTCGACCTCGGGCGCCGGCGGCAGATCGGCGAGGCGCAACTGCTCTGCCTCGACCCAGTCCGCGTACGGACGCCGCGTCGCGACGTCGCGCTTCGTCTCCTCATCGGGAACGATGCGGCCCTGCTCGAGGTCGACGAGGAAGAGCCGTCCCGGCTGCAGCCTCCCTTTGCGGCGGATGTTCGTCGCCTGCTCGTCGAGCACGCCCGTTTCCGAGGCGAGCACGACCCAGCCGTCGGCGGTCTCGTACCAGCGGCCGGGACGCAGGCCGTTGCGGTCGAGCGTCGCGCCGATGACGCGGCCGTCGGTGAAGGCGATCGCGGCAGGCCCGTCCCACGCCTCCATCAAGCACTGGTGGTACGCGTAGAAGCCGCGCAGCTCCGGCGTCATGTCGTCGCGCTTCTCGTAGGCCTCGGGCACCATCATCATCAGCGTGTGCGGCAGCGAGCGGCCGGCGAGGACGAGCAGCTCGAGCACGTTGTCGAACGTCGCCGTGTCGGAGCCGCCCGGTCTGATCACCGGCAGCACCTTCCGCAGGTCGTCGCCGAACAGCTCGGAGGCGAGCTGCGACTCGCGCGCGCGCATCCAGTTGCTGTTGCCGCGAAGCGTGTTGATCTCGCCGTTGTGGGCGACGTACCGGTACGGATGGGCGAGCTCCCAGCTCGGGAACGTGTTCGTCGAGTAGCGGGAGTGGACGAGAGCCAGGGCCGACTCGACCCTTTCGTCCGCGAGATCGAGGTAGAACCGCTCGAGCTGCGGCGCGGTCAGCATCCCCTTGTAGACGAGCGTGCGCGAGGAGAGGCTCGGGACGACGAGGTCCGGCCCCGCCGCGAGCTCGGCGACCCGTCTGATCACGTAGAGCTTGCGCTCGAAGGCATCGCGGTCGAGCCCGTCCGCGGCGCCGATCAGCGCCTGGCGGATGACCGGCGCCACCGCCGCGGACGCCGCACCTGCCTGCGACCAGTCGACGGGGACGTCCCGCCAGCGCAGGAACCGCTGCCCTTCCTCCGCCGCGACCCGCTCGACGAGCGCCTCGAGCTCGTGTCGACGGCCGTCGTCCCGCGGCAGGAAGAAGCTCCCGACGCCGTATCGCCCAGGCTCTTCGCCGAACAATTTATGGGGGATTTGCAGGAGTATTCCCGCTCCGTCGCCCGTATCGGCGTCGGCTCCCGAGGCGCCCCGGTGCTCGAGGCTGGCGAGCGCGGTCAGCGCCCGGCGGATCGTCTCGTGCGAGGGGCGGCCGTCGAGCTTCGCGACGAAGGCGACGCCGCAGGCGTCGTGCTCGTAGGCGGGGTCGTAGAGGCCGTCCAAGACCTGGTTATCCCATCTCTCTCGGACGGAATCGCTGGAGCCCGGTCTGGCTGCTAGTCGGCGCCGGGCTGGGCGAAAAACCGACTAGCGCACGGGAAAACGCGCGTCGATAACCGGAATCGAAAACTTGGCCGCGCGCGTCATCTGTAGACCAGACTGACTGCTCGCCCGCGACGCGTCAATGCGCTTGTTCGTTTATCGGGACTTGACTTGTCGGCGAACCGCAGGCAAGGTGAGTGCTCGATGTCGACGACACGCACACGCGCTCTCGTGCAGCCGCCTCTGCGGCTCGCCCTCGCGTGCGCATTTATTCTTTTCGTCGCCATTCTCATTCTCCCCCACTAGGGGGAGATACACGAACACGCGCCGATGGGCCTGGCGCAGACGCCGACTGTTTCGCACCACAGGTGCGCCTTCAGCAGCCAGCGAGAGGAGTGTTCGTGTCACACCGCAGGATCCGAGTTTTCGATACGACGTTGCGCGACGGCGAGCAATCGCCGGGCATCGCGCTGCAGCCCGACGAGAAGGTCGAGATCGCGCTGCAGCTCGAGCGGCTCCGCGTCGACGTCGTCGAGGCGGGCTTCGCCGGCGCATCGCCCGGCGACTTCGAGGGTGTTCGCGCGGTCTCCGGCGCACTGACGTCGCCCACGGTGGCGTCACTCGCGCGCACGCGCTTCGAGGACATCGACGCTGCTGCCGAGGCGCTCGCGGGCGCGCAGCGCTCCCGGATCCACATCTTCATCGCGACGAGCGCGCTGCACATGGAGCGGAAGCTCGGGCTCGAGCCGCAGCAAGTCGTCGAGCAGGCGCGCGACGCGGTTGCGTACGCAGCGACCCTCGTCGACGAGGTCGAGTTCTCTTGCGAGGACGCCACGCGCTCCGATCCGGCGTTCGTCGCGCGCGTCTGCCGCGTCGCAATCCGAGCCGGTGCGACGACGATCAACCTGCCCGACACCGTCGGCTACGCGTTGCCGTTCGAGTACGCGACGTTCCTCTCGAACGTCCGGCGCGAGCTGCCGGAGCTGCGCGAGGTGACGCTCTCCGTTCACTGCCACAACGATCTCGGGCTCGCGGTCGCGAACACGCTCGCCGGCGTGCACGTCGGCGCCGAGCAGGTGGAGTGCACGGTCAACGGCATCGGCGAGCGGGCCGGCAACGCGGCGCTCGAGGAGGTCGTGATGGCGCTCAACGTGCGCCACGACTACTTCGGCGTCGCGACCGCGATCGACACCACGGAGATCACGCGCGCGTCGCAGCTCGTCTCGCAGCTGACGGGCTATCCCGTCCAGCCGAACAAGGCGGTCGTCGGGGCGAACGCGTTCGCGCACGAGGCCGGCATCCACCAGGACGGGATGCTGAAGGACGAGCGGACGTACCAGATCATGGATCCGGCGCGACTCGGCGCACGGACGACGCTGCCGCTCGGCAAGCACTCGGGACGCCACGCCTTCGCACGCGCGTGCGCAGAGCGCGGGGTCGATCTTGCGGGTGACGAGCTGACTGCGGCGTTCCGCCGCTTCAAGGAGCGTGCCGACGCCGGTGGCGTCGTCGCGCTCGAAGACCTATTCGAAGGGGTTTCAGCATGAGCCGTACGGCGACAGTTGCGTGCTTGACCGGAGCCGGGACGGCGCCGGAGCTGATGGCGGAGGCGGTGTTCGCGCTCGATCGCGTATCGCGTCTCCACAATTTGCAGGTGCGCGAGACGCATGCGCCGTTCGGAGGCGTCGCGTTCGCACGCGCCGGTCAGATGGTCCCGCCGTCGACACGGGCGGCGATCCTCGCCGCCGACGCAGTGCTCGTCGCGGGCGCAGAGGAGCCCGCCCTGAACGAGGTCATGGGCGAGCTCGACCTGCGCGCGCAGGCGACGCGCGTCCGCTTCGGCCACCATGACGACGTCCTGATCGTTGCGCCGCGCAGCGAGGAAACGTCCGAATGGACGGTCGAGAGAGCATTCGAGATCGCGGAGCGCCGGACGCTTCGCCTGACCGCGGTCGGCGACGGCGAGTGGAACGAGCTCGTCGACACCGTCGCGGCCGGGTATGAGCACGTCCTCGTCGAGCACATCGCGCCGAAGCTCGCGCTGCCGCTTGCCGCCTTCAACGCCGCGCGCTTCGACGTCGTCGCCGTCTCGCCCGCCTGGGCCGAGGCGATCGGCGAGATCATCGCCGCTCCCGCAGCAGCCCGTGTGGCCGCGCACGGGCTGCTCGCGGGTCACGGTCCGAGCCTGTTCGTGCCGGCGCCGGACGGCGGCTTTGCGCTCGCCGGCGCCGGGGTCGCCAACCCGAGCAGCATGCTGCTCGCGACGGCGATGATGCTCGACCTCGCGCTCGGCCAGCACGCCGCGGGCGCGACGCTCGCCGGGGCGGTGTCGGCAACGCTCGTCGACGGGCCGCAGACGCCGGATCTCCTGCGGCACGGCGTCGGCGCGACCTCGCGCGAGTTCACGTCCCGCGTCGTCGACGCGTATCAGCTGACGCAGCCCTGGGGCTCCGCCGCGTGAGGATGAACGGCGCAGACGCGATTCTCCGCTCCCTCGAGGCCGAAGGCGTCGAGGTCGTGTTCGGCCTGCCGGGCGGCGCGATCCTGCCGCTGTACGACGCGTTCGCGCGTGGCACGACCGTGCGCCACGTCCTCGCTCGGCACGAGCAGGGCGCGGGTCACATGGCAGAGGGTTACGCGCGCGCATCCGGCCGGGTCGGCGTCTGTGTTGCGACCTCCGGGCCCGGTGCGACGAACCTCGTCACGCCGATCGCCGACGCCTGGATGGACTCGACACCGCTCGTCTGCATCACAGGGCAGGTCCGCACGAGCCTGATCGGCACCGATGCGTTCCAGGAGTGCGACATCACCGGGATCACGATCCCGATCGTCAAGCACTCGTGGCTCGTCCAGGACGTCGGCGAGCTGCCCGAGATTCTCAAGGCCGCCTTCCACGTCGCGCGCACCGGACGCTGCGGTCCGGTCCTCGTCGACGTGCCGCGCGACGTGCAGGAGGCCGAGCTCGAGTTCTCCTACCCGGAGAGCATCTCCCTCCCGGGATGGAAACCGCCCCGCCGCGGGCATCCACGCCAGATCACGGCCGCAGCTCGAGCGGTCGCCGCGGCGGAGCGGCCCATCCTCTATGTCGGCGGGGGCGTGCTGAACGCGCACGCGACCGACGAGCTCTTCGAGCTCGCCGAGCGCGGCCGGCTGCCGGTCGTGACGACGCTGATGGCGAAAGGCGCGTTCCCGGAGACGCACGAGCTGCATGCCGGCTGGCCGGGCATGCACGGCCCGAAGTGGTCGAACTGGGCGCTCAACAAGGCGGACGTGATCGTCGCCGTCGGCGCGCGCTTCGACGACCGCGTCACCGGCAAGCTCTCCGCATTCGCGCCCGGTGCGACCGTCGTGCACCTCGACATCGACGCCGCCGAGATCTCGAAGATCCGCCACGCCGACATCCCGGTCGTCGGGCCGCTCAAGCCCGTCCTCGCAGAGCTCACGCGCGAGCTGAAGCCGGGCAGCACCGACGCCTGGCGGGCGCAGATCGCACGCTGGAAGGAGGAGTACCCGCTGCGCTACAGCGAGGACGACACGTTGCTGAAGCCGCAGCGGGTGCTCGAGCTGTTACAGGAGCTGACGGCCGGGCGCGACGACGTCGTGTGGACGACCGGTGTGGGCCAGCACCAGATGTGGGCGATGCAATACGTCCTCTGCGACACGCCGCGCACCTTCATCACGTCGGGCGGCCTCGGGACGATGGGCTACGGGATTCCGGCCGCTGTGGGGGCGAGGGCCGCGCGGCCGGACGCGACGGTCGTCTGCGTCGACGGCGACGGCTGCTTCCAGATGACGCAGCAGGAGCTTGCGACGGCTGTCCTCGAAGAGCTCCCGATCGTCGTCGTGATCCTCAACAACGGCTACCTCGGCATGGTTCGCCAGTGGCAGGACATGTTCTTCGAGGAGCGCTTCTCGCAGATCCATCTCACGCAGGCGGTACCGGACTACGCACTGCTCGCGCAGGCGTACGGCGCGCTCGGCTTCACGGCCGAGACACCGGACGAGTTGCGCGAGGCGTTGGAAGAAGCACTCGCCTCCGGCCGCACGTGCGTCGTCGATGCCCGGGTCGATCCACGGGAGCACTGCTTCCCGATGATCCCGTCCGGCGCTGCTGCCGTCGACACGATCGAGTTCGATGCGAGCCGACAGGAGGTGGTGGCGTGAAGCACACGCTCTCGGTACTCGTCGAGAACAAGCCGGGCGCGCTGATGCGCGTGACGAGCATGTTCGCGCGCCGCGGCTTCAACATCGACAGCCTCGCCGTCGGGCCGACGGAGCGTCACGACGTCTCCCGCATCACGCTCCGTGTCGACTGCGCGAGCACGACGCTCGAGCAGATCGAAAAGCAGATGCACAAGCTCGTCAACGTTCTGCGTGTGCAAGAGCTCGTGCCGGGTGAAGCGGTCGAGCGCGAGCTCGCGCTCCTCAAGGTGGCGGCGCCTCCGAGCAAGCGCGCGGAGCTGATGACGCTCGCCGACGCGTTCCGCGCACGCGTCGCAGATCTCGGCGCCGACTCGATCGTCTTCGAGATGGTCGGCTCGCCCGAGGAGATCGACGCATTCGAGGAGCTCGTGCGGCCGCACGGCCTGCAAGAGCTCGGTCGCACCGGTCGCCTGGGCCTCGCACGCGCAACGCGGCCGTCCCGCAAACGCTCCAGTCCCGCACTCGTCTGACAAAGGAGTCATCGACCATGGCAACCATTCATCGCAACGGCGACCTCGGCCTGCTCGACGGCACCGTCGCCGTCGTCGGGTTCGGCAGCCAGGGCCATGCCCACGCGCTCAACCTCCACGACTCCGGCGTCGACGTCGTCGTCGGCCTCCGCGCCGGCAGCGGCTCGCGGTCGGCCGCGGAGGACGCAGGGCTCGAGGTCCGCGAGATCGCGGACGCGGTGCGCGGCGCGCAGCTCGTCGCGGTTCTCGTCCCCGACCACGTGCAGGCCGAGGTGTGGGAGCGCGACATCGCCCCCAACCTCGCGCCCGGCGCGGCGGTCGTCTTCGCGCACGGGCTCAACGTGCATTTCGGCCGGATCGTCCCCGACCCCGGGCACGACGTGATCATGGTCGCGCCGAAGGCGCCGGGCCACCGCGTTCGCGAGCTCTATGTCGGCGGCGCCGGCACACCGGGCCTCGTCGCCGTCCATCAGGACGCGACGGGACGCGCGCTGCCGCTCGCGCTCGCGTACGGCGTCGGCATCGGCTGCGGCCGCGTCGGCCTGCTCGAGACGACGTTCGCCGAAGAGACGGAGAGCGACCTGTTCGGCGAGCAGGCGGTCCTCTGCGGCGGCGTTCCCGCGCTCGTCCAGGCGGGCTTCGACACGCTCGTCGAGGCCGGCTACCAGCCGGAGATCGCGTACTACGAATGCCTGAACGAGCTGAAGCTGATCGTCGACCTGCTCTACCAGGGCGGCTACGAGTACATGCGCTATTCCGTCTCGGACGTCGCGGAGTACGGCGACCTGCTCGTCGGACCGCGCATCGTCGACGACGGGGTGCGCGAGCGGATGCGCGACGTGCTCGCCGAGATCCGCAGCGGCGCATTCGCGCAGACGCTGTTCGCGGACGACGCGGCCGGCAGGCCGTCCTTCGCGCGACTTCGCGCCGAAGGCGCCGCGCGGGCCGAGGAGATCGAGCGCGTCGGCAAGGAGCTCCGGACGCTTGCCGGGGTGGAAGGGCTGCTTGGCGTCGGTTGACGTCAACGTCGCGCTCCTCGGCTACGGCACGGTCGGCTCGTCCGTGAGCCGGATGCTCGCCGAGAGTGGCAGCGAGATCGAACGTGCGACCGGGCACCGGCTGCGCGTCGTTCGCGCGCTCGTTCAGAACCTCGACAAGGAGCGCGCGTTCCCCGCCGCCGACGGTGTGCTGACGACCGACTTCGCGGCCGTCCGTGACGACCCGAGCATCGACGTCGTCGCGGAGGTGATGGGGGGCGTCAGCCCCGCAGGCGACTACGTGCGCGAGCTCTTGCGCGCGGGCAAGCCGGTCGTCTCCGCGAACAAGCAGCTGGTCGCCCGCGAGGGCGCCGAGCTGTTCGCGACCGCGTCCGCCGCCGGCGTCCAGCTTCGCTTCGAGGCGTCCGTCTGCGCGGCGATCCCCGTCGTCAAGGTGCTGCGCGAGTCGCTCGTGGCGACGAACGTCCATCGGATCCTCGGCATCGTCAACGGGACGACGAACTTCATCCTCTCCGAGATGGAGCGCGGCGCGGAGTATGCGGAAGCGCTCGCTGCGGCGCAGGAGCTCGGGTACGCCGAGGCGGATCCGACCGACGACGTCGAGGGCGTCGACGCTGCGGCGAAGATGTCGATCCTCGCGACGGTGGCCTTCGGGTCGCGCGTGACACCGGATCAGGTCGACACGCGCGGCATAACCGAGGTGACGCCGGCGCACGTCGCCGCTGCGGCCGAGCTCGGGATGGTCGTGCGCCTCGTCGGAATCGCGACGCTGTCGGGAGAGGAGGTGGACGTGCGAGTGCAACCGGCTTTCGTCGAGCGCTCGCACCCGCTTGCCGCCGTCGACGGCCCGTTCAACGCCGTGATGCTCCAGGGTGACGCGATCCGGGAGATCACGCTCGAAGGTCCCGGCGCAGGCGGCATCGAGACCGCCTCCGCCGTGGTCGCCGATCTCGTCAGCGTCGTCGGCACCGCAGGCACCGGCTTTCTTCAGAACGATGCATGCTGGCGCGAGCTGCGGCGGATGGACGCCGCGACGTGGCGCTCTCCGTTTTACGTCCACCTCGACGTTGCCGACGAGCCCGGCGTGCTTGCGCACGCCGCGAGCCGCCTCGCCGCGCACGATGTCTCCGTCGCGCGGCTCGTGCAACGCCTCGAGGAGGGTCGTGCGTCGCTCAATCTCGTCCTGCACGACGTGGCGTTCGGCGACGTGCGCGCCGCGCTCGCGGAGATCGCGGCCTTCCCGGAAGTTCTCGACAGACCGTTCATCGCGCCGGTGATCGGATGACGGTCACGCTCGGGGAGGGACGGACGCCGCTGCTCGAGGCGCCGAGGCTCTCGGTCCGCTACGGGATCGAGCTCTGGCTGAAGTGGGAGGGCGCGAACCCGACGGGCTCGTTCAAGGACCGCGGGATGAGCATCGCGGCGACCCGCGCCGTCGCCGACGGCGCGCACACGCTCGTCTGCGCATCGACGGGGAACACCGCCGCATCGTGCGCCGCCTACGCGGCGCGTGCGGGATTGCGCGCGACGATCGTCGTCGTTCGCGGGGCCGCCGCCGGTCCGAAGCTCGCGCAGGTCCGTGCGGTCGGCGGCGAGATCGTGGAGGTCGACGGCACGTTCTCCGACGCCTTCGCGCACGCCGAGCAGCTGGCCTCCGAGCCCGGCCACGTGCTCGTCAACTCGACGAACCCGCATCGCATCGAAGGCCAGAAGTCGGCAGCGCTCGAGATCGTCGAACAACTCGGCTCCCCACCCGACGTGTTGACGCTCCCGTACGGCGGCGGCGGCAACACCCGTGCGTACGCGCTCGGCTTCGGTGACCGGCTGCCGCGCTTCCATCCCGTGCAGGCCGCCGACCGCGCCGGCACCGTCGCATCGGCGATCCGGATCGTCGAGCCCGTGCATCGAGCGGGCGTCGAGGAGATCGTCGCGCGGACGGGCGGTTCGATCGTCACGGTCGACGACGAGCAGATCATCGCCGCCCGCGATCTGCTCGGCCGCGAGGAGGGCGTGTTCTGCGAGCCGGCGTCGGCCGCCGGTATCGCCGGTCTCGAGCAGGGAACCGCGTCCGCCGGCGAGCGCGTCGTCTGCGTCGTCACCGGCCACGGGCTGAAGGCGGGCGCATGACGATCCACGTCCGCGCACCTGCCACGACCGCGAACCTCGGGCCGGGGTTCGACGTTGCCGGCGCGGCGCTCGATCTCTGGAACGAGCTCCAGGTCGACGACGCCGAGGGCGCAGTGGACGAGCAGCACCTCGGCGTCCGCGCGTTCGCGAAGTTCGCACCGCCGGAGCAGTACTCCTTCTCGTTCACCGATCGGATCCCGCGCGAGCGCGGTCTCGGCTCGAGCGCGGCCGTCGTCGCGCTCGGTCTCGTCGCGGGCGCGCTCGCCGCCGGCGTCGACCCGTCGGCCGACGAGCTCCTCGCCGAGGGAATCGATCTCGAAGGCCATGCCGACAACCTCGCCGCTGCGCTCACGGGCGGCGTGTGTCTCACCTGGGACGGTCGCATCGCACGCGTCGCCGACGACCTGCCGGCGGCCGCGATCGCGGTCGTGCCACAGAACCGCGTGAACACGGCCGACGCGCGCGCGTCGTTGCCGCAGACGGTCTCGCATGCCGATGCCGTCTTCACTGCGGGACGTGCGGCGCTGCTCGGCGCTGCATTGGCTCGCGGCGACCTCTCCCTCTTCGCCGCCGGTGCAAACGATCGATTGCACGAGCCGTACCGCGCCGAGCACGCCCCACATCTCTACGAGCTGCGTGCCGACCTGCCTTCCGGTGCGCTCGCCGCGACGCTGTCGGGATCGGGCCCGACGGTGATCGTCTGGGCCGCTCCCGACGACGCAGGTCAGGTGGCGCTCGAGCTGCGTAGCCGGTATCCGGTCCACGACGTGCTCGAGCTGCGGGTCGCCGCGGCCGGAGCGGGGCCGGTATGAGCGATCCGTACGCACGCCCGAGCGATCCCGCGAAGCGGCACAGCGCGGCGCTGACGGACGGCGTCGACCGTGCGGCGGCGCGCGCGATGCTCAAGGCGATCGGCCTCGACGACGACGCGCTCGCGCGCCCGCTCGTCGGCATCGCGACGACCTGGATCGAGACGATGCCGTGCAATTGGAATCAGCGCGAGCTCGCACGGCACGTGCGTCGCGGGATCATCGAGGCCGGCGGGACACCGGTCGAGTTCAACACGATCGCCGTCTCCGACGGCGTGTCGATGGGCACCGAGGGGATGCGCGCCTCGCTCGTCTCGCGCGAGGTGATCGCCGACTCGATCGAGCTCGTCGTCCGCGGCCACCTGCTCGACGGCCTCGTCTGCCTCGTGGGCTGCGACAAGACGCTGCCCGCCGCAGCGATGGCGCTCGCGCGGCTCGACGTGCCGGGTCTCGTGCTCTACAACGGCTCGATCGCGCCCGGAAGGTTCCGCGGCCGCGACGTGACCGTGCAGGACGTCTTCGAGGCCGTCGGCGCGGCAGCCGCCGGGACGATGAGCAACGCCGACGTGCACGAGCTCGAAGGCGTCGCCTGTCCCGGCGCCGGCGCGTGCGGTGGCCAGTTCACCGCGAACACGATGGCGACGGTGCTCGAGTTCCTCGGCATCAGCCCCGCGGGCTTGAACGACATCCCGGCGACCGATCCCGCGAAGCGCGACGCCGCCTATGAAGCGGGCAAGATCGCGATGCGCCTCGTTCGCGACGACGTGCGCCCGTCGCACGTGATGACGCGTGCGGCGCTCGAGAACGCAGCAGCCGCGGTCGCGGCCACGGGCGGCTCGACGAACGGCGTCCTGCATCTGCTCGCACTCGCGCATGAGCTCGACATCGACCTGACGATCGACGAGTTCGACACGATCGCGGCGCGCACGCCCGTCGTCGCAGACATCAAGCCGGGCGGACGCTTCGTCGCCACCGACCTGCACGCGGCAGGCGGCGTCGCGCTCGTCGCGCGCGAGCTGCTGAAAGCAGGCCTCGTGCACGGTGACGCGCCCAACGTCGACGGCCGTTCGCTCGCGGAGGTCGCGACCGCCGTCGTCGAGACGCCCGGCCAGGAGGTCGTGGTCTCGATCGACACGCCGTTGAAGCCGACAGGCGGCCTCGCGATCCTGCGCGGCAACCTCGCGCCCGACGGCTCCGTCGTCAAGCTCGCGGGTCACGAACGGCTCTTCCACACCGGGCCGGCGCGTGTCTTCGACTCCGAGGAGGAGTGCTTCGCGGCAGTCAAGGCGCGGCGCATCCAGGCCGGCGACGTCGTCGTCATCCGGTACGAAGGGCCGGCCGGCGGGCCCGGAATGCGCGAGATGCTGCACGTCACGGCCGCGCTCGTCGGCGAGGGGCTCGGCGACAGCATCGCGCTCGTCACGGACGGCCGCTTCTCCGGCGCGACGCACGGCCTGATGGTCGGCCACGTCGCCCCGGAAGCCGCGCACGGCGGGCCGATCGCCGCGCTGCGCGACGGCGACGTGATCGAGCTCGACGTCGAGGCGCGCGAGTTGCGCGTCCTGCTCGGCGAGGACGAGATCGCGACGCGTCTCCGTGACGTCGTCGCGCCGCCTCCGCGGTACACGAAGGGCGTGCTCGCCCGCTACGCGAAGGGCGTCTCGTCCGCCTCCGAAGGAGCCGTCCTCACGTGACGCGGCCGGGGAGCTTCATTTTGTATAGTGGTGCGCACAAGGAGCCGGGCTCGTCCCGCTCCGCATCGAGAGAGGCTGAGGGAACCGGCCCTGAGACGCCTCGGCAACCTGCGCTCCGCGCGTGGTGCCAATCCCGGTCGGATGCCGAGCGACGGACGAAAGGAGTCAGGTAGTGCCCGCTATTGCACTTCGCTGCCGGGTCTGTGAGACCCAGTACCCCCTCGATCCCATCGGGGTGTGTTCCCGCTGCTTCGGGCCGCTCGATCCGGTCTACGACCGGGACGAGCAGCGCCGCGTCGTCACCCGCGAGCGGATCGAGGCCGGGCCGCGCTCGATCTGGCGCTACGCGGACCTGTTGCCGGTCGCGCCGCCGGCCGAGCAGAGCCTGCCGCCCGGCTGCACGCCGCTCGTGCAGGCGCCGCGGCTTGCCCGTGCACTCGGCGTGCGCGAGCTGTGGCTGAAGCTCGACACGGCGAACCCGACGCACTCCTTCAAGGATCGGGTCGTCGCCGTCGCGTGTGCGAAGGCGCAGGAGCACGGTGCGACGACCCTTGCGTGTTCGTCGACCGGCAACCTCGCAAACGCCGTCGCGGCGCGTGCGGCGGCCGAAGGGCTCGAGGCCGTGATCCTCTGTCCGGCCGACCTCGAGCGCGAGAAGCTCGTGGCGAGCGCGATCTACGGACCGAAGATCTACGCCGTCGACGGCAGCTACGACGATTGCAGCCGGCTCACGGTCGAGCTGTCGTTCGAGGTCGACTGGTCGTTCGTCAACGTCCAGCTGCGCTCGTACTACGCGGAAGGCTCGAAGACGCTCGCCTTCGAGATCGTCGAGCAGCTCGGCTGGGAGCTTCCCGACGTCGTCGTCGCGCCGATCGCATCGGGCTCCATGTTCACGAAGCTGCACCAGGGCTTCACGGACTTCGTCGAGCTCGGCCTCGTCGAGGGAGAGTTGCCGCGCCTCGTCGGTGCACAGGCCGAAGGCTGCTCGCCCGTGGCGAAGGCGTGGGCCGAGGGCGGCAAGGTGAAGCCGGTACGGCCGAACACGATCGCCCGCTCGCTCGCGATCGGCTCGCCCGCCGACGGCGCGCTCGCTGCGGCGACCGCGAGCTCCATCCACATCACGCCGGAGGACGAGATCGTGGACAACATCGCGCTGCTGGCCGAGACGACCGGCGTGTTCGGCGAGACCGCTCCCGCGGTGACGCTCGGCGCGCTGCGTGCAGCAGTGCGCGCAGGAGACATCGGCGAGGACGACCGCGTCGTGCTCCTCGTCACCGGCGACGGCTTGAAGACGCCGGGGCTCGTCGCCGACCGGCTCGACCCGGTCTTCGTCGAGCCGGACGCAGACCGCATATTGGAAACGTTGGGAGGTGGTGTCAGATGAGAACCGGCCCGAGAACGGGCTTCCGCTGGACGGACGACACGATCGTCTACGCGATCACGTTGTGGCATCGGAAGCACAGCCGTCCGCCGTTGACCGCCGACTGGGAGCAGGCGGGCGAGAACCATCCGTCGCGCCAGACCGTCGCGCGCGTATTCGGCAGCTGGAACGCCGCCATCGCCGCCGCGGGCTTCCATCCGCGCCCGCGCGGGCGGCAGCCGAAGAGGCTCCTTGCCGAAGGCTAGAGTCGTCGTCCTTCCCGGAGACGGGATCGGGCCCGAGATCGCGCGCGAGGCGCGCGCGGCGCTCGAGCTGCTCGTCCCCGACGTCGAGATCGACGAGCAGCTGCTCGGCGCCGCTGCGATTCGCGCCACGGGCGAACCGCTACCCGCCGCGACACTCGACGCCTGCCACGCCGCGACCGCTGTGCTGAAGGCGCCGATCGGCGATCCCGAGTTCGACGCGGCTGACGTTCGCCCGGAGCAGGGATTGCTCGCGCTGCGCGCCGCACTCGACACGTACGCAAACCTTCGACCGGCGGTGCTCGACGGCGTCGACGTGCTGATCGTGCGCGAGCTCGTCGGCGGCCTGTATTTCGGGGCGCGCGGCGTCCGCGACGACGGCACCGTCTACGACACGTGCGAGTACCACCCGCGCCAGGTCGAGCGCGTGGTGCGCCGCGGCTTCGAGCTTGCACGCAGCCGCCGCGGGAAGCTCACGTCGGTGGACAAGGCGAACGTGCTCGAGACGTCGCGCCTCTGGCGACGCATCGTCGACGAGCAGTCTCGGCGCTATCCGGACGTGGAGGTCGAACACATGCTCGTCGACAACGCGGCGATGCAGCTGGCGCTCGATCCTCAGCAGTTCGACGTCCTCGTCACCGAGAACATGTTCGGCGACATCCTCTCCGACCTCGCCGCGGCCGTGACGGGCGGGCTCGGGCTCGCACCGTCGGCGTCGCTGTCAGACGGGGGCGCCGGCATCTTCGAGCCCGTGCACGGCTCCGCGCCGGCCCTCGCCGGCAGCGGAACGGCGAACCCGACCGCGATGTTGCGTTCGACAGCGCTGCTGCTCGAACACGGCCTCGGGCTCCACAACGAGGCGCGCGCGCTGACCCACGCCGTCGACGCGGCCCTCGAGTCGGTGCAGACGCCCGATCTGGGCGGCACGGCGACGACCGCGGAATTCGGCGAGGTCGTAAGGGAACAACTGGCCGTTGACCGTGCCGCGACGGTGCCGTACGGTGGTTGACATGCGTTTCGCGCGTGAAGCCGGCACGACGTCCTTCTCGGGCTTCTTCGCGTACGCATTTATTCGGTAGCCGAGCGCGGTCCGCGTTCGGCTCGATGTCGTCCCAGGAGGGCGTTTTCGTGCTGACCCAACTCATTCGCCGATCGGAAGAGCGCCGCCGCACACGGGTTCCCTCCCCGTCTGTAGTCGCGTATCCCGGCCCGCCGGGATCACACACCGCAGCGGCCGCGGCGGCGCTCTTCCCGTCGGCGGAGCCGCGCGCCAGCTTCCGCGCCGTCGCGGAGGCGGTCACCGCCTGCGAGGCGGCGTACGGCGTGCTGCCGATCGAGAGCTCGCTCGCCGGCGCGGTCGCGGAGACGCACGACCTCCTGTACGAACACGAGCTGTCGATCGTCGCCGAGATCGTGCAGCCGATCCGGCACGCGATCGTCGGCGTCGGCACGCTCGGCGAGGTGCGCGTCGTGCGCTCGCACCCGACGGCGTTCGAACAGTGTCGTCAGGCGCTGGGAGAGCTCTCACTGATCCCGGCCGCGACGACTGCAGACGCGGCGCGCATCGTCGCGCAGCGCGACGATCCCTCGGAGGCGGCGCTCGCCTCGCTCGAGGCCGCGCAGCTCTACGGCTTGAACGTGCTTGCGGACGACGTCGGCGACAGGCCGGCGTTCACGCGCTTCGTCGCGATCGCAGCGCACAGCGTGCTCGTGACGGCGAACGCGCGGACGGCGTTCTCGTTCGTCACGGATCACCGGCCCGGCGCTCTCCATGCCGCGATCACGCCGCTCACCGACGCGGGCCTCGATCTGCAGCGTCTCGTGTCGCGGCCGCTCATCGAAGAGCCGTTCCGCTATCGCTTCGACGCGGTGGTCGCGGGGTCGCCCCTCGACCCCGTCGTGCGCGACGCGTTGCGCGCGACGCGCGCCGTCACCCGCGAGTTGCGCGTCCTGGGCGTCTACGAGGGAGCAGCATGAGCGACGAATACGTGGCGCAGGTGCGACGGCAGATCTCCGATCTGGACCGTTCGCTCGTCGAGCTCGTCAACAAGCGGCTCAAGCTGGTCGCGGGCCTGAAGCGGTACAAGGACGAGCACGGCATGGGCTTCGTCGACTTGGCGCGCGAGGAGTGGATGCTGCAGTACCTGCAGCGCCTGAACCGCGGGCCGCTCTCAGGCGACGGACTGACCGAGCTCTACCACGAGTTGCTCGATCTGATGAAGCGCGAGGTCACGCGCGAGCAGCAGCCTCAAACGCGGTGATCGCGTCCTCGTGGCGCAACGTCAGCGCGATGTCGTCCCAGCCGTTGAGCAGGCAGTCGCGTGTGAAGTCGTCGAGCTCGAACGAAAACTCGTCGACGGTACACGTCTCGAGATCGACGGTGATCTCCTCGCGCGTCATCAGCTCGCGCACCTGTTCCTCCGGCAGCTGAACCGGCAGCAAGCCGATCTTCAGCGAGTTCTGCCGGAAGATGTCGCCGAACGACGGCGCAATGACGACGTCGAAGCCGTAGTCCTCGAGCGCCCACGGCGCGTGCTCGCGCGAGGAGCCGCAACCGAAGTTGCGGCCCGCGATCAGGATGCGGCCGGTCTGGTGGTTCAGCTCGAACGCGGGATCCTTGCGCCAGTCGAAGAACAGGAACTCGCCGAAGCCCGTGCGCTCGATCCGCTTCAGGAACTGCTTCGGGATGATCTGGTCGGTGTCGACGTCGTTGCGGTCGAGCACGACGGGCGGCGACGTGACGCGCGTGAACGACTTCATGCCGTCGCGAAATGGCCGGCGAGCGCCGTCGCCGCGGCGATCGACGGGCTGACGAGGTGCGTGCGGCCGCCCGCTCCCTGGCGGCCCTCGAAGTTGCGGTTGGAGGTCGAGGCGCAGCGCTCGCCCGGCGCGAGCACGTCCGGGTTCATGCCGAGGCACATCGAGCAGCCGGCGCGCCGCCATTCGAAGCCGGCGTCGACGAAGATCCGGTCGAGGCCCTCCGCTTCCGCCTGCGCCTTGATCTGCGCGGAGCCGGGGACGACCATCGCGCGCACGTTCGGGTGGACGTGGTTGCCGCGCACGACCGCGGCGGCCGCGCGCAGGTCCTCGATGCGCGAGTTGGTGCACGAGCCGATGAACACGCGGTCGACCGAGATCTCGCGGATCGGCGTGCCCGGCTCGAGAGCCATGTACGACAGCGCCCGCGCGGCCGCCTCGTCGGCGGGCTCGGGGACGACGTCGTCGATCGACACCACCATTCCGGGATTCGTCCCCCAGGTCACCTGCGGCCTGATCCCGGAGACGTCGATCTCGAAGCGCTTGTCGTACTCCGCGTCCGGATCCGAGCGCAGGTCGTGCCAGCGTTCGTCGACCGGCACGCCGCGCGCGCGCAGGTACGCGTACGTCGTCTCGTCGGGTGCGATCAGTCCGGCACGCGCGCCGGCTTCGATCGACATGTTGCAGATCGTCATCCGGCCCTCCATCGAGAGCGCCTCGATCGCCGGGCCCGCGAACTCGATCACGTGCCCGACGCCGCCGTCGACGCCGATGCGCCCGATCGCGGCGAGCACGTAGTCCTTGGCGCCGACACCCGCTGCGGGCCGGCCGACGAAATCGATGCGGAGCGACTTCGGCTGCCGTTGTGGCAGCGTCTGTGTCGCGAGCACGTGCTCGACCTCGGAGGTGCCGATCCCGAACGCGAGCGCGCCGAAGGCGCCGTGGGTGGAGGTGTGCGAGTCGCCGCAGACGATCGTGCGTCCCGGCTGCGTCAGGCCGAGCTCGGGGCCGATCACGTGGACGATCCCCTCGCGTCCCGACCCGGTCGCGTACAACGGCACGCCGAACTCCTCGCAGTTCCGGCGCAGCGTGTCCAGCTGCTGCTGGGACAACGGGTCGGGTGGAGCGTCGTCGCCGGTTGCGACGTTGTGGTCCATGGTCGCCACCGTCAGGTCCGGCCTGCGCACGCGCCGCCCGGCGAGGCGCAAGCCCTCGAACGCCTGCGGCGACGTCACCTCGTGGACGAGATGGAGATCGATGTAGAGGAGGTCCGGCTCGCCCTCGGAGCGGCGGACGACATGGCTCTCCCACACCTTGTCGACCAGCGTCCTGCCCATGCGTCCACGCTAGCGCGGCCCTCGTCCGACGTCGCACGATTGTCCGGTTTGCAGCGGCTTTCGTCGTAGGCTGGGCGCATGGCCGTGCGCGAGGACGTCCGCCTCCTCGGCGACCTGCTCGGCCAGGTGCTCGTCGAGCAGGAAGGCGAGGGCCTGCTCGAGGAGGTCGAGCGCGTCCGCGCGCTGTCCCGGTCCGCTCGAGCCGAGGGGCCGCGGGAAGAGCTGCGCGCGGCCGTCGCCGGCTTGCCGCTCGAGCGCCAGACGAGCGTGCTGCGTGCGTTCGCGCTCTACTTCCAGCTCGCGAACGTCGCCGAGCAGCAGCACCGGATCCGGCGCCGCGGCGAGTACGCCTCGGAGGAGCGGGTTGCCCGCGAGTCGCTCGCTGCCGCGTTCGAGGAGCTGGGAGACGATGTGCCGCGCGTGTCGCTCGGTCTCGTGCTCACCGCCCATCCGACCGAAGCGGCCCGGCGGACCGTGCTGGCCGCGCACGTTCGCATCGCAGCGCTGCTCGCCGAGGAGGATGCGCGCGACGCGCTGCTCGCGGAGATCACGGCGCTCTGGCAGGCGGACGAAGTGCGCACTCGGCGGCCGCGTGTCGTCGACGAGATCCGCAACGGCCACTGGTTCTTCGAGCAGTCGCTGATCGATGCGGCCGAGCGGCTCCTCGCCGACTTCCGCCGGCGGGTTCCCGGCGCGCCGCCGCCGTTCCGATTCGGGACGTGGATCGGCGGCGATGCGGACGGCAATCCGCTGACGAGCGCCGAGACGCTCGGGGAGGCGCGGCGCCGTGCGCGCGAGCTGCTCCGGCTCCGCTACCGCGCCGAGGTGCGCGAGCTCGCGGCATCCCTCGGCGTCTCGTCGCGCCTGACGCCGGTGAGCGACGAGCTGCTGGCATCGATCGCCGCCGACGAGGCGGCGCTGCCGGAATATGCGCGGGCGATCGGCGACCAGAACGCCGACGAGCCGTACCGGCGCAAGCTCAGCTTCGTCTGGCACCGGCTCGACACTGACGCGTATGCGGGCGCAGACGATCTGCTCGCCGATCTCGACGTGCTCGACCGCAGCCTCCGCGCGAACCGCGGCTCGCGGCTCGCAGACATGGAGCTCGCCGCGCTGCGCCGTCGCGTCGAGCTGTTCGGCTTCGAGCTCGCGCCGATCGAGGTGCGCGTGCACGCACGCGACGTGCACGATCCCGACGCGCGAATCCGCGACCTCCTCGCCGCCGCCGGCGAGACGGTGATCGTCTCCGGCACGACGAGCGCGGACGACGTTCGCCGGGTCGCTGCGCTGACACCGGCGTCGAACGTCGTGCCGCTGTTCGAGTCGGTGGACACACTCCGGGCGGCACCGCGCATCTACGAGGAGCTCGGCTGCTCGGAGGTGATGGTGGGCTACTCCGATTCGGCGAAGGACGCCGGTTATCTCGCGGCGCAATGGGAGATTCGCGAGGCACTCGTCGCGCTCGGCGAGGCGGCGCACCGCCGTGGGGCCGAGCTGACCATCTTCCACGGCCGCGGCGGCAGCGCGGGACGCGGCGGCGGGCCGACGTTCGACGCGATCCTCGCGACGCCTCAGGGCGAGCCGCCGGGCCGGCTGAAGCTGACCGAGCAGGGCGAGACGATCGCGTTCAAGTACGGGCTGCCGCAGCTCGCGTATCACAACCTCGAGGCGGCGCTCGCGGCGACCTTGCTCGCGGCGGCTGGCGTCGAGCCGCGCATCGACGCGGGGCCGCTGCCCGCGCTGGCCGAGCGCTCGGCGGCGGCGTACCGCGAGCTCGTCGCCGCGCCCGGCTTCGTCGACTTCTTCCGCGCGTTCACGCCGGTCGACGAGCTGGCGCTGCTCAACATCGGGTCGCGCCCCGCGAGGCGGCCCGAAGGTTCGGAGTACCTCGCGTCGCTGCGCGCGATCCCGTGGGTGTTCGCGTGGACGCAGAACCGCTGCCTGCTGCCGTCGTGGTACGGATGCGGCACCGCGTTCGAGGCGGCAGACGTCGAGGCGCTGCGAGAGCTCTATCGGGAGTGGCCGTTCTTCCGCACGCTCGTCCAGAACCTCGAGATGACGCTCGCGAAGTCGAGCATCGAGATCGCGGCCGACTACCTCGCTCTCGTCGACGACGCCTCGTTGTGGCCGCGGATCGCGGCCGAGCACGAGCGCACGGTGGCGTGCGTGCTGGAGATCGTCGAGGCCGACGAGCTGCTCGATCGCCATCCGGTCGTGCAGCGTTCGATCCGCGTGCGCAACCCCTACGTCGATCCCATGAACGCGATCCAGGTCGAGCTGCTCGCGCGCTACCGTGCCGGCGACGAGTCGGCCGAGCCCGCGCTGCTCCGCTCGATCGCCGGCATCGCCGCGGGCTTGAGGAACACGGGATGAGAGCGCAGATCGAGCAGGAAGCACGCGCGGCGCGTGCTGCGGTCGGCGCGCTCGACGACGACGGCGTGACGCGCGCACTTGCCCGGGCGGCCGAGCTCGTTCGTACGCGGCGGGCGGCGATCGACGCCGCGAACGACGCGGACCTCGCGGCCGCGACGACGCTCGACGAAGGCCTGCGAGACCGCTTGCGGCTCGACGTCGACGCACTCGCCGGGCAACTGGCCGAGCTCGTCGACCTGCCGCCGCTCGAGCGGGTCGAGGACGGCTGGGAGCTCGACGACGGCCTGCGCGTCGAGGTGCGGCGCATCCCGATCGGCGTCGTCGGCGCGAACTTCGAGGCGCGGCCGAACGTCGCAGTCGACGTCGCAGGTCAGCTTCTGAAGTCGCTGAACGGCGGCATCCTCCGCACCGGCGGCGCTGCGCTGCGGACCGTGACGGTGCTCGTCGACGACGTGCTGCGGCCGGCACTTGTCGACGCGGGCCTGCCGCCGGGCGCGATCGGGCTCGTGCGGACGCCGGAGCACGAGGGAGCGCGCGCTCTCGTCTCGCTGCCCGACGTCCTGCCGCTCGTGATTCTCCGCGGCAGCGGCGAGACGACGGCGATGCTCGCGCGTGAGGCGGCCCACCACGGCGTGCGCGTGCTGGCGCACGCGGAAGGGGGCGGCGTCCTCTACGTCCATCGCGCCGCCGATCCGGCAAAGGTGGAGAGCATCGTCCGTTCGAGTCTCGACCGGCTGGGCGTCTGCAACCGGCTCAACCTCCTGCTTTGTGACGATTTGTCACAAGCTCCGCTCGAGCTCCTGGCCGAACTGGGCATGACCGTGCGCGAGGAGCTGCGCGAGTGGGCGAACGAGCCCGACCGCATCGCGTCCGTCACCGTTCGTGTCGTCGGCGGCGTCGACGACGCGGCGCGGATCGCGAACGACGAGACGAGCGGCCTCGCCGCGTCGATCGTCACCGAGGACGAGAGCGCCGCGCGTGCCTTCCTCGATGCGTATCGCGGAACCGCGGCGTACTGGAACGCGACGACCCGCCTGACGGACGGCTTCAAGCTGACCGGCTCGCCGGAGACGGGGATCAACGTCGACCGCGTGCCCGGCCCGCGTGGGCCGGTGACGTATCGCGACCTGTACCTGCGGCAGTACCGCGTCGTCCCGTGAAGGGCCCGCTCGTCGTCAAGCTCGGCTCGGCGCTCGTCGTCGACGAGCGCGGCCGCCCGCGGCGCGCGTTGCTGCGCCGGCGCGCGGAGGAGCTGGCGGCGATCGTCGCGCAGGGCACGCCGGTCTGCGTCGTCTCCTCCGGCGCGATCGCGCTCGGCCTCGCGGGCGAGAAGCGGCCGTCGTCGCTGCCGCGCCTGCAGGCTGCGTCCGCGCTCGGGCAGGCGGCGCTGCAGCGCGCGTGGCAGGACGCGCTGCGTCCGCACGGTCTCGATGCCGCGCAGATCCTGCTGACGAGCGGCGACCTCGCGGACCGCCGCGCCTACGTGAACATCCGCGCCGCGTTCAACGCGCTGTTCGCGTGGAGTGCGGTTCCCGTCGTCAACGAAAACGACGCGACGGCGACCGACGAGATCAGCTTCGGCGACAACGATGCGCTCGCCGCGCAGGTTGCCGTGCTGCTTCGCGCACGGGTGCTCGTGCTGCTCACGTCGGTGCCCGGCGTGCTGCGCGAAGGCGTCGTGATCAAGGACGGCGCCGAGGCGCGCACCGCGGTGTTCGGCGCGCGCAGCGCGTTCGGGCGCGGGGGCATGGAGAGCAAGGTCGCGGCCGCCGAGCTCGCGGCCGCTGCGGGAATCCCGACGGTGATCGGCGGCGAGGCGCCTCTCGGCGAGCTGCTCGCCGCGGGCGGCACGCGCTTTGCCGCTGCCGGCGGTGCGCCGGCGTTCAAGCTCTGGCTGCGACACGGGAAGCGGATCAGCGGCCGGATCGTCGTCGACGCCGGCGCGCGGCGCGCCGTCGTCGAGGGTGGCGCCAGCCTGCTCGCGGTCGGGATCACCGAGGTCGACGG
>Ga0207657_10001503_pt1 | contig 24928 bp, 21 predicted proteins | sample KBSC33metaG_FD_184316 | JGI IMG/M metagenome (GOLD analysis project Ga0207657, IMG submission 184316) | Corn rhizosphere microbial communities from Kellogg Biological Station, Michigan, USA - KBS C3-3 metaG (SPAdes) (version 2) | ecosystem: Host-associated > Plants > Roots > Rhizosphere > Soil ... | reverse complement strand
AGCATCTCCTCGAACGCAGGACGCGCCGCCAGGGACATGAGCAATTCGCGCTTCTGCTCGCGAGTCAGATTGCTCTTCAAGATGTCCCGCCGAGTCGCTCCCAATTCGGCCACCCAATCGGCGTAGCTGGGAGGAAATTGTTTTTCGAGTTGTTCGCGGAGTCGACGTGCCAGGGCAGGACTCTGTCCCGATGTCGAAATTGCGATCTGCAAATCACCGCGTTTCACAAGAGCGGGATAGTAAAAGTCACATTGTTCAGGAACGTCGACGACATTGCACAGGACGTTCCTTTTTTGCGCTTCGGCGTATCCCAGTTCGTTCAAATCCCGCTGCGCGGTCGCGATGACAGCAAGGAATACGCCGTTCAGATCGGAGGGAATGAATCCGCGCTCTTGCAATGCCAGCAGTCCGGCGCGCGACCACTCGCGAACGGTCTCAGTCGCTTCGAGCGCAACCACCCGAATGTGCGCTCCGGTATGGAGCAGAGCACCAATTTTGGGCTCGCCAATGCTGCCCGCGCCGACAACCAGTACGGCCTTTCCATGCAGCTTCACGAACATGGGGAACAAGCTCGTTGCGAGAGGCTGGGCTTCGAGTTGTCGTCCGGGGGCTGCCATACCTATCCTTCAATCCCATGCGGCACGCGACCGGGTGAAAGATCGCGCGCGACGGGTTCGAATAACTGTCCGGCGAGGAATTCCCGCAGCTCCGTTTCGCTGTGACGTGCGAAGAACTTGCGGAGATTCTCGCCGGTGACACGCTCGTTGAGGTAGACCTTGAGCAATCGCTCGATTGCGTCCGGAACTTCGGAAGCCGGGCAGCGATAGCCGACGGGACGCGCGGTCGCCTGGTGAAGGCCAACCGCGCCACCCAGGCAAAAGTAGTAGGCATCGACCAAGCGACCCTCCTGCTTGATTTTCTTGCCTTCAATGCCGATGTCCGCGATCCAGTGCTGCCCGCAACTGTTAGGGCATCCGGTGACGTGCAGCTTGAGGTCCTGATCGAATGCCGGCAGGCGCTCTTCCAATTCTTCGACCAGCCATCTGGAGAACGATTTGGTTTCGGTGATCGCGAGCTTGCAAAACTCGGTTCCGCTGCACGCGATGGCGCCTCGCCAGAATGGCGATGCAGCAACTCGAAATCCGATGTTCTCCAATTCTTTTGCCAGTGCCGCTGTGTTCGCCTGAGGCACATTCACCACGATCAGGTTTTGCATGGTGGTAGTGCGCAAATGACCGTCGGCAAAACGATCCGCGAGGTCGGCGGCCACTTGCATTTGGTCGGCGCTAATGCGTCCGCGAAGCACGGAGGCGCCCACGTAAAACAACCCCGCCTGCTTCTGCGGATAGATCCCAACGTGGTCGCGATAGGCATCATCCGGCGGGTGCTCTTCTGCCGCAGCATCAAACCGAAACCCCACACGCCGCTCCAATTCCCGCTGGAAGTCTTCTACGGTCCAACCATGGCGCAAGAAGAGAAACTTCAGCCGAGCTCGTTCGCGGTGTTCGCGAAGCTGGTCGGAATCACGAAACAGTTCGGCAATACCTTGGATCGTGGGCAGTACCTGGTTCCAGCGAATGAAGGCATTGAGACGCGAGGCGAGATAAGGCTCCGCGGAGAGCCCGCCTCCAACACGCAAGGAGAATCCGACTTCTTGCTGCCCGTTGAGAGTACGGGTCCCCGCAGTCAGGCCGATGTCATTGATCTCTGGGTAGGCGCACCAGACGCGGCATCCGGAGATCGAGATCTTAAATTTACGCGGCAGGTTGTAGAAATCGGGATTCCCGACCAAGGCATCGGTAGCCTGCAACGCCAGGGGAGAGGCATCTACGATCTCATCGGCGTCGACTCCCGCCAGCGGGCATCCAGTGATGTTTCGAGTCACATCGCCGCACGCACCCATGGTGTTGAGACCAACACTCCAAAGCGCCTCCATAACTTCCGGCAGGGATTCGATGGTGACCCAATGGAGCTGGATGTTCTGTCGAACGGTGAGATCGGCGGTTCCCCGCCCAAAGCGGCGAGTGAGGTCGGCGACGGTTCGCAATTGCTGCGAGGTGAGCAGTCCGTTCGCGATCCGGATGCGAACCATGAACAGAGGCAACGCCCGGCCTTGTCCACCCTGTCCACCGACAACGCCCGCGCCATCGCCCTGGGTGTAGACACCCCACCATCGGAAATATGTTCCCAGCCATTCCGGTGGAATCGAGGAAAAACCCTCGCGCGAAAAACGCCGAATTTCGTCGAGCCCTTGCCACGGGTTCTGCTCGTGCTTCAGGCGCTCAACCCTTTGTGCCGTCGTTTCTTTGATCGCGTTTGCCATAATTGAAAAACCCATCGCCAGCTTCTAACTGGCGATGGGTTTATGTATGCCGAAAAAACTTAGGAAGCGTTTAGGTCAGCAAGTTCCCTCCGCCAGAAGACACGAATGCACGACAACAACAACAAGAGCTGCTGCTGACCTTCTGGCGATTTTTGCTGTCCCACATCATTAGCGTGTGATTCTACGGTTCCGCTCTTCGTGCGTCAACTGGTCTCGCTGCGTAATTCGATGAATAGTTCCGATTGAAAGTATCGGAAAAATTTCCGGAATCCAAACTAATCGCTTCGCCTCCTACAACAAAACACATGCACACGGCTGTTCCGGTTACCGATTCGCTTCAACCAGGCTGGCGTTTTGAGCAATCGTGCCCCATCCACTCTTGGCAAGGTCCGCCACCAAGATACGGGGTTGGCGAGTATCCGGCACACGCTGCTGGATGAACTGCAGATGCACGAGAAGAAAAGGGCGCCGCCGAAAACGCTGACACGAGACTCTTCTGCCGTCGCTGAAGAGCAGAAGCCGCTAAATCCGCCAGCGCGGATGATCGAGGCTGATATTACCCCTTTATTGCAGCCCGCTTTGCGTCAACTTTACTGCGCAGAATGGCGCGTTTGTGCCGCCCGTTACTTTGCAGTTCTGACCGTTCACGGACCCGGTAGCAAGCGTGGTGAAATAGATGTTAGTTCCGCCATTCGACAACTGATTGTCGACAATAATGCCGCTGGTGCCGCCCAACGCCTTAGGCGTGGTCACGCAGGTACTGGTTGGGTTGCCAGCCGAGCAAGTTCCTGGAGATGGGAAACCCGCCGTCAAGCTGGAACTCTCAACGAAGCCGTCACCAGAACCCCCAGCGCTCCCGACACCGAAGAATAGCTTGTCCGTGGTCCCATTCGAGAACTCAGTAAGTGGCGAGCACTCGTCACCCTTTGTGCTGTTAACCACCCACGTGGCTTGACCTGTGGCTGTAATCAGGTGATTGACATCGAAGCCCAGCTTGTACATTTTGGGATTCGACGGCTGCAACGGTGTTCCGTTTGTTCCGGAGACAAAGCCGCAAGCTATGATGTGCCCGGTTGCGCTTCCGCCGGTCCAGAATGCGTCATCAAACGTGCCGCTATGAACATTGCCAGTGGTGCAATCGCCGCTGCCACTTCTTGATCCCAGGTCTATGGCAGTGTAAGAAGTCGTGGAAGTAAAGTTCGCTGGGATCTGGTTGATCGCACCTCCGACCCCCAACACATTGCTACAGCCGGTAAAAGAAAACACCTGATCAACGGCAGGATTGGCCGAGTCGTTCACGACAATAGGGGGATCGACCACGCCAGTGCCAGCTCCATGTCCAACCCAGCCAATCGGAACACGAGCTGCCGTGGCCTTAGCCGGAGCGGAGAGGCTGATGGCATAAAGATATCCATTAGCGTCACCAATAAAGATGCGTCCAGCATTGCTGTCTACCACCGGCCCAGTCAAAACGTTGCTCGACCCGCTGGTCACAACTGTAACCGGCCAATTTGCATCGTTGATCAGAGCTGGCGCGCCCCCGCCAAACACCGGGCTGATTTTGTAGAGCTTGCCATCATCGGTGCCGACGTAAGCAGTGTCGTTGTTGTAATCGACCCAGGGCGAAGACACCGTATTGGCAGCTGCAGAAATAGTGAGCGTAGTCATGCAGTTGACAATAGTCGGTGTTCCGCAAGACGCGGGAGTGGAAGGGCTAAGCACGCTCCCAGTTTGCGAGGGAGGAGATGGAATCGGACTGGGCAGCACAATGACATGGAAATACGAACCACCCGCGGTGCTCTCTACAAACGCCGCCTTTGTTCCGTCCACGGAGAGAACTGGCGAGGTGCGGATCTGCCCATTGCTGTGAGTCACGGTGTTGTAAGCAAATGCGACCCAAGGGTTACCGCTGTTGCATGCCGGAGTGGCCTCCGTATAAAGGTTGTTAATTCCTACTAGGTTGGCTTGAGTCTGGCTGACGGTTAAGCCGAAAAGAACAAAATCGCCAGTGCAATCCTCGCTCGTCACATCGAAGCGGAACTTGGCGGGAAACTGATTAGCGGGCACAAAGCCTTTTTCCAAGGAAACGGACCAATCAACTTTCGGCAACTTGCGGCGTCGGCGTTCGCGCTCGCCGCGACGTTCGCGATCCCGCTCCAACTTGGCGTTACGCACTGCCACCATACGCCGAACCTGGCTGTACACGTGACGTGGATCGGAGAGACCGGCTTTCAGGGCGCCAGAGGTTGTGCTCCCAGTCACCATTACATGGTGTGAGCTCCAGTCCACCGGAAAGCCATGCTTCGCGCTGCTGGAATCGGCGGCCGGATCAGCCGCCATGGCCATGGCAGAAACGAAAACAACCGTCGCAACCGCGGTCCACACAGAGGTGACCACGCGATCCTTTAACAGGTTCATAAGAAGCCCTCAAGCTGTTGGTGGGGAACCCCTACTAGTCTAAGAGGGGGGCTGCTGGTTGCAATGCGGAAAATGGGAAAGGCGTGTCACCTTAGTAATCGATCGGTGGGTACAAAAACGCGCGATTATCGAGATTTAAGAACCTGAATTGCGTCTAATTGGTGCGGGAAAGGGGCCGGATCTGCACCAGCGCGCGATCAACTATCCCCCCTTGTTGCAGCATGTTAGCTGAGGGAATCCCGGTACGCTGGAAGGATTTCTCGCAATCGGCGGAAGATGGCCCCCGCATGTTGCCTTCCATGTAAGCAAGACCGGGGCAGCGGGAGCAGCTGCCGACATGGGAGCACGTCGAACAGGTAGTCAGGTCGCGGGCTCGAATGGAGCGGACTTCCTTGAGGGCAGACGAATGCTGCCAAATCTCCACAAATTTTTCGCGACGAAGATTTCCGCTGGGCAACGGGAATTGCACACAGGGAAAAACATCGCCGTAAGGCGAGATGTAACAGGAGGTGTGGCCCGCACTGCAGGGATATCCGTCCATTACGTCTTCGTCCGGAGCTGAGGGTGGAGCACAAAATTCAGCAACGTTGCCAACCAGTTCTTCGTTCCGGAAGACGCGGCGCAACTCAGCGCCAGGCGCACGCAGAGCGAGGACCGCGGTGTTGCCGTCGATCTTGGGCGTGATGGTCGGATCCAAGGTATAGGAAACGCCTAGGTCTTTAGCTAATGACATCACTCCCTGGTTATCGAACAGATTGGCGGTCATCAGGACGTTTGCCATACTCACTTTGAGTCCCTGCAATTTCAGAAAGCGAATTGCCTCGATGGTGCGTCGGAGCGATCCTGGCAATTTTGTAATGCCGTCGTGAACCTCCGGGCGATGGGAATACACGCTGATCTGTACCTGCTCGACGCCAAGCTGGCGCAAGCGGCGCGCCTCAGGCTCACGGATCATCACGCCATTGGTTTTGATCTTTACATTGAATAGGCGGCGCCGGGCGTGCTCCACTATGTCGAAAAAATCGCGGCGCATGAGCACCTCGCCGCCACTCAACGCGAGAAAAAAAACGCCGGCGTCGGCGAGTTGATCGAGCACGTCCTCGATCTCGGCGGTTGTCATCTCCCCCAGATCGTCGTGGTCGAGATAGCAGTGTACGCAGCGCTCATTGCACCGGTAGGTGATGTCGAAATGAACGCTGAGGGGAATGCCAAGATCCATCGCCTTCTGGTTCATCTCTACGATCAAGCTCATGCAGTAGGCTCGGCTCCCGCGACCGGCGTGGTGATAGGCTGTTCGGAAACAAGCAAAATACCGTGCTTAGCAAGTTCCTCAACAAATTCCAGGGCGTCGCGTGTGGCGGAATCGGCGTCGATCTCGAAATCGCGGCAGACGCGCTCGCTGATGATGCGCGACAAAGGAGTCTTTCCATCCGCAGCTTCCCAAATGACACTGGCCACCTCATTCAAGGTGAAGAAGGTGGAGTCCAGAGCCGACATCACCATCGTTTCCGCGCCCATCGTGCGTGCGGCTATGGATGAGCTCCGCGCAATATATTGTTCGCTCATTCGGTCCTCGTTGCGTTCAGGTAATCAATTCCCAAACCCGGTCCTCCGGCGAAAAAGTCAGGCGACACAAAGGAAGCGCACTGGCGAAGTCGCAGGCCGACTGGAAAACAGAGTTAACGAGTTCCTGGTCCTGGGCAAAAAAAAGAATATTTCGTAACAACGCTCGCAACCCTTCGGATGGTTCGGCGGGCTCAATGCGATTCTGCTCACCTTTCTCCAAGAGGTAAACCGCCGCAATGGGAGCCGAAACGTTCTCGCCGCTCGTGGCCAACTCTCCAGCAAAAGGCGTGCCGCATGCGCGATATCCTCCCGGCTCGCGACGAATGTACGACACCTCGTCGGTCAGGAGAATTACATCAGGTGGCGCAAGTCGGGAGATTGTCGTCTTGCCCGCTCCGGAGACTCCGGCAAATAGAAAGGCGCGTCCATTGCGAATGGCACTTGCCGCATGGAGCAGAAAGCCGCCGCGGGAAGCCAGAAGCAGGCTGTGGAGAATGCGGAGCACCGAGTCGATCGCGTAGGGATTGCGCGATTGAAGGACTCGTCCGCAGCCGGACCGGTTCACCCAAGTAGCGGCAAAGTCGCCGCGGCGAAGCGCCCAGCCGTCGCCGCTTCTGCGAACCTCAACGTCAGCGTCGGCATCGGGTTCTTGTTGCCCTTCGTGCAATTCGATTTGCAATTGAAACTGTGGCATCCGATCAGAAGCGAGGAATCCCCGATAACGACGCTGCAACATCTCCCGGAGCTGTGCATCGTCGCTGCGCAGCAATATTGGCAAATTCCCGATGTCGACTACGACTCCGGGTTGGGCGGCTGTCCCGCTGCTCATTCTGATTCTCGGCCCCTACCCACTGCTAGGTTGACTCCTGACTGAAGGAGAGTTCGGCTTCTTGAAAACGGAATTGCCTGCTGTGGACGCTCAGCGCCAAATTTCGCACGCGATCGCAATGGCAGAAGATCCACCCCAGCCACTGAATACGGGACGAGGGATGATGAGCAGGGACAAAGGTCTTCTTCCCGTGCTCAATCTGAACGACCTTTCCCAAGAGGCTTTCGGCAGGAAAAGGTGGATCATCGTGCGAAGCGCTATCTCCACGTGTAACGAAATGCAACGAGCCATCGAGAATGAGCAAGCGCTGGATGCGATGAATGAAAAAACGCGCGCGGTGCTCGAAAAGACCTATATCTCCAACAGTGAGTTCGCCAGAGCGCCGGCTCTCGATGGTAAGAATGTCGCCTGGCCAGATGGTAGGGAGCATGCTCTGACCCGCAACTTTCAAACGTAAAAATCCTATAGCTCGGAGGAACTCTGCCGACATGCTGAATTTGAGCTGATCGGATGGGTGAAGCACGACTGCCATAGCTTTGGCTACGAACTCTTGCGGTTGAAGCGACATTGGGCCTCCGTCTGCCGGATCTTGCCGCAGGCGAGAGCCATAGTTTCAAAGACACGTTCCCAACGAAAGGCAGGCTTTTGATAAGGTTTCTTTACCTTGTTGCCGCTTTCGCATGCGCTCTCTTGCTCATTCTTCTGCTTGTTCTGAGTCATAGGACCGCAAGCACCATCCTGAATTTAGGACTGGCGTTCTAAAGGTGGCCCAACTTTCATCGGAGCTTGCGCGGCAGTGTACAACAAATCAACAGCGCTTGTAAGGCTTAAATGCGGTTCTCTGGTTGTTGCGGGCTGGTTATTCAGTAAAAGGAAAGCGTGCCGTGGATTCGTGCGCGGCGGAGAGTGTACACAAAGAGTAACAGGCTGAGCGGCAGAAGCGCCGCGCAAAAGGCGGCGAGAATGAGCAACTCCCCACGCAACGCTTTCAGGGATGCCCCTTGCAGCAAGGCCAGCCTCATGGCCGATAGCGCGTGAGTCATGGGAATGAAAGATGAGAGAGTCTGCAGAATTTTCGGCAGAGCGTTGACCGGAAAGAGCGTACCTGTAAGGAACCACACAGCGGATCCGAGCAGCCAGACTACGGCAGAGCCCTTCTGCACGATTATTTGAACAGCCGCCGCCACAATCCCGATCGCAACCGCGATCCCGACGGATAATACGAAAACGGAGATACAGCCGACGAAGTTCGGAAGGTGCACGGGGACGTGGAATAGGAGAAGGCCTCCGGCCAGGTAAAAGACGAGGGCTAAAGTTTTCCCGGCAAATGAGGACATTGCGCTCAAGCAGACGAGGACAGGCGCGGGCGTGGCTGTGGTCAAGAGCACTTCCAGCGTGCCCGTTTGCTGCGCCTCCTGGACAGTGGTAAGAAAGGAATTGATGCCCATGATCAGGAAGGTATAAAACCCGGTTCCGACCAGCAGAAATGGATAATAATCCACACCGTCGGGCCGGAATCCCGGGCCGACCGCATGGGCGAGATAGTAAAAAGCCGCCATTTCTGCCATGGCGCTCAGAAGTCCTATGGAGAACCCGGCTCTGTATCGAAGGCTGGTAAGAAGATCGCGGCGAACAATGACATAGCTCTTATCGACAAGGGATGCAAAGCTCATCGGGCACCTTCCGAGAGTGCGTACTGGGCGTCATCGATCGCGCCCGTAGTCTGAAAGTAAAATCTGCGGAGGTCCTCGACGCCATTGCAGACGGAAAGCTGCTGGTGCGCAATCAGCGTTCCGTGGAACAGCACGGCAACCTGATCGCCCAGGCGCACCGCTTCCTCAAAGCTATGTGTAGCGACCAAAACCGCAGTGCCCTTTTGTGCCAGGATGCGAACGATCTGCCAGCAATGCTGCGCACATTCAGGATCAATGCTGCGAGTGGGCTCGTCCAGAAGAAGCACCGAGGGATTCTTGATCAGTGCTCTTGCCATTCCCAGGCGTTGAAACATACCGCTGGAAAACTTCATCACCAGGGTGTCAGCTTCCTGGGCCAGGCCCACGGCGTCAAGAGTTCGTTCGAGCATCTCGCGGCGTGATCTTCGAGGAACATCTTCGAGGGCTGCGAAAAAATCAAGGTTTTCGCGTGCCGACAGCCGCGGGAAGAAAGATCGTTCGGAAGAGACTGCAAAACCAACATGTCGCCGAACCGATTGCGCATCACTAAGGGTGTCAGCCGATTTCACGAGGACGCGACCGGAGTCCGGCAGGAGCATGGTGGAAACCAGTTTGAGCAGGGTCGTCTTGCCGCTGCCGTTTGGTCCCAGGAAAACGGCAATCTGGCCCGCAGCAACGGAAAATGTCACATCTTCGAGAGCACGGGTTCTGCCTGCTCGTTCGCGGCCAAACCAGTTGAATACTGCGGGACGATGTGCGAAGAACTTGCTGACCGATTGGAAGGTGACCGCATCCATAGAAAGACACGAAACTTTCTCTCGGAGCTGCTAGAAGCACTTGTATCATAGTGCCGGACTCCCAAAGCAAGTCCATGTCTCCCGCGGCCTCCACCCAAGTCGCCCTCGCTCCGAGCTTGCGACCGCATGCTATCCGATCGATGGCAGTGGAATACGACCTGATGCTGGCGTGCAGTTCAGTTTCCTGGTCTCCTGAACTCGAGGCTCGGGTTCAGAAACTGCTGTCGCTGCCGGTCAACTGGCCCGTGCTCTGGGAACAGAGCGATCAGCATGGTCTGCTCCCAGTGATTCAGCAGCGGCTGCAAAGCTTTCGATCTTTGATCCCAAACAGCACGTGGACCGAAATCCATTCCCGGATCACAGCACATGTTCGGCGAGCACTTCGACTCACGCAATTGCTCCACACCGTAAACGATGCCCTGGCGCAGGCGGGAATCTGTACGCTGGCCTACAAGGGCCCTGTATTAGCTGAGCGCCTTTATGGCGACGTGGCGATGCGGCAATTCTTCGATCTTGACCTCTTCCTGCGCGCGGCGGAGGTTGCCCGGGCTACTGATGTGCTGAAGGAAATCGGACTCGTTGCCCACACGGAGTTTCGGCCGGCGGAATGGCGAGAGCTACTAAGCTCCGGATACGAGCTGACCTTCGACGGCTTTGGGAATCGGAACTTAGTGGAAGTTAAGTGGCGGGTCCTGCCGCGCTTTTATGCAATCGACCTGGCCACCGAACAGTTCTTCGAACGAGCACAGACTCGGCCGGTTTCGGGCAAGGCGCTTTTGACGTTGAGCGATGAGGATCTATTCCTCGTCTTGTGTTCGCATGCCGGGAAGCACGCATGGAACAAGCTTTCCTGGATTTCGGACATTGCGGGGTTGGTTAGCTGTGCCAACCTCGACTGGCAATGGCTCGGGGAACGCGCCGCGACATTGGGCATCCAACGAATAGTCGGAATCAACCTGTATTTGGCGAAGGAACTGTTGAATGCAGAGATCCCGGCGACTATCAAAGGCATCTTCGCAGAAGATCCGCAAATAAGAGTGCTAGGAGAGCAAGTCGCGCGCAATATCTTGTCGAACCAGGGGCTGGATCCCGAATCCGTGGCTTACTTCCGGTTCATCCTTACGACGCGTGAACGTCTGCGAGACCGAATACGGTTCATCTGTCGGCTTGTCTTCACGCCGAGCCAATCGGAGTGGTCGATGATCAGGGTGCCTGCTCCGCTATTTCCGCTGTATTACATGATACGGCTCTTCCGACTCATCGGGCGCGCCCTCGGGAATCAGGTCGCTTGAAGGATGCGCGCATTCCTCCTGGTTCGCGCCAGCCCTGATCTTACGCCTCGTTCGACGGCTCGCTGGTATCCCGCATCATCCATGGCGGACATGGTGGTAGCGGCGATTCCGCCGGGCGTAGCCGCTTCGCGCAAAAGATCGGGCAGACTGATGTTGCCTTCTCGCCAGGAAAGAATTCCATCGCCTAACGCGTGAGCGGCTGCAACGAGCGCTGTTTTGCGATCTAGACCAACCGACTCGGCTGCGCGCGCCAGTGTGGCGAGAGCGTGGTAGCCGTGACTGCAGGAGTAGGTAACTGTAAACGCGTCATACCTGGATTCCGGAAGTTCGATGACTTGACCGACTTCGCCAAAAAAGGCGTTCACGCGCGCCCGAACCTGCTTCGGCGACCGTCGCGGAAAGTTAGTTGCCGTCAAACCGCGGCCGAAGCGGGCGGCAGGGCTCGGCATTGCACGCGACCAGTGGACAAGGGGTCCAAGATGACGGGACAGATTTGCGAGCGGAATGCCTGCCGCGAGGCTGACAGCTGTAAGCGGCCTATCGAGTGCCCCTATTCGTTCCAGCAGTTCTGGCACGGAATCCGGACGCACCGCGATGATCAGCAACCGGGCTGCAGCAACCGCGTGATGGAGATCAGGATCAATGAATACGGAGTATTCGCGCCTGAGCCGGCGCAGCAGTTCGGGATGGCGATCATGAACAACAATTGAGGTTGGATAATGAGCCAGCCGGAGACCGGCGATCAATGCCGTGGTAATGCGGCCCCCACCCAAAAATACAGTGGCTTTCATGAGAGTTCGGCGCATGCGCGATTCGCCGCTGCAATCAGGGTGGCGATGTCGTTCTCGGTGTGGGCCGTGCTGATGATCCAGTGCAGCCCATTCGAAGGTGTCATATAAACGCCATGATCGAGAAGACGATGTACAAACGCGGAATAACGAGCAGTGTCGGCGTAGGCGCAATAGTCTCGATAATCGCGTATGGCATTCCGATCGGTGAAGTAAATCTGGAACATCGGACCAAAACCTTGCACTATGGCCTTCACGTTATGACGTCGAAAAACATCGCGCAGCCCGGCAATTGCGGCATCGCCGATTGCGAACAGCTGGTTGTAAATGCCGGGAGGCGCAAGCAGATCGAGGTTAGCAGCCACCACCTTCATGGTCAGGCGATGCCCGTTGAAGGTGCCATAGTGAAGCACCATATCATTGCCCCAGCGAGTACGATCCAGAATGGATCGTGGACCTGCGACTGCGCCCACAGGAAAACCTGCGCCCAAGGCTTTACCGAACGTACTGAGGTCAGGATGAATGCCATGGTATTGTTGACATCCCCCGGGAGCGTAGCGGAAGCCGGTGACTACTTCATCGAGAATGAAAACTGCTCCGCAATCGCGAGTTAACTCGCGGATTCTCTGCAGATAGCCATCGCGCGGAAGAATGCATCCCATGTTGGCCATAATTGGCTCAGTGATGACGGCGGCCAGTTCGTGCCCATGCTGTTGGATGACCCGCTCCAAAGCCGCGAAGTCATTCCAAGGAGCGAGCACGACGTCATCAAACGTTGTGGCCGGAATACCTTTTGAATCCGGGATCGGTGTTGGGTTTTCGGGTGTCCCCAACTGGTCTACCGGATGGCTGTGCCCGTTCAGCAAGTAAGCGTCGTACCATCCATGATAATGTCCTTCGAACTTGAGGAACCTAGTTCTGCCTGTATGCGCCCGCGCAAGGCGCAGCGCGAGCATAGTCGCTTCACTGCCGGTGTTGGCGAATCGAACCACCTCAGCGGATGGGACCATTCGGAGGAAGCGCTCGGCGGCTTCCGCCTCGGCCGGAGTAGCTGCCGCAAAATGCGAGCCGCTCGCCATGGCGTCTGAGACGACCTCCACCAGTTTCGGATGGGCATGCCCGTGGATCAACGCACCGAATGACATCATGAAGTCGACGTATTCGTTGCCGTCCACGTCCCAAACATGCGAGCCACCACCCCGCTCAAGGAAGACGGGTTGGGGCGAGTAGACGGCAGCGCCACGCGAAGGAGAGTTGACGCCTTCGACCAGCGAAATCTGAGCACGCTCAAACCACTCAGCCGATCTCGAGTGCTTGCGAGTTGTTGTCGTAGGAGACACGCCTTCGATCCTAATCAGCGGTTCCGCCACCGTCCACGGCAATGGCAGCGCCAGTCATAAAAGAGGAGTCATCGGAGGCAAGGAATAATGCGACCTTGGCGATTTCTTCAGCGGTGCCCACGCGACCCATGGGGCGGTTGGCGCAACCTGCGATGTACTCGTCCCACTTCAGCCCGCGAAAACGCGCATCTTCCGGGAGCATTGGCGTCTCCACATCGCCGGGACAAATACAGTTAACGCGGATGTTCTCCCGGCCGTGATCGATGGCCATGGCCTTGGTCAGGAGAACGACACCGCCCTTGGACGCGCAGTAGGCCACCGCTTTGTCTCCGCCAACCAGTCCCCAGCCGGAACTGTTGTTGATGATGACGCCGCTACCCTGCGCAATCATGAGCGGCAAGGCGAATTTCGACATCAGGAAGGTACCTTTCAAATTGATGTCGATCTGCAGATCCCATTCTTCTTCAGAGCAGTCGATCGCGTTATGGGCATAGAACACCCCGGCGTTGTTAACGAGAATATCCAGGCGACCGAAGTTACGGATGGTCTCGTCGATTGCGTGCTTGCACTCCGCGCTCATCCGAACGTCAGTCTGCACGAAGATGCCATTGCCTCCGGTGCCAGCAATTGTGCCGACTACCTCACGTCCCCGCTCCTGATTGCGCCCGGTGACGGTAACTCTGGCCCCTTCACGCGCGAAAAGAAGGGCGGTGGCTTCACCGATGCCGGAGGTGGCACCGGTAATCAGAGCGACTTTGTCTTTCAGGCGCATTCAGTTTTCGCGAATCTCGAATTCAGTGAACGAGAGTCTAGACAGAACCGGCCAATCCACCGCCATCCACGACCAAGGCAGTTCCTGTGACAAACGACGATGCATCACTCGCGAGATAAAGGGCGGCTTGCGCGATCTCTTCGGGCATTCCTACCCTGCCCAGCGGCCGGCGTGCAGATGCGGCGAGAAATTCATTCGTCTGCTCACCAAGCTGCTCGGCCTCGTTCCGCAGCATAGCGGTGTCCGTGTCGCCCGGACAGATGCAATTGACACGAATCTTTTGGGTACCGTGATCCACCGCCATGGCCTTAGTCAGCAGGACAACAGCACCTTTGGAGGCACAGTACGCCGCTGCCTTGGAGCCTCCGGTCAAACCCCAGCCGGAAGCGGTATTGATGATTATGCCCCCGCCACCTTGCGCCATCGCGGGCAAGACCTCGCGCGACATCAGGAAGATGGACTTTACATTGACGCTCATCACACGATCCCAATCCTCTTCGGTAGTATCGAGAATAGATGCGCGCCGGATGATGCCGGCGTTGTTGAAAAGAATATCAATGCGACCGAAAGTTTTCTTAGCACGTTGCGCGACACGGCGGCAGTCCGTTGCAAGAGTCACATCGGCTGCTTCGAACATGGCGCTTCCACCATTGGAAGTGATTTCCTGCTCTACTGTTTTGCCTGCGGGCTCAGCGACGTCTACCACCATAACGGACGCTCCTTCGCGCGCGAATAGGCGTGCCGTAGCGCGGCCAATGCCTGAAGCGCCGCCAGTGATGATCGCGACCTTGCCTGCTAGCGATTGCCCTGGGTTGGTCATCGTCTTCGGAACCCAGAAAGAACCAACATTCTCAAGCTAACGACTCGCCAGACCACCTGCGATCTCCGCACCGTCGCAAGTATAGACATGCCCCGTGATGTAGGCTGCATCGTCAGAGGCGAGAAATGCGAACAAAGCCGCAATCTCTTCCGGCTTGGCGTGCCGGCGCAGTGGGACTTTGCGGTTCACTTCTTCGAGCATGGCATCGGTATATTCCGCCCGCTGCATCGGCGTCAAAACGTATCCCGGCGCTACAGCGCATACGCGGACCTTGGGTGCCAGTTCCAGCGCCATGGTCTTGGTCAGCTCAATCACACCTGCTTTGCTGGCGTTGTAGTCGGCGTAGTTGGGCTGACCGACGATGCCATTGGTCGAGGCGGTTTGCAGGATTGCGCCGCCGCTATGTTCCATCATATGTCGGGCCGCAGTCTGTGCCATGTAAAACACCCCGGTCAGGTTGACCGCCATGATGTTGTCCCACTCCTGGGGTGTAATGTCCAAGAACTTGTGCCGGATACTGATGCCGGCATTATTGATGAGCACGTCGAGGCCACCCATGATCCGAACCGCATCGTTAACGGCTGCGTGCACTTGAGCTAAGTTGGAAACATCCGCTGCCAGTACGCCTGCCAGGCCCGGAAGCTCTCGTTGGATTTGCTGCCGACCTTTGGAATCACGGTCCAGCACGCAGACCGACGACCCTTCCTCAAGAAAGCGAGCAGCAGTTGCCGCGCCGATGCCGCTAGCTCCCCCGGTTACAAGCACACGTTTATGCTCCAGGCCTCGCATAGTTCTCCCTGCTGCTGAATTGAGTTCTTCTTTATAGCAGAAGGCAAGCTTCCAGCCTGCGTACCAGGTCAAACGCCGGGCACATAACCGGAGCACGTGTAGGGACAGTGAGCAGCGCCTAGCTGGCGGAATGTTGGACGATAAACTAGATGGGTCTGCCCTGGAACAAGGCAAAGAATTCAACGATTAGAATGATGACGACCATCAGCTCGAGCGCGAAGGCGCGTCCTTGATGGAACTGCTCCACCATAAAGCGGTAGAGCTCCTCAGCGGTCTGAATCTTCTGGTTGACCAGGTTCTTATAGTCGGATACGCCAACTTTGCTGGCAGCGAGCCGATACAAGCGGGCGGAAAACATGTCGCTGAGGAACTTGATCGCGTTGTCGACGCGTTCGGTCAGCTCCATGACGTCAAGCAGGACAGTATGCAGGCGAGTTGCCTCACGCGCCAGCCGCCAGCGCCCCAGTACGCCGGTTCCCTTCTCGAGAGAGTCATAAACGCCGGCGAGCTCCCGGGTTAGCAGTTCGTCGTAATGGCGAAATTCCAAGAGCTGCGAATTGGCGTATTCGAGAAGCTGAATCGCAGTTTCGGCGCCTGCCACGGTGTCGTAGATGAAAGCCCCATTCCAACCTATGACCGCCAGGTCATTGGGATAGTACGAGATTCTCCCCTGCACAATCTCATTGCGCTCGCCTTCGGAAAGCGGGCTGAGATCACCTCTCACGACCTGTGCAATCTGGGCAGCATGGAGACTTAGGAGGTCGGCAGCGGAAGGCGATCCGGCAATCTCACGAACATGGAAGATGAAGTAGTCTTCACTGAGCCAGTCTTTGTACGGCTTAACTAATGCTGGAGCGGCCCGCTCCAGCTTTTCGCGAGCGATACGAGAGGCTTGGCGCTCGAAATCGGTGTTCCAGACCCATCGCCCTCCGAGCTTTACCAGGGTGTCCCAGTCTCCTGAGATCGGCAGCTCGAATATCAGGCTAAGCACACCGTAGTCGTAGTACTTGATCTGGCCGTCGAGCCGTTCCCCGGTTTCCAGAACCAGGGGCTCCAAGGCTTCCACCACCGGAGGGCGTTGGTATCGAACATACGATGGAGCTGCATTCTTGAAGCTGGCCTCCACCGTTCGGGCGCCAAAGATCTCCCGTAGTTGATCAAGACGGATCTCCTCGCAGACATCGAACTGCATGAGGATCAGGAGGGATCCATGGAGAGAAGGCTCGGGGTTGATCCCGGCCTTTATCCCGGACTTGTTCCGGGAAGAAACCTCGTTCAGAAGCACCGGGGAAGTAAGTTCGCGATCCATGAAAATGCCTTGCCAGGAAGGAGGGGACGCCCCTTAACCTAACTAGTATTGTCCCAGAACCAGGGACATCTGGCGAGGTACATACTTGTAAGCAGTTGAAACTAAAGATAATTCAGGAATCGCGTCGGCCACGCGCCCAGAGGAGGCCGACCCCTGCAACGGCTGCCGCCAAACTAACGCCAGCCTTCATCATGGAGCGCTGGATAGCTGTGCTCCGTTGCGCGACTAGCTCACGTTCGGGGTACGCCCCATCTACGCCCCCAACACCTTTGTGCAAAGCCATCTGTAGAACTTCAGCGAGGTGAAGGGCGTGCCGCTCGGTGCACTGGTTGATCTGCTCCCGGCAGCTAAAACCATTGGCAATGATCAAGGAATCAGGTTCAGCTTTCCGTATGGCGGGTAACAGTTCCAGCTCTCCGATGGCAACGGAAACCTCGTACTTGTCTGCCTCGAAACCAAAAGGGCCAGCCATGCCGCAGCAACCCGGGGCGGGGGCTTGAAAATCGATTCCCATCTTTCGGAGTACCGCTTCCTCGTTACCCATGCCCATTACCGCCTTGTGATGACAGTGGCCGTGCACGACCGCCTTACGTTTAAGTTGGGGTAACCGGAAATCGGGAGCGCATATTTCCAGGAACTCGCTTAACAGGTACGTCTGGCGAGCCACCATCTGCGCGCGCTCGTCCTTCGGAAAGAGATTCCGCAGTTCATCGCGGAAAACAGCGGCACAGCTGGGCTCCAGGCTCACGATCGGAACGCCGGCTTGCACGTAAGGAGCTAGGGCGTCAAGAATTTGCAGCAGCAATTCCTTGGCGCGAGCGAGCATTCCGAAGTCATACAGTGGACGCCCGCAGCAAAGAGCTTCGCGCAATACCAGCACTTCGAAGCCGGCAGCCTCTAAGACGTCAACCGCGGCGATTGCCGTCTTGGGCGAGAAGTAGTTATTAAAGGTATCGGCCCATAAGATAACAGGGTGTGCACCGGCATTAGGCACCTTCCGCTTGCGGAACCACGCTTTGAACGTCTGCGGAGCAAAAGCCGGGATTCGACGCTCCTTAGGCACTCCCGCGATAGTTTTCACGATATTGCTCAAAAACGGCAGCTGGGTCGTCAAATTGACGAATCCCGGAGCAAACGACGCCATCCGAGACCATAGATCGATGTTTCCAAACGCGTAGGCATTCAGCGGCCGACGCCGGGTCTCGTAGTAATGGGATAGGAACTCTGCCTTGTAAGTAGCGACGTCGACACCGACAGGACAATCGCTCTTACATCCCTTGCACGAAAGGCAGAGGTCGAGCGAGTCCTTAACGTGTTCGTTGTGCCAACCGTCGGTGAGCAAATCACCCTTTGTCATTTCCCATAATAGGTGGGCACGACCACGGGTCGAGTGCTCCTCTTCGTGGGTGACTCTATAGCTCGGACACATCAATCCGCCTTCGGTCCGGCGGCATTTGCCTACTCCAACGCAGCGCAGGTTGGCGTGCGCCAGGCTTCCATGATCGTCGGGATACAGAAAATGCGTCGGCGGATTCCAGGGATGATAGTCCGGGCCTAAGCGGAGATTTTCATCCATCCGGTAAGCCTCGATCAGTTTTCCCGGATTCATCTTCCAATCGGGATCCCAGATGGACTTGAATTCCCGGAATGCCTGCATCAACTCCGTGCCAAACATCTTCGGAAGCAACTCGCCACGGGCTTGGCCGTCCCCATGCTCTCCGGAGAGAGACCCTTCATAGCTGACCACCAGGTCGGCGGCCTCTGCCATGAAGGCTCGGAACTTGCGAATACCGGGTTCGCTCTCAAGATCGAAACTGATACGGCTGTGTACGCAGGCATGTCCGAAGTGGCCGTAAAGCACGCCGCGGTATTCATACGCGGAGATCAGCTTTCGTAAGTCGCGAAGATACGCACCGAGCTTTTCCGGTGGAACTGCCGAATCTTCCCAACCCTCCCAAGTCAGCGGCTCACCGGGAACGTGGGATATCGCTCCCAAGCTTGATTCGCGCACCTGCCAGACTTTCGCAGCCTGCTGGCGATCGGTGTAGAGCCGCACGTTCGGAGCATTCGGGCCACGTTGGAGAGCGTTAACCATCTTGCGCGCACGATCCTCAGACTCGGCCGGGGTCTCTCCGCCAAATTCCACGAGCAGCCACCCTTTACCTTCAGGCAGAAGCGCTAGTCCTTCAGAGTTGATGCCTTTGCGGCGGGTGTATTCGACCAGGTAATCGTCGATGCCTTCCAGTCCAATTGGCCCGTAGGACATCACTTCAGGAACGTGGTCGCCGCAGGTGAATATGTCCTGGTAAGCGACAACGGCCAAGGTGCGAGCGGGAGGGCTATCCACCAGCCGACAGGTAGCTTCTAGCACCGTGACGCAAGTGCCTTCCGAACCCACCAGAGCGCGCGCGATATGGAACCCATTTTCCGGCAGCAGGAAGTTCAGGTTGTAACCAGAGACACGGCGTGGAATGTTGGGGAAGCGCTTTCTTACCTGGTCGGCATGCCCCGTGGCAAGGGCTTGCAACCGCGCGTAGATTTCGCCTGTTCGACCACCTTGGAGAATAAGCTTCTCTAGCTCGTCGCTCGGGGTTGCGCCAACCTTCATCCGTAAACCTTCATAGGTCAGTACCTCGAGTTCCTCGATGTTTTCGTCGGTCTTCCCGGCCATTACAGAGTGCACGCCGCAGGAATTGTTTCCGATCATTCCACCTAACGTGCAGCGGTCATGGGTTGCCGGATCAGGACCGAACGTGAGGTGGTGCCGTTCGGCAGCGTTGCGCAAGTGATCGAGAACAACGCCTGGCTGAACCCGAGCAATTCGCTTTTCCGGATTGATCTCCAGAATCCTGTTCAGGTACTTCGACATGTCCAACACAAGCGCAACGTTGCAGCATTGTCCGGCGAGAGATGTCCCAGCGCCGCGGGTAAGAACGGGCGCGCCAAACTGTCGAGCCAAAGCGATCGCAGCAACTACATCCTCGCTATCGCGGGGAAGAACAACTCCAATCGGAACTTGCCGGTAATTGGAGCCGTCGGTCGCATAGAGCGCACGGCTGCCATCGTCGAAACGAACTTCTCCTCGCAAGTGCCGTCGCAGTGCAGCACTTAGAGCTTCTGAATCGACCTTAAAAGACTTGGCTGCCTGGGCGATAGCTGCGAACTCTGGAGACATGAGGGAGAACTAATCCGAGGCTTCGTTCGCGGTATGGTCGGCCCTGCCAATCACGTTGGCGATGTGAAAGTGAGATCCGCTATCGGAGGATTCAATATTGATTGTGACAATCGACCCTCGATCCGTCGAGACAATCGTGTAGTGTTCCCGATCACCTTCGGTCACGTTGGCGTGAGGAAACCTGTGTTTATAGAAGTCGAACACCTTACCAGGAGGATCCGAAGTCTCGAATTCTGCGGAGACGGTCTTCATCCCACCCATGACCACAGAGGCTGCGTCGGTTTTGAGAGCGTGGGCGCCTGGGTAGATATCGACGCCGATATTGCGGACTGCATCCTCCGAGTTTTTCGAGGTGGTCACTTTTCCAAATGGAGTCACGACCTGGACGTTGTCTCCATTCTGGGTAACGTGAGTCCTCCGGGCAATGTGGAGCCCGACCAGCGTAGCCGCAACCGTGCCCAAAATCCCGAGCACGATAACGACGCCTACCACGATAAGGAAGGTTTTCAAACCTTTGCTGGTTGCCGGAGTTGAAGCCGTGGCTACAGGGGATGCAGTCGCCGTCGCAGCAGGCGCTGCGGGGACCTTAACTCCGCACTTCTTGCAGAAGGAAGCGCCGGGTTCGAGGGTTGCGCCACAAGCGTTACAGAAAGCCAAAGGTCACCTCTCGGGGCGGAATGCGGGATGGAACAGCGCGGAGTATACCGCAAATTTCTTACGAATGTCGGCGGTGCGTTAGTCGCCAAATGAACGCAATGTCCGCGCGTCTCAGTACCAGGCTCGGCTCACATAGTCGCTCATGCCTAGCACAACGAGAATACCCAACCAAAACAAACCCGCGACAATGACAACGATTGTCATACGGTCACTGATGTATTTCAGTCCCATAAAGAACAAGGCAACCAGCAACATCTTGCAGGTTGCAATCGTCAGCGCCAACACAATGTTGAAGGGACCAAGTTCGAGGTAGGAGACCGCAGCGGTAGCTACCGTAAGGCAGATGAGCGCGGCCCATACGCTGATATATAGCTTGGCGGAAACAATATGCTGTGACATTCCATTCTAGCCCTTTTTATGACCAATTAGATAAAGCAAGGGGTACAGATAAATCCAAACAATGTCGACGAAGTGCCAATACAAGCCAACATTTTCAACCGGATTGAAGTAAAGAGCGCTGTATTTACCCTTCCATGCATGATAGGCAATAAACAAAACTAAACCGATCCCGATCACCATGTGCAACGCGTGAAAGCCAGTCATCGCCCAGTAGAAAGAGAAGAACAGCGCGACCTGGGAGGAATAAGGCCCGGGCCAACTCCAGTTCAGACCCGGAAACTGATGCTCTGTCCAGTGGCCATGGTACTCGATGGCCTTGATGCCCAGAAAAGCAAGTCCAAACAAGATCGTGACAAGCAAGAATACGACCGTGCTCTTGCGCCGATTGAGTTGCGTGGATCGCACCGCGAGCACCATGGTCAGACTGCTACAAAGAAGGACGACGGTGTTAATAGTTCCCCACCAGAAGTCCATGTGCTGGCTGCCTTCCAACCAGGCCGCATAATAGTAGAAGCGATACACCATATAACCGAAGAACATGCCGCCGAAAAACATGATCTCGGTGATCAGGAATACCCACATCCCCAGCATGGAGGCGTCCTGCTGCTGCTCCATACTGGAAAAATGGTGCTGCAGGTCCGGGTTGTGCGTGGCCACAACGGTCGGGCTATCGCTCAAGAGGAACCTCCTTAGGCGCATCCAGCTCATCGTAGTTGTAGGCTTCCCACGTCACGACAGGCGTCTCATCGAAGTTGAAAGTAGTTGGCGGCGAACTGGTCGTCCACTCCAGTCCCGCCGCGTCCCAGGGGTTCGCATCCGCCAATTTACCGTAGCGCATCGACCAGAGCAGATACACCATGGGCAGAACGTAGCCCACCGCGAGGATGGTCGCGCCTGCGGTTGACAGTACATTGAGCACCTGAAACTCGGGCGAGTACTGCCAGTACCGGCGAGGCATTCCCATGTAACCAAGGACAAACTGCGGGAAGAACGTGAGATTGAATCCTACGAAAATAATCATTGCCGCCAGCTTGCCCCAGAATTCCGGGTACATGCGGCCGGAGATCTTGGGCCACCAGAAGTGGATGCCGGCCAGGTACGCGATCACCATGCCCCCCACCATGATGTAGTGGAAGTGAGCTATCACGAAGTAGGTGTCGGTCACATGGACATCGATGCCCAATGCGGCCAGAAACAGCCCGGTCAACCCGCCCATCGTAAACAACCCGATGAATCCCAGGGCGTAAAGCATCGGAGTGTCGAATGAGACTGAACCCTTGTACATGGTCGCAGTCCAGTTGAAAACTTTGATGGCCGAGGGTACGGCGACAAAGTAGCTGAGCAGCGAAAATGCCAGGGCGGAATACAGAGAGATCCCGGCGATGAACATGTGGTGGGCCCAGACAAGAAATCCGAGAACTGCAATTGCAATCAAGGCCACAGCCATGAAACGGTATCCAAAAATACGCTTGCGCGTGAAGCAGGTCACAATTTCGCTGACCACGCCCATTCCCGGCAAAATCATGATGTAAACGGCGGGATGGGAATAGAACCAGAAGAGATGCTGGAACAGAAGAGGATCGCCGCCCATTTGCGGGTTGAAAATTCCCAAGCGGAAGATGCGTTCCAGCGCAACGAGCATCAGCGTTATCGCCAGCACTGGTGTTCCGAGCACTTGAATGATGGCGGTAGCGTAATTCGCCCAGACGAACAGCGGCAGACGCGACCAGGTCATTCCCGGCGCGCGCATGCGGTGAATCGTCACAATAAAATTAAGCCCAGTGAGAATCGAAGAAAAACCTGCTATGAAGATGGCTAGTGCCGCCGCAACAACGTGAGTGTCCAGAAACTGGGTGCTTAGTGGGGTGTAGAAGGTCCAGCCCGTGTCCACGCCTCCGTTGACGATCGTGTACATCATGAATAAGCCGCCGATGATGTACAGATACCAGCTCAGCAGGTTAATGCGAGGGAACGCCAAATCTTTGGCGCCGATCATAAGCGGAATCAGGAAATTGCCAAGCACGGCCGGCACAGCAGGAATGAGGAAAAAGAACACCATAACCTGGCCATGCATGGTAAACAGCTTGTTGTAAGTGTCCGCCTGCACCAGGTCGCCCGCTGGGGTGAGCAGTTCCAGACGAATGAGGAGCGCGAAGAATCCGCCTATAAAAAAGAAGAACGTGATCGAGAGCAGATACAGCAGCGCGATACGCTTGTGGTCCGTGGTAAAGAGCCAGGAAGCGACACCGTACTCTTTGTTCAGGTAATTCTCTCGTTCTATCGGGACAGCAACGGTAGCCATGATTCACCTATGATCTTTACTGAGTCGTCGACGGAGTCTCTCCCGGTGGCGGTTTCAAGTTTGGAGTTCCCGCGGCCCCGCTGGGCTGCGCGCTCAGCGACTTCACGTACGCGACCAGCGCGTTTAATTGCTCTTCGCTGACTATTCCCTGGAATGGAGGCATGATTGGCTTGAATCCGGAGACAACCTTGGCGGTCGGCGACAGAATTGATTCACGGACATAATTCTCATCAGCTGTAACCGTTCGTCCATCTTCGAGCAGCACCGGCTTGCCAAATACTCCAGTCAAATTTGGGCCGCGTCCTTGAGTATCCAAACGGTGACAGGTCGAACATCCCAATGACTGGAATAGCCCTTGCCCGGTGTTCGACAGTGATCCAGCGGCAGCGCCTCCGCTGAGCCAGGTTTGATATTGCGCGGGTTCCATGACTACAACGTCGCCAACCATCCCCGAGTGCATCGTCCCGCAGTATTCAGCGCAAAACAGATGGTAGGTTCCGGGTTTGGTGGCGCGGAACCAGGCCGTCGTGTAGCGGCCGGGAAGAACGTCCTGCTTGATCCGGAAGGCAGGTACATAGAAGCTGTGAATTACGTCCTGCGAAGTCATAATCATGCGCACATCACGTCCTACGGGCACGTGAAGTTCGTTGATTTCCCGCTGCCCCTCGATGTGTTGGAATTTCCACATCCACTGCTTTGCGACGGTGTACACCTCGGTTGAGTCTTTCGGTGGGGTACGTTCGCGGAAAAAAATAGCCGCTGACCACACGAAAATGAAAATGAAAATACCGAGCGGAATGAATGTCCAGGTCAGTTCGAGCGCGGTGGAGCCTTCGATTGGTTCGGCGCGATTTCCAGCGCTTCGGCGGTAGCGTATTGCGAACACCGCAATCATCGTGAAGATGCCGATGCACATCACCCCGCAAAGGGTTAGCAGGAAGATGTAAAGCGCGTCCACGCTCCCGGCGGTGCTCGAAGCTCGTACAGGCCAAAGTGGAAGGTTTTCAAACATAGTCAGCTAGTTCGTGCAGTTCCCGACGTGTGATGCGCCGCATCGCGGCGGAACATGAAGATCATGAACCCACCCAGGATGAGCATGGTGGCAATACCTGCGAGACGTAATACCCTGCTAATGATCATTCCGTACTTGCCGGCGTTGGGATCGTAGTGATAGCAGTACAACAGGATTTGGTCGACGACATTTCCAATTTTGTTCTGCGAGGCTTGCACCAGCGCCAAGCGCAAGTCCTTGCTCGGGAACTCGACTCCGTAGTAGTACTGCGCGATCTTGCCCTCGGGCGTGAGCACGAGGATCGCAGTCGAGTGAGCAAACTGCCCGGTCTGCTGGTTGTACTCGTATTCAAATCCTGCTGCTTTGGTCAGCGCATCGATGGAATCCTGCGGGCCCGTTAGAAAGTGCCAGCCTCTCTCTGCTCCCGGTCGCCCATAGCGCTTCAGGTATTCGGCTTTGCTGGTCGTAGCATCCTGAGGCGTCTCATGGGGATCAAAACTGATGGTGAGAACGTCGAAGTCTTTCCCAATGTCCAACTTCATCGGCTTGAGCGCACTAGCGACCCCAGCCAACACTTCGCTACAGAGCATCGGGCACTTGTAGTAGACCAAGTTGAGGATCATGGGCCTACGGTGGAAGTAATTGGCCAGTTTTACAGTCGCGCCTG
>Ga0207657_10001502_pt1 | contig 24947 bp, 23 predicted proteins | sample KBSC33metaG_FD_184316 | JGI IMG/M metagenome (GOLD analysis project Ga0207657, IMG submission 184316) | Corn rhizosphere microbial communities from Kellogg Biological Station, Michigan, USA - KBS C3-3 metaG (SPAdes) (version 2) | ecosystem: Host-associated > Plants > Roots > Rhizosphere > Soil ... | reverse complement strand
GGCTAATCGCGCTGGCCTTCGACCGGATGGCCTTCGGCGCGCCAGCGCAGCATGCCTCCGGCGAGATTGGCGACATGGGCGAAGCCCCCTTTCGAAAGCAGCACCGACGCCTGCGCTGACCGCGCACCCGACCGGCAGACGGCGACGACCGGACGGTCGCGCGCCAGCTCGGCCGTGCGCGCAGGCAGCTCGCCGAGCGGAATCCATTTCGCGCCGCGAATCCGCCCGAGCGGTCCGTCGAATTCCTCTCGCTCGCGCACGTCGACGATCTGGATCGAAGCCGCGCTTTCCTCGAGCGCTTGCGGCTGTATCTCGAAAATGCCTGCGAACGTGTAGGTCAGCGGCGCCCATGACGGATCCGCGGGCAACGGAACAGCCTCCTCCGGCCGTCCGCAACGCAGATTCGCCGGTACGGCGATATCCATCAACTTCGGATGCGGCAGCCCGAGATTGTTCATGTAGCCGACGAAATCACCTTCGCCGACATCGCCGCCCAGCCTCGGGTTGTACCGACGCTCCTCCTCGACGCTGGTCACCGTCAGGCCGCGGTAGTCGTGGGCGGGATAGAGCAGGCACGATGGCGGCAGCGTCAGTATTTGACTGCGCACCGAGCGGTACATCGTCCGTGCGTCGCCGTGCTGGAAGTCGGTGCGCCCGCTGCCGCGGATCAACAGGCAGTCCCCGGTGAACGCCACGCTTTCATCGTCCAGCACGTAGGTTACGCACCCCTCGGTGTGGCCCGGTGTGGCGCGAACCTCCAGGTAGCGGCCGCCGAACGGGACGCGGTCGCCGTGAGCGAGATAGCGGTCGGCTCCGGCAGCACCGCTCGCCGCGCCCAGGGCGATAGCGCTGCCGCAGCGCTGCTTGAAAAGCCACGCGCCGGTGACGTGATCGGCGTGAACGTGCGTATCGAGCGTCGCAACGAGCTTGAGATCCAGCTCCTGGATCAGCGCGGCATCGCGCCGCGCCTGCTCGAAGACAGGATCGATGAGAACCGCCTCGCGGCTGCGGCGATCGGCCAGCAGATACGAGTATGTCGACGACTGCGGATCGAACAGCTGGCGGAAGATCAGCATCTATTCGCTCGTGCCGCCTGCGGCGGGCTCCAGGCGGGCGGACGACGATGTCCGCATCCTCTCCAGACATTCGAACGCCAGCATTCCAGCCAGCATCGCTGCGGTGAACACGATCGCCTTCGGCTGACCGATGCCGAGCGCAACGAGCGCGGGGCCCGGACAGAACCCGGCGAGTCCCCACCCGACGCCGAACACCGCGCCGCCGACGACAAGGCGCCGATCGATCGTGCGCGTTGTCGGCAGCAGCATCGGTGTTCCGAGAAAGGTCGTCTTCCGTCTGCCCGCAATGACGAATCCGATGGCGCCGATCGCGACTGCGCCGACCATGACCAGAGCGAGCGATGGATCCCATCGTCCGGCCAGATCGAGAAACCCGATCACCTTCGCGGGATTGACCATGCCCGAGACGAGCAGGCCGATGCCGAAAACGAGGCCTGCGACAAACGCAAAGAGCGCATACATGAATGATCGCTCAGCTGAAAATGTGGTGGCTGACGAACACGGTCGCGAAGCCCGCGGCCATGAACGCCAGCGTGGCGACCAGCGAGCGCGGCGAAAGCCGGGATACTCCGCACACGCCATGACCGCTGGTGCAGCCGGATCCGTAGCGCGTGCCGACCCCGACCAGAATGCCGGCGAGGACGAGCGTCGGATAATCCGCGGCGATGGTCAGGTCCGGCGGCGCCTTGAGCAAGCGATAGGCGAGGGGCGCGACGATCAGCCCGCCGAGGAACGCGGCGCGCCAGGTCCAATCCGGAAAGGACGGTCGCAGCAGGCCTCCGGCAATGCCGCTGATGCCCGTGACACGACCGTTGAATAGCGCGAACAGCGCGACGGCGACGCCGATGATCGCGCCTCCTGCCAGCGCCGACCATGGCGTGAATGTCGTCCAATCGATGCTCACCGTTCGACCCCGAGTGCCAAAGGCGCGCCCAGCGCGTGCGGTGCAAACTATACGCTCGCCGACTGCGCGCCGCTACCGGTCCTGTCCAGTGCCGGCGCGGCACGCTCGGGTCTTACGCGACGCCGGGAGTGCTCGAGCGGCGCGTGTTTTTCCTCCGCAAATTGAAATGGAGTTTGAAAAAAAAACGGGGCCCGTATCGGGCCCCGTGCTCAATTGCGCAAGCCAGCGGATCAGTGCGGGTTCACCGCGCCCGGAACGATCGGCTTCGGATGCGGCTTCGGTTTCGTCGTCGCAATCGCAGCGACGCCGTCACCCGGCGAGACGTAACGGATCAGGTAGTCGACGAGGCTGGTGTCGATCGGCGATCCAAATCCGGTGGTCGCGTCCCAGCCGACACCGGCCGAGAATCCGGTGATGGCAACCGGGTTGCCGTCCGAATCGAACTCCAGCGCCGAGTTGGTGCCGTCGAGGATGTCGTGGAACGTCGCTGGATACGCCTTGTTCACCTTGCCGATCTGGTAAATGGCCGAGTTGAGGAAGCCCAGCCGCCCTCCAGCCTTCTGGTTCGCTATCGCCAGCATCGCAGCCCATTGCGGCGAGCCGGCGCTGGTGCCGCCGAAACGGAAGAAGGCGCCTGCCGGACTGGTCACGCCCGGGATGTTCAAATAGGTCAACACGCCGTGCAGGATGGCCGCGTTGTAGGCGACGTCGGGCACTGCGCGCTGCTTGCCGCCGTGAATGGTGTTCTGCTGATAGGGCGGTTCGTCGTAGAGGACGCTGAACCCTCCTCCAGTTGCTTCGGTGGCGTCGAAGAAATCCTGGAAGTCACCTGTGGGGCCTTCGTTCCAGACAATCTCGCCCAACCATGTGCCAGGCGCCGGATTCGCGCTGGGGACGCAACCCAGCGCAGTGAGGCAATAGTCCGCCGCATGCAACTCGGTCCCTCCGACTGCCGTAACCAATGGATCGCTCGCGGGGGACGACACCGCTCTGACCCACGAGTTTCCATCGCAGGTGTTCAGCGCCGCACCCTGGTCGGCAGACGATGCGAACAGCGTGATCCCCTTCTGGGTTGCGGATGCGAACGCCGCGTGCTGGGCCGAAAGAATATCCGGATCCATGCAGCTCTCATTTTCGCCGAAGCTCATCGAGATGACGTCGCCGAGGTTGTGGTCGATCGCATATTGGAGCGCGCTCTGGATATCCGCATCCTGGTTGGACTTGGCCAACACCAGCGTGATATTCGCACCGGGGGCGATCGCATGTGCCCACAGTACGTCCAGGCTGATCTCCTCCGCCCAGCCTGCCATGTTGCCGTCGCCTACGACGAATGGAGTGAGTCCATCAGGCGCGATCTGGGTGAAAGTGCCGAGATTCGGATTGGCAGGATTCCCGAGCCCGTTCAGGCCAGGCAGGGCATAAAATCCGTCCCAGAAATTGAGCTGCTGGACGATATTCGGCGATTGGAATGCATCGACGATGACGATCGTGCGACCCTTACCGTCGTAGCCTGCACTGATCAGCGAGTCGATCTGGTAGGCGTGGCGCATCTGGTAGGGGTCATAACATTGACCGACGTTCAGGCCAACCTGGCAAGTGAAAAGACCGTATTGCGGAACGCTTGCGCTACTGGGAACTTGAACAATGCTTTCTTGCGACCATAGTCGCAACAGCGGTGACATGGCGTGGGCCGGCTGTGCCGCCACCGCCGATGATGCAAAGGCGGCAAGACCAAGCGCGCAAACTCCGATCCGCCCCATGCAGCGCAGGATGCGATCAACAATCATGGAAATTCCTCCTTGAAGAAACGGGTATCGACGACGGCCGACGCGACGGGGACAATCGCAAATCAATCGCCTGTTGCAAGTCTTGTGTTAGCAGTTTCAGGGATTGAATCGCGACGTGCGGCGGTCGAAGGCGCGGACATTAATCCGCGTGTTTGGATTGGTCAAGGACAATTACAATTCTTTTTCCGCGTCCGCTACAATCGTCGTCGAACCTGACATCGTGCTGACAAATGGGGCGGGTCATTTCGCTGATCACGTGATCGCGACTTCTCTCGCGACAAGTTCAGAACGGATGCGAAGGCATTGAGTTGCCACGCCTCTGCATACTCGTTTTCAGCGCCGCCGCTTGCGCTTTCGCGCTGGCCGGCCTTGCGCAGGCCGACGTGCCCGCGTGCACGCTGGTCAAGATCGCCGACCTGCCGATCCGGGTCGTGAGGAACAAGCTGATTGCGGACGGCACGATCAATGGCCAGAAGACGGGCATCCTCATCGACACCGGGGCGATGATGACGCTGATCCTGCGGCCCGCGACCGACCGGCTCGGACTGCAACGGCAGGAAGCCAGAGGCTATCGGATATTCGGGGTGGGCGGAGAGACCAAAGCGGAATCAGTGTTGGTCGATGATTTCCGGCTTGGCCAGGCTTCGCGCAAAGGCTGGCGCATGCTTGTCGCAGGTGAGCACGCGATCGGCGAAGACGCTGCAGTGATTCTGGGCGAGGATTTCTTCTCCCAGGTCGATGTTGAATTCGACCTGGCCCATGACGCCGTGCGATTGTTCCAGCCGAAAAATTGCCAGGGTGTTTCATTGGCGTACTGGACGACCGAGGAACCGCGCGAAGTCGCGATCGATCCGATCTACGAGTATCAGCCCCGAATTTTTCTGACCGTGCAGATCAACGGTCAACCGGTCAAGGCGATGCTCGATTCAGGGGCCAGCCGCTCGACCTTGACCAAGGCGGACGCGGCCCGGTCGGGAGTCACGCCCGGGACCGCTGGAGTCGTCGCCGTGCAAAGCGCAACCGGCTTCGGTCCGAAGAAAATCGACATGTGGAGCGGGCCGTTCGACAGTGTCGTCATCGGCAGCGAGAGCATCAATCACGCCCATCTCTATTTCGGCGACTTGTACAAGGACGAGACCTACACGTCGATCGGAAGCCGCCTTTCGAAAAACGTGGAACAAGAGCAGCCGATGCTGCTCGGCGCCGACTTCCTTCGCGCGCATCGCGTGCTCGTCTCGCACAGCCAGCGCAAGATGTACTTCACCTACCTGGGAGGTCCGGTGTTCGCGCCGCCGGCGCGCCCGCCGCAGTCCGCTGCGGACGCGCCGGCCGACAAAGACGCAACGCCGAAGAGCGGCGAAAAATGAGGTTGGTGGCGTCGTCCCCCGACTAGCTCACCGCGAGAATCGCCTCGGCTGCGACTTGCACCGCCTCTCGCGCGCCGGCGGCGCGGCGCACGCCTTCGAGCTCGGCCGCACCTTCGAGGCCGATGACGAGCTTGCCGAATTGGCGGCCCAGGGCGACTTCGGACAGCGTCCCGAAGCTGTCGCCGATGGCGATCAGGCAAAACGCGGCGCGCGCGATCAGCGCATTGCGGGCCTCACCGATGCCGGTCGCGATCGGCACGCCGACGAATCGGTTCGCGACGGCGGCGTCGGTCTCCGGAAGCAATCCGACCGAAAGTCCGCCGACCCGTGCCACGCCCTCGCACACCGCTTGCATGACCCCGCCGCGGCCGCCGCAGATCACCGTAAGCCGACAATCGCCGAGCAGCTCGCCGACCTCGAGCGCGGCCGCCAGCTGCTGCGTCGTCGCTTCGCGCGGGCCGATCACGCCGACCGGCACGCGAAGCGGATTGCCGCTTTCGCGCTGCAGCCAGGCGACGGCGGCGATCGCATCGAGCGCTTCACCCGGCTCGATATCGGATGCCATCGCGGCTTTCCAGTTGCGCGCCACCGGGTCGAAGCAACGTCCTGCCGCATCGAGCAGCAGGCTGCGTCCGCGCGCAAGCCTAAAGGTAGCGTTCATGCTTCGCGCCGATCCATTCGCCGGTGGTGAGCATCGCCGAGCAGGTCGCCGTGATCAGCAGCGCGAGCGCCGCAGCCGCGGGAAAATCCGATCCGGTTTCGGAGATCAGGCTGTACAGACGCAGCGGCAGGATGGGCAGCTGCGTCCCGACCAGGGCCAGCGCCGTCCCATAGGCGCCGAACACGACCGCTGCCGCGAGAAAGAACGAGGCGATCATCGGCGCCGCGACCTGCGGCAGCAGCACCTGGCGGAATGACTGCAGCGATGTCGCTCCGAGAGACTCGGCGGCAGCGAGCTGGGCTCGGTCGAAATTGACGAGCACCGGAAGCATGCCGATCACTACGCGTGGAATCAGGTAGTAGGACGAGGCGAACGCCAGGCCGATCGGCGTAAAAAGCGCGCCGCCGATCGTGGCGGCGTCGAAGCCGACACGCGCGAGAAGCTGGGTGACGAATCCTGCGCGTCCGTAGCCCAGGATGAAGCCGTACGCAACGATCAGGCCGGAGAAGGTCAGCGGCAGCGCGATGATGAACGAGAGCAAGGTCCGCCGCTTCTCCGACAGGCGTGACAAATGCAAGGCGACGGCCACGCCCACGCCGGTCGATAGGGCCGCGGCGACCAGCGTCAGCGCGGCGCTTCCCGCGAGGGCGCCTGCGAAGCCGGGCGTACTCAGCACCCGGGTAAAGGCGGCGCCGCCGTCGCCCAGCGCATTGGCGAGGATCGCCAAGCCCGGCAGCGCGAAGCACAGCGTGAACAGCACCACCGCCGGCAGCGCCAGCGCGGCGTTGGCTCGGGCGCGCAGCGCCATTACTTGCTACCGGTTGCCGCCGCCCATTCGCGATCGATCTCGGACTTTTTCGCCGCCGCCGTTTTGACGTCGAGAGGACGGACCTGCGGCGCCGCGGGGAGCTTGTCGGCGACGTTGTCGGGAAGCTTCACGCCGGGAACCGCCGGCCGGACGAAGCCCTGGGCGAAGATTCCCTGTCCGGTGTCGGTCATGATGAAATTGAGCCAGAGCTTGCCCGCGTCCGGGTTGGGACCGTTGGCGACCAGGCTGATCGCGTACGGCGCCGCCGCGGAAGCTTCCTTCGGAATCACCACCGCCACCGCGTCGCCCAGGCCGTCGGTGTACTTTGCCTTCAGGCCGTCGTTTTCGTACGAGATCCAGATCGGAATCTCGCCTTTGACGAATTGTGCGTACGGTGTCGTGCCGAGCACGCGCAGCACATTGCCGGATTGCTGCAGCTTGCGGAAGTATTCGAAGCCCGGCTGCAGATTGCTCATGTCGCCGCCGTTGCCGAAGTTCGCGGCGAGCACACCCACCTGACCGACGCCGGTCGAGCGCGGATCGAGGTAGACGATGCTGTTCTTGTATTCCGGCTTGAGCAGATCGGCCCAGGACTGCGGGACGTTCTTCACCAGCTTGGTATTGACGATGAACGCGATGGTCAACGTGTGGATCGTGAACCATTTGCCATCCGGATCGCGGAACACCGGCGTCAGCTTGTCGAAATTGACCGGCTTGAACGGCGCGACGACATTCTTGCCGACGGCGTCGAAGGCCGAGCCGGCGAAATAATACGCCGTGTCGGCCTGCGGGCGGTTGCGCGCCTTGTCCAGCGCGACGACCGTCGCCGCCGACCCGATGTCGTTGTAGACGATCTCGACTTCCGGATAGCGCTTCTTGAACGCCGAGAATTCGGCCGCCCAGTTGGCCCAGGTCGGACCGGTATCGAAGCTGACGACCATGCCTTCTTTTCGCGCCGCCTCGTACAGCGCCTTTTCTCCCGGGTAGAGCTCGGGCGAGTCGAGCACGGTTTGCGCGATGGCAGCGCAGGCAAACCCCAGCAGGGCGAGAGCGACGGCGAAGCGGCCCGGATTGCGCGATATCGGTTGCATGGTCTTCTCCTCCTTCAGTGGGCATTCAGGAACTGGATGGCCTCGCGCGGCACGCGCACCATCGCGACATGATCGCGCATCGAGGTTTCGATTTCGAGACGGCCTTCGCCGGCAGCGACCTCGAGCTGCCGGGTGGCGCCGAAAAATCGGTCGCGCAGCACGTGCGCGGCGAACACATTCTCTCCGCTCGCCGCCGCGCCGATTTGGACGCGCTCCGGACGCACCAGCAGACGCAGCGCGGCGCCGGCGGCGTGCCCATGCCTTGGCGTCGCAAGACGGCCGATCGCGGTGTCGACCGTTTCGGCATCTATCACCCGGCCGTCGATCAGATTGGCCCGCCCGACGAAGCCGGCGACGAAAGCGTCGGCGGGGCGATCGTAGATTTCCTGCGGCGACCCCGCCTGGACGAGACGGCCGTCACGCAGCAGGACCAGTCGGTCGGCGAGCGACAGCGCCTCGTCCTGATCGTGGGTGATCAGCAGCGTCGCGATGTTCTGTGCCCGCTGGATGCGGCGCACTTCGTCCCGCATCGTGGTGCGCGTGGCGGCATCGAGCGCCGACAGCGGCTCATCGAGCAGCAGCGCGCGCGGCTTGAACACCAGCGCGCGCGCCAGCGCGACACGCTGCTGCTGCCCGCCCGAAAGCTGCGCAGGGAGGCGCTGGGCAAGTCCCTGCAGCCCGACCAGTTCGAGCATCTGTTCGGCCCGCCGGCGCCGCTCGTCCAGCGCGATGTCGCGCACCCGCAACGGATAGGCGACGTTCTCCCAGACGCGCATGTGCGGAAACAGCGCGTACGCCTGGAACACGACGCCGCATTCGCGCGCCCGCGCCGGCAGGCTCCCCACATCGCTGCCGTTCAGGCGGATCACTCCAGCATCGGGTTTGAGGAAGCCGGCGACGAGCCGCAGCAACGTCGTCTTGCCGCAGCCGCTCGGCCCGAGGCAAACCACCAATTCGCCCGGCGCGATCGTCATCGTCAGATCGAACACGCCGGCGTTGGTGCCCGGATAGCGGAAACTGACTCCCTCGAGCGCTACGGCCGGCGGGCTCATGCGGCTGCGGTCTTCAGCCGCGTTGCGCCGCCGGCGGTAAGCCCGCCGCCGATCGCCGCGGCGAGCGCGAGAGCGAGAAGGATCACCGTCGCGGCGCAGGCAAATCCGGTCGCGCCGTAGAACGCCTGCAAAAGCACGATCGGATAGGTCCGATTGAGGAATCCTGCCACCAGATTGGAGAACTGGAACTCGCCGATCGACAGCGCCGCGACAATGATCAGGCCGGCGAGAATCGAGTGCCGCAGAGCCGGCAGGACGACGTGCACGAAGCGCTGCCACGCGTTCCCGCCCAGCGACTCCGCGGCGTCTTCCAGCACGCGCAAACCCAGCCGTTGCATGTCGGATACGACCGCCTGGAGAAAGTAGGGCAGCGTGAGGACGACGTGGCCCGCCGCGAGCAGCCAGATGCTTCCCAGCCAGGGCAAGGTGTCCGACGAAAAGACCAGGATGAAGCCGAAGGCAAGCACCAGCGGCGGGAGCGCGACCGGAAGCTGGTAGAGCACGCGGGTGAGCGCCCGTATGCGGCGGCTCTCCGTGTGAAACACCGCGTACGCAAGCGGCAATCCGATCAGCGCGCATGCCGAGCATGCGATCGCCACGACGGCAAGGCTCGCCGCGAACGCGCGGCGAAAACTGGGGTCGGAAGCGACATTGCGATACCAGTGCGTCGTAAAGCCCGTCGGCAGCAGCGTGTTCAGCCACAGCTCGCCGAACGAGCCGACCAGCAGCAGCGCGATCGGCACGGTCAGGAAAGCGAGGTAGCCGGCGGTGACCCAGCGCAGGAACATCGGTGGCGTGCTCGGGAGAAGGACGGCGGCTCCGGCCCGCCGTCGAGACGAATGATAGACGGGATTTGCTACCATGGTGAAATGCGAGCCAGGCGCAGGCAAACGACGAAGATCGGTGAATAGGATTGCGGTAATCGACGATTGGCAGAACATCGCCCGCCGCAGCGCCGACTGGTCGGCGCTGATGGCGCGTGCCGACGTGCAATTTTTCGAGGCGCCTTTCGCGGACGAGAACGACGCGGCTCGACGGCTTGCCGATTTCGACATCGTGCTCGCCACGCGGGAGCGAACGCCGTTTCCGGCCTCGCTGGTCGCCCGCCTGCCGAAGCTCAAGATGTTCGGGCTGACCGGCGCGCGCGCCGCATTGATCGACAGCGCGGCGCTGACCGCGCAAGGCGTCACCGTCTGCTATACCGGCGGCGGCCCGTCGGGAACCTCGACCGCGGAGCTCGCACTCGGCCTGATGCTCGCCGCGGCGCGAAGGATTCCTGCTGGCGATGCGGCCGTCCGCGACGGTCGCTTTCAGACCGGCACCGAAGCGGGTCACATACTGGAGGGCAAGACGGTCGGCTTGATTGGCTTGGGACGGATCGGCGCGCGCATGGCAGGATATTGCGGCGCGCTGGGGATGAAAGTGCTGGCGTGGAGCCAGCACCTGAGCGCCGAGACCGCGGCCGCCGCCGGGGCCGTTCGCGTGGGCAAAGATGAGTTGCTATCCGCCGCCGACGTGGTCAGTCTGCACCTGGTGCTCTCAGACCGCACGCGCGGCATCCTGGGCGCTGCCGATCTCGCTCGCATGCGGCCCGGCGCGATCCTGGTCAATACCGCGCGCGCCCAGCTGGTCGACGAGGCTGCGCTGATGGCCGCAGTGGAGTCGCGGCGGCTGATCGCGGCGCTCGACGTTTTCTACCGCGAGCCGCTGCCTGCCGGCCATCCGCTGGCGCGCGCCCCCAACGTCGTGCTGACGCCGCATCTGGGATACAGCGCGGTCGAGGTTTACCGCGAGTACTACGCGCACGCCGTGGAAAACGCGCTGGCGTTTCTCGACGGCAATCCGATCCGAGTCCTGCAAGCCGCGAGCCGATAGCGGGCCGGCGCCGCTCGGCGCGATGACCGCGCAGCGCCGGTGCCGGTCAGACGGCTGTGCGCCGGCGCGCGACTCCCAGCATCATGATCGACAAGCCGATCAATGCCGCGGTGGCCGGCTCGGGCACGGCAAGCACGCCGAACAGCCCGTGCTCCTCGTCGCCGGGGCCCGCCGAAAAATAGATCGACTGCGAGTTGCCGGCGCCGCCGTCGTTCCCCGGGATCAGGCCCCACAAGCCGTCGATCGCCAGCGGGATGCCGCCGGCGCCCAGCAGCTGCCCGATGAACGTATCGGTGGTCGTGTCGAAGACGTTGATGCGGCCGTCGCCGAAGTTCCCGACCAGCAGATCCCCGGCGAACTGGCCAAAGGACGCCGGCGCCCGTGCCAATCCCCAGGGCGAATTCAGCGTGCCGTCGGAGCCGACCCTGCCGAGGAAGTTGCCCTGCAGGTCGAAAGCGCTGACGAAGCCATTGCCGGGTCCGGATTCGTCGTCCCCGTCCGGTCCGACCTTGGCATACGTTACATATAGCGTGCCGCCAAGATTTTGGATGTTAAACGGCGCGAAACCGCTGGGAATGCCGGGGTCGGTAAACGATCCGGCGAGATCCGGCGCCGCGGCGTTGCCCTTGAGGATGTCGACCTGGTTGCCGGCGAAATCGGCCGCGTACAAATAGGCGTCGCTGCCGATCACGGCGATGGCCGCCCCCTTGTAGCTGTTGGTGGTCGAGCTTGTCTGAAGCACCTCGGCATTGGTCCCCAGCGAGCCCTTCCATCCGGAGATCGTTCCGTCCTCGCTGACGAACAGGAAGAGGTCGCCGTTGAAGTTGCCGGCGGATGCCGGGTTGAAGACCTGGCCGGTCACATTGCCGGCACCGGGAATGGTCACCTCCAGGCCTTGCTTGGTGGTGGCGTTGCTCAGCGGATCCACGCGGTACAGCACGGCGAGGCCGACTTCATTCGAAGAGACCCAGAACGGCGACGTCGGGGAATACGAGATGCCCCAGGCGTTTTTCAGGTTCGGATCGGTGATCTGAGCCGCATTGACCGATTGGTCGTCGGTTACCAGATTGACGACGGTAAACGACGTCGCTGCCGCCGGCAGCGCGAGCGCCAGGCTCACGCCGACGATTGCACCGGCGCGGGCGATGGCCAAAGCGGAGTGGGATCGGATGAGGGCGGCAGACCTTGCCGTCGACCGGGTCGTCTTCATGGCGCCTCCTTGAATGGTCGAAATACACGGTAGCAAACAAGGGGTGCGCATTGGTCATTCCGCGCAAAGTCGCAGGCCGACGACAAAAAATTCCTGCGGCGCGCAGCGCGCGGCGGCGCGCGTGTAAATCGTACAAAGTCGCTAGCGCGAAGACGCTTGAAGGATCGCGTTCCAGCTCGCGTCGCTTCGCACGGTGGCGACGGCGTCGGGATTGGTGATGCTCTCGCGCAGCAGTTTGGCGGTCGCCGCCGCCGGCAGCGGACGGCCGAGCATGAAGCCCTGAACCATCGTGCAGCCCAGGCTCAGCAGCAGATCGATCTGCGCCTGGGTTTCCACGCCTTCGGCGACCACGCTCAGCTTCAGACTGTGCGCCATGGCGATAATCGCCCGCGTGATCGCAACATCGCCCTCGTTCTGGCCGGCGTCGCGGATAAACGACTGATCGAGCTTGAGCTTGTCCAGCGGCAGCCGCCTCAGATAAGACAGCGACGAATAACCGGTGCCGAAATCGTCGATCGCGATCTTCACGCCCATCGCGCGCAGCGCCGTCAGCGTCCGCAGCGCGAGGTCGGCGTCACCAAGCAGCATCGACTCGGTGACCTCGAGCTCCAGATAATCGAGCGGGACGCCGACGACCCGCGCGATCTCCTCGACCCTTTCGGCGAGCGCCGGATCACTGAACTGGACACTGGACAGATTGACCGCGATCGTCACTGCCGGCAGGCCGTCCGCCAGCCACGCGTTGTGCTGGATCAGTGCCGCGACCAGCACCCACTCCCAGATCGCCATGATCAGCCCCGCCTCCTCGGCGGCGCCGATGAAATGCGCGGGGCCGAGCATGCCGAGCGTCGGATGATTCCATCGTATCAAGGCCTCGATGCCGACGATCCTTCCGGTCTGGATCTCGATCTGCGGCTGATAGTAGAGCTCGAACTGCTCGCCTTCGAGCGCCTTGCGCAGATCGTGCTCGAGCGAAAGCCGTTGCGCAGACGCGGCGCGCATCGAATCCTGGTAGAAGAAATAACGGCTGCGGCCCTGCGCCTTGGCGTGGTACATCGCCACGTCCGCATTCTTGAGCAGCGTATCGAGCTCGTCTCCGTCGCGCGGATAAAGCACGATGCCGATCGATGCCGAGACGAAGACCTCGTGCGTGCCCAGGATGATCGGCTGTGCGAGCATCGCCAGCAGCCGCGTGGCGGCTCGCGCCGCGTCCTGCTCGCTGGCGACTCCGTTGAGCAGCACGATGAACTCGTCGCCGCCATGCCGGCACACGTCGCGCTCCAGCGATTGCGCGTGCGGAGGTCCCGCGATGTCGTCGGGCCGCAGGCCGCGCGTAAGACGCTGCGCGATGACCCGCAGCAGATCGTCTCCGACCGCGTGGCCGAGCGTGTCGTTGATGCGCTTGAACTGGTCGAGATCCAAATACATGATCGCGAACGACGTGCCTTCGCGCCGCGCGCTGTCGAGCGTCTTGGCCAGCTTCTCGTCGAAGCGGGACCGATTCGGCAGCTCGGTGACCGCGTCGAAGTAAGCGAGGCGGTGAATCTGCTGGATCGCACGCGTTCGCTCGGTCGCATCCTGGATCGTTCCCGCCAAGCCGGTGACCGTTCCCGCCGGGCCGAGCAGCGGCTCGGCCAGTACGTGCACGTGGCGCTGCTCGCCGTCCGGGCCGCCGATGCGCACGTCGTGTCCCTGCAAAACCTGGCCGCGTGCGAGCCGCACCAGCCAGCGCTTGAACGGGCGGCGATCATCGGCGTGGACCAGACGGAGGATGGCGTCGGGTCGCAGAGCGATCTGCGTCGCCGTGACGCCGAGGATGCGGAATACCTCGCCCGAACAGACGATGCTGTTGCTCGCGCGTGCCCACTCCCAGTTCCCGATGCGGGCGATGCGTTGGGTGCGCGCCAGCTGCTGCGCCAGGTTGCGGGTCGCGGCGCTTTCGCTCTCCGCCGCCTCGTAGGCGGCCTTGAGCCTTTGCTCGCGCCGGGCGACCCGCCGGTACATGTTCTCGAGGCCGCGCTGCAGACTGACGAGCTCGGACGATTCAGCCTCCGCTTTGCCGGCGCCAAGGCGCCGCGACGGCTCATCGCGGCCGGCCCGGAAGCGCGTCAGCGCCGCGCGCAACGCCGCGACAGACCGCGAGATGCGACGACCGATCACGGCGATCGCCGCGCAAGACAAGGCGAGCACCAGCAGCGCGTAGGCCACGCCGCTCAACACCCCGGCGTAAACCAACGGCAGCAGCGCCAGGTGCGCAAGCGTCACCGCCGCGATCGCCTGACCGGTGAAGCTCGACCAGAACGCGGCGACCGGCCGGCTGTGGCGCCGTGCCGATGCCGGTTGCAATGCGGGCTTCGTGCGCGTTGCCCGCTGCTGGCCCAAAAGCCCCACTGCTGCCTCCCTGGCGCGTCGTTCGCGAACGATTTCGCAAAACGCGGACGCGCGTCAGTATCCGCCTACCTGACGCGTAGGGCCTAAAAGGCAAGCATCATGCCAGCGCGCACGCCCGAGGACCCCGGACGCGCCGGCCGGTAAAGCGACGCGCCGGGTCATTCCCGGCCGATTTACGCCAAACACCCGGGGCGAGAAAACCGGTCGCCGCCGGACTTTGCATCGAGCGGGGCAATCGGTGACACTCGGGCCTGATCGCCGTCGCGAAAGGACATCATGTCCGATCCTGTTTATTCCCGCCGTACGCTCGCCGCGCAGGCCCTGGGCAATGTCGACGCCGCAACCCGTGCCGTCGTCGCGCCGATCCATGTCGCGACCACGTTCATCCGCGATCCGGACAATCAGTATCGCAGCGGCTATAGCTATGGGCGGCCGGACAACGCCACGGTGCGCGAAGCCGAAGCGATCGTCGCGATGCTCGAAGGCGCCGAAGCGGCGCTCGTTCTCGGATCGGGCATGTCGGCAGCCACCTCGGTCTTCCTGGCCCTGGCCCCGGGCGATCACGTCGTCGCGCCGACGGTCATGTACTGGGGCTTGCGCAATTGGCTGCTGAACGACGCGACGAGCTGGGGATTGAAAGTCGACCTGGTCGACACCGACGACCTGGCAGCGGTGCGCGCCGCGGTCCGGCCTGGCGCCACCCGTCTGGTCTGGCTCGAAACGCCGGCGAATCCGCTGTGGACGATCACCGATCTCGCCGCGGTGGCAAGGATCGCTCGTGCCGCGGGAGCGCGCGTCGTCGTCGATTCGACCTGCGCGACTCCCGTCCTGACGCGTCCGATCGAGCTCGGCGCCGATATCGTCATGCACGCCGCGACCAAGTATCTGAACGGACATTCGGATGTCGTGGCCGGCGCGCTGGCGACGGCGCGCAGCGACGAATTCTGGGAGCGCATCAAGCGCGTTCGCGCCATGCTGGGCACGATCGTCGGACCGCTGGAAGCCTATTTGCTGATCCGCGGCATGCGCACGCTGCATCTTCGCGTCGCGCAGGCCTGCGCCAGCGCGATGGCGCTTTCGCGCCGCTTGCAGCAGCATCCGGCGGTGGCGGAAGTGCTCTATCCCGGGCTGCCGACGCATCCGGGCCATGCGATCGCGGCGCGCCAGATGCGCGACGGTTTCGGCGGCATGCTTTCGATACGGGTGCGCGGCGGCGAGTCCGCGGCGATCGCCGTGGCAGCCCACGTCCGCTTGTGGAAGCGCGCCACGTCGCTCGGCGGCATCGAAAGCCTGATCGAGCACCGCGCGTCGGTCGAGGGCGCCGGCTCGCCTTGTCCGCCCGATCTTCTGCGCCTGTCGACCGGCATCGAGGACGTTGACGACCTGTTCCGGGATCTCGACCAGGCCCTCACCGCGGCGGATCGCCCGGGCTGAACGCGTTCTTCGCGATCGCGGCGGGGCTAGGCCTTCAATCCGCGCACGCGGTAGGCGATAACCGGGCGACGGAACCCCTTCAACGTCAGCGCTTCCTGCGGCTCGACCTCGATCAGCGCTTCGACGCCCGCATACACCTTCTGCGAGATCAGGATCTGATCGCCGGGAGCCTCCCCGCAAAGCCGGGAGGCCAGATTGGTGACGGTGCCGATCGCGCTGTAGTCCCAACGGCCCTCGAAGCCGATCGCCCCGATCGTCGCGAAGCCCTGGGCGATGCCGATGCCGAGGCTTAAGTCGTAGCCGCGCTTGGCCCAGTCCTGCGCCATGCGGCCGACGCGCTCGCGCACCGCCAGCGCCATCCGAACCGCCCGCTCGGCGGGATTCGGGATCGGCACCGGATCGTTGAACAGGATCGTGATGCCGTCGCCGGTGAAGTGCTCGAGCGTGCCCTCGTATTCGAGGACCATCCGGCCTGCGACCTGGTGGTACTCGCGCAGGACGCCCATGACTTCCTCGGGCTCGGCGACCTCGGCGAACGCGGTAAAGCCGCGCAGGTCGAGGAACACGACGGTGATCTCGCGGCGATGGCTTTTTAAGGGATCGTCGGCGCCGCCGGTAACGATGAGCTCGGCCAGATGCGGCGAGAAGAAGCGGCGCAGGCGGCCGACCCGCTCGAGCTCGCTCACCTGCGCCGCGACGCGCTGTTCCAGCTTGGCGTTCCACTCCTTGACCTCGTCGGCGAGCTCCTCGGCCGTGTCGTGCAGTCGCTTGATCCGAAGCATCGAGCGAACGCGCGCGGCGAGCGACGCATGGTCGACGGGCTTGGTCAGGTACTCGTCGCCGCCGGCCTCGAGTCCGGCGATGATGTCCTTCGAGTCCGCCATCGCGGTAACCATGATGATCGGCGTGAACGGAAACGAAGCGTCGCCGCGCAGCCGGCGGCAGACCTCGAAGCCGTCGAGCTTGGGCATCATGACGTCGAGCAGGATCAGATCGGGCTTGTCCCGCCGTGCGACGGCGAGCCCCTCTTCACCGTCGGCCGCGGTGATGACCTCATAGCCTTCGGCGGCCAGCCGGGTCTGGAGGACCTTGACGTTGGTCGGGTTGTCGTCGACGATGAGGATGCAGGGGGTGGCTCTCACCAGCGATATTCCCAGAGGTCCGCGAAATATACGGCCTCGGACGGCGTTGCACAAGGAAAAATCGGGAGTACTGCGCACCAAAGCGGGACGAAAGCGACATTTGCAAAACGTGCAATCCTCACTCGACAATCCGTCATCGGCAGCGCGCCCGGAAGCGGCGCTGGAAGATCTCGCGGAGCTGGTGCAACGACGAACGCCGGTGCGCCTGCTGGTGCGGTGGGTCGCGGGACTGCGCGCGTCGGTTCACACCAAGCTCCTCACCGCGTTCCTGATCGCCACGCTGCTGTTCATCGCCGTGTCGCTGTTCAGTCTGCAGACGCTGGTCAATGCCACGCAGCAGAGCCGCCAGCTCGACGAGGCGCACGAGCTGGTGAGCCTCGCGCAGCAGAGCGAGCGCGCGCTGGCGAGGCAAATGCACTACACCGACGTCGCGCTTCTGTCGCAGGACGAGGCGGCGATCGCCCGGATCCTGCGCGAGAACAACCAGTTCAACGACCGGCTGGCGAAGCTGGAAGCGGCCGGTACCGCCGACCGGACGCTGGTCGAGCAGATAAGGACCTCGCAGGACGAGGCAATGGCGGTGGTGGCCGACATCGCCAATGCGATTCGCGACGGCAAGCTTGGCGCGGTCACCTCCGCGCTGTTGCACCGCCAGGAGCGGCTCGACACCGAGATCACCACGCGCGTCGGACTCCTGGTTGCAGCGCAGCAGGAGCGGATGACCCGATTGCGGGACAGCGTCGCCGTCGCCAATAAACGCTCGCTGATCCTGACCAGCGCGTTCGCGGTCATCGCGGTGATTTTCGCGCTCTTCTGCGGCTTCGTCATTTCGTGGTCGTTCATCCTGCCGGTACGCGAGGCGCAAGGTTTTCTCGACGAGGTCGCGGCTGGCGATTTCGGTGCCCGCATCGAGGTCTCCAATCGGGATGAATTCGGCGTGCTGGCCGAGCGAATGAACCACATGAGCGCGGAGCTGCAGCGGTTCGATGGCGAACAACGCCGTGCCGCCGCCCAGCTGGGCCTCCTCAACCGGCAGCTGGCGCAGGCGAGCAAGGCTAAGTCCGAGTTTCTCGCCAACATGAGCCATGAACTGCGGACACCGATGAACGCGATCCTCGGCTTCACCGAGATGCTGATCGACGGCCTCTACGGCGACATTCCGCCCGAGTTGAAGGAGCCGCTGACCGACATTCAGTTGAACGGCCGGCACCTGCTGCGCCTGATCAACGACGTGCTGGATCTGTCCAAGATCGAGGCCGGCCGCATGCAGCTTGCCTTGGACGAGTATTCGGTGCGCGAGATCATCGACATCGTGCAGGTCTCGCTGCGGTCGCTGGCGGTGGAGAAGGGACTGGAGTTCGTGACCAGCGTGCCGGAGGGCCTCCCGGTTGCCTACGGCGATAATGGGCGGCTGACGCAGTGCCTGATGAACCTCGCCGGCAACGCCATAAAGTTCACCCGGCAGGGACGTGTCGAGATCGGCGTCGAGCTGGTCGGAAGCGAGCTCGTCTTCCGCGTTTCCGATACGGGGATCGGTATCCCGAAGGAAGATCTCGACAAAGTGTTCACCGAGTTCGGGCAGGTGGACACCGCGGTGACCCGAGAATTCGGCGGCACGGGCCTGGGCCTCAGCATCACCAAGCGATTCGTCGAAATGCACGGCGGCCGGGTCTGGGTCGAGAGCGAATTCGGCAAGGGCTGCAGCTTCTATTTTGCGGTCCCGGTACGGGCCAAAGGTGAGGAAAAATGAGCGAGCGGACCATTCTCTACATCGAGGACAACGAATACAACCGCAAGATCGTCCGCCAGTTGCTCGGTCGCACCTCCTACCAGCTGGTCGAGGCGGTCGATGGAGAAAGCGGCGTTGCGCTGGCGCAGCAGCTCGTGCCGCAGCTCATCCTGATGGATGTACAGCTGCCCAAAATGTCGGGATTGGACGCGACCCGGATGCTCAAGGCGGATCCGCGGACCAGCGGCATACCGATCATCGTCATCACGTCGTTTGCGCTCAGCGGTGACCGGGAAAAGGCCGCCGTAGCCGGCGCCGACAATTATCTCGCCAAGCCATACAGCCCGCGCGAGCTGTTGGCGCTGGTCCGGCAGTACTTGCCGGAAGCTTGACCCACGCACTGGAGGTTACCCCATGAACAATGCCGCTCGAGTTTCGCTGCGCGCCGCATCGGTTGCGCTGCTGGTTTTCCTTTTCGGCGCCGCCGGCCCGGTTTTCGCCGCAGAGGAGCAGGCCGAGCAATTCACGCCGGAGTTCCGCCAGATCCACACCGGCTTCGACGCCAAGCACTCGCCGAAGATCGTGGCTCCCGATTCGGTCAAGCGAGGCGAGTGGTTCAACGTCACGGTCAGCGTCGGCCAGGGGAGCCAGCATCCGTCGCTGCAGGAGCACTTCGTCCGCTATGTCGCGCTGTACAAGGATTCGGTCGAGATCGCGCGCACGTACCTGCACCCGGTCTACTCGGCGCCGATCGTCACCTTCACCATCGCGCTGGACGAGGGCGGGTCACTGCGCGCGGTCGAAGAGCCGACGCATTCGGCGGCGTGGGAGACTTCGAAAAAAATCGAGGTACGGCCCTAGACGTAGCGCTCAGCGCGCTTTCATCTCCACGGTGACGCGCGCCGGCTGCTGGTCGCTGACGGTCGCGCTCGCCTGGGCGGTTCCCAGGCGTTCGTGCCAGATGCGGATATCGTATTTGCCCGGCGGCAGATTGTCGAAACTGAACTGCCCGTCCGCGCCGGTGATCGCGTAGTAAGGGTGCGCGGCGACGACCACCCAGCCGACCATCCACGAATGCAGGTCGCAGTTGATGCGCACGATCTCCGGCTTGGCGAAAGTCACCGGGATCGTCCGGTCCTTCGGCTGGGTGCGATTGAACGAAACGTTGAGCTTCGGCGTCGCGTGGATGTTGTGCAGCAGGCGGTCGCTGTTGAGAAAATCGACGGTGCCGCCGGCAGGGACGACGACGACGCGCGGAATGAACACGCAGCCGTTCTGGTCCATCTCGACCTTGGCGGCGGGCGCCGGTGCAGCGGCACCCGCCGGCGGATTCTCCAGCCAGACGACGGCGTTTTTAAGCTCCTTGCGCGGAGACAGCAGCAAGTCCCCCGAATCCTTTTCGGTGCCGCATACGTATTGGTCGATCGTGACTTCGAGTTTTTTCGGTGCCGGCGCCGGGCCGCCGAGAATCACCGAGCCTTTGATCGAACCCGCCGCACTCACGCCGGTCGCGCCGAGGCCGACCAGCAGCAGCGTCGCGGCCACCGTCAATTGCATTCCTCTCATGCCTACTCCTTGGGGGCAGGTGCGGATGCGGCTGGCGGCGCCATCAACGATACGATCGCGCGGGCAGCGGCGGATCGAGCGTAGCCCGGGGCGCGCCCTCGGTCAAGACGGGTCGCGGCCGCAGCGCGACCAGGCGGGACCGCCGGCGTCGCGGCGAGCGCGGCGCTGAATCAATCGTTAAACTCCTAGCCTTGTCCCACGCAGCTCGGGACCAAACCCGAGGCGTTCCGGACGCCGGCCACCCAGGAGCGAAATGAAGGCGAGCCTCCCCGAACCGACCCTGCCTGCCGTCAAGGACCAGTACGAGCGTTTCCCCTACCCGCTGCGCGAAGCTGCGGAAGAGAAGACGCGCATCATCCGCACCTGGCTGGACGATCTGCCGATGATCAACCAGTACTGTTTCGGCGGACGGCGCCGTTTCGACCACGGATTCCGCGTCCTCGTCGCGGGCGCCGGCACCGGCGACGGGACGATCTATCTCGCCGAACAGCTGCGCGAGACCGACGCCGAAATCGTCCATGTCGACATCAGCGCCCGCAGCAACGAAATCGCCAGGGGACGGGCCGCGGTCCGGCAGCTGCGCAACATCCGCTGGATCAATGGGTCGCTGCTGTCCCTGTCGCGAAGCGATCTGGGCGTTTTCGACTACATCAACTGCTGCGGCGTTCTGCATCACCTCGAGGATCCGGAGGCGGGGATGTCCGCGCTGCTGCCGCTGCGCGCCGAGGGCGGGGCGTTCGGCATCATGGTCTACGCGCAATACGGGCGCACCGGCATCTATCAGATGCAATCGCTGCTGCGGCTGATCAATGCAGGCCTCGACGATCCCGATCGCAAGCTGGCCAACGCGAAAGCACTGCTGCCCTGCCTGCCGCGGACCAACTGGTTCGCGCGTGCCCAGGACCTCTATCGCGAGCACGTGATCGGCGGCGATGCCGGCATGTACGACATGCTGCTTCATTCGCAGGATCGGGCCTATACGGTGGCCGAGATCTACGCCTGGTTCGAGGACAAGTGCGGACTGTCGATCCAGTTTACCGACGTCAACCGCGGACCCGCGGCGTATATGCCGCGGCTGCTCGTGCCGCCCGGCGAGTCCGCCCTCTGCCGCGACGTCGATGCGCTGCCGCTGCGCCGGCAACAGGAGATCGCCGAGCTGCTGAGCGGGAGCATCAAGATGCACGTCTTCTATGCCACCGCCGGCGCCGGGACCAAGGCGCCGTACGGCGATCCCGATTATGTGCCGTTTTTCTTTCACGAGCCGGTGACGGGCGCCGAGCTGTACGACCTGATCACCCGCCATCACGACCGGCCGTTCGTGCTGCACCACAGCTTCAGCGGCATCACGACGCGCGTCGATCCGGGACGCTTCGCCAAATACGTGCTCAGGCACATCGACGGCAAGCGCACTTTCCGCCAGATCTTCGAGCGGGTACGCGCGGAGCCGGCATGCGCGGCGGCTGCGCCGGGCGACGACGAGTTGTTTGCCGACTTTGCCGGATTTTTCGGGGTTCTGCACGCCATCGACCGGTTGCTTTTGCGCCATCACACGGCATAGACTTGTCGTAGCATGCGCCGCGACCGTAGCGCCGGCGCGAAAGCCGAAATACGATCATGCGCAGCCGCCGCAACCGACCCGGGCAACAAAGATGACTTTCGTCTGGCCGCAGATGCTGTGGCTGCTGCTGCTCGCCCCGGTGCTGATCGGCATCTATATCTGGCTGCTTTCCAGGCGGCGCAAGCACGCACTGCGCTATGCCAGCGTCGGCCTGGTCCGGGAAGCCATCGGCCGCCGGCAGCGCTTTCGCCGCCACGTCCCGCCGCTGCTTTTCCTGATCGCGCTGCTGGCGACGATCTTCGCCATCGCCCGGCCCAACGCCGTCGTCACCCTGCCGTCCGACCAGCGGACGACGATACTGGCGATCGACGTCTCGCTCAGCATGCGGGCGAACGACATCAAACCCAGCCGGCTGGAGGCCGCGCAGACCGCGGCCAAGGCGTTCGTGCAGGAGCAGCCCGCCGATGTGCTGGTGGGGATCGTTTCCTTCGCCGGTACGGCCTCTGTCGTGCAGCCTCCGACGCACAATCGCGACGACTTGATCGCGGCGATCGACCGCTTCGAGCTGCAACGGCACACGGCGATAGGCAGCGGCATCATCGTGTCGCTGGCCACGCTCTTTCCGGATGAGGGCATCGACCTGGAATCGCTGCTGTTCGGCGCCATGGGTCCGCGCGCGCAGCCGCTCGGAAAGTCGATCGAGAGGAGCACCGAGCCGGCGAAGAAACCGTTCAAGGCAGTGCCGCCGGGATCGAACGGCTCGGCCGCGATCATCCTGCTCACCGACGGCCGTCGCACCACCGGGCCCGACTCGCTCGATGCGGCGAGGCTGGCGGCCGACCACGGCGTGCGCATCTATGCGGTAGGTTTCGGCATGCCCGGCGGCGGGACCGCGGACATGGACGGCTATTCGATGTACATGGCGTTCGACGAAGAAACGCTGAAGTCGATCGCCGAGATCACGAAGGGCGAATATTTCCACGCGGCCAGCGCGACGGAGCTCGCCAAGATCTACCAGCAGCTGAACGCGCGGTACGTGCTGGAGAAAAAGGAGACCGAAGTCGGCGCCTTGGCGGTCGCGGCCGCCGCCATCCTGCTACTCGCGGCGGGAACCCTTTCGCTGCTCTGGTACAGCCGGCTGGCCTGAAGCGTCGCCGGCGCGGCGGCTATTTGCTGCCGCTGCCGCGCGCCGCCGGCGTCGCGATGCGAGGTATCGGACGCGACGCCGATCGCGACACGGCGAAGCCCGATGAACCTGCGCCGACGGGCATGCCGCCGACGATCGAATCGACCGACAGCGTACTGGAGCCGGCGGCACCGAACACGAACGTCACGGGCGGGCAGCGATCGGCATCGGCCACGACCAGGTAATCACCGCGATCGCGCATCGATTCGCGCGCGCTCGCACCCTGGTCGCTCATGTCCACCGGCGAAATCGTGTCGCGATAGACGAGATTGTCGTTGCGGTCGTACAGCATGTAGCAGGTAAATGCACCGGCGGCGGGGGAGAGCAGCGACACCGCCGCGGTGCAGGCAACGAGCACAATCGGAAGGAGGCGCATCGAAGGACTCTCCTGAGACGAACACATGTCATCCTATGCCCGGCGCATCGCCGAGGCAATCGGAAGCGGCCGGTGCCAATGCCGGCGGGAGCCTCTATCGGCACAGACCGGCGCCCCTGCACGGAGTTCCCGTCGCCGCGCCGGCGACGCGATGCAGCCGACCAAAGGCGCTTATAATCGCAGGCGCCTGCCACGACGCCTGCCGGCGGTCGTGTCCGCAACGTTGACGCAATCGCCCCAGGAGCCGACTCATCAGCCTCGATCATTTCCCGCGCGGCGTGCTCGTTCCCGCGCTGACACCCTTTCAAGCGGATCTTGCCGTCGATGGCGAGCGCTTTGCCGCGCATTGCCGCTGGCTGCTCGCCGAAGGCGCCGACGGCCTGGCTGTCTTCGGCACGACCAGCGAGGCGAATTCGCTCGACACCGGCGAGCGCAGGCAACTGCTCGAAAGGCTGATCGACGGCGGCATCTCGCCCGGTGTGCTGATGCCAGGCACCGGGTGTTGCGCGCTGCCGGATACGGTGGCGCTCACCCGGCACGCGGTCGAGCAGGGCTGCTTCGGCGTACTGATGCTGCCGCCTTTCTACTACAAGGGCGTCAGCGACGACGGGGTCTTTGCGAGCATCGCCGAGGTCATCGAGCGCGTCGGTGATCGTCGCCTTCGCGTGTACCTCTATCACATTCCGCCGATGGCCAGCGTCGGTTTTTCATTCGACGTGATCGGGCGATTGCTGAAGGCCTATCCCGGCATCGTCGTCGGTCTCAAGGACAGCTCCGGCGACTGGAATAACACGCGTGGCTTATTGGAAGCTTTTCCGGGGTTCGAGGTTTTTCCCGGCAGCGAGACCTATCTGCTCGACGCGCTGCGCCTGGGCGGCGCGGGTTGCATTTCCGCAACGGCAAACGTCAACGTGGCGGCGATGCACCGTCTGTTGCAGGTCTGGCGCACGCCCGCCGCCGACCGACTGCAGCAGGAGATCGCCGCCGTGCGGGCGGCGATCCAGAAGTTCCCGATGGTGCCGGCGAACAAGGCGATCCTCGCCGAGCTGCGCCAGGCGCCGGCCTGGAATGTCGTGCGGCCGCCGCTGCGGATGCTGCCGGACGAGGCAAGACATGCGCTGATGACGTCGCTAACTGCACTGGGTTTCGCGCTGGACAGGCCGGCGGCCGCCGCATGACTCGCGGCCTTCGCCGCGGCTTGACCAGCTACGGCGACGCGCAGTTCTCGCTGTTCCTGCGCAAGGCCTTCATCAAGGCGCTCGGCTATTCCGACGACGCTCTCGAGCGCCCGATCGTCGGTATCACCAACACCTACAGCGATTTCAATCCTTGTCACGCGACGGTGCCGCAGCTCGTTGCCGCCGTCAAGCGCGGCGTCATGCTGGCCGGCGGGTTGCCGATGGAATTTCCGACGATCTCGCTGCACGAGTCGTTCGCCTGGCCGACCAGCATGTATCTGCGCAACCTGATGGCGCTGGACACCGAGGAAATGATTCGTGCCCAGCCGGTCGACGCGGTCGTGCTGATCGGCGGCTGCGACAAGACGATACCGGCGCAGCTGATGGCGGCAGCGTCGGCGAACATTGCAGCGATCGTCGTGCCGACCGGACCGATGCTGACCCGGACCCACGACGGCGAGCGTCTGGGCGCATGTACCGACTGCCGCCGCTACTGGGCGCGATTTCGCGCCGGCGAAATCGATCAGCACGAGATCGATGCGGTCAACGCGCGGCT
>Ga0207657_10001501_pt1 | contig 24948 bp, 24 predicted proteins | sample KBSC33metaG_FD_184316 | JGI IMG/M metagenome (GOLD analysis project Ga0207657, IMG submission 184316) | Corn rhizosphere microbial communities from Kellogg Biological Station, Michigan, USA - KBS C3-3 metaG (SPAdes) (version 2) | ecosystem: Host-associated > Plants > Roots > Rhizosphere > Soil ... | reverse complement strand
GTCTGGCCGTTTGCCGTATGCGCCCCAATGACGACGGTAGGCGACCGTGCGCGCGTCGAACACGATGACCCGATGGTTGACATACCCGTCGGCGACGTAGAGCTCACCCGCCTCGCGATCGATTACCATCTGCGCCGCGCCGCCGAGATTCGCCGTGTCGTTGCTGCCGCCGTTGTGCCCCTGTCGGCCGATCTGGGTCAGAAAGCGTCCATCGGCGGTGAACTTCAGGATTTGCGCGTCCTTCTCGCCGCCAGCGCCAAGCCACACATTGTCGTCCTCGTCGACATAGATGCCGTGCTCGAGCTGGGGCCACTCGTAGCCTGAGCCGGGTCCGCCCCACGCGCGCAGCAGGGTGCCATCGCTGTCGAACTCGATGACCGGCGGCGCCGCGCGCCAAATGGATCGGGTCTCGTTCGGCTGCAGCGTGGACGGACGATGAACGATCCACACGTGATCGCGGCGATCGACCGCGACGCCGACCACCGCGCCGACGATCCAATGATTCGGCAGCGCCTTCGGCCAGGCGGGATCGACGTGAAACGTAGGTACGATCGGCATCGTCTTCGGGGTGGGCGCCCGGCCGAGTGTCACCGCGGCAGCAATCAGGACGATGACGGTCCGGGACATGTTAGGTTCTGTGCGATGCGATTATCGCATCCTTACTTACCCATCCTTGCGCCGAGTGATGACAACCGGTCATCGTGTTACTGGTGAAGATAGGTTGATATTAGCCAACGGCAGTCCACATGGTCGCGTTTCGACCAAAGAAGGCTATGATAGGCGTCTATGGCACAACACTCGTCGAATATCTTGGAGCTCGCGCGCCGTGGCGCCCAACATCGGTATGAGGAGCTGACGGCCGAACTCAACGCGCTGATTCGGCAGTTTCCGGATTTACGCGCCGGCGCCAGGCAGGCGATCAAGCGCGGCCGTCGCATCGTTGACGCCGCAACGGCGACCGCGCGTCCTCGCAAGCGGCGGAAGCTGTCGGCGGCGGCGCGAAAAGCGATCTCCGACGCTCAGAAGGCTCGATGGGCGAAACAGAGAGCCGCGGCAGCCGAGCCCGCCGCCTCGCGCAAGGCTGGCCGGAAGCGGTAACGGAATCCGGCGGATCCGGACGGGCTGCCGCTCGACCACAACGACGCGGCGGCGCGTCCCGATTGCCGGTGGCCGGCCGTGCGCCGTTTCGCGCGGCTCACACCTCTCGATAACGGAAACATCCGACGAGGTGATCGTTCACCATACCGATCGCCTGCATGTGCGCGTAGACGACGGTCGAGCCGACAAAGCTCAGTCCACGACGCTTCAGATCTTTGCTGAAGGCGTCGGACTCCGGCGACGTCGCCGGAATCTCCTTCATCGTCTTCCAGCGATTCCGTTTGGGTTGTCCATCGACGAACCGCCAGCAATAGGCGTCGAAGCTGCCGAACTCCTGCTGAATGGCCAGGAACGCCTTCGCATTGCGCACGGCTGCCTCGATCTTCAGCCGATTGCGGACGATGGACGGATCGGCCATCAGCCGTTCGACCCGCGCCTTGTTATATCGCGCCACCTTCTCGGGATCGAACTCACTGAAGGCCCGGCGGTACCCTTCGCGCTTGTTCAGCACGATCGCCCAACTGAGACCCGCCTGGGCCGCTTCGAGCAGAAGGAACTCGAAATGCCTCCGATCGTCGTGGACCGGCACGCCCCATTCGCGATCGTGATACTCCAGCATGAGTGGATTGCCGCCGCCGGCCCACGCGCACCGGATCTTTCCGCTGTCGATTCCCACAGCTCACCTCTCGTCTGAATAGACATCCCTTCTACTGCTCCCAGTTACTCGAGCCGCAGCGATTCACCGAACTCGAGCGTGCGAAACCGCGCGGGCGGCACCCGATTCGTCCGGCACGCCTGGCCGAGCACGCGCTGCGGTTCGTCGATGCCCTCGGTCGTGAGCTGGAAGGTGCCGAAGTGCATGCCGATGCTCTGCGAGGCCTCGAGGTCGAGATGCGCTCGAACGGCTTCCTCAGGGTTCATGTGAACACTGCGCATGAACCAGCGCGGCTCGTACGCGCCGATCGGCAGGAGCGCCAGATCGATCGGACCAAGACGTCGACGGACCTCGTGGAACAGCGGCGTGTAGGCGCTGTCGCCCGCGAAGTAGATCCGCGCCGTACCGGCGGTCAGCATGAAGCCACCCCACAACGCCCGGTTGCGATCGAAGGGATCGCGTGCGGAAAAATGATGCGCCGGCGTCAGAGCGATCGGCAGGCTGGACATCGTCGAATGCTGCCACCAGTCGAGCTCCTCCACCCGGCGCGCGCCCGACGACCGGACGAGAGCCGCGTTCCCCAGCGGCGCGATGACCATCGGATCGAAGCGATCCGCGAGCCGGCGTAGCGTTGGCAGATCGCAGTGATCGTAGTGATTGTGGCTCAGCAGAACCATCGCGATCGGCGGCAGCTCGTCGAACGGCACTGCCGGCTGTCTGACTCGCCGCGGCCCGAGCAGATTCAGCGGACCCGCACGCTCCGAGTACATCGGATCGGTGAGGATGTGTCCCCGGGCGGTCTGAATTAGAAACGTGGCGTGACCGACGAAGGTGACGACGGCGGATGCGGCTGCGAGCTCGGGCAATCGATGCGGTACGACCTCGACGTCCGCCGGCCACGGCGTCCGGCGCTCGAGCAGCATGCGCGGAACCGCGGAGAACGGCTGCGCGGCTGGAGCGGTCGGATTGAAGAACCGCCGGCCGTCGAAGTGATCGCTCTTCCCGAGGGACATGCTCCTCCAGATCGCGTTCGCGCGGCAAACGCTGCGCGCTACAATTTCAATGACCTGATATGCGTATCGTCTCGCTGAACGTCGGACTCCCACGCGACGTCATCTGGCGCGGCAGAACCGTGAGCACCGGGATCTACAAATCGCCCGTCGAGGGTCGCGTCGCGTTGCGCCCCTTGAATCTCGACGGCGACCGGCAGGCCGATCTCAGCGTCCACGGCGGGGCGTTCAAAGCCGTGTACTGCTACCCGAACGAACATTACCGGTGGTGGACGCGGCAACTGGCCGGACGCGATCTGCCAGCAGGCATGTTCGGCGAAAACTTCACGGTCGAAGGCCTCGACGAGGAATCGGTCCACGTCGGCGACCAATTCTCGATCGGCACGACGCGCGTGATCGTGACGCAGCCTCGACTGCCATGCTACAAGCTCGGCATTCGCTTTCAGTCCGACAGCATGGTCCGGCGCTTCCTCGCCAGCGGACGAACGGGTTTCTATCTGGCGGTCGAGCGAGAGGGAGACGTCGCCGCGGGAGACGCCATCACGCGAGTCGGCCGCGATCCGCACGGAGTGCCCGTCGCCGATATCACTCGCCTGTATGTCGCGAAGACGTTCGGCCGGGACGATCTGCGCATCGTGAAGAGCGCGCTCGACGTGGCGGCGCTGCCCGAGAGCTGGAAAGATTATTTCCGCGATCGACTGATTACTGCGTCACGAGCCTGAGATCGAGCGCTTTCGTCCCGCCCTCCGCGAGCGAGAAGGATGAGGCACGAGCTCCGCTTCGCCGCGGCCGTTGGTCACCGGTACCTCGACGACTGATATTTTGTCGACGCGGGCCGAAGGTGCCTCAGCGCTGAGGCGAGCGGCCGGGCAAGGCAATCGGACCGGCCGCCTCTACCTGGCTCCAGATCCGCCGTCCCACCGCGTCGGCTTCTTTGATGATGCCGTCTTCGTCCATCGTGAGCACCTTGCGGTCGCGCATGATGAACCGGCCGTCGACCATGCTGGACTCGATGTCCGAAGGTTGACCGTTGTGAATCCAGGCGGAGAGGAGGCGCCCCGCCGGCACGAGATGGGCACGGAGCGTGTCGAGCACGATGAGGTCTGCTTTCTTTCCGACTTCGATCGAGCCGAGGCGCCGCTCCTGACGCACGGCTCGCGCCCCGCCGCGCGTGGCGTCCTCGAGCATGTCTTCCGGCTGCGGACGCGTGCCGGGGATCGCGTCGCTGCGCGAGATGCGCTCCGTCAGCAGCGCCACTTTCATCACGCCGAACAGATCGTTGGTGTTGTTGTCGGTGCCGTTCGCGATGGGGCAGCCTGCCGCGCGCAGTTTCGCGATCGGTGGAATCACGCCGCGATTCGCCGCCATGTTCGCCTGGTGCGAAATGATCGTGCCCGATCGTCCCAGCAGCGCGATATCCGCGTCGTCCACGTACCGGCAGTGCGCGGCGAACAGACGCGGGCCGAGGAATCCGGCTCGCGCGAGAAACGCCGGCGGGCGCACGCCATGGTAGCGGACCATGAAGTCGACCTCCGGAAGGCTCTGCGAGAGGTGAATCGTGTATCCGACATCGTGTTGCTCGGCGAAGGCGCGCACCGCCTGCAGCAGCTCCGGCGACGATGTTTCGGCGAGCGCGGCGGCGGGGAACACGGTGATTCGTCCCTGGCTGGCGCCGTGCCACGTGGTGAATAGATCGTTGATGCGCTGCAGCCCCTCGTCGCGCAGCTTCGGCGAGAACCGCGGCGCCTCACTGCTGGCGAGCAACTCCGCGGACATCGGACCGGCGCCATTCTCCTTGTCGCTCACCGATTCGGCGAAGACGCAGCGCAGTCCGCTCTGCGCCAATGCGGCCGCGTGGCGTGCGATGCCACCCGTGTTCTCCACGATCGTGGTGGTGCCGGTGCGGATCGCTTCGAGCGCGGCGACGCTCACCATCAGCGCGGCTTCGTCTCCCCGCAGCAGGCTGCCCGGCTGAACGGCGACATGCGAGGAGTTGGGAAACCCGAAGTCCTCGTTGAATCCGCGCTCGAGCACGGCGGCCATGTGCGCGTGACAGTTGATCAGGCCCGGAAGGATCGCCTTTCCCCGGCCGTCGTAGACATCGGCGTGCGGATACGTCCGGAGGATCGTGTCGGTGGGCCCGATGGCGGCAATCGTGTCGCCTGTCACGGCGAGCGCGACGTCGTGCTGAACGGCGTCGGCATTCACGACAGTCGTGTGAGCAAACACCACCGTCCCACCGGCCTGAGGCTGCGCCTGCACGCCGCACGGTTCGAGCAGAAAGGCCGCCGCGCCCGCACCGGCGCCGGCGAGTAGACGGCGCCGTCCAAGATTGACGGCTTCGCGAGAGGACGTCACACGGCGCTGATTATGTCGCAATGAAAGCGTAAGTCAATCACGCGGCGGTTGGCGATCACCGTTGTTCCAACTCGGACGCGAATCGCATACGATACGTCGCCAGGAGAACGGATGAGAGCCAGCTCACGCTGCGCGATGGCCGCCTGCCTGTCGATGGTGACGCTGTACGGCGGCTGCGCCAGCGCGCCGACACCGGCACCGGCGATGCACGCGACGCCCGCCGGACTTGGCCAGTTTCCCTACACAGATGCCGACGTCGACTTCATGTCCGGCATGATTCCTCATCACGCGCAGGCCGTGATCATGGCCGGCTGGGCGCCCACGCACGGCGCGCGTCACGACGTCGCCGTTCTCTGCGAGCGCATCGTCGTGGCACAGCGCGACGAGATCGTGATGATGCAGCACTGGCTGGAGGATCGCGGCCAGCCAGTGCCCGACGCGGCGTCGACGCGCCACAAGATGCGCATGGACGGCGTCGAGCACGAGATGTTGATGCCGGGGATGTTGACGGACGACGAGATGGCCGCGCTCGATCGCGCGCGCGGGCCGGAGTTCGATCGGCTGTTCCTCACCGGCATGATCAAGCATCATCAGGGCGCAATCGACATGGTGAACGTCCTGTTCAAATCGTACGGCGCGGCGCAGGACGAGATGGTGTTCAAATTCGCGTCGGACGTTTACGCGGATCAGTCGATCGAGATCAATCGGATGAACGAGATGCTGGAGAGCGGCGGCCGTCTCAACTAGAAGGATCACAGACCTATGGTGTCCACGTTATCGCGCCGGCGTTCGTCGTCTCGATTGATTGCGCATCTCTTCGCCGCTCTGGTCCTCGGCGCCGCCGGATTCGGCGCCTCGGCGTGCGCGAGCTCGACCAAGGCCGTGGCGTCGGCGGGCCCGTCGTCCACGACACCAACGGCCGCGAAGCCTCCGGCAGCGGGAAATGCGAGCACCAACGGCCGCGGCGGACCGGCGACTCCTCCGCCTCCACCGCCACCGCCCGCCGTCATGCCGCCACCGGTGACGCCGGTTGTGTCGACGACTGCGCCCTCGCCTGACTTGCGCGTGGGCCTGAAGGCGGGCCGGTGGGATGCCGGCGAGGCCGCCTGGAACATGCGCATGATCTCGACGACGCCGCCGACGGGTAAGACGTTGGGGGCTACGCACTCGGATCTGGCGTTCAGCGGGAAGTACGCGATTCAAGGCAATTACGACGGCTTCGAGCTGTACGACATCTCCAATCCCGCAAAGCCGGTGCTCGCGCAGAGTTATCTGTGTCCCGCCTCGCAGAACGATGTGTCGGTGTACCGCAACCTGGTGTTCATGTCGTCCGAGTCGACGAACAGCCGGACCGACTGCGGCTTCGGCGGCGTACCCGATCCGATCAGCAAGGCACGCGTGCGAGGCATCCGCATCTTCGACATTGCCGACGTGAAGCATCCGAAGCTGGTCGCGAGCGTGCAGACCTGCCGCGGATCGCACACGCACACCGTCGTGACGCAGCCCGGCGACAACGACAACGTGTACATCTACGTCTCCGGCACCGCCGGTGTCCGATCCGCGGAAGAAGTGCCTGGCTGCGAGGACGGCGGGATCGACGATCCGAATACCGCGCGTTTTCGGCTTGAAGTGATCAAGGTGCCGCTCGCCGCGCCGGCGCGTGCCGCGATCGTCAGCTCGCCGCGGATTTTCAACGGTCTGCCGGTGCCGCCGAAGAATGCGGATCGCGAGGTGATCGATGCCGCCGCGCGAGCCGAGGCCGCGGCCGCCGCCGCAGCGGCGGGACGCCCTGCCGCCGGACGAGGGCGCGGTAACGAGCCGCCGTCACCGCCGACCGGCCCGAATCAGTGCCACGACATCACGGTGTATCCGGAGATCGGCCTCGCCGGCGGCGCGTGCGCGGGCCTCGGTCTTCTGCTCGACATCAGGGACGCCGCACATCCGGTCCGACTCGACTCGGCGGCCGATGCCAACATGTCCTTCTGGCACTCGGCCACCTTCAGCAACGACGGTAAGAAAATCCTGTTCACCGACGAATGGGGCGGCGGTGGACAGCCGCGCTGCCGAGCGACGGACAAGATGGAATGGGGCGCCGACGCCTTGTTCACGATCGAGAACAACAAGCTCGTGTTCCACACCTACTACAAGATGCCGGCGGCGCAGACCGCGCAGGAGAACTGCGTCGCGCACAACGGCTCGTTGATTCCGATTCCGGGCCGCGAAGTGATGGTGCAGTCGTGGTATCAGGGCGGCCTCTCGATCTTCGACTGGACCGACGTCGATCATCCGAAGGAGATCGCGTACTTCGATCGCGGCCCGGTCGACGCCGCCCGTCTCGCCGGCGGCGGCTCCTGGTCCGCCTATTGGTACAACGGCATCATCGTCAGCTCGGAGATCGCGCGCGGCCTCGACATTTACGAGCTGGTGCCGAGCGGCCTCATCACCGAGAACGAGCTCGCCGCGGCGAAGACGGTGAAGGTGGCGTACTGGAACACGCAGGATCAGCAGCGGTTCGTCTGGCCGCCGAGCTTCGCGCTCGCGCGCGCCTATCTCGATCAGCTCGCGCGATCGAATGGGCTGCCGTCCGAGACGATCGCGGCCGCGCGTTCGACGCTGAGCGACGCGGAGCGTCAGTCCGGATCGCCGAGGCAGGCGGCGCTGACGCAGCTCGCGTCGCAATTGAATGGCGCGGCTGCCGCTGCCGGCGATCAGGCGAAAGTGCGAACGCTTGCGACGGCGGTGACCGATCTCGCCAACGCGCAGCACTGACGCCCGACGCTGCGCCGCAACGCCACCGATCGAACGGGAGCGGTCAGCTTGAGCAGACCGCGGCCGACGTCACTTCCCGATCATCAGGATGGTGAACGAGCCAGGCACCGCCGGCGCCCGCGGCCCACGACCACCGCCTGGCGGCGGCGGCGGCGCGGGACCACGCTCGTCGCTCATCGTGAAGAGATGGTTGGTCTTCGGATCGAACGTCACGGTCCGCGCGCCGTTCATGGTCTGAAGATTCTGCTCGACCTCGAAGCTCGTCGGACTCTTCTCTTTGACGACGGTCATGGTGCCGTTGCCGTGCGTGCTGAACGCTTCCATTGTCGCCGGATTGAAGACCGCGCCGTCGGATCCGCCGGCGAGCGGAAGGCTCGTCAGGATCGTGCCGTCGTTGGCGCGCAGCACCACCATCATCGGCTGCGGCGGCTGCGCAGGAGGATTGCCCGACCGGGCGCACGCCGCGAAGAGCACGCCGTTCTTCACGTCGAGCGCCAGCCCGTTGCAGCCTCCTCGATCGCCGAGTGGGTAATGCGCCGTCGCCTTCATCGTCTTCACGTCGACAACCGTGACGCTTCCCTGCGCGTCCTGCATGACCACGTACAGCGTGCCTCGGCCGTCGGCGACGCCTTGCTCCGGGACGCCGCCGAGATCGATCGTGCCGAGCACGGAACCATCTCTGGCGTCGATCACCGTCGCATCCTTGGTGGGATGGCTGAAGACGTACACGCGCTCGTTGAAGGCATCGAACAGGATGCCGTCGGGCACGGCCGCGCCGACATCGATCGTCCTGATCAGCTTCGACGTTTTCGTGTCGAACATCGAGACCGGTTTGCTGCTGGTGAAACCGTGGCCTGATTTCGGATCGACGGCGGCGCCATTGCCGCCGACGCCGTCGATCTCACCGGCGGGTTCGAGTGAGTCGAGATCGAAGATCGTCAGGCGAGTCGGGACGGCGGCCGACGCCGGCCGCGTTTCACTCGCTTCCACGGCTGGCGAGCCGCGCCGTGGAATGTAGAGGCGGCGCGCCGCCGCGTCCGCGTAGATGTAATCCCAGCCGCCTTCACCGCCGACCTTCGCGGTCTTCAGCACGCGATATGGTCCGCCGCTCGGCGGCTGCTGCGCGGATCCGGTCGCGAGCAAGACAACGAGGGCGCTCGCCAGGACAGCAACGAATCGGGACATCGATCTCTCCTCAGCCAGCGAGTGTATACGGATCGACTGTCATCCACCGTTCATGATGAAGGGTGATGGATTCGATCGCCGCCGCGAGACAGGTAATCGCGGGTAAGCCGGCGCGGCGTCCCAGGTGCGCGCCTGGCGAGCAGCAGCTGGTAGAGTTCGGTCGTGCCGCGCTCGAAACTGACAGCGGCGCCGGCGAGATACAACAGCCACGTGCGATAGGTTGTGGCGTCGACGATCGCGAGGCAGGCCGCGCGATGCGCCTGCAGCCGGCGCACCCACGCCGCGCACGTCAGCGCGTAATGCGGACGCAGATTTTCGACGTCGATCACCTCGAAGCCGGCGCGCTCGGCGGCACGAACGACGTCGGCGAAATACGGTAGCTCGCCGCCGGGAAACACGTACCGCCGCAGGAAGATCGTCTCGGCATCGTCGGTCACCGTCTCCGGACGGGCGATGCCGTGATTCAGCAGTAGACCGTCCGGCGTCAGCAGGCGCGAGAGCGTCCGGAAGTACCGCTCGAGCCGCCTGCGGCCGACGTGCTCGTACATACCGATCGACGCGATTCGGTCGAATTGCCTGCCGGTCAGCTCGCGATAATCGACGTTGGTGATCGCGACACGGTCGCGCAGCCGATGCGCGGCGATCCTCTGGTTGGCGAACGCGAACTGCTGTGCGCTCAGCGTGCAGCCGGTGACCATCGCTCCGTATCGCTCCGCTGCGTACAGCGGCAATCCGCCCCAGCCGCATCCGACGTCGAGGAATCGCACGCCGGCGTGGAGGTCGAGCTTCCGGCAAATCAGATCGAGCTTGGCGACCTGTGCCTGCTCGAGCGAGCGGCTGGGATCGGTGAAATAGGCTGATGAATATTGCAGGCGCGAATCGAGAAACTGTTCATAGAAGCGATTCGATCGGTCGTAGTGAAACGCGATGTTCCGCCGCGCGCGTCCCTTGCTCTGAAACCACGACTCAAGGCGCAGCCCACCGAGCACGGCCATCAGCCGCCGCAGTCCAGTCTCGGAGTGCGAGGCGTGCCACCACCGAAGCGCCGCAACCATGTCGCCCTCGATGTCGAACTCTCCATGGACGAACGCCGTCGCGGTCGCATAGGCCCCACGTGCGATCACCGCTCCCACGCCGCGTCGTGGTGAACACGGAGGATGAATGCCGGCGGTCCTGACCCGAAGCGGCGCCGCTCCCCCGACGACGACTCGATGGCGTAAGGCGGCGGCATGCTGTCGAACTGGACGATGGGCTCGATCGGTGAGGGTGAAAAGGTTCGCTGAGTAGACATGACGACCCAACCGCGCGCGGCTCAAGCACCGCATAAACGCACATGGATACGTGGTGCATTTCGTGCACCACCGGCGCCATCTATGCGCGCAGGAGCCGCGACGGTCGGGGTGCTGATGCTGATGAGCCCATTGTTGACACAGGGCTCACATGATCATCCGTTCGAGTTTTTGACCCCGACGATTCAATTCTCCGACGAGGACAGGGCCACGTTGAATCGGCGCGAGATCGTGCTGCGGATTCTCCACGCGGAGGGGCACGAGCTCGCGGTGCTCACCGCAGGGGCCATCGACATCACGCCCGACGAGTTCATCGCGAGCGTCAACAATATGCCGGGATTGAAGAAGGGCCCGCTCGTGCCGCAGATCGGTCGCTTCTCGTCGCCGCCGCGGCTCGAAGACCTGCAATCGTTGACGTTGGACGACACGGATATTGCCGCGATCCGGCGATGCCAGCCGGATCACTGTGGACTGAAGCTGTCGGACGAGGAGATCGAACGCCTCCAACGCGTTGTCGACGATGGCCATCCGGCGAGCGCGCTCGACGCCGAGTTCCGGCGCGTGATCCTCGACCGGGCGAACGCCTATCTGCGGGCCGGCGACGATCGAACGCTCTCGGAGTTCTCCTCGCTCGTCGATCATTCGCCGTACGTCTCAGCGCACATGCCGCAACTGGTGACATATCTGACTCAGTATCCGCGCCAGCACCTGCCGGGCGCCGAGTCGTTTCTCTACTGGTCCAAAGAGACGTACGCCTGGAAGCCGATGATCACCGTCACGCACGTCACGATCGTGCGCGGCGAACCGGAACAGGGATCACCGGAAGTGCTCGTGATCTCGAGAGACGTGTTGTCGACCAGATACACGAGCGGATCGTTCATCGTGACCCTGCTGCTTCGCGACACGACGTCGCCGCCGAAGCGGTATCTCGTCTACGTCAATCGAACGTGGGTGGACGGGGTGCGCGCGCTCTGGCGGCCGTTTGTCGAATACCGCATCAAGAGGCAGGCGCGGAAGATCTTCGAGGAGGTGCGCGACCGCCTGGAGCATCATGCGCCCGCAGCCGATGGCTCGAGTTGACGCGGCGCGAGCACTGTTTGAGCGTGCCTGACGCATAATCACAGGCGATGTCATCTCCTGCGATCGTCAACTCCGTCCTCCAGGCCATCGGCCGCACGCCGCTGGTCCGTCTCCAGCGCCTGGTCGATCCCGCATCGGCCGACGTCCTCGTCAAGCTGGAGTACTTCAATCCCACCGGCTCGTACAAGGACCGCATGGCCTTGGCGATGATCGAGGGCGCCGAACGGCGCGGCGCGCTGCGGCCGGGAATGCGTGTCGTGGAATACACGGGCGGCAGCACCGGTTCTTCGCTCGCGATGGTCTGTGCCATGAAAGGCTACGCCTTTCACCCGCTGTCCTCGGATGCATTTTCCGCCGAGAAGCTCGACACGATGCGCGCGTTCGGCGCCGACCTCGAGCTCGTTCCGAGCGACGACGGCAAGGTGACGCCGGCGCTGTTCGATCGATTCAAGGCGCGCATCAAAGAGCTGGCGCAAGACCCGAACACCTTCTGGACCGATCAGTTCAACAATAACGACGCGATCAACGGCTACGCCAACATCGGCCGCGAATTGATCGAGCAAGCGGGCCGGGTGGATGCGTTCGTCGGCATGGTCGGCACGGCGGGCATGCTCGTCGGCGTGTCGCAGGCGCTGAAGCAGGCGGGCGCGCGCGCGCGCATCATCGCGCTCGAGCCGTCGACGTCGCCGTTCCTCACGACCGGCGTGAGCGGACCACATCGCGTCGAGGGCACGGCCGCAGGCTTCCGGCCGCCGCACCTCTTGTCCGGTTTGTACGACGAGGCACGGGCGATCGATGAAGACGAGGGCCGCGCGATGGCGCGCCGGGCGGCAAAGGAAGAAGGGATCTTCGCCGGCACGTCCAGCGGCTTGAACCTCGTGGCGGCGCTGGCCGTCGCTCGCGAGCTCGGGCCAGGCAAAGTGGTGGCCACGGTGGCCGTGGACACCGGGCTCAAATACCTGGCGGGCGATCTCTACAAGTAGCGCGTCAGCGGCGGATCACGTCGCGCTCTTGTACGCGTGGAACACCGCGCGATCCTGTCGGAAGGCCGCCGTCAAACTGTTCTTTCGTTTCATCCAATGGACGCCCGCCCGAGCGGCGCGAAAGGCCGCCGACGGCGTTCGCGTGATCAACTCCACACGGGTGAACCCGACGCTCGCGAGCATTCCTGCCACGGCCGCCGGATTGGGTCCCCACCAGTTCGTCGGATCTCCAGCCAGCTCTCGTGTCGGGTAGAACGCCGCCACCGGACGATTGATCCCCACCATGTCGACGACCGTCTCCAGGATGAGAAGCTCCTTGGTCACCGACGCGACACGCTCCAAGGCGAGCAATGGATGCTTCAGGTGATACAGCACGCCGAGCAGCAGCACCACATCGAACTCGCCGACCTTCTCCGGACACAATTCCATCACGTCGACGTCCGCATCCTCGACGCGCGAGCGGAGCGTCGCGCGCGCCAGCTCGAACCCGGCTTTTCCTTTCCCGGTGTCCCAGCCGAGTCCGTGCCAGGAATAGTGGTCACTGGCCACAACCCGCGACGCGTGACGACGCTCCGCTTCGAAGGAGAAGAAGCCATCCCAGGCGCCGACGTCGAGGACCGATCGGCCCGAGAGATCCTTCGGCAGTCTCAATCGGGAGAGCCGCTCCGGCGTGTTGTCGACGCCCTTGGTCACGACGCCTCCGCCGAGATCGATGGTGTGATACCAGCGAAGCGCGTCGACGCGTGTTTGCAGATCCTCGCGACTCAATAGCGGCTACCGGTGCGACACCATTCTACCGGCAGCGCTTCCGCGCCGCTATTTTGTTGATGTCCACCCGATTTTCCGGCCGACGAAGCCGATCGCCGAACTCTTCCCGGCGCTGCGTCTCGGCAGTGATCTCGCGAGCGTCATGTCGCGCGCAGCGTGTTCAGCGGGTCGACTCTCGTCGCGCGCCGAGCCGGCATGTAACACGCCAGCACGGCGATGCCCATGAGCAGAAGGGCGACTCCGGCAAACGTCACCGGGTCGGTCGGCCTCACGCCGTACAGCAACCCGGTCATCAGATGCGACACCACCAACGCACCGGCGAGCCCGACCGCCGTGCCCGTGGCGGCAAGCCGTAACCCGTCGCGTAACACCATGCGGAGGATCGTCTCCCGTTCCGCGCCAAGCGCGAGGCGAATGCCGATCTCGTGCGTGCGCTCGCTGACGATGAACGAGATCACGCCGTAGATGCCGAGCCCGGCGAGCAGCAAGCCGGTGAAAGCAAACAGCGCGACGATTTCCATCGCGAATCGACGCTGGGCGAGAGACGCGGCCACGGTGTCGTCGAGCGTCTGTGCGCCAAACACCGGAAGCGTCGGATCGAGCGATTGCACGACCTCGCGCACCGCATCCGGAATCGCCGCGGCGCTGAGCGGTCCCCGCAGGAAAATCGCGAGGTGCTTGGCGGAATGCTGATACAGGCTGGAGTAGATTTGCGGCACTCGTGAGTCTTCCAGCGATTCTGTCCGCGCATCCCCGACGATGCCAACGACGGTGCTCCAGGATGTCGCCTGTCGCGCGACTTTCAAGTGCTTCCCAATCGGATCTTCGTTTGGCCAGTACGTCCGCGCCATCGCCTCGTTGATCACGGCGACGTCAGGCTCCTTGCCATCGTCGAACTCCGTGAACAGGCGACCGCGCAGCAGTGTCATGCCCATGAGACGGAAGTAGTCCGGCGACACGATTGAGCTGTCGACCAACGGATGGTCCCCGTCGGGGGAGGCCCCTTCGAGGAACAACGGGAGCGGCGGCGTCTGATTGTTGCGATCGTGGCCCAAGGGAATCGCGCCGAGGTCGCCTATCGCCGCTTCTTCGACTCCATTGAGCATTTTGCTGCGCCGCAATATCTCGTGGAAGAGCGGCGCCTGCTGCGCCGGCGTGCCGTAGCGGTCGATGCTGGCATCGTTCGGGTACGGCAGCCTGGTCCGAACGGTCATCACACGCTGCGGATTGAATCCCAGATGGACGTGCAGTAAGTCCCAGAAGCTGCGCAGCAGAAGGCTCGCTGCGATCATCAGCATCAACGACAGGGCGAACTCGGTCACCACCAGCACACGTCTCGTGCGCCATTGCGCCCGCGATCCGGTTGCCCCGCGTCCTTCCTGCTTCAGCGTCTGCGTGATGTCCAACCGCCCGGCGTGCAGCGCGGGAGCCACACCGAATATCGCGCCCGCGATCAAAGAAGCGCCGAGCGCGACGCACAACACACCCCAATCGATCGAGATGTCAGCGAGCCGCGGCAAACTGTCTGGCACCAGGCGGATCAGAAAGCCTTTCGCGCCGAGCAGGATCATGATGCCGGCGATCCCGCCGACCAGAGACAGACACACGCTCTCGGTCAACAACTGCCGTGTGAGGCGCGCCCGGTCGGCCCCGAGCGCCTGCCGAACGGCGATCTCGCGTCCTCGCGCGCTCGCGCGTGCGAGCAGAAGATTGGCAATGTTCACGCAGCCGATCAGCAGGAGCGACGCCACCGCGCCGAGCAGCAGCATCAACGATGGGCGCACGTTGCCGACCACGATATCTTTGAGCGGCACCACGCGAACGCTCCAGGCACTCTGCGATGGATAGTCGAGGGGATATTGCCGCTGCAGCGAGGACACGAGCGCGTCGACCCGACTCTGCGCAGCCGCGATCGTCAGGCCGGGGCTGAGGCGGGCAATCGCGGTCGGAAGGTTGCGGCGATTTCGAGGCGGGCGGTCGGGCAATGGCGGACCGTAAAAACTGGTCGCCGCCCAGACGTCGATATTTCGCTCCCGCGGCGTCGGCCCGGGCGACGCGAAGCCGGGAGGCATGACGCCGACGATGTGATAGAGGTCGGTGTCGAGCCGCAGACCTCGGCCGACCACGCCCGGATCCGCCCCGAAGACGCGCTTCCACAGTCCGTCGCTGATGACGACCTCCAGCGTGAACCCCGGTGCATGATCGGCGGCAGGGAAGACGCGCCCCAAGGCCGGCTTCGCGCCGAGCAGCGCGAAGTAATTCGGCGCGACGATCAACAAACTGACGCGAGTCGGCCGGGCGGATCCGGTGAGATTGTTGTCGTCGTACCAGGCTGGCGAGACATACTCGAAGATGCCCGAGCGCTGAAGATCCTGCCACTCGGGTTCGGACATCCCGACATCCCGAGCACCCACGCCCGGAAGGTTGTCCTCGAGGCTGACGAGTTGCTCCGGCTGCGAGTACGGCAGCGGATGCAGCAGCGCGGCATCCACCACGCTGAAGATCGCCGTCGTGGCGCCGATGCCCAACGCCATGGTCAAGACCGCGATGAGGGTGAAGCCCGGGGACGACCGCAGGATACGGACGCTCTGGCGAATGTCCTGCCACGCGCGATCGCACCAGAGGCAGCGGCGACGTGATTCGAAGAAATGCTCCTGCGTCCGGGCCACATTGCCAAACGCCCGATGTGCTGCGGCGCGGGCCGCTTCGTATGTGAGGCCCTGTTCCTGCAGACGTTCGGTCTCCAGGGCGATATGGGCGTCGATTTCCGCGCCGAAGTCGCTCCCCGTCCGCCGGCGCGGAGCCATGCGCTACCTCTCTTCGGGATCGAGCACGCGGCCGATCGCGGCCGCGAAGCGCTTCCACTTGGTCGTTTCTTTCGTGAGCTGTTTGCGGCCGAGCGCGGTCAACGCGTAGAAGCGCGCCTTGCGGTTGCTGGCCGAGACGCCCCACTTCGCCGAAATCCAGCCGCGCTCCTCCAGGCGTTGGAGCGCGGGGTACAGCGCTCCGTGCTCGACGAGCAGCTCGTCGTCGGACGTCTGCAGGATGGCGCGGGCGATGCCCTGGCCGTGCTCCGGCCCGAAGATCAAGGTGCGCAGGATCAGCAGGTCGAGCGTGCCCTGCAACAGCTCGAGCCGGTCCGGGTCTCGTGTCGACATCTGACCCGAGTATCGCACGCCTGGGTGAGATGTCAACCCGAATCGTCAGGCTGCGGCGCGAGGACGGAGGCGTCGGTCGCCGGACCGCTGCTCAGTCCGGCGCACAGCAGGCGGCGCTGCGGACTTCGCGGGAGGTGGGCACACAGCAGCCGGTTCGCTTCTGCAGGCGCTCGGCGTCACGGTGCACGCGATCGAGATGTGTGAGCGCGTGCCGGACGGCGTCAGCGATCGCCGCCAGCACCGGATCGGAGAGGTGTCCGATGCGGTAGTGAATCCAGAGGCCGTCGCGGCGCGTCTCGACCAGGCCCGAGCGGCGCAGGTAGGCCAAATGACGCGAGGCTTTGGATTGCGGGATCTTGAGGCTCTCGTGAATGTCGCAGACACAAACTTCGCCCGTCAGCAGCAGGCCGAGAATGCGGAGGCGCGTCGCGTCGCCGAGGGCCTTGAAGAGCCGTTCCATCGCAAGCAATTCGTTGGTCATATATCTGCATTGACAAATATATCACGCACTGCTACCGTCCATATATATTCGCGTCGACACATACAAGGAGCAGGCACATGTCCGATATCCAGCAGGCCGTTCGAGACAAATATGGCGCCCTCGCAGCGGCAGTCAACGAATCATCGCCCGCGGCCACCGTGGGCTGCTGCGGCCCGGCCGCCTGCGGGTGCGGCGATCCAATCACGTCGAATCTGTACTCCGACGCCGAAACCAGCGGGTTGCCGGCGAACGCCGTGAACGCGTCCCTTGGCTGCGGCAATCCCACCGCTCTCGTGTCTCTGGAGCCGGGACACACGGTGCTCGACCTCGGGTCCGGCGGCGGCATCGACGTCCTGCTGTCGGCCAAGCGTGTCGGCCCGACTGGTAAGGTCTACGGGCTCGACATGACCGACGAGATGCTCGCCCTCGCGCGCGAGAATCAGCGGAAGGCGGGGGCGACGAACGTGGAATTTCTGAAGGGGACGATCGAAGCCATCCCACTGCCGGACCACTCGGTCGACGTGATCATCTCCAACTGCGTCATCAATCTGTCCAGCGACAAGGATGCCGCGCTCCGCGAGGCGTTCCGCGTCCTCAAGCCGGGCGGGCGCTTTGCCGTGTCGGATGTGGTCGTGCGGGGAGACGTTCCGGCAGATATCCGACGCAGCATGGAACTGTGGGTCGGTTGCATCGCAGGCGCGCTGGAGGAGACCGAGTACGCCGCCAAGCTTCGCGCGGCCGGCTTCTCCGACGTCGACGTCGAGCCGTGGCGCGTGTACCACGTCGACGATGCGCGCGCGTTTCTGACCGAGAGCGGCGTCGACGTGGATCGTCTGGCGCCGCAAGTCGAGGGCCGCTTCGCCAGCGCGTTCATCCGGGCTCGAAAGCCGGAGGCGAAGAGCTGCTGCGGCCCCGATTGCTGCGCGTGAGAGGCACGCATTTCATGAGACCGTGTTCACTCTCGCGTCGCCTCGTCGCCGAAGGCGTAGGCACCGCGCTCCTGCTCGCCGCCGTCGTCGGATCCGGGATCATGGGAGAGCGCTTGTCCGGCGGCAACGTCGCGATCGCGCTGCTCGCGAATACCGTCGCGACGGGCGCTGCGCTGGTCGCGTTGATTTTCACGTTCGGCCCGATCTCCGGCGCGCACTTCAATCCAGCCGTGTCGTTCGCTGATGCGTCGCAAGGCGGCTTGTCGTGGCGCGAGGCGACGTGGTACACGGGCGTGCAAGTAGTGGGTGCCATCGCGGGGAGCGGCGCCGCCGACCTGATGCTCGATCTGCCGATGTATTCGTGGTCCACGCACATCCGCAGCGGCGGCGGTCAAGCCTTCAGCGAAACGATCGCGACGTTCGGCCTGCTGGCGGTGATCTGGGGATGTTCGGGGCGTCGATCGGCTGCCGTGCCGTTCGCCGTCGGTGCCTACATCACGTCGGCTTACTGGTTCACCGCCTCGACGTCGTTCGCGAACCCGGCGGTCACGATCGCGCGAGCGTTCACGAACACCTTCGCCGGCATTCGCCTTGCGGACGTGCCGCCGTTTCTCGTTGCGCAGGCGATCGGCGCGGCCTCCGCGACCATCCTGTTCCGCTGGCTCGTTCCCTCGTTGCGAGACACCGCGGATGTCGTCGTCATGCCGCCCGCTGTGTCGCAAGGCTCCGATGGATAAGGTGATCTTCGCCTGCGTGCACAATGCCGGCCGCTCGCAGATGGCCGCCGCGTTCTTCAATCAACTCGCGGATCGAACGCGGGCAGAAGCGGTGTCGGCGGGGACGCAGCCCGGCCAGCAAATCCATCCTCTCGTGGTCGAGGTCATGAACGAGGCCGGGCTGGATCTCTCGAGTCAAAAGCCGAAGCTGTTGACCGACGCGTTGGCTCGCGACGCGAGCCTGCTGGTCACGATGGGCTGCGGGGACGCCTGCCCGTACGTGCCGGGACTGGCGATGATGGACTGGCCGCTGCCGGATCCGAAGGACCAACCGATCGATTCCGTTCGACGGATTCGCGACGACGTGAGAGACCGCGTCGCGGCGCTTGTGCACGAGCGCCACTGGTCGAAGCGATAAATTCGACTCTGAGTCGACGCATCGCCGTCTGAACTCCATCGCGGTTCGCGACTAGTACCGGGAAGCTTCGGTCGAATTGCGAGACGATCCGCGGCACGCCGAAACGCAGAACGGCCGCCGGTTGACCCGGCGGCCGCTCCTTGAAACCTGATCCTGATCGCGGTGCTATTTCTTGCGGCGGTTATAGGTCTGGTGCGTGACGCCCGTGATCTTGCCATCCTTGTCCATGCGGATGTACTCGTTGCTGATCGTGTTGTTGTCTTCGGACAACGTGTTGATCACGACCTGGGTCAGGACGCCGTTGCGCTTGTTGTAGATGCGCGTGCTCTTCGCGTTGATCACCTCGACGGCCGTCTCAGCGCCCTTTTGACCGGTCACGGGACGGAACTTGCCGTCGAACATGGTCACGTAGCTCCAGTCGTCGCCGGGCTTGCTGGGATTGCTGACCGTGATCTTCATGCCGCCCTTTTCGTAGGGCTCGTAGGTCATGACATTGTTGGCATTGGCCGAGTTGTCCCAGACGCCGAAGCGCGTTTCACCTTGAGCCCAGGTCGGGTTGGCGGAGACGATCGCGGCAGCGACGACGGCGACGCACACAAACACATTTCGGAAACGCATCGATTCAGCTCCTGTTTCGGGCTCTGGACACTCGAAGAGCCCGCGTCAGCATACTGAATGCGGCGAAGCGCTGCAACGAGCGACGAAGGAGTCCACCTCACGTCGGCGGACGCTTTGCCGCCGCGAGGTCTTGTACCAGTTGCTCCTTCGTGCGCCGCGGACCGTAGGCTGGCGTGTCGCGCTGGATACGCCAGCTTTCACTGAGCGGGCCCATGTCGACCGTGTCGAAGCCGAACTGATCGATCAGCGCCGCGACTTCTCTCTTCGCCTCGCGGTCGTTCCCGGCGATCGCCAACGCACGCCGATTCGGCGACCCCGCCGGCTGGCCGTGCGCCGTCAGATCCGCGGCGTAAATATGATTGAAGGCCTTCACAACCTTCGACTGCGGCAGATGCCGTTGCACCATCTCCGACGTTGTCGTCTTCTCATCGTCCAGATCGGCGATGTGGCCGTCGCGCTGCGGATAGTAGTTGAGCGTGTCGATTACGATCTTACCGGTCAGAGGCGCCGCGGGAACGTCTGGCAGGTTCTTCAACGGGATCGTGACGACGACGATGTCGCCGGCGCGCGCAGCCTCGTCGGAGGTTGCCGCGCGGGCCTGCGGACCGAGCTCGCGGACCAGGTCGGTCAGCGTCTCCGGTCCGCGCGAGTTGCTGATCACGACGCTGTAGCCGTTCTTCGTCGCCAGCCGCGCGACTTGACTGCCGATGTGCCCGGCACCGATGAGTCCGATGGTTTTCATCACTGCCTCCGTCGTTTCGAGTCTACTGCGTGCGGCCAGCGGGCGTGTTCATTGCAATCGGCTCACCGTCGCCAACGCCGTTGACTTGTGATATCGCCGATGCGCGAAACGGAACAGGACGCCAGCGTGCCAGGTCAGCTGGGCTCAACGGGATTGATCGTCAGCCGGATGGGTCTTGGCCTCGCGGCTCTCGGCCGACCCGCGTACATCAATCTTGGACGGGAGCGCGATTTCGGGCCCGATCGCGCCGTCGCGGATCTCGAGCGGCGGTGTCACGACCTGCTCGACGCAGCCTGCGCCGCCGGCATTCGATACATCGATACCGCTCGATCGTACGGCATGGCCGAAGCATTCTTGGGGAGTTGGCTGCAGAAGCGGCGTCTCCCGCGCGACGCGATGACCATCGGCTCCAAATGGGGCTACGCATACGTCGGGTCGTGGCGCATCGATGCGCGCGTTCAAGAAGTCAAGGACCTCTCCGTTCATACATTGCGGCGGCAAGTCATCGAAAGCCGCGCCCTCCTCGGTGATCGCCTGCGCCTCTATCAGATCCACTCCGCCACGCTCGACAGCGGAGTACTGGACGATGCCGACGTCCTTGGCGAGCTCGGGAGGCTGCGATCCGAAGGACTCGCGATCGGCTTGAGCGTCAGCGGACCGCGGCAGGGCGACACGATCCGCCGCGCATTGGATGTGGTGGTGAACGGGACGCCCCTGTTCCAGGCCGTTCAGGCAACATGGAATCTCCTCGAGCCGTCGGCCGGTGCGGCGTTGGCTGAAGCCAAGGCGCGGGGACTGGGTGTGATCGTGAAAGAAGCCCTGGCGAATGGCCGGCTGACGGACCAACACGTCACCGAGCAGCTCTCAGAGCTGAAACAACACGCTGACACACAGCAGGCGACAATCGACGCGCTGGCAATCGCTGCGGCGCTTTCCCAGCCGTGGGCTGACGTCGTTCTGTCAGGGGCGGTGACCACCGACCAGCTCCAGAGCAATTTGAACGCGGTGCGCCTCGCCGATCGAATTGTGGAATGGCCGACGATCGCGGAGCAACCGATTGCATACTGGCAGCATCGAAGTGCTCTCGCATGGAAGTAGCGGGGAATCGCATCCCTGTTACACCACCGAGGTCCCAGGAACAAGAGCGCGCCCAAAAGCTCCTCCGCAACCGCCCAGCGACGCTGCCGCAGCGTCAGCGTCCCGCCACCTGCTCCGCACGCGACTCGCGCGCGGGCGTCACGGGTAGGAGCCCCTGCTCGACCAGCGTCGGCGGCTTGCGCACGTGCGTGGCCTGCTCCCATGCGTAGGCGACGCCCAGCAGATCGCCGTCCGTCCATGGGCGTGCGGAAAATTCCAGGCCGAATGGCAGGCCGCTCGTGTAGAAGCCCGCCGGGACGACCAGGGCCGGCACGCCGATCATGTTGACCCAGCTCGTCGCCGAATGCGGTCCTCCGCTCACGCGGCCATCCTGCGGCATCGTCTCGTCAGGCGGCGGCATTTGAATCGCCGGATAGACGTAGCCATCGAGTTTGAGCCGATCGAGCGGCTCGAGGTAGGCGCGCAACATCGCGCGCCTCGGCGCGTAGTAGCTGCGCTCGGCGTTCGGATCTGTATCGAGTACCCGCTGATCGATCTGCACGCCGCCCAGATGTCGGAAGTTGTCCTCTGCGCCGATCGACGACGGGTAGAGCGGAGCGCCTACGATCTTCAGATACTCGGCGGCCGAGTGGTACTCCGCCGGACCGAACGTTTTGAGGAAACGATCCGTGCCGTCCTGCACGTACGCGTACGTCGCCACGCGGCTCGCCGTCTTCGCAAAACTCGCCGGGAGGATACCGTCGTCCATGACGACCTCGGCGCCGGCGGCTCGAAGCGCGTCGACCGCCTTCATGAACATCTCGCGCGTCTCGGAACGGAGGGGCGTGTTCGCCGCTGCGCGAAGCTTGTCGGCCGCCGCGTCCGGCACGTTTATCGGGACGCCGTGAAACGGAATGCCGTCTCCGGCGAGGATGAATGCCGGCACGCCGAACCGCTTGCCCTTGAGTGCGCCGGCCTTGAGAAACGGCTCAAACGGCGCGCGCTGCGCAGTGGACGGCCGTTCGGCCGTGCGCGGATCGAGCGGGTCCTCACCGGCCATCACGGCGAGCGCGATCGCGGCGTCCGTCGCCGTGCGCGCGATCGGGCCGGTGTTGTCGAGCAGCCAGTCGAGGGGCGCGATGCCGGCGATGCTGACGAGGCCGCGGGTCGGAAACACGCCGACAAGCGCACTGGTCGCGGCCGGCATGCGGATCGAGTTGCCTGTGTCGGTGCCATTGCCCAGCACCGCCATGTTCGCGGCGATCGCGGTGACGATGCCGCCCGACGAGCCGCCCGGCGAGAAGCGCACGTCGTACGCGTTGCCGGCGCGGCCGAACGAGCTGCTGCGATTCGTGTCGCTGTTGGCCAGGTCCGGCATGTTGGCGAGCCCGACGATGATCGCGCCGGCGGCCTTGAACTTGGCGACCACCGTCGCGTCCTGCGGCGCGACGAGCTCGTGTCCCGTGCGCCGGAAACCTTCCCACCCGGCCGTGGTCACCTGTCCCTTGATGCTCGTGTTCGCCTTGATGACGATCGGCACGCCCCAGAGCGGTCCGCGCGGGTCACCGCCTTTCGCCGTTTCCGCATCCTCGCGTGCGGCGTCGGCCAGCGCCTCGCGGTGGAACACGGTTTCGATCGCCCCGTACACGCCGTTGTAGCGATCGATGCGGTCGAGATGCCACCGCACGACCTGCGTCACGGTGTAAGCCTTCTCCGCGTAAAGTCGATGCAGCTGCGACACCGTGACATCCAGCAGATCGTGGTCGATCGATGGGTGCGGTGACGCCGTCTCGGATGGCACGCGCCGGCAAGCGGCGGCGACACTCAACAGGACCATGAGTGCGGCGAGAAGCGAGGGACGGCGGTGAGTCATCCGCAGAGCATACCGCCCGGCGGGCCCTGCGAGGTGGTCGCGGTGCGAATCGTGGCGCGCGCCGCTCTGACGATCTCCTCGATCACAATCGGCCGTGAGACGGTGCGATAGCCGAAGCGCTCGATGTCTGTTTCCAGGACCGTGCCAAGGGCCCTCAGCACGAGCACGCGATCCGGCTTCATCAGCGCGCGAAGATCGGTCAAGACGTCTACCGGGTTCCGGAGCCCTTTCAGGTCGACGAGTGCAAGCTGTGGTTTCACCAAAGGCCACAGGTGCCGACGCATCATCGCCCATGAATCGGCGGCGGCGACCTCGAAGCCCTCTTCGATCAGCTGCGCGCGAATCAACGCGCGCGTCGGCCATTCCGTGGCGAGAAGCACGATATCCGGCGGCGCCGGCCGCATCTGTCTGGGATGAACGTCTTCCACACCGCGCGCGCCTGCTTCAAAGACGAGGTTCTGGATCAATCAAGGCCAGTCCTGATTCGGCATCGAAGCGCCGATGCAGATGCCGCGGCAGTTCCGTGATGATGATTTCGAGCGTCGGCCGCACGATCGCTTCAATCAGGTGGCCGCCGTGCGCTGTTGCGTCGTGCTTCCCGAGCACCGCGTGGGCATGAAGCGTCGGCTTCGATTTATCGAGCGTGATATCTCCCATCAGCGAGAGCACTTCGACCTGTTCGTCGATTCGGATGTGCCGGTACTCTTTCGCGGACCAGTCGAAGTATGCGACGACGGCGCGCGAGAAGGCGCCGATCGCCGTGAACTGACTGGCGCGCAACTGCTGGTCGGCCGCGAACGACGTCAACATCTTCATCGCCTCGTCACCCGTCGCAAGCACCACGACGAATGTTCGCAGCGCGTCCCGATCGTCGATGAGCGTGCTTTTCATCACGAAGCCTCCGGCAAGCGCTGGTCCACTTTGCCGCGAAACATCCGATACACGAATACCGTGTACACGACGGCGAGGACCATTCCGCCGGTCCACCATACCAGACCGACGCGCAAGGCGTGCGAGCCCGCGGCCGCGTTGTACACGGTGAGGTCGAGACGCGGGTCGACCGTCGCCGGCAGCAATACGGGATATTGTGCCGTGGCGGCTCCAGCCAGCATCGCGGCGAGAAACAGGGCGGAGCTGATGAATGCGAGCCGGGCGTCTCCACGCCGGAGGAACACGAGGATTCCGATCAGCGCGCAGGCGACCACGATTGGAATCACCAGCGCCGACGGGTGCGCGATGAAGTTGTCGAGCAGTCGGGGTCGGACGGAGATGGTCGCGATGAGGCTGAAGGCCGTCGCCGCGAGCAGCGCCGGCCATAACATGACGGCGACGCGACGCGCCCGCTGATTCACTGGACCGCTCGTCTTGAGCGCCACGTACGCCGCACCGTGAATCGTCAGGGCGACCAAAGCCGTCGCCCCGCCGACGACGGTATACCAATCGAGAATGCCGGGCTGAGGTCCCGGCCGCCAATTCGTCCACAAAGGCTCGAAGAAGAAGTGATCCGCCTGCAGCGGCACACCGCGCAAGACGTTCGCGAGCGCGGCTCCGTAGAACACCGCGAGCAGGACGCTCGAACAGGCAAAGAGCCCGTCGAACAACCCGCCCCAGACGTCCGAGTCGACGTGCGTCCGGAACTCGATGCCGATGCCTCGCAGCGCGCATGTATCGAGGCGTCAAAGCGTGGACAGAGCTTTGTCATGCACGGTCCCCCGGGGACCGGCAAGAGCCAAACGATTGC
>Ga0207657_10001500_pt1 | contig 24976 bp, 28 predicted proteins | sample KBSC33metaG_FD_184316 | JGI IMG/M metagenome (GOLD analysis project Ga0207657, IMG submission 184316) | Corn rhizosphere microbial communities from Kellogg Biological Station, Michigan, USA - KBS C3-3 metaG (SPAdes) (version 2) | ecosystem: Host-associated > Plants > Roots > Rhizosphere > Soil ... | reverse complement strand
ACGCCGCGCGCGATCGTCACCGCGTCGCGCATCGGCCCGAGCGTCTTCTTCGTCTGCGTCTTCGTGTTGTTGAGGAAGATCTTCGACGTCCCGAAGCCGAGGATGAACCGGCCGGGACCGGCCGCCTCCTGCACCACGCGCGCGTCCATCGCAGCCTGGACCGGATGCCTGGTCGAGGCGGCGATGATCCCCCAGCCGATCGTCAGGCGCTCGGTCTCGCGGGCCATGAGCGCGGCGACGCCCGTGGACGAGCGTGCCTCCATCCCGTGCTTGCGCCACCAGGGATAGGCCTCGGCCAGCCAGATCGTGTCCATCCCCGCCTCGTCCATGGCGCGCGCCGACGCGAGCATCTCGTCGAGCGGCTCCATCGTGAGCTGCATGACGCCGACACGGAACGGGACGGTCACGCGGCTCAGTCTTCGGTGGAGGTCGTCGGCCCCTCGGGCTCGGACTCGTACGCCTCGGGCGACCCGGGGCTGATCCCCTCCTCGGCGCCGTGCGTGGCCGGCTCCGCGGCACCGCCGGCCGCCTCCTGAACCTGGGCGTCCAGCGCCGCCAAGACGTGCTGGACCTGCTGGTTCACGATCGGCTGCAGGACGCGCTGGCCCATCGAGCCGACCGGCCCGAGGACCTTGACCTCGGCGCTCCAGGCCATCGACGTGCCGCCCGCGTCGGCGTCATTCAGCGTGAACGACGTCTCCATGTTCATCATCGCGCCGACGCCCTGGCCCTTGATCGCGAGCTTGGCGAACTCCGGCTCGCGCTCCTCGACCTTCTCCATGTCGACCTTCATCTTCAGGCTGCCGAGGCCGAGCGGGATCTTCACGTTCGCGGTCCAGTGCCGGTCGTCGTGGACGTCGAAGCTCTCGACACCGGGCATCGTCTTCGCCATCGACTCCGGATCGTTGAGCACCTGCCAGACCGTGCCGCGCGGCGCGTCGAAGATGCGTTCTCCCGAGACGTTCACTGCTGGAGGAGCCTCCAGACGCGCTGGTACGGGTTGTGGCTGTCGGTCACGACCTGCCCGGTCGCGTCCTGGATCGCGGCGCAGACGGCATGGATTCCCGCCCCGCCGCCCTCGCCCATGCCCTTCGTCCCGAGCGGCGTGAACGGGGACGGGCTCTCGATCGCGCCGGTCGCGAGCGGCGGCATGTCGAGCGCGTGCGGGACGTGGTAGTCGTAGAAGTTGGGCGTGAGCAGGTTCCCGTCCTCGTCGTACTCGTAGGTCTCGTGGATCGCGGCGCCGAGCGCCTGCGCCGTCGCGCCCATCACCTGGCCCTCGACGATCTGCGGGTTGATCCGCTTGCCGCAGTCGTCCACCGCGGCGTAGTCGACGATCTCGTACGCGCCGGTCTCGGGATCGACCTCGACGACGGCGACGTGGACCTGGCAGGCGTACGTGAGCGTGAGGTTGCCCTTCTTCGTCTCGACGTCGGGCACCTCGAACGGCGGCCGGTAGACGTAGCGGCAGTTGAGCGTGACGTCGAGGTCCTCAGGCAGGCCCGCGTTGTTCGCGTTGACGATCGCGCCGCACGCCATGAAGGGGAGGAACGCGTCAGGGCTCTCCTTGATCCGGATCCCGCCGTCGGCCAGCTCGAGTGCCTCGGGCGGGACGCCGCCGAACACGGCGCCGGCGAGCTTGAAGATCTCGTCGCGCAGCATCTCGGTGGCGCCCTTCACGGCGCCGAGGCCGGTCACGGCGAACTGGCTCGCGTAGGTCCCGGAGAACCCCGCGTGCGAGTTCCAGTAGCTGTCGTGCCCGGCGCGCACGTGCACGTCGTCGACCGAGCAGTTGAGGATGTCGGCCACGACCTGCGCCGCCGTCGTCTCGTGCCCCTGGCCCTGCGGCGTCGTGCCGAGCGTGACGACGATCTCGCCGAAGATGTCGAGCTTGACCGTGGCGACCTCGTTGTTCCCGGAGAACTGCAGCTCCGGGTTGATGAGGCGCGACTGGCCGAAGTTGTTCGTGCCGGAGTCGAGGGTCGAGCCGATCCCGACCCCGAGCAGCTTGCCGCGCTCCTTCGCCTCCGCGCGCTTCCCCGGGATCGAGTCGTAGCCGACGAGCTCGAGCGCGAGGTCGAGCATCGCGGCGTAGTCGCCGGAGTCGTAGACACAGCCGTTGGGCGTCTCGTACGGCATGTCCTCGGCGCGGACGTAGTTCTTCTTTCGCACCTCGACCGGGTCGAGGCCGAGCTCCTTCGCGACGATGTCGATCACGCGCTCGGTGAACCAGAGGTGCTGCATGCGCGAGTAGCCGCGGTTCGGGGAGACGGGCGCCTTGTTCGTCGCGACCTGGGTGAACTCGAGCTCGATGTGGCGCCAGCGGTACATCCCCGGCGTGACCTGCGCCCAGATCACGCCGCCGAGCGGCTCGTAGCGCAGCCAGGCGCCGGCGTCGTCGAGCGCCTTCGTGCGGAAGCCGAGCAGCGTCCCGTCGTCCTTGACGGCGACCTCGGTGTCCCGGAACCAGCGCTCGTTGCCGTGCGACATCGAGAGGTGGAAGTCGGTGCGCCACTCCGTCCACTGCACCGGCCGGTTGAGCTTGCGCGCGAGCAGGCAGCAGACGACGAGCTGCGGATGCGACGTGATCTTGTTGCCGAAGCCGCCGCCGATGTCCTGCGTGACGAAGCGGAGCTTGTCGAGCCCGACCCGCATCGCCGGCCCCATCATGATCGCGGCGAAGCCGGGAAACTGGTTGTTCGTGTGGATCGTCCACTGCCCGACGCCGCGGTTGTACTCGACGAGCGCGCCGTCGCACTCGAGCGGCGTCGAGTTGAAGCGGTGGAAGTGGAGCTCGGGGATCTGCACGACGCGGTCGGCCTCGGCGAACGCTGCGTCCAGGTCACCCCAGGAGTAGAGGCCGGTCCACATGAGGTTGCCCTCGGCGTCGTCATGCAGCACGGGCGCCTCCGAGTCCTGCGCCTTGCGCGCGTCGACGACCGCCGGCAGCGGCTCGTAGTCCACCTCGACGAGCTCGGACGCGTCGCGCGCGAGCTCCCGCGTCTCGGCGACGACGGCGACGACCGGCTCGCCGACGTAGCGCACCTTGCCGACCGCGAGCGAGAAGTCCTTGATGTTGGCCCCGGGGACGCTCGAGATCTGGAAGAAGGGATCGGTGAGGGCCGCGACCTCCTCGCCGGTCAGCGTGCCGTAGACGCCGTCGATCGCCTCGGCCGCCGAGACGTCGACGCGCGTGATGTGCGCGTGCGCGTACGGGCTGCGCACGAAGTGGAGGTAGCCCATTCCGTGCCGCTTGACGTCGTCCACGAAGACGCCTTCGCCCTGCAGCAGCCGCTTGTCCTCCTTGCGCCGGACGCTCTGGCCGCCCCAGCCCTTCTGGATCTCGACCTTCTCCGGAGCGATCGTGGTGTCCGTCACTTCGCCACCGACTTCACGGCCTCGAGGATGTTCCAGTAGCCGGTGCAGCGGCAGATGTTGCCCTGCAGCGCCTTCTTGATCTCGTCCTCGGACGGGCTCGGGTTCTCGCGCAGGAGGGCGGTCGCGCTCATCAGCATCCCCGGCGTGCAGTAGCCGCACTGGAGCGCGTGATGCTCGTTGAAGGCCTGCTGCAGCGGCGTCAGCTCCTCGCCCTCGGCGAGCCCCTCCACGGTCTCGACACTTGCGCCGTTCGCCTGGACGGCGAGGAGCATGCAGCTCTTGACGAGCGTGCCGTCGAGGATCACCGAGCACGCACCGCAATTGCCGGTGTCGCAGCCGATGTGGCTGCCGGTGAGGTCGAGGTCGTCGCGCAGGAAGTGGATCAGGAGCTTGCGCGGCTCGACGTCACGCTCGTAGGTCGTCCCGTTGACGGTGACCGTGACGTCCATCAGCGGTCGGCCGCCTCCTGCGCGGCGCGCGTCGCGAGCACCTCGGCGAGGTGCGTCCGGTACTCGCTCGTGGCGTGAACGTCGGACGGCGGCGTGAGGTTCGCGCCGCGGACGGCGTCGGCGACTCCCTCGGGCTCGTCGGCCGTGACGAGCACAGGCACCGCATCGACGCAGCCGAGCGCGACGCGCACGGCGCCGTTGACGCTCGCTGCGGCGTTGCAGATGCACGTCCCGTCGGCGCCGAGCGTGACCGCCGCGAAGCCGTCCTTCTTGCCGGCGGGGATCGCGATCCGCGTCAGCAGCTCCCCCGCCCCGCAGGCGGTCAGGTAGACGCCGAGGAAGAACTCCTCCGCGGGGACCTCGCGCTCGCCGCCGGCGCCGGCGATCGTCATCCGCGCGCCGACCGCGACCATGAGCGGGGGCAGGTGGTTCGTCGGGTCGTTCGAGCAGACGTTGCCGCCGATCGTGCCGCGGTTCCGCACCTGGACGTCGGCGATCGTCGCGCAGACCTCGCCGAGGATCGGCCGCGCCTTCGCCTCCGCCGAGGCCATGAGCTCGGAGTACGTCGTCATCGCGCCGATCGTGAGCGTCCCGTCGCCCGCGAGCTCGATTCCGCGCAGCTCGTCCAGCCCGTTCAGGTCGACGAGCATGTCCGGCGAGGCCGCGCGGGCCTTCATCACGTTGATCAGCGTCTGGCCGCCCGCCAGGGCGCGCGCGCCGTCGTTCGCGGCGAGGAGCTCCAGCGCCTCGGCCACGGATCCCGGTTTTGCGTACTCGACCTCGCGCAGGAGCACGCGTTCGATCCTATATCGCGCTAGGCAACGGGTTCCGCGTGAATGCGGCGCGACGACTCCTTGAGCCGTCCGCCGGTCCGGCCCGCGCGGACGGCGAGGATCTCCGCCAGCATCGAGAGCGCCGTCTCGGCCGGCGTGTCGGCCCCGATGTCGAGGCCTGACGGCCCGGCGATCCGGTCGAGGTCCTCCTCGTCGACCCCGCGCTCGAGCAGGAGCCCGCGCCGGCGCTCCTGGTTGCGTCGCGAGCCGAGCCAGCCGACGTAGAAGGCGTCGGTACGGAGAACGGATTCGACGAGCGGCAGGTCGAACTTGTCGTCGTGCGTGAGGACGAGGACGGCCGTGTCCACGTCCGGCTGCACCTGGGCGAGCGCCTCGTCCGGCCAGAGCTTGAGGAGCTCGTCGGCACTCGGGATCCGCTCGGGCGTGGCGAAGCTCGCGCGGGCATCGGCGACGATCGTGCGCCAGCCGAGCAGCTTCGCGGCACGACAGAGCGCCTCGGCGGTGTCCACCGCGCCGTAGACGAAGAGGCGCGGCGGCGGCGCCTGGACGTCGGCGAAGACGGTGCGCTCGCCGACAGGGAACCCGTGGCTTCGGCCACGCCGACGGGCCGCCCGCTCGAGCTCGGGATCGTGGAGCCGCTCGCCCACCCCCTCGCCGGCGACGACGGTCAGTAAGACCTCGGGCCGCTCCTCGTCGCCGAGCTCCTCGACGAAGACGTCGATCTCGCCGCCGCACGGCAGCCCGACACCGAACGCCATCTCGTCGGTGATCCCGTAGGTGACGAGCCGAGGCTCACCGCCCCCCAGCACCTCCTGCGCCGCGAGGACGACGTCGCTCTCGACGCAACCGCCCGAGACGGAGCCGGCGAGCTCACCCCGCTCGCTCACGGCCAGCTTCGAGCCGACCGGCCGCGGTGCCGACTTGCGCGTCGCGACCACCGTGGCGAGAGCGACCCGTCGTCCCGTCTCGCGCCACCGCGCAGCCTGATGCAGCGCCTCGTCCATGTCGCTCAATCTAGCCGCGGCCGGTCAGCGCCCGAGATACGCCTTGCGAAGGTCCTCGTGCTCGCGGAGCTCGGCAGCCGGGCCTTCGAGCACGAGGCGTCCGGTCGAGAGGACGTAGCCGCGATCGGCGATCGAGAGCGAGACGTTCGCGTTCTGCTCGACGACGAGGATTGCGACGCCCGACTCGTGCACCTGCTTGATGATCTCGAAGTTCCGTTCGACCAGGATCGGCGCGAGGCCCATCGAGGGCTCGTCCATCAGCAGCAGCTTCGGCCGTGCCATCAGCGCCCGGCCCATCGCCACCATCTGCTGCTCGCCGCCGGACATCGTCCCGGCCAGCTGGGAGCGCCGCTCGTGGAGGAGCGGGAAGAGCGTGTAGACGCGGTCGAAGTCCTCCTTCGCACCCTTGCCGTGGAGGTACGCCCCCATCTCGAGGTTCTCGAGCACGGTCATCGGCCCGAACAGCCGCCGGTTCTCGGGGACGATCGCGATGCCCTTGCCGATCCGGTAGCTCGTCGAGCGCGAGGTGACGTCCTCGCCGCCGAAATACACGCTCCCGTTACGCGGCTGCACGATCCCGAGCACGGTCTTCAGCGTCGTCGATTTGCCGGAGGCATTGCCCCCGAGCAGACAGACGAGCTCGCCGGGCTGGACCTCGAGGGTCAGCCCCTGGAGGATGTGGATCTGGCCGTAGTAGGTGTCCACCGCATCGAGCCGCAAGAGGGGCTCGACCGCCGCACCGTTCGCGTTTTCGCTCACTTCGCTCACTTCGTCTCGGTCGCCTTCGTCCCGAGGTACGCCTCCACCACGCGCGGGTCGGTGGCGACGGCGTCGAACGAGCCCTCGGCGATCTTGACGCCGTGATCGAGCGCGACGACCCGGTCCGAGATGCCCTCGACCACGTGCATGTCGTGCTCGATCAGCAGGATCGTGTAGCCGCCGTCGTCCCGCAGCTTCCCGATCAGCTCGGTGATCTCGTGCGTCTCGGTCGGATTCATCCCGGCAGCGGGCTCGTCGAGGAGGAGGATTCGCGGCTCCGTCGCCATCGCCCGCGCGATCTCGAGCCTGCGCCGGTTGGCGTACGACAGCGAGTACGCAGGCTGGTCCCAGCGGTAGCCCATCAGGCGCTCGCCGAAGAACGACAGCTTCTCCTCGGCGCGGGCCCGGATCTCCCGCTCCTCCCGCCGCATCGCGGGGGTGCGGAACATCGCGCGAGCGACGCCGACCTTCGTCTGCCCGTACTGCGATGCCATCACGTTCTCGATCACGCTCATGTTCAGGAAGAGCCGGAGCGTCTGGAAGGTGCGCGCAGCGCCACGCCGGGCGATCTTGTGCGGCGGCATGCCCACGAGGCTCTCACCGTCGAGCCTGATCTCGCCCCGGTCGGGCGCGTAGATGCCGGTGATCAGGTTGAAGAGCGTCGTCTTGCCGGCGCCGTTCGGCCCGATCACGCTCACGACCTCGCGCTCGTTCACGACGAGGTCGAGGTCGTCGATCACCAGCAGGCCGCCGAAGGACATGGAGACTCCGGCGAGCTCGAGCAGCGGCCTCGGTTCCGGCTTCGACTCGGGGGTCGTCATCAGACGATCTCCACCCGGGCCGTGCCGATGAGCCCCTGGGGACGGGCGGTCATGATCACGATCAGCAGTACTCCGAACAGGATCTCCGCCGTCACTGCGGGGCTCGGAGCGAGCACGGTCTCCCACACGACAGCGGTCATGTAGAGCGTGGGGATGAGGATGAGGCTCCGCCACCAGCCACTGGTGCTTCGCACCACGCAAACGAGGACGACAAGCCCGATGTAGGCATAGGTGTCGAAGCCTCCGTGCAGCGTCTGGTTCGGGATGACCACCCAGTCCGCGATGGCCTTCCCGACCGACGCATGGCCCGTGTCCGTCACCGCGCCTCCTGTCCACGAGGTGGCGGCCGTCGCCGAGACGATCGCGTGGACGGCGAAGCCGAACGCCAGCGTCCCGCCGAGAACGACAACGGCCCGGTACCACGGCTTCATCAGCGCGACGAAAAGCACGATTGCCCCGTAGAAGAGCCAGCGCTTGATGTCCGGGTGGTCGTTCTGCGGCTGGAGGAACTGGAACGACACGTTGATCACGATCGCGCCGAGGATCGGCCCCGCGATGCTCCCCAACCCGCCGAGGATCACGACCGCGAAGATGAAGATGAGGACGTTGAGCGTGAAGTTGCTGGACGTCACGGCCGTCTGGATGGCCGCGAAGATCCCGCCGCAGAGCCCTGCCAGCGCGGCACCCATGACGATCGCGAGGCGCTTGAGCCGGTTGACCGGAATGCTCATCACCTCGGCCGCAAGGGGATCCTCCCGAAGCGCACGCCAGGCGCGCCCGGTGCGCGACCGGTTCGCGAAGTAGAGGCCGGCCGTCGCGAGGACGAGCACGGCCAAGAAGAAGTAGTACTGCTGCTTCACCGAGGTGAGCGCGTAGCCGAAGAACTTGAGCGGGTCGAGGTTGCCGATCCCGCTCGACCCGCCCGTGAGCCCCACTCCGGCGATGTCCGGGTTCGCCGTGTTCGTGAACACGAGGAAGGCCTGCAGGAAGAAGAGCGTGACGATCGCGAAGTAGTCGCCGACGAGACGGCGCGACGTGAAGCCGAGGAGCAGCCCGACCAGCCCGGTGAAGGCCGTCAGGGCGGGAAGCGCAGCCAGGGTCGGCCAGTGGATTCCGTAGTGGTCCGAGGAGACGAGCGCGTAGCCGTACGCACCGATGCCGAAGTAGGCGACGTAGCCGAGATCGAGCAGGCCCGCGAAGCCGACGACCACGTTCAGCCCGAGCCCGAGGGTCGCGTAGAGCACCGTGAACAGGCCGTAGATGAAGAGATCGCCCGCGTTCATCCAGAACGGGAGAGTCCCCGCCACGGCGATGAAGAGAAAGAGCTTGACCGAGTCGGGCGAGGCGTCCCAGCCCCGGGCCGCGGGCCCGAAGAACCCGCGCGTTCGCGCCTGGCGATCCTCGGATTCGGCGACCCACGAGTCGACGCCGATCCTCGTCTGCTCCACGCCGGGCTGCTCGGGGGCGGGGGTGTTGGGCTGGTCGCTCATACCTTCTGGATCGCGCGCGACCCGAGCAGTCCCCTTGGACGGAAGAGCATGAACAGGATGAAGAGGCCGAAGATGACGATGTCCGACCACTGGCCGCCGACGTAGCCGATCGCGAACGACTCGACGAGCCCGATGATGAGACCGCCGAGCATCGCTCCGGGAATGCTGCCGATGCCGCCGATGACGGCCGCGGTGAAGGCCTTGAGACCCGCCAGGAACCCCATGAAGTAGTAGGTGACTCCCAGGTAGAGGCCGAACATCACTCCTGCCGCCCCGGCGAGCATCGAGGCGATGAAGAACGTGATGGCGATGACTCGGTCCGTGTCGATGCCCATCATCGAGGCAGCTTCCCGGTCGAATGCCGTCGCCCGCATCGACTTCCCGAACTTGGTGCGCGAGACGAGCAGGACGAGCGCCGCCATCAGCAACAGCGCCGCGCCCACCACGAACAGCTGCACGGTGGTAACGGGGTTGCCCGCCACGCTGAAGACCGTGTGGTAGAGCGGCCCGAGCTCCTCGGTGCCCGTCTTGCCGAGCTCGAACGGGTTGTAGGTGTACTGGTAGCCGTTCGTCAGAAGCTGGACGCTGTTCTCGAGGAAGAACGAGACGCCGATCGCGGTGATCAGCGGCGCGATCCGCGGGGCGTTGCGCAACGGGCGGTAGGCGAACCGCTCGATGGCGACGCCGAGGACCCCCGAACCGGCCATGGCGACCGCGAACATGAGCGCGATGGCGGGCACGATTCCGATCGCCAGGTTGAGCGGGCCGTTGAGCCGGGTCAGGATCCCGTAGCCGAGAAACGCACCGACCATGTACACGTCGCCGTGCGCAAAGTTCAGGAGCTTGAGGATCCCGTAGATCATCGTGTAGCCCAGGGCGATCAGCGCATAGAGGCTGCCGAGGACGAGGCCGTTCCGGAGCAGCTGGAACGCCCCTCCCCAGCCCAGGGAACGGATGTTGTCGATGATGCTGAAGAGCAGCGGGTGCAAGTGCCTAGCTTCTCAGAAAGCCCGGGAAATGCGAGCGGCCCACCGAGGTGGGCCGCTCGCAGGAACAGATGAAGCGGGCTACTTGACGCGGATGTAGGCCCCCTTGTTGTTGATGTGGTAGATGGCGAAGTCGGCGTTGCCGCCCATGTCCCCCGGGCCCTGGAAGGTGCCCTTGTTCGTGTTGAGGAACTTCACCGGGAAGCCGAGCACCGACTGCTTGGCGGTCAGCTTCACCTTGAGCAGCGTCTTGCGAACCGCCTTCCGCGTCGTCTTGCCGTGGCCGGCCTTGCAGGCCATCTTGATCGCCGTGGCGTTGGCCCAGATGGACGTGTACGTCGGGAGCCCGAACGCCTCGGGCTGACCCTTGTGGGCCTTCGTGAACGCCTTGTAGACCGGGTTCGAGGCGTCGACCGGGAAGCCCGACACGTATGCGCCGTGGGTCGTGAACTGCCCCGGGGCATCGATTCCGTCCGAACCCATCACGATCGCGTTCTTACCGTTGGCGTGGAGCTGCGAGGCGAAGGTCTGGGCCTCGGCCGCCTGCTGCCACGGGATGTAGACGAGCTGCGTGTTGCTCGGGATCGCCGCGATCAGCGACGAGAAGTCGCTGACGTTCTGTGCCACGTGGTTGCGTGACGCATTGATACCGACCTTCTTCAGGTCTGCCTGCACCTGGTCGGCGAGTCCCTGGCTGTACGCCTCTTCGTCGTCGATGATGTAGATGCGCTTCTTCTTCAGGTCCTTGTTGATGAAGTTCGCGACGGCGTCGCCCTGCTGGCCGTCGTTCGGGACCGTCCGATAGAAGAAGCCCTTCGACGTCTCCCGCGGCTTACCGGTCTTGGCCCGGGTCAGGAAGACGCGCGTGGCCGAGCCGGAGACCGGTGCGAGACCGGCACCGTGGTAGACGCCCGCGGAGTCCTGTACTTCCTGACTTCCCGCCGGGCCTGTGACCGCGAGGACCTTGCCGTTCGAGGCGAACGAGTGCGCAACCGCGAGGTTCGCGGCCGCGTTCGTGGTCAGCTGGGTATCACCCTGCACCAGCTTGATCTTCAGCTTGTTGCTGGCGTTCCACCTCTTCACAGCAGTCTTGGCCCAGTCGATCTGGAGTGCGCCGAGGAAGGCGACCCCTCCCGTCGCGGGGTAGGCGACGCCGATAGAGACGCGCGTCCCGCATTTGACGGTCTTCGTCGCCGCCGCTGCAGTCCTCGGCGCCTTGGCCGAGCCCCAAGCGGTGGTCGAGACGACAACCGAGACTAGAGCCGCAAGAAACGCGACTGCCCCAATTTTCTTCAACATCCATGCCCTCCTTATAAGACGCCTCTCACCGGTGTAAGACGCTCAGGCCCGGCTGAGGTTTGCGTAGCAGCGACCGACCTGGCCCGCGACTCTACTCCGCGGTGGGCGTAAGAGGAAGAGTTGCAGCGGTATAGGGTCGCCCTGTGCGCTACTGCATCCAGGCCGAGGAGGTGGACGACGAGGTCACGCCTCTCTTCACCGTGCCCGAGTTCCAACAGCGCCTCCTGCGCTTCGAGGGCGACGGCGACGAGCGGAAGGACGAGGAGCGCGACGAGGTCTTGTACGTGCTCGAGGGCGGCGCAGCGGTGACGGTCGGCGGCGAGCGACGCGAGCTCGAGCCGGGAGCCGGCGTCTTCGTGGCGCGCGGGACTTCCTGGCGGATCGAGTCGGCGGCAGGCCTGAAGGTCCTCTCCGTGCTGGTCGAGGACCCGCTCCCCGCCTCGGCGAGTCACGCGGTCATCGCGCGCGGCGAGCGGGGTGCGGCGACCGCAGGACGCGAGTTCTCGCTGCTCGCCCACCCGGCGAACGGCTGCGAGTCGGTGACCCAGTTCGTCGGCTACATCCCCGTGGGGCGCGCGCCCGACCACTTCCACAAGTACGACGAGGTCGTGTACGTGCTGGCGGGAGAAGGTGCCTTTCACGTCGACGGCGAGACAGCGCCTTTGCGCGCCGGCTCGTGCGTCCACCTGCCGGCCGGGCTCATCCACTGCCTCGAGAACAGCGGCCCCGGCGAGATGCGGGTGCTCGGCGTCTTCCGGCCGGCCGGCTCGCCCGCCGAGGCCTACTACCCCGACGGCTCCGCCGCCGTGGTCGCGGGGGCCTGATGCCGCACATCGAGCGCACCGCGCACGTCGGCTGGGACGGGAACCTCGCGCGAGGCGCAGGCACGCTCGACGGCGAGAGCGGCGCGTTCGCGCGGCTGCCCTTCTCGCTTCCCTCCCGGGTCGGCGACCCGGGCGGCAAGACGAGCCCGGAGGAGCTGCTCGCCGCCGCGCACGGCGGCTGCCTCACGATGTCGCTCGCCGGCGAGCTGACCGCCGCGGAGACGCCGCCGGGCCGTCTCGACGTGGCCTGCACGATCGTCATGGACGAGGTCGAGGGTCAGGGCCACCAGATCGTCGGCTCGCGTGTGGAGATCGTCGCGCGGGTGGAGGGAGCGGACGACGCCGCGCTGCAGGCGGCGGTCGAGCGTGCGGACGCCGGCTGTCCGTTCTCGCAGCTGCTCAAGCGAGCGGGCGCAGACGTCACGGTCACCGCACGGCTCGCGTGAGCCTGCACGAGCTGGCGGCCGCGCGCCGGACGCACAAGGCGTTCGGCCCTGACCCCGTGCCGCACGAGACGTTGCTCGACCTGCTCGCGGTCGCGCGGTTCGCACCGACCCATCACCTCAACCAGCCGTGGCGCTTTCGGGTCCTCGGTCCCCAGACGCTCGCGGCTCTGAAGCGAGTTGCCGGCGAGAAGGAGGCGCAGAAGCTGGACCGGGCGCCGACGCTCGTGCTCGCAACGGCGACGCTGACCGGGGACCTGGTGATGGACGAGGAGGACGTGTGCGCCACCGCTGCCGCGATCCAGCTCGTCCTGCTCGCCGCGACCGAGCACGGCATCGCCACCTACTGGCGGACGCCGCAGGTGTTGCGCTCGAAGAAGGGCCGCGAGGCCGTCGGCCTACCGCAGGGTGAGCGGTTTCTCGGCCTTCTCCACTTCGGGACGGCCGAGCGCGAGCCGACGCCCCGCGAGCGCGACCCGGCCGAGCGCTACGTCGAGTTCCTGGACTAGGAGACCGCGGTCTCGCCGGGCCGGGGCTCGTCCACACCGGACTCGGGCGTGCCGACCACGAGCGGCCGCGGCGGGCGGAGATAGAGGTACTCGAAGGCGAACGCGGCGATGAGCGCGCCGAGCACCGGGCCGACGTAGTAGATCCAGGCCTCGCCCCAGTTGCCGGAGACGAGCTCCGGGCCGAACGCGCGAGCCGGATTCATCGCCGCGCCCGTGAGCGGGCCGCCGACGAAGACGTCGATCGTGATCGTGAGCCCGATCGCGAGTCCCGCGATCGCCTTGAAGGCCCCGCGGGGATCGACGGCCGTGGCCCACACGGCCCAGACGAGGAAGAACGTCATGATCAGCTCGAGCAGGAACCCCTTCCCCGCGCCGAAGATCGGGGCGTGGGGCACGGCCCCGATGATCAGCTTGTGGAAGAAGCCGCGCAGGATCAGGGCCGCAATGGTGGCCCCGAGGAACTGGAACGCCCAGTAGACGACCGCCAGACGCAGCACGATCCGGCGCGTCGCGACGAAGCCGAGCGTGATCGCCGGATTGAAGTGACCGCCGGAGATGTGACCGAGGTTCGTGACCATGATCCCGATCGCGAGGCCGTTCGCCAGGGCCACGGCGACGATGTCCTGGCCGCTGACGATGCCTGCGCCGCCGCCGATGAAGATCAGCGTGAAGGTGCCGACGAACTCGGCGATGCCGCGGCGCATCATGTCCTGGTCCACGGCGCGGAACGCTACGGGGCCGCCCGGACGTAATCCCTGCCGGTCCGGAGGTATGACGATGCGCTGCACCGGGTACACGCGCCTCGTGAGCGGGGTCGAGCAGGAGAGGACGTTCGAGGTGGAGTGCCCTCACTGCCGCAAGCCTTTCGCGGGAGAGCCGATCGAGGGAGGTCGCGCAGCCCGCTACCTCGGCTTCAAGTGCCCCCACTGCAAGCTCTTCGTCCCGCTCCAGCGCGCGACGGACACCGGCCTCAGTCGGGACCCGGACGCAGCTAGCTGACGGCGTCGCGCAGCGCCTGCGCCTCGGGCAGGTGCTCGAGCTTCTTGAGCGTGTTGTTCTCGATCTGCCGGATCCGCTCGCGCGTGACGCCGAAGGCGCGTCCGACCTCCTCGAGGGTGCGCGGCTCGCCGCCGAGCAGCCCGTAGCGGAGCTCGATCACCTCGCGCTCGCGCCGCGGCAGCGCGTTGAGCGCGTTCACCACGTCCTCGCGCCGCAGCATGAGCTGCGCCGTGTCGTAGGGCGACTCCGCGGCCTCGTCCTCGACGAAGTCGCCGAGCGAGGAGTCCTCCTCCTCGCCGATCGGCTTCTCGAGCGAGACGGGTAGCTGCGACATGCGCAGGATCTCGCGCACCTCCTCCGTCGTCATCTCGAGCTCCTCGGCGATCTCCTCGGGGCTCGGCTCGCGTCCCAGCCGCTGCACGAGCTGCCGCTCGATGTGCACGACCTTGTTCAGCTTCTCGACCATGTGGACGGGGATCCGGATCGTGCGCGCCTTGTCGGCGATCGCCCGGGTGACGGCCTGGCGGATCCACCACGTCGCGTACGTCGAGAACTTGTAGCCCTTGCGGTAGTCGAACTTCTCGACGGCGCGGATCAGGCCGAGCGAGCCTTCCTGGATCAGGTCGAGAAAGGAGAGGCCGCGGCCGAGGTAGCCCTTCGCGATCGAGACCACGAGGCGGAGGTTCGCCTCGATCATCGCGGTCTTCGCGCTCATGTCGCCGCGCTCGATCCGCTTCGCGAGCGTCACCTCCTGGTCGGCGGTCAGGAGCGGCACCTTGCCGATCTCGCGCAGGTAGAGGCGGAGGGAGTCGAGCGAGGGCTCGACGGTCAGGTCGAGCTTCGGCGCAGCGGCGGCCTTCTCGTCCTCCGGCGGCGGCGGCTCGTGCGGCGGCGCCTTGTGCCGCTCACCCTCGACGACGTCGACACCGTGCTCGACCAGGTACGTGTAGAAGTCCTCGGCCTGCTCCTTCGTCAGCTCCACGTCCTCGAGCCCGCTGGCGATCTCGTCATAGGACAGGAAGCCCTTCTCCCTCCCTTCGGCGACGAGCTTGTGGAGCTCTTCGACGTCAGGAAGCGAGATGTCGACGGTGAGCACGTCCCGAAACCTCCCGGCCTAGTGGTTGCACGGCAGCGCTACTACAACCGACCGCGGCAACCCCTCACGTGCCCCGGTCCTCCCTCAATCGCGCCGCGGATATTAGTCAGGACCGGGCAATTCGTAAAGAACTTGTCAACGAATGGCGGCGATCTCGCCGACCCGCTCGCCTCGGGTGTTGCTGACCGGCCGGGTCGCGAGCTCCGGCAGGTCGACTCCCAGCGGGCCGAGGAAGGCCGCGAGCGCCGGCGCGTGGGCGCGGCTCGCGGCGTCCTGCGTCTTCAGAGCGACGCCGGTCCCGTTCGGGCCGGCGGCGCAGAGGAGGCCCTCGGCGCCGCCCTTCGCGAGCCAGCCGGACGCGGCGCGCATGAGGAGATAGTCGACGCCGTCGGGGCCGCCGACGAGGTCCGGCCGGGCCCGCATCGCCGCCGCGACTCGCGAGCCGCCGGGCAGGGACTCCAGGCGAGAGAACGCGTGCGCCATCTGCTCGAGCGTGAGCGCGAAGGTGACGATGCCGCAGCCGTCGGTCCCGGTCGCGAGCGACTCCGGCTCCAGCTCGGCCGCCTCGGCGTGAACGTCGAGGCATGCCCGCTGGACCGGATGCTCCGGCAGGCGATACCCCTGTGTCGGCCAGCCGCGGGCCCGGCAGAGGGCGAGCATCCCGGCGTGGTTGCCGGCGCAGTTGTTGTGGACGAGCCCGGGCGGACGACCCTCCTGCGGGCCGAGCTCGAGGTCGGCCTCGGTCGCGTCGGCCCGCGCAAGCAGCGCCCGGACGGCGGCCACCTGCTCGGGCGTGTCGTGGTGGGAGGCACAGGCGATCGCGAGCTCGTCGTCCGGCAGGTCGCCGCGGGCGCGCACGAGCGGGATGGCCTGCAGCGGCTTGGACGAGGAGCGCATGAAGCAGCGCAGCGACGGGTCGCCGGCAACCGCGATCGCCTCCCCGCCGCGGACGGCCACGGCGTGCACCCGGTGTGCCGCCTCGACGACCCCGTTCCGGCGCACCTCGACCACGATCGGCTCACTCACGCGCGCGAACCATACGCACCTTTGCGAATGGTCGGCATTTCCAGTATGGTCGGGATATGTCGACCATTGAGGAAGTGCCGGCCGCCAAAACACATGATTACGAAGCTGCGGACACGCTGCTCGTCGCCGAGCCCGCGCAGCTGCGGGCGATGGCCGATCCGTTCCGCACGCAGCTGATCCAGCTGCTGCGCGACCGGGCGCGTTCCACCCAGGAGATCTCGGAAGAGCTCAAGGTGCCGAAGGGCACCGTCGGCCACCACCTCAAGGTGCTCGAGTCGGCCGGCCTGATCCGTGTCGTCCGCACCCGCAAGGTGCGCGCGGTGACGGAGAAGTTCTACGGCCGCACGGCGCGCCTCTTCCTCTACCAGACCGAAGACCCCGCAGACGGCCGGGCGATCTCTGCCGTCACCCTCCGTCAAGCCGCGAGCGAGGTCGATCTGGCGCAGCTCGTGGCCGGATTCGGCCTCGTTCGCGCGCGCCTGACGGAGAGGGACATCGACCGCTTCGGGCGCCGCGCGAGGAAGCTGATGGACGACTTCCGCGCCGCCGACTGCGCCGATGGGATCCCGAGCTCCCTGACGGCCGGCCTGTGGGCCATGGAAGCCGACGATGCGTAGGCCGAGCGGCCGCCTCTGGCGTCACCCGGACTTCCTGAAGCTGTGGACCGGGCAGTCGATCTCGGAGCTGGGCTCGCAGGTTTCCGGGCTCGCGATCCCGCTGCTCGCGGCAATCAGCCTCCACGCGACCCCGTTCCAGTTCTCGCTGCTCGGCGTCATGGGCTTCCTGCCCTTCATCCTGTTCGCGCTGCCCGCAGGCGTCTGGGTGGACCGGCTCCGGCGGCGCTACATCCTGATCGTCGGCGACGCAGCGCGTGCCGTGCTGCTCGCAATCATCCCGGTCCTCTGGGCGCTGGGCGAGCTGCAGGTCTGGCACCTGCTGATCCTCGAGTTCCTGATCGGGGTCTTCACCGTCTTCTTCGACGTCGCGTACCAGTCGTATCTGCCGGCGCTGATCGAGCGCGAGGATCTGATCGACGGCAACTCGAAGCTGCAGCTGACGGCGAGCGTCGCCTCGGTCAGCGGGCCGCCGATGGCCGCAGCCCTGATGGCCGCGATCGGCGCGGCCAACGCGATCCTCGCCGACTGCGCGAGCTTCGTCGCCTCGACGGTCTTCATGGTCTCGATGCGGCACCGCGAGGAGCCGCCGAAGCCGGAGCCCGGCCAGAAGCACCCGAAGATGTGGCCGCAGGTCAAGGAGGGGCTCAACTGGGTCGTGCGCCACCCGTGGCTCCGGCCGATCGCGATGTGCACGGGCACGTCGAACTTCTTCTCGACGCTCTCGAACGCCATCCTCATCCTCTACATGGCCCGCACCCTCGGCCTGTCGAAGTTCGAGATTGCGTTCGTCTACGTCGCCAGCCCGGTGGGCTCGATGCTCGCGGGGCTGACCACGAACCGGGTGAGCAGGCGGATCGGCGTCGGCCCGACCATCCTCGCCACGATCTCGGTCTCGTCGATCGCCGGGCTCATGTACCCGCTCGCGCCGCAGTCGTTCCCGCTGCCGTTGCTGATGGTCGGCGGGGCGCTCTTCGGGTTCGGTGCCATCGCCTACAACATCACGCAGGTCAGCCTGCGCCAGGCGATCACGCCCGAGCGCCTGCAGGGCCGGATGAATGCGGCCATGCGCTGGGTCGTGTGGGGGACGATCCCGCTCGGCACGCTGCTCGGCGGCGGTCTCGCAACCTGGTTCGGCCTGCGCACCGCGCTCTGGGTGGGTGGGATCGGGAACACGCTCGCGATCCTTCCCATCGCCCTCAGCTCCGTCCTGAAGGTGCAGGAGATGCCCGAGCCCGTGCAGGAGCCCACGCCGGCCCAGGCGGAGTTCGACGGCGGTGTGATCGAGCCGCACCCGATTCCGACCACGCCCAATCCCGCCGGTGCCGATGCGTAGACCGTCCGGAGCCCTGTGGTCGCACCGCGACTTCATGAAGATGTGGACGGGGCAGACGATCAGCCAGTTCGGCTCGTCGATCTCGCAGCTGGCCCTGCCGACCATCGCGATCAAGCTGCTGCACGCATCGCCGTTCGCGGTCGCGGCCCTCGGCACCGTCGAGTTCCTGCCCTTCCTCCTCTTCACGTTGCCGGCCGGCGTGTGGGTCGACCGGCTGCGGCGTCGCAGCGTGCTGATCGTCGGCGACGTCGGGCGAGGGCTGCTGCTCATGTCCGTGCCGCTCGTCTACCTCTGGGGCACCCTGACCATGGCCCAGCTCTTCGTCGTCGGCTTTCTCACCGGTGTCCTTACCGTGTTCTTCGACGTCGCCTACCAGTCGTACCTGCCGGCACTCGTCGACGCCGAGTACCTGATCGAAGGCAACTCGAAGCTCGAGGTGACCCGCTCCGCCGGGCAGCTCGCGGGGCCGGCGGTCGCCGGTGGATTGATCAAGCTCCTGACTGCCCCGTACGCAGTTGCGTGGGATGCGGTGAGCTTCTTCGTCTCGGGCGCGTTCCTGGTCGCGATCCGCAAGAAGGAGCCGCAGCTGGAGAAGCGGGAGGACGGTCGCCGAGCCGGCATGCGGCACGAGTTGTGGGAGGGGCTGGTCTACGTCGTCAAGCACCCGTACCTGCGGCCGCAGGCGATCTCGACCGGCACCTCGAACTTCTTCTCGAACGTCGCCTTCTCGATCGTGCTCGTCTTCGCGTACCGGACGCTGGGCATGACCGTCGGCCTCGTCGGCATCGTCATGGCGATCGGCAGCGCCGGCTGGCTGGCCGGAGCGGCGCTCTCGCCGCGGATGCAGAAGTGGCTCGGCGTCGGCGGCGCGACGATCTTCGGCGCCGCGCTGAGCGGGCCCGGCACGCTGCTCGTCGCGCTCACGCCGAAGAGCTTCCCGATCCCGTTCCTGATCGCGGGAATGGCCGTCGGCGGCGCCGGTGCCGTGATCTACAACATCCAGCAGGTCTCGCTCCGCCAGGCGATCACGCCCGAGCGCATGCAGGGCCGCATGAACTCCGTCATGCGCTTCCTCGTGTGGGGGCCGATCCCGCTCGGCGCACTCGTCGGCGGCGCGATCGCCACGAGCTTCGGCCTGCGGACGGCGCTCGTCGTCGGGGCCGTGGGCGGGTTCACCTCCGTGCTCCCCATCGTCTTCTCGCCGATCCGCAAGCTCAAGGAGATGCCCGCGGCCGAGGAGCCGCTGCCCACGATTGCCGCCGGCGAGGCCGGGCTCGCGCCTACGGTGTCCTCGGGCATCGACGAGACCGGCGCGATCGCCGGCGCCGGGGCAGCGGCCGCGATCGACGAGGCCTGACGGGACGCGACTAGCCTTGCCCCATGCCGGAGCTTCCGGAGATGGAGGCATGGCGGCGCCAGCTGAACGACCCCGTGTCGGCGTCCCCGGTCGCGAGCGCGGGCCCGGCGCACATTGCCACGCTGAAGACGTTCGACCCGGCGCTCGACGCGCTCGAAGGGCGCCGCTTCCGCGGCGCCGAGCGGCGCGGCAAGCGCCTCCTCTTCCCCACCGAAGACGGCGAGCTCGTGCTCCTCGTCCACCTGATGACCGCCGGTCGCCTGAAGTTCCTCCAAGCCGGCGAGAAGGGCCCGAAAACCCCTGCGTTCGTGCTCGAGTTTCAGGGCGGCTCGAGACTCGTCCTCACGGAGAACGCGAGGAAGAAGCGCGCCGGCGTCTGGCTGCTCACGCCGGAGGCGGCAGAGGCCGAGCTCGCGCATCTCGGCCCGGAGGCCCTGGGGCTGGGGCCGGAGCGGCTCGCCGAGATCGTCCACGGGGAGTCGCGGCGCTTGCACGCGCTGCTCCGCAACCAGCACCTGATCGCGGGCATCGGGCGGGCGTGGGCGAACGAGATCCTCCATGCCGCGAAGCTCTCGCCGTACGCGCTGTCGAGCGACCTCGACGACGAGGAGGTTGCTCGGCTCGCGGCCGCCATCGACTCCGAGCTCGAGCGCGGGCTCGAGCTGCGCGAGGCCGGCGCCTCCGACGAGAAGACCTACCGCGTCCACCGGCGCCTCGGCGAGCCCTGCCACGTCTGCGGCACGCCGCTCGCGCAGGTGGACTTCGAGGAGCACACGATCTACTACTGCCCGACCTGCCAGACCGGCGGCCGCGTCCTCAAGGACCGGCGGCTCTCGCGCCTGCTCAGGTGAGGCAGCGGTCTTCTTAAGGGACTGTTCACGACCGCGCAACCGCGCGGCAAGGAACGGCGGGAAGGCTCAAGCCGCCCAGTCAACTCCTAGAGGAGAGTGATGATGAGACGGCTACTACCCGTGCTCGCCTGCGCCGCAATCGCCCTGATCGGAGGCGGGTCGACCGCGTTCGCCGCGGGCTCCGGCGGCGTCACCGCACCGTCGATCTACGTCAACGACGTGCTCTATCGGACGGTGGGCACACCGACCGATTTCTCGGGGACCCGGGCTCCGGACTCGAGCTTCGAGACGATCTACGACTTCGGCGGCCTGCAGCCGAACGTGGCCGCGGCCGCCCCCGGAGATCCCGGCTTCCGCGGCGGGCGCTGGCAGGTGCACGCGCTCGCCTTCAACACGAGCTATGCCGCCACCGTTGCCGCGCATGACACGAACGGCAGCGGGAACCTCGACAGCACGGCCGAGATTGCCGCCGCACTCGCGGATCCAGGGGCCGGTGGTGCCACGGATCTGGGGGTCGTCAAGCTGTTCGAGTGCCCGGTCATCTCTGCCCACTAGCCGATCCCGGCCGCCGAGAGGCCCCCGCCGACGCGGGCCTCTCGGCGGCTGCTCAGGCGGAGACGCTGGACGCCCGCTCCGCGCGGAGGCTCCGCCGGGCGGCCAGGGCGGGCGAGAAGCTCGCCGCGCCGACGATGACTGCGGAGCTGAAGGCGATCCAGAAGTAGATCGCCAGCACGACGCCGAACCCCCCGTAGTCGCGCGCGTACAGATCGACCCAGTACTGCATGAAGAAGTTGGAGACCGTCATCAGGGCGACGAGGGCGAGCGCCGTCAGGCCCGCGCCGGGAAGGAGGTCTCGGCGTGACACCTGCTTGTGCGTCAGCAGCCAGGGCGCGACGACGAAGAAGAGCGTGAGAAAGCCCACCCAGCCGATGCCGAGGAGGACCTTCACGGCGAGGGCCTGGACGTGCAGCTCGTTCAGCTGCAGCAACAGGAGCATGAGCAACCCGTAGAGACCGGCGAGCACCGCGCCGTAGCCGATCTGGTCCGCCACGCCGGTCTTCAGCTCGAGCCGCCACGCCCGGGCGTGGACGAGTTGGAGCACACGGCCGAAGCCGATTCCGAAGACCAGGGCACCCACGATCGCGAACAGGGCCGAGCCGAGCTCGTGCGAGCGGCCCGCGCCGAGCACGTTGTGGATCAGCTGCGACGTGGAGGCGTTGAGCCGGTAGTGGTGCACGATCGAGTTCGCGAGCGCGTTCGGATGGGGGTCGAGGTACTCCTCCAGCACGAGCAACGCCGGGAGCACAGCGACGAGGATGTAGATGGAGAGGAGCGCCGACTGCAGCGGCCCGTCGACTGCGCGGTACCGCCGCCAGGCCTCGATCGCGACGCCGGGCCGCGTGCTCGGATCCTGGCGCTCGACCCACTCGTGGCCGCGGCGCGAGACCTCACCCAGGCGGGTCTTCACGCCTCCAACCCTGCTCGCATCCGCGCCCGCTCCGTGGATGCGTGCACCTCGATTCGCCTCTGGACGGCGCTACGTTAGGCTCTTCGCATGGCAACGGTCGCCGAGGTCATGAACCGGGACGTCCTCGCCGTCGACCCGACGGCGTCCATCGGCGAGGCCGCCGAGAAGATGATGGACGGGGGTGTCGGAGCCGTCGTCGTGATGGAGGACATGGTGCGGATGGTCGGCATCATCACCGAGCGCGACATCCTCCGTGCGGTCGCGCAGCGGGCACGCGCCGCCGAGGCGCGGGTGCGGCAGTGGATGACCGAGAGCGTGATCACGATCGAGCCGGAGACGACCGTCGAGGAAGCGGCGAAGATGATGTTCGAGCGAAACTTCCGCCATCTGCCGGTGTCGAAGGACGGCCGCCTGCTCGGCATCGTCAGCCTCCGCCGACTCTCGCAACACGAGTTCGAGCAAGCGAAGGAGTCCGTCGGACCCGCTCACTAGGGTCCGGCGGGTGATCAGGCTCTTCCCGAACCACGGCGGCTGGCTCGAGGTCGTCTGCGGCCCGATGTTCAGCGGCAAGAGCGAGGAGCTGATCCGCCGTCTGCGTCGCGCGGAGATCGCCGGCCAGCGCGCGCTGATCGTGAAGCCGCGGATCGACAACCGGTACGACATCGCGCACGTCGTCAGCCACGCCGGCGCGCGGATGCGCGCTGTCGCGGTCGACGACCCGGCGGACATCCCGGGCCTGGTCGACGGCTACGACGTGGTCGGCGTCGACGAGGTGCAGTTCTTCCCACCGCAGATCACGCTCGTCCTCGACGGGCTCGTGGAGTGCGGGATGCGAATCATCGCGTGCGGGCTCGACCAGGACTTCCGGGGCCTCCCGTTCGGAGCGATGCCGGAGCTCCTCTGCCGCGCCGAGCTCGTCGACAAGCTGCAAGCCGTCTGCCACCGCTGCGGCGGGCCGGCGACGATGACGCAGCGGCTCGTCGACGGGGCGCCGGCCGCCGTCGACGGCGACACGATCGTGGTCGGAGCGCTGGAGCAGTACGAGGCCCGCTGCCGCTCGTGCCACCAGCTCGCGGCACCCGCGCTCGCAGCGGGCTAGGCCAACCGGATCTGCAGCGTCTCGCCGTCGACGGCGACGGAGCCGCCGAGCCGCCGGACGAGCCGCACCGCGACCGCCGCGCCGAGGTCGCGTAGGTCCTCGCCGAGGACAACGGGGGCGGAGGCGGCAGTGACGCGTGAAAGCCGGATCTCTGCGCCGTCCACCTCGACGTCGACCTCGTCGAGGCCGCCGTGGCGGAGCGCCGACTGGAAGAGCGCCGCCAACCCGCGCTCGACGGCGTCCGTGTCCGTCTCGAGCGCCGCCCCCGAGCCCGTGACGCGCACGCGCTCCTCGCCGAGACGCGCGGCCGCCGCCTGCGCCAGCTCGAGCGTGTCTCCTTCGCGCGGCGCCGGGTCGTAGCGGCCCGACTCGATCCGCGCCGCGAGCGACAGCTCCTCGATCAGCTCCGCGAGCTGGGCTGATGCGGCGTCGATCATCTCGACGTACCGGTCGGCGGGCGGGTCCAGGCCGCCGCCGCGCGCCAGCGTCGTGGCGAAGCCGTGCACGGTGGCGAGCGGCGTGCGCAGGTCGTGGCAGGCGAGCGAGACGAGCCGGGCGAATTCGCTGTCGTCGGACAAGGTTCTAACCTAACCGGATGGAACACACCGAGGCACCCGATCTGCAGGCGGCGGCGCCGGAGGTCGCGCTCGGCCTTTCGAGCGTCGGCGTGACGGGCGTCCAGAAGGCCGTCCGCATCGGGCGCGGCCGCGGCGAGAAGCTCATCGCGGCAACGATCGACTGCACGGTCGACCTCGACCCGCAGCAGAAGGGCGTCCACATGTCGCGCTTCCCCGAGCTCTTCGAGGAGGCGGTCGAGGGCGTGGTGGAGGACGACGCGTTCCTCGTCGAGGACCTCGCCGAGCACGTGGCGCGGCGCGTCGTCGACCGGCAGGAGGCGCTGCTCGCCGAGGTGCGGATCACGGCGCACTACCCGTACGGGCGGCGGACGCCGGTCACGAAGCTCGCGACGCAGGAGATGGTCTCGCTGCTCGGGATCGCCGCCGCTTCCCGCGAGCGCGTCCGGCGGGTGGTGGGGGTCGAGGCGACCGGGATCAACGCCTGCCCGTGCGCGCAGGGCCTCGTGCGCGGCGCCGCGGCCGACCGGCTGCTCGAGGCCGGCTTCGAGGACGGGGACGTCGAGCGGATCCTCGAGCTGGTCCCGCTCGCGACCCACAACCAGCGCGGCCGCGGCACGCTCCTCGTCGGCACGGCGGAGCGCCTCAACGCCGAACGCCTGGTCGAGATCGTGGAAGGCTCGATGAGCTCGCCGATCTACGAGCTCCTCAAGCGGCCCGACGAGCTGTTCGTCGTCGAGCACGCGCACCTGCAGCCGCGCTTCGTCGAGGACTCGGTGCGCGTCGCGCTCAAGAGCACGCTCGACGAGCTGCCCCGGCTCGGCGACGGCGACTTCGTCCTCTCGCGCCAGGTCAACTTCGAGACGATCCACGCCCACGAGGTCGTGGCCGAGCGCTCCGGCACGATCGGCGAGCTGCGGGCGGAGCTCGACGGCGGCGACCACGGCCCGGCCGCGCACACGGTCCTCAGGGACTGGCTGCGCGCGTAGCGTCGCTCCGCCGGCGCCTCAGCTCGAAGCGGTTCTCCTCGCCGCGCCAGAGCCGCCCGAGGTTCGCGCGATGGAGGAAGGCGACCCCCACGCCGGCCGCGCCGCCGAACGCGATCACCGGCCACGGGTAGCCGAACAGCCACGCCCAGAGGGCAAGTGACCCCGCGGCCGTGACCGAGGCGACCGACGCGTAGCGCGTAACGGCGAAGACGAGGATCCAGACGCCCGCGCCCGCCGCTCCCACGAGCGGCGCGAGCCCGAGGAAGGCGCCGCCGGCGGTGGCCACCATCTTCCCGCCCTTCTGGAAGCCGAGGAAGATCGGCCGCCAGTGCCCGAGCATCGCGGCCGCACCTGCGAGCACGCCGCTGCCGTGCCCCACCGCGACGGTCGCCACAAACGCCGGCGCGAAGCCCTTGGCCACGTCGAGGAGGGCAGCGGGGAGGCCGAGCTGCGGCCCGTACACGCGCCACACGTTCGTCGCGCCGACGTTGCCGCTGCCCTTCGTCCGGATGTCCTCGCCGCGGAAGATCCGGACGAGCCAGTAGCCGAAGGTCAGCGAGCCGCACAGGTAGCCGGCGACGGCGAACGCGGCAGTCTCCACAGCGGAAGCCTAGGTCGGGATGCCGTACTGCTCGATCCAGCCGTTCACGACGTCCCAGTCGAGATTCGTGAAGAACGCGTCGATGTACGAGGCGCGATCGGTCTGGTAGTCGAGGAAGTACGCGTGCTCGTAGACGTCGAGGGCGACGAGCGGCGTCGCGTTCCAGACCGGGAACGTGTTCTGCGCGTCGCCGACGTAGTTGAAGAGGC
>Ga0207657_10001498_pt1 | contig 24982 bp, 19 predicted proteins | sample KBSC33metaG_FD_184316 | JGI IMG/M metagenome (GOLD analysis project Ga0207657, IMG submission 184316) | Corn rhizosphere microbial communities from Kellogg Biological Station, Michigan, USA - KBS C3-3 metaG (SPAdes) (version 2) | ecosystem: Host-associated > Plants > Roots > Rhizosphere > Soil ... | reverse complement strand
CCGCGGTTGACTCCCAGCACGGTGTCGTACACGGTTGACTGGGTAGACTGGTCGGCAGCCTGAGCTTGGTATTGTGATCGCGCAACCAGATTTTTGGTTCTTCCGAAGTCGGTTAATAACTGCGTGACTTGAAGCCCCTGTCCGAAGCGGCTGAAGAGCTGGGACGCGGAAAGAGCGCCCGCCCCAATGCGGCTCTGGGCCAGGCCTTGCCCGCCGGTGATCTCGCCGTTAACCACCGGATAGTAGGGAGCTCGAGTCTCCGTGATCCGCTGGCCGGCCGCCGCCGCCGTTTGGCGGGCCGCCGCAATCTGCGGGTGGCTCTGCAGCGCCATCGCGGTGGCTTGGGGCAGAGTAAGAACCGCCTGACCCGGCGCCGCGGGCGCGGAGGGAAGCGTGGCCGGCGACGTCTGGGGCACGGCGGGCGAAGCGGGCAGCGGTGACGTTGGCGCAGCAGGAACCTGGGCGGCGCGCGCAACGCTCCCGCCCCACAAAGTCAGGATGATGCCTACGACAATCACAAGGGTGTTTCTACGCATTCAGTGCTACGCTCTCCCTCCGCTGGTAGATCAAGACGTAAGCGGCGGGAACGATAAAGATTGTCAAAAGAACGGAAGCGCTCAGGCCGCCGATAATAGCCTGGGCCATCGGCGCATATTGCTCGGCGCCCGTTCCCAACTTCAGCGCCATCGGGATCATTCCCAGGATGGTGGCGAGCGACGTCATCAGAATCGGCCGCAAGCGGACTCGGCAGGACGTGATCACGGCATCGTTCACCGACATTCCCTCGCCACGGAGACGATGCGCGAAATCCACGATCAGGATGCTGTTGGAAGCCGCTATGCCCACCAGCATCAGCACGCCCATCAGAGACATTACGTTCAAGGTTGTGCCGGTCGCCACCAGAATCACCAGGACGCCGATCAGGCCCATGGGGATTGCGAGCATGATGAGCACCGGATCGATAAAGGAACGGAATTGCGCCACCAGAATCAGGTAAAGCAGGAGGAACGACAGACTGAGACCGATGGCGAAACTCCGGAACGACTGCTGCATCCCCAGAACCATGCCGCGCAGGTTCACGCGCATGCTCGCCGGATGCGGGATAGTCGCCACCAGGTTCTGAATCGCCGTGGTGACGCGGCCCAGGTCTTCGGATTTCGTGGTGACATAAACATCGGCAGTGCGTTGAATTTGGTAGTGGTCTACTTCGGTCGGGCTTTGCAGGTTCACCAGCTTTACTACCGTATCCAAAGTGGTGGGTTCTTTGAGGTTCGGCGCGCGCAGCGGAATATTCTTAAGGTCCAGCGGGGTATGGATTGCCGCACCGCCGTTCTCATAATATTGAACCGTCAGAAAATAATTGTTTCCCGTCCGCTTGTCGGACCAGTAGTTGGGAGCGATCATTGCGTTCGAATTCAACGCCGTGATCACGTTGTCCACAATTTCTTTCTGGGTCAAGCCGAGTTCGGCGGCATGCACGCGGTCCACTTCCATCCGCAGGCCCGGATAATCCATGTCCTGTGGAATGTAAACCTGGGACACATTGTTAATCTTGGAGATGCGCGCTGCCAGTTGCTGGGCCAGTTTGAAATCACCTGGCAGGTCCGAACTCGTTACCTGAACGTCGATGGGGGCAGGCATACCGGTGTTGAGTACGGCGTCCACCATCGATCCGCTTTGAACGAAGGTTCGGAGTTCCGGAAACTGCTGGTGAATCGCCGTCTGAAGGCGGTCCATGTAGTCAAAACTGCTGGTTGTGTGATCGTCATTCAACTGCGTCTGAATGGTCGCTTCGTATTCGCCGGCGTTGGTTGTATAGAGAGACGAGAGATCGTTCACGACTCCGATATTCGAAACAGTGATACGGAAGTCGTGGGGAGAAACCGTATGCTTGATAAGATCTTCCACGCGGGCCACATATTCATTCGTGAGTTCGATCCGGGAGCCAGTGGGCGCTTTCAGATTGATGGTAAATTGTCCGGCATCGGAGCGCGGGAAAAATGAAAGTCCCAGAAACGGAAAGAGACCGAGGCTCAGGATAAACGCGCCCATCAGCAGGCACACGGTCAAGACCGGAAAACGCGTGGCGCGCCGCACCAGCAGTTCGTACAGATTGAGCACGCTATTAAACCCGCGATTAAAAGTCGCATTGAAGCGTCCGCCCCAGGAAAGCTTGGCGCCTTCATGCCCGGCGGCATCCGGTTCTCCATGTCCGTGCGGAACGGCTTTCAGAAAGCGCGAGCAGAACAGCGGAATCACGGTGATCGCGACAATGAACGAAAGCACCAGGGCAACGCAAAAGGACAGCGCCAGCGCTGAGAACAGAAATTTGCTGACGCCAAAGAGCAGCGTGACAGGAAAGAAGTCGACTACCGCAACCAGTGTGGCGGCCAGCACTGCCAGGGTCACCTCCGAGGCGCCCACCTCCGCGGCAACTGCCGGCGCCGCGCCCATTTCCAGGTGACGGAAGATGTTCTCAATCGAGATTACTGAATTGTCGATCACTCTCGAAAAGGCCAGCGCGAGTCCGCCCAAAATCATTGTGTTGATGGTGGCGTTCCCCAGATTCAAGATGATGAACGTCGCCAGCGCCGAGATGGGAATGGAGAGCAGCACCGCAGTCGTGGCCCGGAAATTGCCAAGAAATAGAAGGATCAGGAGACTGGTCAGCCCCAAACCAATCAGAGTTTCGTGCAACACGGTATTGATCGCTTCCTTCACAAAGACTGATTGGTCGAAAAGAAGATCCGCGCTCATTTGCTTCGGGATGTCGAACAAATGCCCGATGACCGCCCGCACACCGTTGACTACCTGAATGGTATTGGTATCGCCCCCTTGCTTGAGAATCGGAATGTATGACGATTTCTGGCCATCGACGCGCACGATATTGTATTGCGTGGCGTTCGAGTCTTCCGCGTTTCCTACATCGCTTACACGAACCCAGGAGCCTCCGACTGTTTTCAGAGGCACGTCATTCAACTCTGCCATATTGTTCACGAGGCTGTTGGAGTAGATGTAATAGTCGAACGGCCCCATTTTGACGTCGCCCGCCGGCAGAATCAGGTTCTGATTATTCACGGCGTTGACGACGTCCATGACGCTGAGATCTCGCGAAAGAAGCTTAAACGGATCGACATGGATCATGATCTGCCGGTACTTTCCACCGAAAGTAGCGGGGATGGATACACCGGGCACGGTCACAATTTGGTTGCGGATGGAAAACTGGGCAAAATCGTGAAGCTGGGTCTCGGTGAGACCAGCGCCTTTTACCGCGACTAGCGAGACCGGCAGACTCGACGCATCGGATTTCAACACGACCGGCGGCAGAGTTCCCGGCGGCAGGCGCTTCAAATCAGCCAAGGCAAGGTTCGAGAGTTGCGTCACGTCGGCATCGGCGCTGGTGTTGGATTGAAAAAAGACGCGAATCATGCTCACGCCTAAAATGGAGTGCGACTCCATATGATCAATTCCGCTAGCCAGTGTAAAAAAACGCTCCAGCGGAGCCGTGATGTTCGCCTCAATATCCTGCGGAGGCATCCCTGAATAAAAGGTCGCGACCACCACCTGCGGCAAGTTAATGGCGGGGAAAAGATCTACCGGCATGCCAACAACGGCAACTCCGCCCAGCACGATGACCACCAGGCAGATGACGATGATCAAGTAAGGATTGCGAATCGAAAAGGCCGCCATAGCTTTTACTGTTGGGAGCTTCCCTGATAGGAAACCGACTGCAGCGGCTTCGCTTTGACGGTCTGTCCCGTCTTCAATCCGCTACGATCGGTTACGACAACCTGCTCACCGGCGGCTAAACCGCTGGTGACGGCTACATAGTCCGGCATCTGAATCCCGAGCGTGACCTGCTTGATCTGGATCCGGTTGTCGGGATCCACAACCATAACCGATGTCTGGTCGCCTTGGCGATCGATGGCCTGCAACGGCACAACCAGCGCCGCGGGATTGTTACCGAGCATGATATCGGCTTCCGCGTACGTCCCGGGGATCAATTTCCCATTGGCGTTGGGAATATCAACCTCGGTGTGCATGGTGCGCGTTGCACCGCTCACATCAACCGAAAAACGCGCCACCTTGCCGCGAACCGTCAGGTCATTTAACGAGGGGACCCGAACCGCGACCGGATCGCCGACATGGATATATTTCACATCCGACTCCGGCACCGGGATCACAAGTCGATACAGACTTTCGTCTGAGAGCCGGACCAAGGGCGTGGCTTGGGTAGAAGTGGTTCCGGCCTGCATAAGGGCGCCGAGATTGGCGTACCTTTGCGTGACCACTCCATCGAACGGAGCCGTGATTTTCGAATAGTCATAGAGCGCCTGATCGTGGCTAAGCTTGGCTTGGGCCACCACCAATTGACTCTGCGCTCCCTGATAGGTGCCCTTGGCGGCGTCCATTTGAGATTCGGCCGCCAGATCCTTTCCCTCGGCGTCATCCACTTCCTGTTGGGCGACCAAGCCGGCCTTCGCCTTCGCGACGCCCGCCAGACGCTGATACTGCAGATGCACCATATTGTGCTGGGCTTTAGCGCGCCCGACTTCGCTTTCAGCGCGCGCGACCTGATCCTGCTGCGCTCGAATGGCCGCCTTATCCTCATCCAGTTGGGCTTGCAGCTCCGGCACCTCGAGCACGGCCATAATCTGGCCTTTGCGGACGTGGGAGCCGTAATCTACATTCAACTCCTTAACGTAGCCAGCTTCCTTGGCATAGACCTCGATTTCCTGGAAAGGCACCAGCTCCGAACTCAGGGTCAGCCGCTGCGCCACGGGCCGCAGCGTTACGGCTGCGGTTCCCACCTCTTCAACTGCTGAGATTGGCGAGTCGTTGGTTTTGGCCGATACGTCTCGCCGGGTACACGACGAGTTGAGTCCAATTGCAAAAAATAGAATCCCGGCCAAAGGAGAGAGGACGCGCAGGCGACGTTTCAGCATACAGGAACAGGTAAAAACAGGCTCGTGAGCTGTCCCCTATGTATTTGTTGGAGCCCACCGCCGTCGATAAAGTACCACATAACCGAACTTTATCGGTTGCGGTTAATAGAAGGAATACAGTGGCTACAGGATTTCGCAGCCGAGACCCGCGCCTCCGCTGCAGCGATAGGGGTTTCGGACTGCATCATAATATGAATCGAGAGGACCGGACACCTTGAAGATGGAAAGATGGTCGTCGCTGACGCTGCGCCAGGGCGCGTCGCATCGTCAAACGAGGGTTCTGCTCTTCGCCGGCTTCGGCGGACTTTTGTTGCTGTTGGGCTTCTTGGGTCTGAGCGCAATCTCTTTCCTGTCGCAGATCGAGGTCCGAGAGGAAAAGATCCGCCAGGATTACGTATCTCGCGACGGTGTTTTGCAAACGCTGCGATCGACCATCTACACATCCGGCACGCATGTCCGCGATTTCCTGCTGGATTCGAACGATACCCGGGCCGCTGAAGACCGGCGCCAGTTTCTCCAAACCAGACTTCAGATCCAGCGCGAAATTGAGGAGTACCAAGCCCTGATTCCGGACGCGGAACGCGGGCCCGTCCGGGAACTTTCGCAAGGTCTCGCGGCGTACCTGGACGCCATCACTCCAGTGTTAGATTGGAACGCCAGTGAGCGCGATGCACGCGCCTCCAACTTCATGCAGGACGAACTCCTGCCGCGCCGGGTGAGCGCTCTGAGCCTGGCGGATCGCATTCAGCAAATTTCCGAAGGTCAGTTACAGGCGAGCAGCGCGGCGGTCAGCGTATTGCTTTCTTCGTTCCGGGTGAAGTTGCTCGCTCTCCTGGTGCTCACCGTGTTGGGCGGCAGCGCGCTCGCGGGGATTACGCTGTGGTGGCTTCTGCGCCTGGAGCACGAATCGCAGCTTCGTTTCACTGAGGTTGTCAGCACGCAACAGGAATTGAAGCGTCTTTCGGCGGAGCTGCTGTCCGCGCAAGAGAGTGAGCGCAGGAGAATCTCCCGGGAACTCCACGACGAAGTTGGGCAGGTTCTCTCGGCAATTATGTTGGGCCTGGGGAATCTTCGCTCCGCTCTGTGCGATAAGAACACGGAGGAAGCCCTGCGTCAGCTTCAGCAGGTGGAGGACATGACGCAGCGCAATGCTAGCGTGGTGCGCAACATCTCATTGCTGCTCCGGCCGACCATGTTGGACGATCTGGGCCTGATACCGGCGCTGCGCTGGCTCGCCCGTGAAGTCTCGCGCACCGGCTCGATGGAAGTCGACCTCATGGCGGAGCCGTTCGTCGACGATCTTCCGGATGAGCATCGGACCTGCGTCTTCCGTATTGTTCAAGAAGCGATCCGCAACGCCGCGCGGCATTCCGGCGCGAGTCAAGTCCGCATTTACGTTGAAGAACGGGTTGAAGAGAACGCCGCGAGCTTGCGGCTATCGGTGCAGGACGACGGTAAAGGTTTTGATCCGTCACAGGAAAGAGGTTTGGGAATTTTGGGGATGCAGGAGCGCGTAATGCGTCTGGGAGGCGCGTTCGAAGTAGATTCCAGACCAGGCAGAGGGACCATCATCACGTTTTCACTTCCCTTGCCGTCTGGGCACCAATCCCTGTCAACCCGCCGCGAACCGGGTGAGAACAACTCCGACAATGAGTTTCAGGAGACCAGGCCCTTTCGAACGGCGTAAAGGATCAATTCCGCCAGACTGTGCAAGTTTAGCTTTTGGAAAATATTATTGCGATGCGTCTCGACGGTTGTAATGGAAATGAACAGGAGATCGGCAATCTCGCGGTTGGTTTTCCCCGACGCTAGAACCTGCAAGATCTCTTTCTCCCGCCGGCTGAGCAGGTCATAGCTATCCTCGACGCCGCGCCTTTGCGCTTCGATTACATACTCCTCTACCAGCAGTTTCTTAATGCTCGGGCTGAAGTAAGTTTTCCCGGCGGCAACGGCTCGAACGGCTTCCAAAACGTCGGCTTCGGGAGAGACCTTAAGCAGGTACCCTCGCGCCCCGGCCTTCAATGCTCGTAAAACATACGCTTCGTCGGAATGCATGCTGAGCATGACAATTCGGGATGCCGGTATCTTTTGCAAGATGCTGCGCGCGGCGTCGGGCCCGCTCAGCCTCGGCATGCCCACGTCAAGAAGGATCACATCGGGCTTATGGCGGACCGCCAAATCGATCGCTTCGTCGCCATTGGAGGCCTCGGCAACGACCTCGAATTCCCCGCTGCGCTCGAGCAAAATCCGCAGACCGCTGCGCACCAAGGGATGATCGTCGGCGATCATTACGGTGACGCGAGAGGCCATAGAGTTTCAGAATACAACTCTGGCGCACATCAATTGCCCAGTGCTGGCGGAGCGCCCGGAGGCGAAGCGAAGAATACAGCGATAGCAGTATTCCCCGCATTCGAGCATTTCGCTACATTCAAGCCAGGCTGCTGGAGCGGCACGTAATTCGCTTCCGGAAAAGCGCGAGGGCATAGGTTCAAACTGCAATGCGGCTTCCAGGTTTCGGACGCAAGCACGGTGCCTCACCGGTTAGCGCGCCAACGGCGGGAACACGAGTTGCGGCGGACGACGATTTGATCGTTCATTTCGCCGTCATCACAGCAGACGACGACTTTTACTTGCGCCTTGAGCAGATTGCGACCGCCTATCAGTGGCGAATCAAACGCGCGCTGTCAGCCGATGAAGCGCAGGCGTTGATTCGCACGCAGCCGACTCCCATCGTCGTATACGACGGCGATTCGAACGGCGGAAACTGGCGGGACGCGTTCAGGGACATGAAGGATTTGCCCGCACATCCCTGCGTCTTGCTCGCGTCGCGGATCGCCGATGACTACCTGTTACAGGAAGTCTTACGAAATCACGGATACGACCTGCTTCCAAAATCAGCGCCCAACGAAAAACTGATTCATTGTTTGAAATTTGCGTGGTCTTGGGCGCGGGCAAGAGTGAATCGAGAAGACGCCCGCCGCGGCAAGCCGGCATTTTGAAATCTCCATGATATTAGAGGGAACAGTGACCCGCATGAAGGTCGCGGGTATGAGAGTCTCCGGCGTCCTTGCTCTTATTCTGGGCGCTCGCCCGCTCCACTAATTGTGCGTGAAATTCCGCCGCTTCCCGTTTTTCTGGGCTGCTTCGACAGCGTTCACGCCCAACCCTCCAGCTTTTAGCGATTGATCATTCGCTGCGCGCCCTCGCTGTAACGGGCTCCTTGCACCGTAATCGCGGAGGTGGCGCTCTCAATTTCGCGGAGATCTCCCTCGCTGAGCTCGATGGATGCCGCCGCGACATTCTCCTGCAACCGATGTAGTTTCGTAGTCCCTGGAATGGGCACGATCCACGGCTTCCGGGCGAGAACCCAGGCGAGCGCGATCTGAGCAGGTGTCGCCTTCTTGCGCCGAGCAATTGTCTCCAGCAGATCCACAAACGCGCGGTTCACCTTCCGAGCATCCGGCGCAAAACGGGGCACCGTATTGCGGAAATCGGTGCTGTCAAAAGTGGTATTCTCGTCGATCTTGCCCGTGAGATAGCCCTTCCCCAGCGGACTGAAGGGAACAAAACCGATTCCGAGTTCTTCGAGAACCGGCATGATCTCAGCTTCCGGCTCTCTCCACCAAAGGGAGTACTCGCTTTGAAGTGCCGTGACTGGTTGGACGGCGTGCGCGCGGCGAATCGTTTGCACTCCTGCTTCAGAAAGGCCGAAGTGCTTAACTTTGCCCGCCTTAATCAGGTCCTTCACCGCTCCCGCTACGTCTTCGATGGGCACGCCCGGGTCAACACGGTGCTGATAGAACAGATCGATGATGTCAGTTTTGAGTCGCTTCAATGAGGCTTCGGCAACTTGCTTGATATGCTCGGGCCGACTGTTCAGCCCAGCTTGTTTGCCATTTTCATCGAAATGGAAACCGAACTTGGTTGCGATCACAACGTGCACACGCACGGGAGCGAGGGCTTCACCCACTAATTCCTCATTCGTGAACGGACCATAGACTTCGGCGGTGTCGAAGAAAGTGACGCCTAATTCGACGGCAGCGCGGATGATCGAGATCATCTCCTGCTTCTCTTTAGCCGGACCGTACCCGAAGCTCATTCCCATGCAGCCCAATCCGAGGGCTGATACTTCCAAATTGCTTTTTCCAAGCTTCCGCTTTTGCATCGTGTCTCCTTTGGTTTCTTGTTAGATCCATCTGCCGGCGGCAAACAGACTGTGTTGGCTTCCCTGCCGGCACAGCGACCAAACCCCGGCGGACGTCGCGCAAAAATAGCGCACCCTGGCACTTGACTGCGAAAATTGCGCGAATGCAAGTTGGAAAGACGTACCGGGCAGCGCTTTCCATTTCCTTAATTCTATTGCAGCGTGAAGAATAGCGTTGTCCAGCGGCGTTGGAACACCACATGCTTTAGGGTTTGCCGTGTAGGCTCCCGGTCCCGACCTCAGACCTCAGTCGCGCTGAGACGTCCGTTTTGTCAATCCAAATTTTCTTTCGCGGGGGATCAATGCGTAGCGTGTCGATCATCATGCAATTCGTGGTGATGTGTGCGGGTTTCTGGGCCGCAGTCCCCGCCGAAGGACAGAGCCCTTATCGAAATGTCCACGATCCTATGTATTCGTGGGAACTTCAGGAACTGAACGAGCCCGCTCCGAAGCCTGCAAACTTTTCCAGCGGGCCGGCGATTGTGTCCGTTGATGAATTGCGCCACCCGCTTTCGGCAAAGGCTCGTCGCGCGATGGAAGATGCGAACCGCGAGTCGGAGTTGGGTAATCATTCGGCCGCGATCGACGACCTGCGCAAGGCTCTTGTCAAATACCCTGTTTCGGCTCCTTACGCTTACAACTTATTGGGGCGGGAGTACGTGAACAGCGGCGACTACGTCAAAGCAGAAGAATCGTTCGAAGAGGCCGCCAGGCTCATGCCGCATGAGTCCGCGCACCATTCCAATCTAGGGTTATCGCTCGTGATCCTCGGCCGATGGGACCGCGCCGAGCAAGAGTTACGCAAAGCGCTCCAACTTGATCGGGCGAACGCAAAAGCGAAACAGATTTTAGAAGCGTTGATCGTCTGGAAGTCCAAGAGAATGGCTGCTAAGGGTGCTATGGTTTCGACGCCGTAACGGTCGATCCTGTCACGGACTGCCACACATTACGCGGTCTCTCCGCCACGTACAGAATGCTCGATATTTCGCTGTCATCAGCGGACTCGACCAAGGGCCGGCCGCTACGATCGAAGGCATCTATACAACTCAGGCCGGCGCTCTCCAATTGAGAAGATACGGTGGATCGCGCCGCATAATAATGCAGGCACGCGTAACGATGTCCGGGGTCGTTCAAGAGCGCGTACTCGGACGTGGCCGTCCGCAACGGCGCCACGCGACGGTAGTTCCACATGCTCAAAACATAGCCCACGCAGTTCGCCGCCAGCCGCACGGGGTTCCAAGACCACAGCAATCGAGGGCCCGAGAACGCCTTCTTGTAGCGAAGGTTGTGAGAGGAGAACGCGAGCACACCGCCGAACCTCAGCAATCGGCTAGCCTCACCCAAGGCGCGCATCCTATCCGAGTGCGACAGCGCATCGATCACATTGTCAGTCGCCAAAATAAAATCGAACGATTGATCGGCGAATACAGTCAACTCCCGAAAGTCCGCTTGCCGCACACTAATCTGCGGCATGGTTCTTTTCACGTAATCGACCATCACCGGCGAATAGTCCACTGCTTCATAGCGCCGCGCCAAAGGCGCCAGGTAGCGCGCAGTTCGTCCCGCGCCAACTCCGATGTCGAGGACATCTTTGTGTTCAATGTGAAGCCGATACTTCGACAGGCAACTGGACTCCGCTGCCGTCAGGCTTTCGGCTAAATATGAGCGGTAGACGCGAGGAGAGTAATATACAGCGCGGTTAATCTCGTCCTGCCGGTTCGCAAGTGTGGTGCCGGAAGGAGTCGCCGAAGTTTCTATGCTTCGCTCGCCGCCCATTCGGTCTCCGAAGCTCCCTGGCTTCTATCCGCCTGATTCTCGCGAAGGACTGCGTGAAGTTCCCGATCGATGAGTTCATGAGCCAACCGTTGCGCCCAAAGCGGACGGAACGTGTGTCCGCCGTTTGCGACGCGAATGCATTGGACCCGCGAGCAGGTTTCCGGCGGCAGTTGACCTTCCTCTTCCATCTCGCGCAGTAAGGGTTCGCCCTCTGTAAAAATAAACGTCATTCTGTTGCGGTTGCGTTCAATGGCCGCCCAGGCCTCGGCCATTCGTTCCCGCGGAATCTGCATGGGACGACTCCCGTCGCCGGTTTGCATTCTGTCGAGGGCAATGCGGGCCACTTGCTTAATACTGTCAAGGGGAACCTCTCCCCGAGCCAGACGGCACCAGTCCCCCCATTCGCTCAGACCCTTGACGGTGCGCCGTAGCAGCCGGCGACGGTCCACTTCGGGATCCCAAAAAAACAACCGGGGGTTCAGCAGGATAGCCCCTACAATTCCGGGACTGCGAACCGCAGCGTGGAACGCCCAGAACGCGCCAGAGCACAGCCCGACGGCGACAAACCGGCGGACTCCGAGATGCGAACGCAAAGAGTCAATCGCGATTTGAAGCCGATCCACCATGTGCTCCTGGTACAAGCCTTCGGTGCCGAGTGTTTCGTCTCCATCACTCTCGCCGATCCCCTGAAGGTCCAGGCGCAAGGAAGGCACTCCACGCTTCGCCCAGCGACGCGCCGCTTCCACCCACATCCGGTTCGGTCCGGTATGGCGAACAGCGCCTGCGTTTAAAAATAAGACGCAACATTCGGTGGACGGCAAGTCCGGCGTGGACTCTGTAAGAACGCCAAACAGCGCGCCAGACGGTGTATCCAGCGTATAGATGCTCTCAATCGCTCCCAAGCCCGCGTCTTCGTGCAGTGCCTTGTGCGCTGGCGCAACAAGGGGCATGGTCGGGGGCGAATTGCTTGCGCCCGCCACCGGCACATTCCGCGCGTTCATAAATTCGACGATCGTGCGCGCCGCAGCGAAAGGTGGAATTGCTTCGTGCGGCAGGCCCATCATGGCCGCATAACCACTTCCGTTCGCGATTTCGACTACGCACCCAGCAGACTGAAGAGCGCGATTTAACCTGGCGTCAACCGCAAGATCGTCGCGCGATAGCAGAAGTACGCGGCGGCCCGGCATGTCGGGAAGGGGCGAGAAGACAAGAGTTTCAAGAGAATGCTGAGTTTCGGGGGCGATCAAAAAGCCGCCAATTTCGACGCCCGGCAAAGGGCCCGAAGCGGCAGTGTCGCCGTTGCCATATTCCAGCCGCTCCATATTTCCGAACGCGCGTAGCTCGCGGAGCATGGCACGGCCGCTCGCCGTTGCTCCCCAAAGAATCAGATCCTGCAGATTGGGCCCGCGCGCCGCTGCGGTCAGCGCCAGGAGCGCACCCAGCCGGATGCCGGCCACGGCAACGTCTTCCACGCCGCTGGTGGCCCGCAGTTCGGTGGCGGCATCGTCAATCGATTGGACCCAGGCTTCGAACAGCCCCGAATCGAGCGCGCTGCCCGAGCTGTCGCCGGTGCCGGGAAGATCGAAACGCATGACAGGGATTCCGCTCGCAGCGAGTGTCTTTGCGAGGAAGCGCAGAGGGCGATAGGAGCACACATCTTCCCATCCAAACGGCGGCACGATGAGCACGCCAACATTCCCACGCGGTGTTTCTGCAACATCGATGTGGCTCGGCAATGAATATGCCCCAGAACGGAACCAGCGATGAAGCGTTTTCATGCACGCCTCTCGATAGCAACCGGCAAGCTGCCCTCAGCATTAATGGCTGTGACCGTAATACTCGATGGGGCTGGGCCGGGCTGCAGCGGGCGCAAGAAGATTCGTCGCGTCACTCCTGGTTCAATTCCGAAGTAGGCGTCATCCGGCATCCAACGTGACGCGGCCGCTCGTACGCCATACGCAAAACGACGGGCGTCGAAAAGCAACTCAATGGCTCCGTCGTCAAGGACGCAGGCTTGGGCCTTTAAACCCAGTTCAGCGATTGGGCATCGCACGCTGATCCGCTCCGCAGAAAAGCGAAAAGCTTGTGCGAAGGGAACGTCGCCGCGCTTCGTGTGCAGGCTAGTTGCGATCAGATCATGTCCGGGAGGGCCGAAGCGATATGCATGCGCGACGTCGAGGAAACGCCCAAGAATCTCCTCCACGGCGAAAGTCAACGTAGCATGCGGCGCGATGGTAATCAGACGCTCGGATTCGGAAATCTTAAGCTCTCCGTTGCGATAGAGAGCCACGCGCAGCCATGCCTCGCGCGGCGAGGGAAGATCGTTGGCGATATGAATATCGACGCCATTCAATCCTTCATCGGTTGTCCAGATTGTACAGGGCGCTAAGGCGCGCTTCAAAAACCAGTAAGGGGCCTTGGGATGGCCCTGCGAATCGAGGATGCCCCAGCCGGCTCCCGGCTCCAGATCGGCGCTCCATAATATGATTCCGCCGTTGCACGGAGAGTCGGCACGGCGCCACTCGCCGAAGACTTCGGCCATGACTTCGCCCGAAACCATGCGCGAAAGTTCCCAATAACGATTCGGGTCGGCGTGGCGCAGAGCCGAGGGGTCAATCGAGTACAGCAGCTTCAAATAGTGATCGCGGACATCTTCAAAATCCCAGCCGGCGCCGGAATCGCGAGGAACCGCTCGTTTCCAAACCGGATGAGTGGGAGAGATCCCGCCGGGAGTCGCGAGCGCGATCTTCTCCATTAACTCGGGATCCGGCACGTTAGAGAATGCAAGGCACTCCGAGGCAAAACGGACTTCGGCGCGGCGGACATCTTCGAGCGGCCGCAGATAGGCGCCCACTCCGAAGTAATTCGCTACGCCCGTGCGGGTCCGGAACGGCTGATCGCCTCCGCAGGGAGCCGAAGGAACGTATGGAATATCGTGACAGCGTTTCGCCGCAATGCCAGGAAGCTCTTCCCCAAAAAAAGAACCACGGCCCATGGCCGGGTCCAGTCCCAACATGCCCACTTGCTGTTCGATCTCCGAGTTACCGCAAAGCACCGCGGTGCTGACATGACGCCCCAAACGCGATAGTTCAGTCTCCGCTTCGGCGCGCACAGTCTCGTGAAAATCGGAATCCTCGAACGGATAATCCATGTTGGCGAACATCATGTCTTGCCATACCAGCAAGCCCAGCTCATCGCAAAGGCGATGGAAATCTTCGGACTCATAGATCGTTGTTCCCGCCAAGCGAATCAGATTGAAGCCGCCGTCCCGCAACAACTCCAAGCGTTGTCGAAGGGTATCGGGCGAGGCGTTCAGCGACACGACATCCGACGGCGTCCAAACCACACCCCGGCAAAAAATGGAAGTCCCGTTGACACGCAGGGCCACGCCAGCGTCGCTGGTCGCCAGGGATCGAAACCCAACCGGCAGATCATTGAGCACCACCATCGATCCGTCAGCAAGATCGAGCTTGACCTGGACCGGATACAAATTCGGTCGCCCGTGGGTATGCGGCCACCAAGGAAGTACATTCGGGATTGAAAGCGACGCGCGCCCGTAATAAACATCCCCATTCTTTTCGAACTCGATGGCCGACTCTGCGTCGCCAACCAGGAGCCGCCCGCGTACCGGCTGTGATCCGCTTTCGAGACTCCGCACCCGCATCTCAACCCGCACTGTTCCATCAAGGCCGGCGTGACGGGTCAAGTCCTCGATAGCGATGCGGCGACGGCGCACCAGCGTTATCGGCCGCCACGGCCCGACGGGTTCCGGCTCGGGAGCGAAGCCGGGCGCCCTGCCCAACAACGTGGTGCGGAACCACCGCAACTGTTGTTCCGCCACCACCCGCGTCTTCCACCGTGCTGCTGGCGGTTGGCGCCGCCTCTCTCGCATTGCAGCCGTGAGCGACCGGCAGACAATCAGAAGCTCATTTTGATCGCGGACGCACGCGGAAACATCCACCTCGTGAGAAGCGAACATAGAGTTGCTCTGCAGGATTTTTTCGCGGTTGAGGAAGACCTCCGCGACCGTGGCGATCCCGCCGAACTGGAGTATGACCTCTTCGCCTGGCTCGGGCGGGTCTACTCGGAACCGGCAGCGAAACCAGTGCTCCGATGCATCGGAGCGAATATTGCTGCCCGTGCGCCAGGACGTTTGGTCGCGTAGTATCGATGCAACCGTGCCCGGCACTTTTGCCGGAACAAATCGCAACGCTCCGGCGGCTGAAAACTCCCTCGGTTCCGGACTAGAAGCCATTTCCCAGCCGGTATCCAATGGGGCGGCGACGGCCACATCTTCTCGCAGATCTGAAGATGCCGCGATCATGCGGCTCCGCGGCGCGCGCCGAATGCGAGGTCATCCAGCGCATGCATCGCCACTTCCCAATCGCCTGCTAACTGTTGAATCGCAGGAGCCGGATCAAACATGCGGCGGCGAGCGAGCCGGAACAGAAGAGTTTTGGCGCCGTTTACTTGGCGGCCCAGTGCTTCAGCCGCGGCTGTCGCTTGGGAAGAGGCCGGCGCAACCAGCCATTCGACGAAACTTTTGGCGGCGTCAAAGGCTGCTCCGCACTGTCGGACGGTAGCAAAAGCATAAGCATGGTAATCGTTATCCGCGCCATCGAGCAGCGCGGGCAGATCCATCGCAAGGCGGTCGCCGAATTTCAGCCACGGATTGCGCACGGGCCTACGGCGAAGTTGCCGCCCCAGCATTTCAAACGCTGCCCGGCGCAGTTCTTCACCCTCCAGGCGGGGGCCCGCATCAAAGCGCACAAGTTCTGTATAGGGGGGCAGCACATCTTCGGAAAACGCACGTCCTAATCGAAATATTCCGCGATAGTCATCCCCCGACAATTCGTAAAAGCCTGGACCATGAAAATAGCGCAGACGCTCGCGCTCAGCATCAATTGCTTCGATCAAAATCGAAGATTTGACGTGAGCGCTTCGATACGATGTGGCGGCGCGGTCCGGCATGTAAAATGCATCGGCTTCAATAATGATGCTTCTGCCGCCCTTGAGTTGTTCGACGACATGGCTGACCACTGGCCGGTAAAGTTGCATCTCATGCACGTCGATCCCATAGAGACGCTCCAATTCCTCCGGCGGCGGCTTGAAAAAGGTCCACTGATCGCCTTCAAAATCGACGGTACAGGCGAAGGCCATCGCGCTCGCCGGATCGATACTGAGGGCGTGAAGCAGTTCGATCCAGATGTCGACGTAACAATTCGTCTCGGGGAAAGTCCGCTCAGGCTGATGCAGGGCGCTGGCCGTGTAGCATCCTGGATCGAGACCGAGCAGGCTTAACATGACCGGCGTTACCTCGCCGAAGAGACCGCGGGCGTCTCGGTCCAAAGCTGATTGCGGACATTCTTGGGCCAACCGCTGGGGTCCATCCCGTGCGCGCGAAACAATGCGAGCGTAATTCGCTCCAATCCGAATCCCAGACAGGCGCTATTGGCTACGGCGCCGTCCTGCAATTGGATTCCGAACGCTGAACCAAAGTGGTCCTGGTGAAAATTGAAAGAGGAAACCGCTGTCGGCTCCGGCGAAGCAATCGGCACCAGCACCTCGAATTTCAGGCCCTGCTGTCGCTGATTATTCGCCATGAGTTTGCCGCCGCGGCCAAAGAACGGATCTGACGCCACCGCAAGCGTGGCGTCGAGGCCGATCTGATCGAAAATATCTCTGGCGCGCGCCATCCACGTCTCGCGCCAGGCAATGACGTCGTCGGCATCTCCGATGCGCACCATCTCCCGCTGGTGAAACATCTGCAGCCGCGCCGGATCACCTGACGGCTCATTCCGAAACACGTAGGATCCGCCGAGATCCAGCGTCACTCCTCCTACAGGCAACGGGCCGCGGAGCGCCATCGCAGGATACGCCGGGTAGCACGCGGCAGGCACTAGCACCACGTCGGTCATCGAAAGGTATTGGCTCCAATCATCGCCACGGCTCGCGCGCTCCGCTAGATCGAGCGCCGCCCCTTCCCTGCCGGTAAAGCTATAGATAGCGCCGCACAATTGTGGAAACGATTTGAGATAGCCGGCCTTTTCCAGCGTGCGCCGGGGAATGATGGGAGGAAATCGCGGCGTCTCCGGCTTGTCGGCGGCGCACACGCTCGTCACCAATGCGTCGAATCGATTCCGAACCTCTTCGAAAACCATGCCGCGCCCGTAGACTCCCGGCTCGCCGCTAGGCAGGAAGTGACCATGGCGCACCAGTTCATCTAGAAACATCTGCTCCCCGGTGGTTCCCACAACCCGAGCCATGACAGCGGGACTCATTTCCCCTCCCGATAGACCAACAAAAGTGCCGCGTTGGTGGCGTGCAACCGGTCGTTGGCAATCATCAATGCCGCGGAATGAGCGTCGCGCAACTGGCGCCCGACCGAGTACGGTCCGGCATTTCCGTAACCAGCGAATCCACAAATGCGCAGCGCGCCCTGGCAAGCCTCCACTGCCGCCTCGGACGCCGCGATTTTCAGATTGTTGATTCGAACGGCATAGCCGATGGTGGAAAGACCGGCGCGGCGCTCCGAATCAGCTAAGGCCATGTATTCCTGGGTGGCTCCCTGCACCAACGCGCGAAATTCAGCCATTCGCGCTGAGAGCTCCGATAAGCGAAGCGCAGTCGGAGGCGTGGTTCCCGGATTCTGGCGGGCCTGCGCGCGCACGAAGTTTTGCGCCCGGATAAAGGCATCGCTCGCGATGCCGAGCCACACATTGGCCCACAGGATATGGGAAACCGGCACCACGGTTTCGGCGGCAACGGCGGCGAAAGGAACCGGCAGGATTTGATCCGCTAAGCACGTGGCGCGCACTACAAATCCTGGACTACAAGTCCCGCGCATCCCAAGCGTGTCCCACGTGCTGGTCGGTTTGGCGTCCATGTCCGCGAAGTGCGTCAGGACCAATACCTGATCGCCGCTCTCCGCCGCCGGATTGCAGCGCAACGTGGTGAGGAGGTCTTCGGCATAAGCGCCGTAAGAGATAGTCGACGCCTTTTTCTCGAACTGGACCAGATTGTCCACGGAATCTGGTACGGCCGTGACCGCGGCAATGCTCTTGCGCATGTCTCCGCCTACCCCGACTTCCGAAGTTGCCGAGGCGATGAGCCGCTGCTCGCGAGCGAGGCGCTTCAGGTAGTTCCTGAACCAAAGAGAATCCGCCATGTGGCGCACGATGCTCGCGACCTGGATCTGGTGCATCGCGAAAATCATGCCGGTGGCCGAGCAGCGGCGCGATAGCTCGAAAGTGGCATTGGCCAAATCATCGATTCCGGCGCCGGCCCCGCCATATTCGAGCGGGACACCCCAACTCAGCGCCTCGGCCGCGCGAAGGGCCGACACTGCCTCCACGGGGAAACGGCCTTGACGGTCGACATCGTCGGCGTGCTCCGCAGCGATATCCACAGCTCGCCGAAAAGCTTCGGAGGCAGCCAGCTCAGGCAACTCGATGGCTCTCAGGGGAGTGCTCATTGGTTTACGCGCTGCAGACTTTCGATCGCATTGGTAATCGAGTCAATACTCTCAAACACGTTCCGGCTCAACATGGCATCCGGAAATTCCAGTTCGAACTCGTTTTCTAGAGCGATCATCAGCACGACGCTCGCGTAAGAAGTCATTCCCGCCCGATAGAGGTCTGTCGCGGAATCCACCTTTTCGAAGGCGACTCCCAGCCCGGCGTGTTCGCGGACGATTTGTCGAACCCTCTCTCTGTTTTGCGACTGGATAGTTTGAGATTCCGTAGGTGACAAGGTCCCTCCCGCAATGCTTGCGGAACCATCCAAGCAAGCCCAGTGCCAATTTGTAGGTGTGGCAACGGCTACGGTTATCCCTGAAATTCCTCACGAATGAATGCATTATGGGACGACAGATGGCAGGGGAATACCCTCGAATGGAATGCTCGGCATATTCGTTGCCAACAGTCCCAGGCTGAGCCGCTGTCCCGAACGCCAAATCTTGGAACACGAATTGCACCGCCCGTAAGAATTACCCTGCCGTCTCGGCCTGAGTCAGTCGACGGCGGTTGCTCTCGGAACGGAAACCGAATGGGCCTCAACCTGCTTCATGGAGCCCGGAGGGCCAAACGAACGTGGTTTCACACATCGCGGCGACGAAGAAAACCCGCTTTTCTCCGCTGTTTGGCGTTCTATTGGCGATCACGGTCCTTTACTTAGCACGGGAAATTTTCGTGCCGCTCGCCTTGGCGCTGTTATTCGGCTTTCTCCTCTCGCCGCTGGTAAAACATTTGGAGCGCTGGCACGTTCGCCGCAGCCTGGCGGTGGGAATGGTCATTGTGTTTTCCCTCTCGGGGCTGGGTTTAGTCGGATGGGTGGTGAGCAATCAGCTGGTCGACGTTTTTAACCAGATTCCGGCCTACAAGGACAATATCCGAGACAAGGTCGTGGCCCTTTCCGGCGGTCATAATACCGGCCTGGACAAAGTAAAAAACAGCGTCCAGGAACTGGGCAAGGAGCTATCCGCACCCACGCCGGAGCCGCCCCGGGGTCAATCGAAGGGGCTGCCCGCGCAGAGCCGTCCGACTCCGATCCCGGTGGAGGTCATTGAGCCGCCAGCCACGATGCTACAAGCGGCGCGCGCGATCATAGGGCCGCTCATTGTTCCTCTCGCGACGGCGTTGGTTGTGATTGTATTCACGGCGTTCATGCTCCTTCACCAGGCAGACCTGCGGAACCGTTTGATCCGCCTGACAGCTCCGGAGGAGCTTAATGTGATGACGCAGGCCCTGGACGACGCCACCGAGCGAGTGAGCAAGTTCCTGTTGACACAGTTTGTTGTGAACACTACCTACGGGTTGCTTATCGCGCTTGGATTGTACATTATTGGCCTGCCCAACGCTCTCCTTTGGGGGGTTCTGGCCGGTTTGCTTCGATTCATCCCGTATCTAGGACCGATCACCGGCGGCTCTTTACCTTTGATCCTCGCGCTAGCCGTATTCCCAGGCTGGAAGCAGCCTCTATTGGTCTTCGCTCTCTTCACCATGATTGAGATCGCGACATTCAACATAATTGAGCCTTGGGCCTACGGCGCCCGCACCGGCATTTCTCCCCTGGCGATTCTGGTTGCCGCGGTCTTTTGGACGACTTTGTGGGGGCCGGTGGGGCTGCTCTTGTCGACCCCGCTGACGGTGTGCGTGGTGGTGCTGGGACGCTATGTTCCGCAGCTTGAGTTCCTGTTTGTCCTGCTCGGAGATGAACCGGTAATGCCGCCGGCGGCTCAATTCTACCAGCGGCTTCTTGCCATGGATCACCGTGAGGCGCGGACGGTGGCTGTGGATTTCCTAAAATCTAATGGCGCTACCGAGCTATACGATGGCGTCATCCTTCCGGCGTTGGCAATGGCCGAAGAAGATCGGCACAAGGGCGCGCTGGAACCGGGACGGGAAGAATTTATTGTGCAAAGCATTAACGAATTCATTTTAGAAGTTCCACAGTTGGTTGAGGACTTCGCGGCGGAGACTGGCAAGGAGCGCGTCCCACCTCATCCGGAAAAACCGCATAGTATCGTATGCCTGGCCGCGGCAGATCAAGCGGACGAGATTGCCGCCGCGATGCTCGGGCAGTTGCTCGAGGCAAGCGGACACACGGTAACTTGCCTCCCGGTTGCCGAATCAAGGTCCGAGGGCATCGATCACCTCCCGGGTAAATTGGATCGACCAATCGATATTGTGATGATTTCAGCGCTGCCTCCCTTCGCCCTTTTGAGTGCGCACACGGTAAGCAAAAGGGCCCACGTCCAGTATCCAAAGGCCGAAATCATTATCGGCTTGTGGCAGTTCTCAAGCGACGTCAAGAAAGCGTCAGAACGCTTGGACAAGATCTTTCCGGACCCGGTTGTAGCTACTCTGTCCGCGGCTATCGAATGCGTCGAAGCAGGATGCGCGGCGTCCGATTCCAAGCCGCCTTTGCCGGTGGCGGTTTAATGGCATACTTCTCTAAGATGCACACGAAGCAAAAGCGTATTTCCAGCCAGCAACCGGAGCGAACCTTGCCCAAATGTCCGACGGGTATTACCGGTTTTGATGAGATCACGCTCGGCGGATTGCCGCGCGGGCGGCCGTCGTTGATCTGCGGAGGCGCTGGCTGCGGAAAAACTCTTTTTGGAATCGAATTCTTGGCGCGGGGGGCTCAGGACTTCGGCGAACCGGGCGTTTGTATCTCCTTTGAGGAAACTTCTGACGACCTGGCGCAAAACGCCATCTCTCTGGGCTTCGATCTCAAAGCGTTGGAACGAGCAAACAAGCTAGTGGTCGACTACATCCACATCGATAAAAGCGAGATCGCCGAAACCGGTGAATACGACCTGGAGGGTCTGTTTATCCGGATCGGAAGCGCGATTGATTCGATTGGGGCCAAGAGGGTGCTGTTGGATACCCCTGAAGCGCTGTTCGGAGGCCTGAACGATGAAGGGGTTCTGCGCTCTGAGTTGCGGCGCCTGTTCCGCTGGCTCAAAGACAAGGGCGTCACCGCCGTGATCACGGGCGAAAAGGGCGAAGGTACGTTAACGCGTCACGGAATCGAGGAGTATGTTTCCGATTGCGTGGTGCTGCTGGACCATCGGCTGCAGAGCGGCGTGGTTACGCGCCGCATGCGAGTTCTCAAGTACCGCGGCTCCATGCACGGAACCAACGAGTACCCGTTCCTGATCGGACAAAAAGGAATATCGGTCCTTCCGGTCACGTCTTTGGGGCTAAACCATAAGATTTCCGACGAACGCATCTCGTCCGGTATCTCCGGCCTGGACGAGATGCTCGAAGGCCGCGGCTTTTATCGGGGAAGCAGCATTCTAGTAAGCGGCACGGCTGGAACCGGCAAGACCAGCATGGCTGCGCATCTGGTGGATGCGACTTGCGCCCGTGGGGAAGCCTGTCTGTATTTTTCGTTCGAAGAGTCTCCGGATCAAATCCTGCGGAACATGCGCAGCATCGGCATCGATCTCGCGCGCTGGATCAAGAAGGGTTTGCTCCATATTCATTCGACTAGGCCAACCACGCACGGTCTGGAGTTGCATTTAGTCGATATGCACAATCTGCTGGAGTCGCACAAACCCAAAGTCGTAGTGGTGGACCCTCTTTCCAGCCTGATGTCGGGCGCCGGTGAAAATACGAGTGACCTCACAAATATGGTTTTGCGGGTGATTGATCGCCTGAAGCAACTCGGAACCACAGGATTCTTCACATCGCTGACCTCGGGGGGGCACGCCGCCGAAGCCACGGAGCTGAATATTTCGTCGTTGGTCGATACCTGGCTCCTACTGCGGGATCTCGAAAGCGATGGGGAGAGAAACCGGGTCTTGTACGTTCTGAAGTCGCGTGGGATGGCGCATTCTAATCAGCTTCGGGAATTCTTGATGACCAAAAATGGCGTGGAATTGCGGGAAGCGTATCTCGGCCCAGCCGGCGTGCTGACGGGGTCCGCGCGATTGGCCCAGGAATTGCGCGAGCGCGACGACGAGAGTAGGGTGAAGCGCGAAAGTGAAGACCGGCGGCTGGCCCTCGGCCGAAAGCTGCGCGCGGCGGAAGCGCAGATCCTGGCTTTGGAGGCTGAGAAGGAAGCCGCGGAACTAGAACTGAAGACGGCCGAGATCGAAAACGCGCGTCGGCGCGATTCTGCCTTGGCGCAACGAGCCGAAATGGCTCAGAGCCGCAAGGTGAATTCATCATTAACAGTCTCGCGTCCCAAGACGCGGGAAGCAGGTGCCTAATGGCAGCAAAACGCGAGAGTAGCGGAATACCTGAATATGACTTGAGACTGTACGTGGCGGGTCAGACCCCCCGCTCCGTACAGGCATTTGCCAACTTGACCAAAATTTGCGAGGAGCACTTGGCCGGACGGTACCACATCCAGGTGATTGATCTTCTGGAGCACCCACAATTGGCGAAAGGCGATCAGATCCTTGCGATTCCCACCCTGGTGCGCACCCTTCCCGAACCGATTCGCAAGATCATCGGCGATCTTTCTAACAAAGAACGTGTTCTGGTTGGTCTGGATATGCGTGCTACTGTGTAATCGTAGATGACAACCCGCAGAGAAAATCTTCACGAACTGCGGCTCTACGTGGCCGGCACTACCCCCAGATCCCTGCGGGCCGTCCAAAACATCAAGCGGATTTGTGACGCGGAGCTGCCGAATCAATATCACCTGGAAGTGGTGGACGTTTATAAACAACCGGGCCGTTTGGCCCAAGACCAAGTAGTCGCAATCCCTACCCTGATCAAATTCGCCCCCGGAGAAGTCAAACGATTAATCGGCGACTTGTCCCAAGAGACCCAGGTACGAAAGGGGCTCGGCTTGATCGCTGCTTGAAGCATGGAACCCAGAGCATCCATGTCGGTCAATATCGACGAACTGCACGCCCGCGTCGCTAGTGGTCAGGAACGCATTGCGGAACTCGAGGCTCGCCTGGCGGAAGCCGAAGAGACGTTGCAGGCCATTCGCACCGGCGAAATAGACGCTCTGGTCGTTTCCGGACCCGACGGGGACCGGATTTTTGCACTCGAGGGCGCCGACCACGCCTACAGGCTGCTGGTGGAAGAGATGCAGGAAGGAACTGTAACGCTGGATCAGGACGGCCTGATTCTCTACGCAAATCGGCAGTTCGCAGCCATGATGAAAACGCCTGTCGAATCCATCGTCGGCTCCAACATTCGCCGCTTCCTGCCTCAGGACCGGCAAAGCATGTTTTCAGAAATGCTGGCGAACGACAAAACTGAACACCAGCGAGGCGAGTTGTTCCTGCGTGATATTGACGGCACGCCGATTCCGGTACGGGTTTCCGTAAATGGGCTGAATACCGGAGGTATCCAAACCATATGTGTCGTCATTAGCGATCTGACGGAGCAACGCCACTATGAGGCCATGGTTCAGGAAGGGGAACTCTCTCGCCTGATCCTGGAGCAGGCCGCGGAGGCCATCGTCGTCATCGACGCGCGAGGCACCATACTACGAGCCAGTGAATCCGCCCAGAAAATCGCCGGGCGAAACATTCTGCTCCAACATTTCGACAAGGCGTTTCAATTATGGAACGAGGAGAATCGGATAGACACGACGCGGCTTGTCGCAGCCGCACTTGCGGGAGAAGAATTCAAAAGTATCGAGGTCAACCTGTTTCACACCGGGGAGCCACATTCAACCCTGCTCCTGAGCGCCGGGCCTTTGTGGAGGGACGATCATGAGTTGCTAGGCTGTGCCATAACCTTGACCGACATCACCGATCGGAAGCGGTCCGAGGAAGCGTTGGCGCAGCAGGCCCAGGAACTCGAGCGCTCCAATGGCGATCTCAAACAGTTTGCCTATGCCGTCAGTCATGATCTGCGGGAGCCCATTCGAATCGTTACCATCTACAGTCAGATGTTCGAAAAGAAGTATAAAGGCGTCCTTGATAAGCAAGCCGACGGGTTCATCCACCACACAGTGGAGGCCGCACAGCGGCTGGAGACTCTCCTGGAGGATCTTCTGGTTTATACCCGGACTGCCGAGGGCCGACACATCGTGGATACCCCGGTAGACGCCAACGTTTGTTTGTCCAAAACCCTCAACTTGTTAGAGGCGGCCATTGCAGCGAGTGGTGCCATCGTCACCAGTGACCCTCTGCCCATGCTTCGAGTAGACGAAGTGCATCTGCAACAACTGCTACAGAACTTGATAGGGAACAGTCTTAAGTACCGAAGCGAAGCGCCCCCGCGGATTCAAATTTCCGCGCAAAAGGGGCACGGCATGTGGAGGCTTGGCGTTACGGATAACGGGATTGGCATCGACGGGCAGTACCACAAGCAGGTATTTGGGCTCTTTAAGCGCCTGCATGGGAGTGGAAAATATACCGGGAGCGGAATCGGCTTGGCGATCTGTCATAAGATCGTCGAACGCTATGGGGGCCGCATGTGGGTGGAATCGGAGGCGGGTAAGGGCGCCACATTCCTTTTCACACTTCCGGGCGATTAAGGCTGCTGTTGCGTGTGCACCCGGGCCACTGACAGCCGTGACCGGGGTGCACACTTTAATTCTCAGCTTCGGTGACCGGACTCACCGGCCTTATCGC